>Ga0182741_1000310_pt1 | contig 75142 bp, 77 predicted proteins | sample eDN5th37CBELigOP_FD_128874 | JGI IMG/M metagenome (GOLD analysis project Ga0182741, IMG submission 128874) | Enriched Organic Plus compost microbial communities from Emeryville, California, USA - eDNA 5th pass 37_C BE-Lig OP (version 2) (version 2) ...
CGTCGTGACCAACCTCGAAGCCGGCGCCCCCTGCGGCGAGTAGCCCGCCACGCTGCCGCCCCGCTTGGCGGACCGGCCCCGCAGTCGGGCACGATCGAGCTCGTGACCATCATCAAGATCAACGCCATCACCGTGGACCCCTCGAGCGGGGACGAGCTGGCGAAGCGCTTCGCGGCTCGGGCCGGTGCCGTCGACGGTCAGGACGGCTTCGAGGGCTTCGAGCTCCTGAAGCCCACCGACGACCGCAACGTCTGGCTCGTGATCACCCGCTGGCGCGACGAGGAGGCCTTCCAGGCCTGGCTGAACAGCCCGGCCTTCGTCGCCGGCCACCAGACCGAGGGCGCCGGCGAGGGCGGGCATCCGCACGGGCAGGCCCACGGTCACGGCCACGGTCACGGCGGTGGCCAGAAGCCGGTCGGCGTCGCGTCGGAGCTGTGGAGCTACACGGTCGCCGGCGGCTCGTCGGGCACGGCCTCGGCCTGAGCCCCTCGGCGCGGCAGCAGGCGCCCCGGTGACCCTGCGCGACCTCCACGCCCACTTCGCCTGGGTCGTCGTCGTCAGCAACGCGCTGGTCGGCGCGTGGGCGCTGGCCGTCCACTACCTCGATCAGGTTCCTCGTCGCGGCCTGTGGCCGGCGACGATCGTGGCCGAGGTGACGATCGCCGTGCAGGTGGCGCTCGGCGTGGCCCTCGTCTCGCTCGACGGGCGAGAGGTCGCCCAGATGCACGCCTTCTACGGGTTCGTGGCGCTGGCCTCGGTCGGGATCATCTACAGCTATCGGCAGCAGATCGCCGAGCACAAGCTCCTGCTCTACGGTCTCGGCGGCCTGTTCCTCATGGGCCTCGCCATCCGGGCCATGACCCTGTCCCCGTTCCCCACACCCTGACGGAGAACCGATGTCCACCGCCCCCTCGTCCGCGCTGGTGACGCCGCACCGCGTCGTGGTGATCCTGCTCCCGCTCGTCGTCCTCGTGCAGGCGGCGATGGCCGGCCAGCACCTCTACGGCGGCGAGGACATCATCGAGCTGCACGGCTACCTCGGCAGCGGGACGTTCCTGCTCGCCCTCGCCAACGTCCCGCTCGCCCTCGCGGTGCGCAAGGGCGACGGCGTGGCCTTCGGGCTCGCGGTGGCGCTCGTCGCGCTCACCTTCGCCCAGGTGGGGCTGGGCTACGTCGGCCGCGACACGGCCGAGGCCGCGGCCTGGCACATCCCCCTGGGGGTCGCGATCCTCGGGCTCGCCAGCTACCAGCTCAGCCTGCTGCGCGCCCCGCGCTGAGGGGTGCCTGGGTGTGCCTAGAGGTGCACCACCGGGCAGGTGAGCGTGCGGGTGATGCCGTCGATCATCTGGATGCGGCTCACCACCATCTTCCCGAGCTCGTCCACGGTGTTGGCCTCGGCGCGGGCGATGACGTCGTACGGTCCCGTCACGTCCTCGGCCGTGACCACCCCCTCGATGGCGCCCACCTCCTGGGCCACCTGGGCAGCCTTGCCGACCTCGGTCTGGATCAGGATGTACGCGCTGACCGCCATCGAGCCTCCTCGTCGGGGAACGACCTGATGGTAGCCATCGGTGCCGATCGGGGAGCCCGGTCGCTAGGGTCGCCGCCGAGATGGACGGGACGGCGGCGCACATCCCCTACGACGAGGCCCTGCGGCAGCAGGTGGCCCGGAACCTGGCGTCCCACCGTCGGCGGGAGCTCCCCCTCGAGGGTCGCCGTCACGCCGCCGTCGCGGTCGTGCTCGTGGACTCCGAGCCGGGGGCGGACCGGATCGACCCCCACGCGTGGGGCGAGGGGGAGATGGACGTCATCCCCGGCGGGCCGGGCGACCTCGACGGCCGGATGGTCGACGTCGCCGGCGGCGCGGCGTTCCTCCTCTGTCGGCGGGCGGCGCGCCTCAACCGCCACGCCGCGCAGTGGGCGCTGCCCGGCGGCCGCGTCGACCCCGGGGAGGACGCCGTCGCCGCCGCGCTGCGCGAGCTCGACGAGGAGCTCGGCGTGTCCCTCGACGCGGGCGCGGTGCTCGGGCTGCTCGACGACTACGCCACCCGCTCCGGCTACGTGATGACCCCGGTCGTCGTGTGGGGCGGCGGCCCGCTCGACCTTCGGCCGGCCCCGGAGGAGGTGCGGGCCGTCTACCGGGTCGGGCTCCACAACCTCCAGCGCCCGGACTCGCCGCGGTTCGTGTCCATCCCGGAGAGCGACCGGCCCGTCGTGCAGATCCCGCTCGGCGGCGACCTCATCCACGCCCCGACCGGGGCCGTGCTCCTGCAGCTGCGCTGGCTCGGCCTCGAGGGCCGCCCCGACCCGGTCGGGCACCTGGAGCAGCCCGTCTTCGCCTGGGGCTAGGACCGAGGCTCGGACGCGCCGGGGGCCGGCCACGACGGCCGGCCCCCGGACCACGATGCGAGGCGCGCCCTACTCGGCCAGGCGCTTCTCCAGCTCGAGGAGCTCGTCGCGCAGCTCCTGGGGCACCGTCTCACCGATGCCGGCGTAGTGGTCCTCGATGAGCGGCAGCTCGGCCCGCCACGACTCGGGATCGACCGAGAGCAGCTCGGCCATCGTGGCGTCGTCCACGTCGAGGCCGGAGGTGTCGATGGCGTCGCGGGTGGGGACCCGGCCGATCGGCGTCTCGACCGCCCCGGCCTGGCCGGCCAGCCGCTCCACGATCCACTTGAGCACCCGGCTGTTCTCGCCGTAGCCGGGCCACAGGAACGAGCCGTCCGCGCCCTTGCGGAACCAGTTGACCCAGTACAGCCGCGGCAGCTTGGCGCCGTCGCGGCTGCCGATGCGCAGCCAGTGCTGGAAGTAGTCGCCCATGTTGTACCCGCAGAACGGGAGCATGGCGAAGGGGTCGAAGCGCAGCTCGCCGACCGTGCCGGCGGCGGCCGCCGTCTTCTCCGAGCTCATGATCGAGCCCAGGAAGACGCCGTGCTGCCAGTCGAAGGACTCGGTCACGAGCGGCACGTTCGTGGCCCGACGGCCACCGAAGAGGATCGCCGAGATCGGCACGCCCTTCGGGTCCTCCCACTCCGGGGCGATCGAGGGGCACTGCGACGCCGGGGCGGTGAAGCGGGCGTTCGGGTGCGCGGCAGGTGAGTCGCTGTCGGGGGTCCAGTCGTTGCCCCGCCAGTCGATGGCGTGGGCCGGCGGCTCCGACAGGCCCTCCCACCACACGTCGCCGTCGTCGGTCTTGGCGACGTTCGTGAAGATGCAGTTGGCCCGCAGGGTGGCGATGGCGTTGGGGTTCGTGTCCTCGCCGGTGCCGGGGGCCACGCCGAAGAAGCCGGCCTCGGGGTTGATGGCGTAGAGACGGCCGTCCTCGCCGAACTTCATCCAGGCGATGTCGTCGCCGATCGTCTCGACCTTCCAGCCCGGGAGGGTCGGGATCATCATCGCCATGTTCGTCTTGCCGCAGGCCGACGGGAACGCCGCCGCGACGTAGATCTTCTCGCCCTCGGGCGGGGTGATGCCGAGGATGAGCATGTGCTCGGCCAGCCAGCCGTCGTCGCGGGCCATCGTCGAGGCGATCCGCAGCGCGAAGCACTTCTTGCCGAGGAGGGCGTTGCCGCCGTAGCCGGAGCCGTAGCTCCAGATCTCCCGGGTCTCGGGGAAGTGGCTGATGTACTTGCGGTCCGCGTCGCAGGGCCACGGCACGTCCTCACGGGTGGTGCCGTCGTCGAGCACGAGCGGGTAGCCCACCGAGTGCAGGCAGGGCACGAACTCGCCGTCGGGACCGAGGACGTCGAGGACGGCCTGGCCCATGCGGGTCATAATCCGCATGTTCGTGACGACGTACGCCGAGTCGGTGAGCTGCACGCCGATGTGGGCGATCGGGGACCCGAGCGGGCCCATCGAGAACGGCACGACGTACATCGTCCGGCCCCGCATGGCGCCCCGGTAGAGCGCGAGCATCTCCTCCTTCATCTCGGCCGGAGCCCGCCAGTTGTTCGTGGGGCCGGCGTCGCGCTCGCGCTCGGAGCAGATGAAGGTGCGGTCCTCGACCCGGGCGACGTCGCCGGGGTCGGACAGGGCGAGGAAGCTGTTCGGCCGCTTCGCCTCGTCCAGCTTCTGGAAGGTGCCGGCGTCGACGAGGAGCTGGGTGAGGCGCTCCCACTCCTCCTCGGAGCCGTCGCACCACTCGATCGCATCTGGCTGGAACACACCTGCCCAGTGCTCGACCCAGTCCTTCAGCTTCTGGTTCTCGGTGGTGGCAGCCATGTCCGTCTCCGTGGGGGGTTGATCAGATGGTCGTGACCGGTTCGTCGGGCGCCTCGTCGAAGCCCGGGGTGCCCATGTCGACCTCGCTGCCGAGCCGGAGGCGGGTCGCGAGACCGGCATCGACGTCGAAGATCACCCGCTGCCCCGGTCGGAGCATGCGGAACACCGAGCCCGCGAGCGCGTCCGGAGCCAGGTCGTACTCCTGGAAGTCCGTGTCGCAGAGCACCACGCCGTCTCCCGAACCGGGGTCGTACGACTTGATCACTCCCTGCATCGAAGCTCCTCGCAGCGGGCGGCGGATGTTGACGGACCACCGTAACGGAGCGGTTCACGCACCGGCCAGATGGCCTCACCGGCCCGTCGCAGCCCCGCTTCGCTGCCGTCGCAGGCGAGTCCTGCCCCTGCCCGGCTGTGCCGCGTACGCGACGAGGCCGCCCCGCGGGGCGGCCTCTCGAGGATCGGGTGGCGGCGGCGCCGCCGCGGTCAGCTGACGCGCTTGGTGACCTTGCCGGCCTTGATGCAGCCGGTGCAGACGTGCAGGCGCTTGGGGGCACCGTTCACGACGGCGCGGATGCGCTGGATGTTCGGGTTCCACCGACGCTTGGTGCGCCGGTGCGAGTGGCTGACGTTCATCCCGAAGGACGGGTGCTTCCCGCACACCTCGCACACTGCTGCCATCGTCGTGGACCTCTCACCTCTCGGACACGGGACTGCGACGGCGACGGCCGCGCAGGACCCAGGAACGTTACCGGCGGGGGCCGCGCGCCGCCAACCCGGGCCGCTCGCGGGGCGCCTGACCGGCCCGGGAGCAGGCACCTCCTACAATCCTCCGCCGATGAGCACCCTCACGCGCCTCGGCGCCGACGAGCTGCGCGCTGCCGTGGACGGGTACCGAGACGCGCTGGCCGCCCACAAGGAGGCGATCAACCGGCTCAACGTGTACCCGGTCCCCGATGGCGACACCGGCACGAACATGGCCCTGACCGTGCTGTCGGTGTCAGAGGAGCTGGAGCACTGCAACCCGGACCTCCCGTCGGTGTGCAAGGCGATCAGCCACGGCTCGCTCATGGGGGCCCGAGGCAACTCGGGGGTGATCCTCTCGCAGATCCTGCGCGGGATGTCCTCGGTGGTGGCCGACGCCGGCGGCCTTGACGGGACGGTGGCGGCCAAGGCGCTGGCCGCCGCAGCCGAGGCTGCGTACCAGGCGGTGATGCGCCCGGTCGAGGGCACGATCCTCACCGTCGTGCGCGAGGCCGCCGAGGCCGCCGTCGCCGCGGCCGAGCGCGGTGCCGACCTCGTCGGGGTGCTCGAGGCGGCGAAGGCCCAGGGCGCCGACGCCCTGGCCCGCACCCCGGAGATGCTCCCCGTGCTGAGGGAAGCCGGCGTCGTCGACGCCGGCGGGACCGGGCTCCTGCTCCTGTTCGACGCGCTGCTCCACCAGGTCGACGGCCGCGCGATGCCCGAGCCCGAGTCGGTCGACAGCGCCCCCGTCGCCACCCCGGTCCTGGCCGTGCACCCCGAGCACGGCGACGTGAGCGAGCTGCGCTACGAGGTCATGTACTTCCTCGAGGCGCCCGACGAGGCCATCCCCGGCTTCAAGGACGTGTGGGCCGGGCTCGGGGACTCGATCGTCGTCGTCGGTGGCGACGGGCTGTGGAACTGCCACATCCACACCGACGACATCGGCGCCGCCATCGAGGCCGCCATCGACATCGGCCGGCCGAGCAAGATCCGCGTCACCGACCTGCAGGAGGAGGTCGAGGAGGAGCGCTGGGTGCGCGAGGCCGCGGCCAAGGGCGCCATCGACGAGACCCCACCCCACCTGCTCGAGCCGGTCACCTGCGCCGTCGTCGCGGTGGCCACCGGGGACGGCATCCGGCGCATCTTCCACTCGCTCGGCGTGCAGGGGATCGTCACGGGCGGCCAGTCGATGAACCCGTCGACCTCCGAGCTCATCGAAGCCGTCGAGGCGGTGCCGGCGGAGCACGTGGTGATCCTGCCGAACAACAAGAACATCGTCCCGGTCGCGGAGCAGGTCGACGCCCACACGGACAAGACCGTCGTCGTCGTCCCGACCAAGAGCATCACCGAGGGCTTCGCCGCGCTGCTCGCCTACGACCCCGAGAGCGAGGCGGGCGTCAACGCCGAGGAGATGGCTGCCGCAGCCGCCAACGTGATCGCCGCCGAGGTCACCCAGGCGGTGCGGGACTCGGTGTGGGAGGGCGGCCCGATCGCCACCGGTGACTGGATCGGCGTGGCCCGCGACGGCATCAAGGCGGTCGAGCACGACCTGGCCTCCGCCGCGACCGCGCTGCTCGACGCGCTCGTCACGGACTCGCACGAGATCATCACGATCATCGAGGGCGAGGGCGCCACCGCCGGCACCACCCGGCACATCACCGAGTGGCTGGCCGAGCACCGCCCGGGCACGTCCGCCGAGGTCCTCCACGGCGGGCAGCCGCTCTACCCGTACCTGTTCGGGATCGAGTAGCCGCTCGGTCGTGGCCGCTCGCCGCCTGCGCTCGCTGGCCGAGACCCCGGTCACCCGGCTCAGCGGGGTGGGGCCGGAGCGGGCCAAGGCGCTCGCCAGCATCGAGATCGAGACGATCCTCGACCTCCTGACCCACTATCCGCGCCGGTACCTCGACAAGACGCGGCAGTCCTCCATCCGCGACGCCCGGGTCGACGAGCAGCTGTGGGTCTTCGGTCGGGTGGTGTCGGCCAGCACCGTGCAGGGTCGGGGTCGGGGCCGGGCCCGGACCGAGCTGCGGATCACCGACGGCTCCGGCTACCTGCGGGTGACGTTCTTCAACCAGCCGTGGCGGGCTCGGCAGCTCCCGCAGGGCACCGAGGCGATGTTCTTCGGGAAGATCACCGAGTTCCGGGGCCAGAAGCAGCTCGCCAACCCCGAGATCGACCTGCTCGACCACGAGGACCGCCTCGAGATCACCCCCGTCTACCCGCAGTCCGACAAGCTGCGCCTCTACTCCCGGGACTTCCGGGGCTGGGTGCGGGAGTCGCTGCGCCGGGCCGGCGAGCTCGTCGAGCCGCTGCCCGCCTGGCTGCTCGACGAGCACGACCTCGTCGACCGCACCGCCGCCTTCCGAGGCATCCACGTGCCCGAGTCGATGGCCGAGGCGCAGGAGGCCCGGCGGCGCCTCGTGCTCGACGAGCTGCTCCGCATCCAGCTGGCGCTCGTGATGCGCAAGCGCCGGATCGAGGAGACGAGCCAGGGCATCGTCCACGACACCTCCGGTGCGCTCGTCGGGCGGTTCCTCGACGCGCTTCCGTTCGCGCTCACCGGCGACCAGCAGCGGGCCATCGCGGAGATCGCCGCCGACATGGCCCGGCCCGTGCCGATGCACCGGCTCTTGCAGGGCGACGTCGGCGCCGGGAAGACCGTCGTCGCCGTGGCCACGCTGCTCACCGCCGTCCAGGGCGGCCACCAGGGCGCGCTCATGGCCCCCACGGAGGTGCTGGCCGAGCAGCACCTGGCGTCGATCCGTCCGCTGCTGGCCGACATCACGGTGCCCGACGACGGCGCCTCGCTCTTCGGCGAGCGGCCGCTCACGATCGAGCTGCTCACCAACAAGGTCACCGGCCGGGAGCGGCAGCGGATCCTGTCGGCGCTGGCCGCCGGCGAGGTGGACCTCCTCGTCGGCACCCACGCGCTTATCCAGGAGGCGGTCGAGTTCCGGTCGCTCGGCGCGGTGGTGATCGACGAGCAGCACCGCTTCGGCGTCGAGCAGCGGGCCGCCCTGCGGGACAAGGCCGGTGGGGGCGCGGTGCCCGACGTCCTGGTGATGACCGCCACCCCGATCCCGCGCACCGCCGCGATGACCGTCTACGGCGACCTCGACGTCTCGGTGCTCCGGGAGAAGCCGGCGGGCCGGCAGCGGATCGTCACCACCTGGGCCCGCGGTCCCGAGGAGGAGGCGGCCGTGTGGGCCCGCGTGCGGGAGGAGGTGGCCGCGGGACGCCAGGCCTACGTCGTGTGCCCGCTCATCGGGGAGAGCGACAAGCTCGAGGTGGCCTCCGCCGAGGAGACCTTCGAGCGGCTCGAGGCCGACGAGCTGTCCGGCCTGCGCCTCGGGCTGCTCCACGGGCGCCTCTCCGCAGCCGACAAGGAGGCGACGATGGCCGCGTTCCGCGACGGCGCCATCCAGGTGCTCGTCGCCACCACGGTCATCGAGGTCGGCGTCGACGTCCCCAACGCCACGGTGATGGTGGTGCTCGACGCCGACCGCTTCGGCATCGCCCAGCTCCACCAGCTGCGAGGCCGCGTCGGCCGGGGCTCGGCGGCGTCGTACTGCTACCTCGTGACCGGCGTCGGGGGCGCGTCCGGCGACGAGGAGGAGCGGGCCCAGGGCAACGCCCGGCTCGAGGCGCTCGTGCGCACCGACGACGGCTTCGAGCTGGCCGAGGCCGACCTCGAGATCCGCGGCGAGGGCACGATCTTCGCCGACCGCCAGAAGGGCCGCAGCGACCTGAAGCTGGCCTCGCTGCGCCGCGACCGCAAGGCCGTCGACGCCGCCCGCCGGGCCGCCGAGCGCATCGTCGCCGAGGACCCCACGCTGGCGGACCACCCCGAGCTGGCCGACGAGCTCCGCCTCTTCCTCGACCCCGAAGACGAGGAGTTCCTCTTCAAGAGCTGACCGATCAGGTCAAGGGGAGGTGAGGTCCTCGAGGTCCTGGCGGGCCTGGGCCAGCTCCGCCTCGAGGTCGGCGACGCGCTGGCGGAGCCGATCGTTCTCCTCCCGAAGGCGCTGGAGCTCGGCGGCGTCGCCGTCCCGGGCCGTGGCGGGGACGGGGGGCACGGCGGCGGGGGGCTGGCCCAGCAGGTGCACCCACCGGGCCTCCTTCTGGCCGGGCCGGCGCTCCAGCTCCCGCACGAGGGGACGGGCCCGCCCGGCCAGCGCGGCGAGGACGGCGTCGACCTCGTCCACGGAGGCGAAGGGGTGGAGGCGCTCCGAGCGGGAGCGCAGCTCGCCCGGGGTCTGCGGGCCCCGCAGCAGCAGAAGGGTCAGCACGGCCCGCTCGGCGTCGTCGAGGTGCAGGACCTCGTCGAGCACCTGGCGGTACTTCGTCTGCCGGGCGCCGTGGCTCGGGTGGATGACCCGGGTGAGGCCCAACGCCCGGAGCTCGGTGAGCGCCTCGGTGATCTCCGTCTCGGACAGCTGCATCACCGGGTCCCGCCCGGAGGACTGGTTGCACGCCGACCGCAGCGCGTTGAGCGTCATCGGGTACGTGTCGGGGACCGTGCGCTCCTTCTCGAGCAGGCTCCCGAGCACGCGCTGCTGCACGGGATCGAGGTCGATCTCGGTCGTCGCCTCCATGGCCGCACCCTACGTCCGCCCCGGGCTGCGCCGCGCCGGGCGGGTGGCCGTGCGTACCATGGCCCCATGACCGCGCTCGTGATCACGCTCGCCTCGGTCGTCGCGGTGGCCGCCGCCATCCGCTCCACCTGGTCGCCCTGCGGCCTGTCGATGCTCTCGACGATCACGCCCATCGGCGAGCGGGCTCGGAGCTACCGGTGGGGGGCCAGCGCCGCCTGGTTCATCGCCGGCGCCGTCCTCGGCGGCGCCACCCTCGCCACCGGCACCGCGCTCCTGGCCGCAGGCGTCGGGGCGCTCGACCTCTCGGTCGAGACCCGGGTGGCGCTGGCTGCCGTGGTCACCGCCGTCACGCTCGCGTCGGACCTCAACCTCGGCGGCTTCCGCCTGCCGGCCCACACCCGTCAGGTGAACGAGACCTGGCTCGACCAGTTCCGGTCGTGGGTCTACGCCGGCGGGTTCGGCTGGCAGATCGGCGTCGGCCTGGCCACCTACATCACGACCGCCGCCGTCTACCTGATGATCGCCCTGGCCGCCCTCACCGCCTCCCCGGCGGTGGCCTTCGCCGTCGTCACCGGCTTCGGCCTCGTGCGCGGCCTGGCCGTCCTGCTCGGCAAGGGCCTCACCACCCCGCAGAAGATGATGGCGCTGCACCGGCGGCTCGAGGAGCTCCTGCCCACCGCTCAGCGGGCCGTCGTCGCCGTCCAGGCCCTCGTGCTCGCCGTGGCCGCTGGCGTCGCCTGGGGCCCGGCCCCGGCCGTGGTGCTCGCCGTGGTCGGCATCGCCGCCGTCCTGGCCCGTCGCCCCCGCCCCGCGGTGCACCCCACCCAGCGGACCGCCACCGCCTGATCCGGCGCGCGAGCGTCGGCGACGCGGTCGGCCCCTCAGAGGGGCTCGGTCGCCGGCGCGGGCCCGTCGGGCGCCGCAGCGGCCATCGTGCGTCCCAGGCGGCGCGTCCGGAGCAGGCTCCGGACGGCGTCGGTGCCGAGCAGGGTCAGCGCCACCCACACGAGCACGAACCCGGCCAGCCGCTCCGGCGGCAGCGGCTCGCCGAGGACCACCACGCCGATCAGCAGCTGCATGGTCGGGGTCAGGTACTGCAGCAGCCCGACGAGCGACAGCGGGATCCGCCGGGCGGCCGCGCCGAACAGCAGCAGCGGCACCGCGGTGACCAGGCCGAGGCTGAGGAGCACCAGGTCGCGACCGGTCGAGCCGGCGAGGAAGGCGGCGTCGCCGCGCACCTGCAGGGCGATCATGGCGGCTGCCGCGGGCAGGAGGAGGATCGCCGTCTCGACGGCCAGCGACGTCGTGGCGTCCACCGGCACGGACTTCTTGAGGAACCCGTAGGCGGCGAAGGACGTCGCGAGCACCAGGGCGATCCAGGGGACCCGGCCGTAGGCGGCCGTGAGCACGAGCACCGCCGCGGCGCCGAAGCCGAGGGCCAGGCGCTGGAGCCGGCGGAGGCGCTCGCCCAGCACGACGACGCCGAGGGTGACCACGAGGAGCGGGTTGACGTAGTAGCCGAGGGCCGCCTCGACGATGTTCCCGCTGTTGACGGCCCAGATGTACACGAGCCAGTTGGCCGCGATGGCGCCGGCCGCCAGCGTCAGGCGCAGCACCCCGCGCTCGGCCGCCCGGACCGGGGCGAACCAGCGCCGGTCCCGTCGCCAGAGCAGGAGCGCGGCCACCACGACGAAGGACCACACGATGCGGTGCAGCAGGATCTCGCCGGCCGGCACGTCGTCGACGAGGCGGAAGACGAGGGGGAAGACGCCCCACAGGCCGTAGGCGCCAGCGCCGGCCAGCACGCCGAGGCGGGCCTCGGGCGCGCCGAGCTCGCCGTCAGGTCCGCTCACCAGGCGTCCGGGCCCGACGGGGGAGCGTCGCCGGGCGCCGGCTCGTCGACCAGGTCCTCCTCCTCGAGCTCGAGGTACCACATGTCGTTGCAGTCGCGGCAGCGGTAGGTGACGACGTCACCGACGGCCCAGCCGAGCTCCGGCGGCTCCAGCGGCATGCGGTGGCACGTGCCGCCGCAGTCCACGCACTGGATCGAATCGGCGACGGCCATGCGCTCAGTGTGCCGCCGCCACCTCCCGGACCCCCAACCCGTACCGCTCGGCCATCAGCGCCGCCTCCTGTGCCATCGCCGCTCGCACCTCGGGCGGGTCGAGCACCTCGAGCGTGCTGCCGAAGGCGAGCAGCTGGTGGACCGCGATCGGGAGGGGCTCGCAGCGCACGGTCGTCTCCCGCCACCCGTCGTCGTCGACCGGGCCGGCCTGCTCGATGGCCTCCCGGGCCGCACCGGGGTCGACCGCGTCGCGCAGCCGCCACAGCACCTCGGCCCGCAGCCGCACCCGCACCGGCACCGTCGACCACGCCTCGAAGAACGCGGTGGACGACGCCGCCCAGTGCGCGGCGAGGTCGAAGTCCGGCGGGCGCACCGCCGGCTGGCCCAGCGGACGGACGCCGACCACCCGACTGACCCGGAACGTGCGCGGCTCCCGGGCCCGGCCCGACAGCGCCACGAGGTACCAGACGCCCGCCTTCAGGACGAGGCCGAGCGGGTCGAGGGTGCGGGTGACGGTGCCGTCGCGCTTGTCGTAGCGGATCTCGACCCGCTCCTCCTCCCACACCGCCCGGCTCAGCGCGGCGAGGTGGGGAACCGGCTCCTCTCGGGCGAACCAGCCGGGGGCGTCGAGGTGGAAGCGCTCCCGCATCCGCACGGCTCGGCTGCGCAGCTCGGGTGGCAGGGCGGCGTCGACCTTGAGCTGGGCGGCGGCCAGGACGGTGCCCAGCCCGAGCTCCGACGCCGCGCCGGGGAGCCCGGACAGGGCCAGCGCCTCCGCCTCCTCGGCGGTGAGGCCCGTGAGCCGGGTGCGGTAGCCGTCCACGAGGCGCACCCCGCCGCCGGGGCCGGCCTCGGTGTAGATCGGCACGCCGGCGCTGCTCAGGGCCTCGACGTCCCGGTAGATCGTCCGCACCGAGACCTCGAGCTCCTCGGCGAGCCGGGCGGCGGTGGTCTTGCCGCTGGTCTGGAGGATCAGGAGGAGCTGGACGAGGCGGCTGGCTCGCATGCCGCCACCGTAGGCACCCATCCCTGACAGGGAACGTCAGGGTTGGCGGCGATCGCCGGCGCGGTCGCTGACAGGGGCTGTCCAGGTCGGTCGCGGACGCTGCCACCATGGCCACCTTCGACGAGCTCAAGACCGCCGCTCCGACCATCGCAGGCCACCTCGCCGCCAAGCTGACCGCCACCGGGATCGGCTTCGTCGGCACCACCCGCAGGGACGGGTGGCCCCGCGTCAGCCCGATGGAGGTGTCGATCATCGGCGGGCGGCTCTACGTGGGGAGCATGCCGGGAGCCGTGAAGGCGCGCGACCTGCAGCGCGACCCCCGCTGCTGCCTGATCACCACGCTGGCCGACAAGGACGACCTCTCCGGAGAGGTGAAGCTCTTCTGCCGGGCCCGGGAGATCGCCGGGGGCGACGAGTGGGAGCGCGTCCGCCAGGTGTGGCGGGAGGCGATGGACCTCGACATCGGCGACCCCGGCGGGTCGCACCTGTTCGAGCTCGACATCGACGCCGCCGCCTTCCAGCGGGTGGAGGACGACGAGTGGCGGACCACCTCGTGGCGCGTCGGCGGCCGGCTCCGGGAGCGGACCCGGCGCGGCCCGCTCGGGGAGGAGCCGGTCGAGCTGCCCGTCCCCTGAGCCGGCGGGCTCGTCGCCGTCGCGCGCTACGAGCGCCGGCGCTCGGCCTGGTGCTCGACGAAGCGGTCCACGCCCTCCTGGAACCCCTCGGCGAAGATCGTGTCCTTGCCGAAGTCGTCCTCCAGGGCCAGCGCCTCCTCGAGCTCCCGGCCGAGGCCCGCGTAGACGCTGGCCCGGTCGTTCACCACCGCTCGCCACGGGAACGAGGCGATCTGGCCGGCCAGCGCCACCGCCTCCGCGAGGGCCCGGCCGTCGTCGACCACCCGGGTGAGGAACCCGATGCGCTCCGCCTCCTCGGCGTCGAGCTCCCGGCCGGTGAGGATCAGGTCGAGGGCCCGGCCCAGCCCGACGATCTGCGGGAGCCGGTAGGTGCCGCCGTCGATGAGCGGCACCCCCCAGCGCCGCTCGAGGCACCCGAAGCGGGCCGAGCGCCCGGCCACCCGCAGGTCGCACCAGGCCGCCAGCTCGACGCCGCCGGCCACGCACCAGCCCTCGATCGCCGCGATCACCGGCTTCGACAGCTGCAGGCGGGTGGGGCCCAGCGGACCGCTCGGACGCAGCTTGGGGAGGTCCCGCAGGTTGGCGCCGGCCGAGAACGCGGCGTCGTCGCCGGTGAGGACGGCCACCCTGGCGTCGGGGTCCTCGTCGAAGGCGAGGAACTCGTCGTGGAGGCGCTGGGCCGTCTCGGAGTTGATCGCGTTGCGCACGTGGGGCTGGTCGATGCGCACCACCACCACGCCGTCGGGCAGGTCGATCTCGGACATGCCAGGACCGTACGCCCCGACGGGGCGCTGCTGCCGGGCCGGTAGCGTCGCCGCGTGCGCGTGATCGCAGGGACCGCCCGCGGGCGGCGGCTCAGCGCCCCCGAGGGCACGACCACCCGCCCCACCTCGGACCGGGTGCGCGAGGCCACGTTCAACGCGCTCGGCAGCCTCGGCGCCGTGGTCGACGCCCGGGTCCTCGACCTCTTCGCCGGCAGCGGTGCCATGGGGATCGAGGCGCTGTCGCGGGGCGCCGCGTCGGCCACCTTCGTCGACGCGGACCGCCGGGCCACCCGCACCGTGACCGCCAACCTCGAGGCCTGCGGGCTGGCCGAACGGGCCGCCGTGGTGACCAGCCCCGTCGACCGCTTCCTCGCCGAGGTGGGGGAGGAGCGGTGGGACCTCGCGATCTGCGATCCCCCCTACGCCTGGACGGCGGAGGACTGGCGGGACCTGCTCGCGGCCCTCCCCGCAGACCTGGCCGTGCTCGAGTCGGACCGCCCAGTCGAGCCCCCTCCCGGGTGGCTCGTCCTGCGGGCCAAGCGCTACGGCGGCACCCACGTGGTCATCGTCGAGCGCGAGGGCGCCTGAGCGCGCTCGGACCGCCGGTTGGTGAGGGTCAACCCGGGCGGCGGTAGGTTGGCGGGGATGACCAAGGTCCTCTACCCGGGCTCCTTCGACCCGCTGCACAACGGCCACCTCGACGTGATCGAGGTGGCCGCCAAGCACTTCGACGAGGTCGTGGTGGCCAGCGTCCGCAACCCGCAGAAGACCGGCGGGCTGTTCGACCTCGAGGACCGGCAGGCGATGATCGTCGAGTCCGTCGCCCACCTCGGGAACGTGAGCGTCACCTCGTTCTCGAGCCTCACCGTCGACCTGGCCCGCGAGCTGGGGTGCGACTTCATCGTCAAGGGCCTGCGGGTCGTGGCCGACTTCGAGTCCGAGCTGATGATGGCCCGCATGAACAAGGCCGTGTCCGGGATCGACACGCTGTTCATCCCGGCCGGCGCCGCCAACTCGTTCCTCGCCTCCAACCTCCTGCGGGAGATCGCCCGCTTCGGGGGCGACGTCTCCGACATGGTCCCCGCCCCCGTCGCCAAGCGCCTTCGCGAGAAGTACGGATCCTGATGGACGACCACGACGACCTCGAGTTCGACCTCCCCGAGCCGGAGGCGCCCCGCCCGCGGCACCCCGGGACCGACGCCGAGCAGATGCTCCGGCGCCTCTACGACCTCGTCGCCTCGGCCCGGCCGATGCCGCTGTCCACCTCGGTGATGATCAACCGCGACGAGGTGCTCGAGATGCTCGACGAGGCCATCGAGCGCCTCCCCGAGGAGCTCCGGGCCGCCCGCTGGCTGCTCAAGGAGCGGGAGGACTACCTCGCCAAGGTGAAGCGGGAGGGCGAGGAGATCCTCGAACAGGCCCGCAGCCGGGCCGAGCGGATGGTGCAGCGAACCGAGGTGGTGAAGGCCAGCGAGGCCCGGGCCCGCCGGATCATCGAGGCCGCCCAGGCCGAGGCCAACCGGCTGAAGCACGAGTGCGAGGACTACTGCGACCACAAGCTGGCCAGCTTCGAGATCGTCCTGGAGCGGACGCTGAAGATGGTCGCCGCCGGTCGCGAGAAGCTGCAGGGCGTGGGCGCCGCCAGCGGCTCCGTGCCCGCCGTCCGCCCGGACGCCGAGCCCCCGCCGCGCGAGCAGGGCCCCGCCGTGTTCGACCAGGACCTCGGGTAGGCGTGCCCCGCTCCGTCCTGCAGATCGGCGTCCTCGAGCTCCGGCGACGGCCGGGCACCCAGCGGCAGGTCGAGCTCAGCACCCCGCTGCCCGGGCTGGCGATCACCTCCGCCCACGTCCCCGACCACACCGACGTCGCCGTCGACGTGGTCCTCGAGGCGATCGACGGCGCGGTGACCGTCACCGGCTCGGTCAGCGCCCGCTGGGAGGGGGAGTGCCGGCGCTGCCTCGAGCCGGTCTCCGGCACCCTCGAGGCCGAGGTCCGGGAGGTCTACGAGGTCCGCTACACCGAGGGCGAGACCTACCCGCTGGTGGGCGACGAGATCGACCTCGAGCCGGTCGTGCGCGACGCCGTGCTCCTCGCCCTGCCCCTCGCCCCGCTCTGCCGGGAGACCTGCCCGGGGCCGGTCCCCGACGCCTTCCCCACCGGTCCGGCCGGCGAGGAGCGCCTCGCCGCGCAGGCGGCTGAGGAGGCGGGGGAGGAGCCCGCCGGCGACCCCCGCTGGGCGGCCCTGCGCGAGCTGCGCCTCGACGACGACTGACGCGACGCCGGGCGGTTCGACGCTCCCGGCGGGGCCCGGATAGAGTCTCCCGGCTGCGTTGCCGCTGGCGTCCGCGCGCCGGCCCGTCTGATCGCCACCCCGAGGAACACCCCCCATGGCCGTCCCCAAGAAGAAGACCTCCAAGGCCAAGAGCCGCTCCCGCCGGGCCTCCGCCTGGCGGCTCGAGCGCCCGTCGCGCAGCCTCTGCCCCCGTTGCGGTGCCGCCAAGGTCCCCCACACGGTGTGCGGCAACTGCGGCTGGTACCGCGGCCGGCAGGCCATCGACGTCGACTGATCCGGTGACGGACGCGCCCGCTGGCGCCCGTCGCGGGGCGGCCCTGGCGCCCGCCGCGCCCCACGCCTCGCGGAACCTGCCCCGTCCTCGCGCCCTCGGCGCCACCCGCTAGGAGGCCCTCGATGCTGCCGGTTGCGTTGGATGCGATGGGCGGGGACCGGGCCCCGGAGGAGATCGTCGCCGGCGCGCACCGCGCCGTGGCCGAGCTCGGGGTCCCCGTGGCGCTGGTCGGTCAGCCGGAGGTGCTCGAGCCCCTCGCGGGCGACCTCGAGATCATCCCCGCGTCCGAGGTCATCGGCATGAGCGACGACCCGGGCGCCTCGGTGCGCCGCAAGAAGGACTCGTCCCTCGTGCGGGCCGCCGAGGCCGTCCGAGACGGTCGGGCGTCGGCGATGATCTCGGCCGGCAACACCGGTGCCACGATGGCGTCGGCGCTGCTGCGCATGGGTCGCATCAAGGGCGTGTCCCGCCCGGCGATCGCCACGCCGATCCCGGTGCCGGGCCAGACCCCCACCGTGCTCCTCGACGCAGGCGCGAACGCCGAGTGCCAGGCCGAGTGGCTCCTGCAGTTCGCCCAGATGGGCGCGGTGTTCGCTCGGGAGCGGTACGGGATCGAGCACCCCCGCGTCGGGCTGCTGTCGATCGGCGAGGAGCCGAGCAAGGGCACCCCGCTGGTCAAGGAGACCCACGAGCTGCTGTCCTCCTCGGAGGCGCTCGCCGCGGCCGGCGCCTCCTTCGTCGGCAACGTCGAGGGCCGCGACGTGATGACCCCCGACGTGGACGTGGTCGTCACCGACGGCTTCACCGGCAACGTCGTGCTGAAGACCCTCGAAGGCGGCATGAAGGCCCTCATCAAGGCGATCCTCGAGGCGTTCGGGTCCACGCCTGAGACCCAGGCGGCGAGCGAGGTGCTGCTGCCGGCCCTCCTGCCGCTCTACGAGACGCTCGACCCGGACAGCACCGGCGGGGCCATGCTCCTGGGCGTCGACGGGCTCTGCCTGATCTCCCACGGGTCGAGCTCGGCCACGGCCATCGTCAACGCCGTGCGGGTGGCCAAGGAGCTGCTCGACCACGACATCGTCGAGCGCCTCCGGGCCGCCATCTGACCTGTCGCCGCGGCCGGGGCTTCACAAGCGCACGAAGTTCGGGTCCGGCTAGAGTCGATCCGCCCACGTCCACCACGCGCGCAGGAGCGATCGTGCCCGCCGAGACCCACGTCGAACGAGGACAGCCCATGGACCGCCAAGAGGTGTTCGAGCTCATCCGCGACCGGCTCGCGGACATCCTGGAGGTGGACCCGTCCACCATCACCGAGGGTGCCAGCTTCGCCGACGACCTCGAGGCGGACTCGCTCGCCCTCATCGAGCTGGTGGAGGCCCTCGAGGAGGAGCTCGCCGAGCGCAGCGTCGGCTTCCGCATCGACGACGAGGACCTCGAGGACCTGAAGACGGTGCGCGACGCCGTCGACTACGTCGTCGCCCGGCTCTGAGGATCCGACCATCTCCCTGCCCGTCCCCGGTCTGGACCGCCTCGTCGAGCGCCTCGGCCTCGACCTCGAGCCGGACGTGCTCGCGCCCGCGCTCGTCCACCGGTCCTGGTGTGCGGAGAACCCGGGCCACCCCTCCAACGAGCGCCTCGAGTTCCTTGGGGACTCGGTGCTCGGCCTGATCGTCACCGACTGCCTCTACCGGGCCCACCCCGACCTCGACGAGGGCGCGCTCACCGACCTGCGCAAGACGGTCGTGAACTCCGTGACCCTCGCCGCGGTGGCCGAGGAGCTCGGGGTGGGGGAGCACCTCCTGCTGGGGAAGGGCGAGGAGCTCTCCGGCGGGCGGGAGAAGCCGTCGATCCTCGCCGACGCCCTCGAGGCGATCATCGGCGCCTGCTACCTGGCCCGGGGCATCGAGGGTGCCACCGAGCTCGTGCTCGGAGTGCTCGGCGACCGCATCGCCACCGCCCAAGCCGACGGGGCCGACCACAAGAGCCGCCTCCAGGAGCTCGCCGCCCACCGGTTCAGCTCCGCGCCGCGCTACGAGGTGGAGGCGAGCGGACCGGACCACGCCCGCACCTTCTACGTCACCGTCACGATCGACGGTGAGGCCCGCGGGACCGGCGTGGGCCGATCCAAGAAGCAGGCCGAGCAGGCCGCGGCGCGCGCCGCCGTCGACAGCCTCGGCGGCCCAGACGACGACGACCTGAGGGAGAACGAGCATGGCTGAGCTGCCCGAGCTGGAGACGATGCGACGAGGGCTCGAGAAGGAGTCCGTGGGCAAGCGGTTCAAGGCCCCCGACGTGTCCTCCACGAAGGTCCTCCGCAGCGGCGTCACCAAGAAGGCGTTCCAGAGCCGCCTCGAGGGGGCGAAGGTGAAGTCCGTCGACCGCAAGGGCCGCCACCTCGTGGTCAACCTCGACTCCGGGGACGTGCTCGCCCTCGACCTCGGTTCGGCCGGCTACCTCGAGAAGGCCGCCCCCAAGTCCACGCCGCCCAAGGACACCGCGATCGTCCTGTCGTTCACCCAGGGCGGCCAGATCCGCGTCGTCGACCCCGCCAGCGACGTCGAGGCGGCCGTCGTCGCGGCCGAGGACCTCGCCACCGAGCTGCGGGACACGGCGGCCGGCGGCCTCGACCCGGTGGCCGACGCCGTGTCCTGGACGGCCTTCGCCCGGCTGATCCTGTCGCGGTCCACCAAGCTGAAGGCGCTGCTCATGGACCCGGAGGTCGTGACCGGCATCGGTCCGATCTACAGCGACGAGATCCTCTACGAGGCCGGGCTGCGCCACGACCGGCTCTCCGACGAGCTGTCGAGCCAGGAGATCCGCCGGCTGTTCCGGGCGCTCGTCGAGACCCTCCACGAGGCGGTGAAGCACCGGGGCACGAGCCTCGAGGACAGCCCGTTCGTCGACATCTACGGCAAGCCCGGCGAGTACCAGGAGCTGCTGAAGGTCTACGGGCGCGAGGGGGAGCCGTGCCGGCGCTGCCGGGCCCCGATCGTGAAGGCCCGCTTCGCCAACAAGCCCGTGTACCTGTGCGAGTCCTGCCAGGTCTGACCCCGTCCGGCGCCGGGCCGCGCCCCGCGCTCGGCGTGCGCGACCGCGGTCCGGCGCGCCACTAGCGTTCGGAGACAGATGTTCCTCAAGTCGCTCTCGCTCAAGGGCTTCAAGTCCTTCGCGGACTCGACCACCCTCGAGCTCGAACCGGGGGTCACGGTCGTCGTCGGGCCCAACGGCTCCGGCAAGTCGAACGTGGTGGACGCCATCGCCTGGGTGCTCGGCGCCCAGGCCCCCTCCGCGGTGCGCAGCCAGAAGATGGACGACGTCATCTTCGCCGGCACCGCCAAGCGGCCCGCGCTCGGCCGGGCCGAGGTGTCGCTCACGATCGACAACTCCGCCGGGATGCTGCCGATCGACTTCACCGAGGTCACGATCACCCGCACGCTCTTCCGCAGCGGGGACAGCGAGTACGCGATCAACGGCGTGCCGTGCCGGATGCTCGACATCCAGGAGCTCCTCTCCGACACGGGCGTCGGCCGCCAGCAGCACGTCATCGTGAGCCAGGGCCAGATCGACGCGGTCCTCAACGCCCGGCCCGAGGAGCGGCGCCTCATCATCGAGGAGGCGGCCGGGGTCCTGAAGTACCGAAAGCGCAAGGAGAAGGCCGAGCGCCGCCTCGCCGCCACCGAGGGGAACCTCACCCGCCTCACCGACCTCCTGCGGGAGGTGCGCCGCCAGCTCCGCCCGCTCGAGCGCCAGGCCGACGCCGCCCGCCGCCACGGCGACGTCGTCGCCGAGCTGCGGAACCTGCGGATCTTCCTCGCCGGCCGGGAGCTCACCACCCTGCGCCGCCGGCTCGCCGACGGCGCCGCCGCCCGAGCCGAGCTGGCCAACGAGGAGACGCTGCTGCGCCGCCGGCTGGCCGAGCTCGACGCCGCGGTGCTGGCCGCCGAAGCCGACCTCGGCCAGATCGGCGGCGACGACCTCGGCGACGCGCTCGTCCGCTACGAGGCGCTGCGCGAGCGCGCCCGCGGCCTCGCCGCTGTGCTCGCCGAGCGGCGCCGCGGCATCGACCGCGAGCGCAGCGCCTTCGTCGACCAAGCCGTCGTCGCCACGCTCGAGGCCGACGCCGCCCGGCTCACCCGGGAGCTGGCCGAGCTGGACGAGGAGCGGGCGGCGCTCGCGCCGCTGGCCGAGGAGCTGGCCCGGGCCGAGCAGGCCCTCGCCGACGCCCGCGCCGCCTACGAGGAGCGCTGGGCCGACGGCGTCCCCGCCCCCTCGGGTCGTGCCGCGGAGGCTCGGGGCGAGCTCGCCGCGCTGCGCAAGGGCGTGGAGCGGGCCGAGGTGGAGCTGGCGCGCTCCCGCACCCGGCTCACCTCGCTGGAGGAGAAGCTGGAGCGCATCGAGGCCGAGACGGCTCGGCTCACCGCGGACGCGGCCGAGGCGGAGGCCGCGCAGGGGCCGCTCGTCGAGCGCCTCCAGGTGGCCGAGGCCGAGCGGGTCGAGGCGGAGGCTCGGGTGAGCGAGGCGGAGGCCGCCCTGCGGGCCGCCGACGCCGACCGCCACGCCTGGGCCGCTCGGGCCGAGGCGCTGAGCCTCGCCCTCGACCAGGCCCGGGCCCGGGCCGGCGCCGAGCGCCTCGCCTCCGTCGAGGGCGTGGTGGGCACGCTGCTCGACCTCGTCGACATCGACGAGGGGTGGGAGGCCGCGGTGGAGGCGGCCGCCGGCGAGGCGCTCGCCGCCGTGGTCGTCGACGGCGTCGACGCCGCCCGCGCGGCCATCGCCGCGCTCGAGCGCGACGACGTCGGCGGTGCCGTCCTCGCGCTCGGCGCCGCTCGCCCGGCCCGCACCGCCCCGCCGGTCGGCGAGCCCGTCCGGCGTCACGTCCGCGCCGCCCGTCCCGACGTGGAGGCGCTCCTCGACGCCCTCGTCGGCCACGCCGTCGTCGTCGACGGCGGGTGGAGCGCGGCGGTCGACGTCGCCCTCGCCCACCCCGACGCCGTCGTCGTCACCCGAGCCGGCGGGCGATTCGGCGTCAGCGGCTGGCGGGTGGGGACCGCGTCCACCGGTGCCACCGGCGCCGCGCTGGAGGAGGCGCGCGAGCGCGCCGAGGCGGCCGCCGCCCAGGCCCAGCACGCCGAGGCCAGCCTGCACGGCGCCCGCTCGCTGCTCGACGAGGCCCGTCACCGCGAGAGCGAGCTGTCCCGCCAGCTCGACGAGCAGGACGCCCGCCGGTCCCGGGCCACCGCCGCGCTCGAGCGGCTGGCCACCGAGCAGGTCGACGCCGCGCAGGAGGCCGAGGGGCTGCGCACCCACGCCGCCGAGCTGACCGAGCGCCTCGACCGCGACCGGGCCCGGGTGGCCGAGCTCGAGGTGTCGCTCCCGCTGCTCGAGGCCGAGGAGGTCGAGAGCGCCGAGCAGGCCAAGGCGATGGCCGCGGCCAAGGCCCAGCTCGACGAACGGGCCGCGGAGGTCGGCGCCAAGCGGGCCGACCTCGAGGTCCGCACGGCCGGCCTGGCCGATCGGGAGCAGTTCCTCCGCACCCGGCTCACCGAGGTGGAGGAGCGCCTGGAGGGCACGAAGGAGGCCCGCCGCGAGGCCGAGGTCCGCCGGGTCGAGCTCGACGCCAAGCAGCGAGCCATCGATGCGCTGGCCGCTCTGGTCGGCGACCGCCTCGCCGCCATCGAGGCCGAGCTCGACGGGCTGCGCGAGCGGCGCCGCCGCCAGAGCGAGGCCCAGCGCTCCGCCGCCGCCCGCCTCGACGGCCTCCGCCAGGAGCGCCAGGAGGCGGAGCGCAGGCTCGAGGAGCTGCGCGAGCGGGCCCGCCGGGCCGAGCTCGACGAGGCCGAGGTCAAGCTGCGGCTCGAGACCGCCGTCGAGACCGTCCGCCGGGAGCTCGAGGTCGAGCCCGAGGTGGCGATGGCCGCCGAGCCCCCCGAGCTCGACGAGCGCACCACCCCGGCGGCCCGGGTCCGCGAGCTCGAGCGGGACCTGCGGCTCATGGGTCCGATCAATCCGCTCGCCCTGCAGGAGTACGAGGCCCTCCAGGAGCGCCACCAGTTCCTCCAGGAGCAGCTCGACGACGTGAAGTCGTCCCGGCGCGACCTCGCCAAGGTCATCAAGGCGATCGACAACGAGATCGTCGAGATCTTCGCCGCCGCCTTCGCCGACGTGTCCCAGAACTTCGAGCAGCTCTTCCAGACGCTGTTCCCCGGCGGCACCGGCCGGCTGCGCCTCACCGATCCCGACAACCTGCTCGAGACCGGCATCGAGGTGGAGGCCAAGCCGTCGGGCAAGAACGTGCGGAAGCTGTCGCTGCTCTCCGGCGGCGAGCGGAGCCTCACCGCGCTGGCGTTCCTCTTCGCCGTGTTCCGCAGCCGCCCGTCGCCGTTCTACGTGATGGACGAGGTCGAGGCCGCGCTCGACGACATGAACCTGCACCGGTTCCTCGACCTCGTGCACGAGTTCCGCCAGGAGGCGCAGCTCATCATCGTGAGCCACCAGAAGCGCACGATGGAGGCCGCCGACATCCTCTACGGCGTGACGATGCAGCCCGGCGGCTCGTCGAAGGTCGTCAGCGAGAAGGTCTCCGCGTCCACCTGACACGAGATCTGTGCGGGTTCTCGTGCGCCATGCGCACGGAACCACGCACAGATCTCGTCTCCGGTCAGCACTCGGCCTCGAGGTAGCGCTCGAGGCGGGTGGCGGCCTGGACGTAGTCGGTCTGGGCGGCGCGGTAGGCGCGCACGTCGACGTCGGGTCCGTAGCCGGCGTCGGCCAGCAGGGCGTCGAGGCGCTCCACGGCGTCCCGGTAGTCCGCGGCCACCGCCCGCACGTCGTCCGGGGCCACGTCGACCAGCTCGCCCGCCCGCTGGCGCAGGGCGGCGAACGCCGCCTCCATCTCCGCCTCCGTGGCGGCGGGGCCGAGCGCCGCGAAGGGATCGTTCTGGGTCAGCCGGTCGAGCCGCTCGCAGAACGCATCGGGGTCGGCCGACGAGCCGTCGTCGCCGCAGGCGGCCGTGCCGAGCGCAGCGAGGGCGGTCACGACGAGCGCGGCGAGGCGGGGCATCGGCGACGAACCTAGGGCGCCGGCCACGGGTGGGGGAGCAGCCCGGCGGGGCCTCTAACCTGCGAGGCGCCATGGAGATCCTCCTCATCGTCCTCGTCCTCGTGGTGGTGCTGGGCGGCACCGCCTGGTTCGTCACCCAGCGCCGCGGCGGCGCCACCACGCTCGAGCCGCCGCCCGCGCCCAAGGCGGAGGCCCCGCCGGTCCAGCCCCCGGTGCTCGAGGGCGAGCGCGACGTCGCTGCCCCGAGCCCGCCGGTGGTCGAGGAGGCCCCGGTCGTCGAGGAGGAGGTGCCCCCCGCGCCGGTCGAGGAGGCGCCGGTCGTCGAGGTGCCCCCGGTCAAGCCGTCGTTCCGCGATCGGCTCAGCAAGGCCCGCTCGACGATCGCCGGCTACGTCGGCTCGGTCCTGTCCCGGGACAAGATCGACGAGGAGACCTGGGACGAGCTCGAGGAGGCCCTCATCCGGGCCGACGTCGGCGTGGCCACCACCACCGACATCCTCGAGCGCCTGCGGGCCACGGTGAAGGAGCAGTCCATCACCGATCCCGAGATCCTCCTCGAGGCCCTCAAGGCGCAGCTGAAGGCCGACCTCAGCCAGGGCGACCGCACCCTGCGCTACGAGCCGGGCGCCCCCAACGTGTGGCTCTTCGTCGGCGTCAACGGCGTCGGCAAGACGACGACCATCGGCAAGATCGCCAAGCGCCAGGTGGCGGAGGGCCGCAGCGTCGTGATGGCCGCCGGCGACACCTTCCGGGCCGCCGCCGCCGAGCAGCTCGGCACCTGGGCGGAGCGCACCGGTGCCGACCTCGTGCGCGGCGACGAGGGCGGCGACCCGAGCGCCGTCATCTTCGACGCCGTCCAGCGCGCCGCGGCCCGGGGCAAGGACCTCGTGCTGGCCGACACCGCGGGTCGCCTCCACACGAAGGTCAACCTGATGGAGGAGCTGCGCAAGGTGCGGCGGGTGGCCGACCGGGAGCCGGGCCGGGTCACCGAGGTGCTGCTCGTCATCGACGCCACCACCGGCCAGAACGGCCTCGTGCAGGCGCAGCAGTTCACCGAGGCCGTCGAGGTGAGCGGCGTGGTCCTCACCAAGCTCGACGGGTCGGCCAAGGGCGGCATCGCGCTGGCCATCCAGTCGAACCTGGGCATCCCGATCAAGCTGGTCGGCCTGGGCGAGACCGCCGACGACCTCGTCGAGTTCGACCCCGACGAGTTCGTCGACGCCCTCTTCGCCCGCTGACCGCACGACGCCGTCAGTCGCGGCCCATCCAGGTGCAGAGGCAGGCCTCGTTGCCCTCCGGGTCGGCGAGGACCCAGAAGGCGGGGGCGTGGGCGTCGCTGACGAGCCGGCCGCCGGCGGCCAGCGCGGCCTCGAGGATCGACTCGACGCGGTCGTGGGGCACCCGCACGTCCACGTGGATGCGGTTCCGCTCGGTGCGGGGCTCGACCATCTGCTGGAACCACAGCACCGGGCCCTGGTCGAGCGGGTCGGACAGGTCGTCGTCCTCGCCTCGCGCCGCCCCAGGCCCGGGCCGGTAGCCGAGCACCGCCGCCCAGAACCGGCGCACGGTCGGGATGTCCAGCGCGTCGATGGCCAGCTCGGCCACCCGCAGCTCGAGCGGCTCGTGGCGGGCGCCGGCCTCGGCGGCCAGCGAGTCGATCCACCGGGCCAGGGCGACGTCGCGCTCGGTCACGGTGCCGGCGTCGTGGCTCCAGAGCGCGAGCAGCACCCGATCCGGGTAGCGCAGGTCGATCGCCGGGTGGTGGTCCAGCTCGTCGGCGACCGCGGCGATGCGCCCGGCCAGCGCCGCCGCCTCGGTGAAGCCGCCGGCCCGCAGCTGCGTGCGGAGCGCGTGGCCGAGCAGCCGCCACCCGTCGAGCCCTCGGTCGGCCAGCTCGCTGGCGGTGATCGCGTCGTCGGCCATGGGCCCACGGTACGGCGGCGGGCTCGACCGTGCACCGCGTCCGGCGGCGGTCGAGCCGGCCCCGCCGACGGCGCCGTGGGTCTACGATCCGGACATGTTCCTCATCCGCCTCGTCTTCCTGCCCGTGCGGGTCGCGCTCGGGAGCGTGAAGCTGGGCGTGAAGGCCGGCTTCGGGGCCGGCCGGCTCCTCGGCTACCGCCGGATGCTCGTCTTCGCGGCCGGGGTCGGCGTGGGGCTGCTGCTGGCGCCGATGACCGGTCGGGAGGCCCGGGCCCGGCTGCAGCGGCTCGTCGAGGAGCGACGCGGCGATGGTCCCGCGGACCTGGCCGAGCGGGTCCGCTTCGAGCTGTCGCACTCGCCGCGGACCTGGCACCTGCCCCAGCCCGAGGTGGAGGTGCGGGGGAGCACCGCCGTGCTGCGGGGCCAGGTGCCCCACGACACCGGCCGCCAGGACCTCGAGCGGGTGGCGGCGGCGGTGGCCGGCATCGTCGACGTGGACAACCAGGTGGCGGTCGTCGAGCCGGCGGGAACCAACGGGCACCGCTGATCCGTCGTACCTCCGGGAAGGCCCGACGCCGGTGTCGGGTGCGCAAGGAGGAGCGTGATGGCGGACGAGACGGGAGCCGGGGTGCAGGCGGTGGGGCTGGAGCCCGACGGCCGCGGAGCCGTCGGTCGCCCCGGACCGAGGCGCACGGCGCTGTGGGCCGTCGTGGCGGTCGTGGCCGTGGTGGCCGGCGCGCTCGTCGTCGCCCGCCCCGGTGACGACGCCGACCCGCCGGCGCTGCCGATCTCGCTGGGCGCCAGCACCTTCGAGACCGCCAGCGCGGCCGCGGATGCGATGCTGGCCTGGATCCGCTACGAGGCGGGGGACGGGCTGCCGTCGCTGGGGGGCGACGGCACCGCCTACCGCGTGCGGCCCGCCGTGACCGCCGACTCGGTGCGCCGCCTGGCCGACGCCCTCGGCCTCTCCGGCGACGTCGTCGAGGACGGCACGATGCGCCGCGTCGTCGACGACGGCGCCGGGCTGCTCGAGGTGGACGCCGCCACCGGCTGGTGGTGGTTCAGCAGCGGCCACCGCCCGGCGGGAGGCGCGTCCTCCGGTGGTGCCGGGGACGTGGGCGTGGACGTCGGCTGCACCGAGCCCGAGGAGCGCACCTGCGCCACCGTCGTGCCGCTGCCGGCGCCCGACGCCCCGGTGAGCGACGGCTGCGGGCCCGCCGACGAGGCGTGCGGCCCGAGCACGACCGTCCCGTCGGACGTGGCCTGCACGGCGATCGGCTGTCCGGAGACCGGTGCCGGCGAGGGGGCTGACGCCTGCATCGCCACCTACCCGCCGGAGCCCGAGTGCATCGACTCGGTGCGCCCCGGGCCGATGCCGCTGCCGATGCCGGCGCCCGCCGTGCCGGCCGAGGACCTGCCCGACGAGGCCGAGGCTCGCCGGATCGCGCTCGACCTCCTCGCGGCGGCCGGGACGGACGTGCGCGACGCCGAGGTCCGAGCCGAGGCGATGCCCCACGCCTGGCACGTGAGCGTCGAGCCGGTGCTCGACGGCACCCCGGTCAGCGCCTGGACGACGTCGGTGACCGTCGGCCCAGACCGCGCGGTCCTCGGCGCCGGCGGCCAGATGGCCACGGCCGAGGCGGTGGGCCGGTACCCGCTCATCGACACCGCCGCGGCCATCGAGCGCCTCGAGGTGGGCTTCGGCGCCGGCCCGGCGGTCGGCGCCGCCGAGCCCGCCGTGGACGCGGCGACGCGCACCGAGGCCGCCACCGACCGGGCCGGCGCCGGCGTGGCACCGGCGCCGCCGGCCACCGCGCCCTGCCGCGCGGACGCGTCGGAGGACGAGCTGATCCGCTGCCGGGAGGCCGTCGCGACCCCGAGCTCGGTGCGCTGCGACGACGGGTCCGGAGCCGCCACTGAGCCGCCGCCCGACGACCCGTGCCGCTCCGCCGCGATCGTGTGCGTCGCCGAGCCCGGCACCGACCCCGGTGGCTGCGTCGACCCCGCCGTGCCCACCACGCTGGCCGCCGACCTCCCGGCCGACCCCAGCGTCGGCGGCGAGCCCCTCGTCGTCACCCTGACCCGCGCCGAGCGGATCCTCACGGCGGCGCCCGCCACCGACGGCAGCACCGACACCTACCTCGTGCCCGCCTACCGCCTCTCGAGCGACGACGGCCACGTGGTGGAGGTGATCGCGCTCCCCGACGAGTCGGTCGCCACCCCCGAGCCGACCGACACGACGGTGGGGGAGGACCCGCCCGCCACCGAGCCCGGCGTGGTGGACCCCGTCGCCCCCGTCGATCCCGTCGTCCCCGACCACCAGGACTGCGAGGTCCTCGTCGAGGAGGACGCCTCCGGGACCACCCACACCCTCCAGACCTGTCCCGGCGACCCCCAGCCGGTCGACCCGGAGCCCCGGGTCTTGACCGAGCTCACCACCACCCCCGGACCCGGCCAGGCGCCCGCCTCGGAGGACGCCCCGACCCCGTAGGGTCGCCGAGCACGACCTGGCCGATACGATCGGCGGACCATGTTCGAAGCACTCTCTGACCGGTTCGACGGGATCTTCAAGCGGCTCCGGGGCAAGGGCAAGCTCTCCGAGGCCGACGTCGACGAGGTCCTGCGCGAGATCCGCGTCGCCCTGCTCGAGGCCGACGTCAACTTCACGGTCGTCAAGGCCATGCAGCGGCGCATCCGCGAGCGCGCGGTGGGTGCCGAGCTGCACGAGGCCCTGAACCCGGCGCAGCAGGTCATCAAGATCGTCCACGAGGAGCTCATCGCGGCCCTCGGCGGCGAGACGATGAAGGTCACCTACGCGTCGAAGCCGCCGACCGTCGTGCTCATGGCCGGCCTGCAGGGCTCCGGCAAGACCACCAACTCCGCCAAGCTGGCCCGCTGGTTCAAGCAGCAGGGCCGCAACCCGCTCATGGTCGGCGCCGACCTGCAGCGCCCGGCTGCGGTGGAGCAGCTGCGCACCCTCGGCCGCCAGATCGACGTCCCCGTCTTCAGCCAGCCCGGCGACCCGGTCGAGACCGCCCGCGCCGGCCTCGAGGAGGCTCGTCGCCTCGGTCGCGACGTGCTCATCGTCGACACCGCCGGCCGCCTCGCCATCGACGCCGAGATGATGGAGCAGGTCCGCCACATCTCCGAGGCGGTCGAGCCCCACTACACGTTCCTCGTCGTCGACGCGATGACCGGCCAGGACGCCGTCACCGTCGCCGAGAGCTTCAACAGCACCCTCGAGCTCGACGGCGTCATCCTCACCAAGCTCGACGGCGACGCCCGCGGCGGCGCCGCGCTCAGCGTGAAGGAGGTGGTCGGCAAGCCGATCGCCTTCGCCTCCACGGGCGAGAAGCTGGCCGACTTCGAGCAGTTCCACCCCGATCGCCTGGCCGGGCGCATCCTCGGCATGGGCGACGTGCTCACGCTCATCGAGAAGGCCGAGCAGGTCTACGAGCAGGACCAGGCCGAGGAGGCCGCCGCCCGGCTCCTCGAGGGCCGGTTCACGCTCGACGACTTCCTCGAGCAGATGCAGCAGCTCAAGAAGATGGGGCCGCTGTCTGGGCTCGTCGGGATGATCCCCGGCATGCCCAAGGAGCTGAAGAACGCCCAGATCGAGGACGACCACCTCGCCCGCATCGAGGCGATCATCCGCTCCATGACCCCCGCCGAGCGGGCCGACGTCGACCTCATCGACGGCTCCCGTCGCGCCCGCATCGCCCGCGGCTCGGGCACCGACCCGGGTGAGGTCGGGCAGCTGGTCAAGCAGTTCAAGGAGATGCAGAAGCTCATGAAGCGCATGCCCGGTGCCATGGGCACCAAGCGCGCCGGGCGTGGGAAGAAGGGCAAGAAGGGCAAGCGCGGCGGCGGCCGCGTCACCGCCAAGGGCGGAGCCCCCCTCCAGCTGCCGAAGGAGCCGTTCAAGCTCCCCGGGTTGCAGTAGCCGCCAGTCAGGGACCACCATGGTCCGCCGCACTCGCGTGCGGGAACACCTCTCGACGAAGGACGAATCGCAGTGGCCGTGAAGCTCCGCCTGATGCGGATGGGCAAGAAGAAGCAGCCGACCTACCGCGTCGTCGCGGCCGACTCGCGCTCGCCGCGCAACGGCCGGTTCATCGAGATCATCGGTACCTACGACCCTCGGCAGGAGCCGTCGCTCGTGAAGATCGACACCGAGCGGGCCAAGGACTGGATCGCCAAGGGCGCTCAGCCCACGGAGACCGTGGCCCGGCTGCTCAAGGTGGCCGAGTCGCAGCCCGCCCCGGCCGCCGAGGCCGACGCGGCCGAGGCATGAGCGACGGCGAGGAGCTCTCCCAGGAGCTCGACGACGCCGACGTCAACCGCATCGACGACACCGACGACGACGGCGACCGGGGCCTGGCACCCATCGCCACCAACGTCCTCGACGTGCTCGTCACCTCCCTCGTCGACGACCCCGACGCCGTGCGCATCGACGCCGCCGAGCAGCGGGGCAAGGTCCGCCTCGAGGTGCGGGTCGGGGCCGACGAGATGGGTCGCGTCATCGGCAAGCGCGGCCGCACCGCCAACGCCATCCGCACCGTCGTGCGCGCGGCCGCCGCTCGCGACGGCGCCCACGTCGACGTCGAGTTCGAGGACTGACCGTCGGTCCCGAAGCGCCGCTTCGGGACCGAGTCGTGCGGGGCGGCGGAGCCGTCCCGCAGTCCGTGTGGTGGGCGCCGGCGGAGCCGCCGCCCACCACCCCCGTCGCTGGTGGTCGCTGCGGCACGCGCCTCGCGCGAGCGCCCCGCGCCGGGATCGCTCCGCAGGAGGCGCAGGGCATCGGTCAGCAGTAGGAGGGTGTCATGAGGCTGCTGGAGGTGGGGCGGATCACTCGGGCCCACGGGGTGCGGGGGGACGTGCTCGTGCTGCTCACGACCGAGCGCACCTCCCGGCTGGACCCGGGGTCCGTGCTCGTCACCGACCGGGGAGCGCTCACCGTGCGGCGCGCCTCGAGGCACCAGGACCGCTGGATCGTGACCTTCGAGGAGATCGCCGACCGCACCGAGGCCGAGACGTGGCGAGGCACCGTCCTGCGGGCTGAGCCGATCGACGACGAGGACGACGACGCCCTCTGGGTCCACGAGCTCGTCGGCGCGACCGTGGTCCTCGCCGACGGCCGCGAGGTCGGCATCGTGGAGGCCGTCCAGGCCAACCCCGCCGCCGACCTCCTCGTGCTCGACACCGGTCCGCTCGTGCCGGTCGTCTTCGTCACCGACCACCAGCCGGGGCGGATCACGATCGACCCGCCCGAGGGCCTGCTCGAGCTGGACTGACCCGTGCGCATCGACGTCTTCACGATCTTCCCGGACATGGTCAGCGACTTCGCCGACCGGAGCCTCCTCGGCCGGGCCCGGCGCAGCGGCGTCCTCGACGTGCGGGTCCACGACCTGCGCTCCGAGACCCAGGACCCGCACCGCTCCGTGGACGACGCCCCCTTCGGCGGCGGGGCGGGCATGGTCCTCATGCCGGAGCCGATCTTCGCCTGCGTCGAGAAGGTGCAACCGCCCCGCCCCCTGCTGTACCTGAGCCCGGCCGGCCGCCGCTTCGACCAGGCCATGGCCCGCGAGCTTGCCTCCACCGACGGCTTCAGCCTCCTCTGCGGGCGCTACGAAGGCGTCGACGAGCGCGTCCGCGAGCACCTCGTCGACGGGGAGGTCTCCATCGGCGACTACGTGCTCAGCGGGGGAGAGGTGGCGGCGATGGTGGTGCTCGAGGCCGTGTGCCGCCTCGTGCCCGGCGTCATGGGCAACGAGGCGTCCGCCACCGACGAGAGCTTCAGCGACGGGCTCCTCGAGTACCCGCAGTACACCCGACCGGCCGAGTTCCGGGGCTGGAGCGTGCCCGAGGTGCTCCGCTCCGGCGACCACGGCCGCATCGCCCGCTGGCGGCGGGCCCAGGCGCTGGCCCGCACCCTCCGCCACCGACCCGACCTCATCGAGGCTCGGGGCGGCCTGACCGAGGAGGAGCGGGCCCTGCTCCGCGCCCACGACCTCGACCCCGACACCGGCCTGGGATGACCCGCCGACCCGGTCGAGCCGCCCCGACGGGCCGCCGGTTCGACCAGAGCGCGGGGAAGGGCGTATCCTCGACCGTCCCACCGAACGCCGCGGCGCGCGCCGCCGCTCACCGGAAGACCTCTCGCCATGCAGCCCACCGATCTCGTCGACCAGGCCAGCCTCCGCACGGACATCCCGGACTTCGCGCCGGGCGACACCCTCAAGGTGCACGTTCGCGTCGTCGAGGGCTCGAAGGAGCGCCTCCAGGTGTTCCAGGGCGCCGTCATCGCCCGCCAGGGCTCCGGCGTGCGGGAGACCTTCACGGTCCGCAAGGTGTCCTACGGCGTCGGCGTCGAGCGCACCTTCCCGCTCCACGCCCCGTCGATCGGCAAGATCGAGGTCGTGAGCCGCGGCGACGTCCGTCGGGCCAAGCTCTACTACCTCCGCGATCGGATCGGCAAGGCCGCCAAGATCAAGGAGAAGCGCGAGCGCTGACCCCGCACGGGCCCGCTCGGGGCCCGGTGCGCGGACAGCCCCGGTCGGCTCCAGGTCGGATCGGGCCCGGGTAGCGTGACGACATGTCGACCGAGGACCTCGAGCGCTACGAAGCCGAGATCGAGCTCCAGCTCTACAAGGAGTACAAGGACGTCGCGCCGATGTTCTCGTACGTGGTGGAGACGGAGCGGCGCTTCTACCTCGCCAACGAGGTCGACAAGACGGTGCACGACGAGGGCGGGCGCACCTGGGTGGAGCTCAACCTGCGCGACGCGTGGGTGTGGGACATGTACCGCACCACCCGCTTCGTCTCCACGGTCAACATCGTCACGTTCAAGGACGTGAACATCGAGGAGCTCCCCCGCCAGGAGCTCTGAAGCCCGTCGCTGTCACACCCCGGCGCCATGCTCCGGGCATGGCCGATCCGAGACGGGAGCTGGGGGCCGCGGGGGAGGAGCGAGCCGCCGCCTGGTACCGGGCCCGGGGCTACGAGGTCCTCGCCCGCAACTGGCGCTGCCGCGACGGCGAGCTCGACCTGGTGGTCCGCCGTCGCCACGAGGTCGCCTTCGTCGAGGTGAAGACCCGGCGCAGCACGCGCTTCGGGCACCCCGCGGAGGCGGTCACCCCCGCCAAGCAGGCCCGCCTCCGGCGCCTGGCCCTCGCCTGGTTGCAGGCCTCCGGCACCCGGGCCCGGGCCCTGCGCTTCGACGTGGTCGCCATCCTCGGCGCGGAGCTGCAGGTGCTGGAGGGCGCGTTCTAGGCGATCAGCCGAGGAACGCCCAGAGCAGGAGCCCCAGGCACACCACCACCGCCGCGCCCACCATCACGTAGTCGGCCGTCGAGTTGCGGTGCCGGCGGAACGGGTCCATCCCCATCTGGCCAGTATCGCCGAGGCGCGGCGCCGGCCCGAATCGGGCCTTCTCGCGGTCGCACCCCCTGCCTAGGGTGGGCACCAGCGCCTCGAGGCCCGGCGCTCCGCCTCGGCGGCCACGGCCTCCGCCCCGTCTGCGGCACCCGCGGTGCCCCCACGAGGAGGATGCCCGTGCTCGGTCTCGTCCCCTCCGCCACCCTGCTCGGTGCCGACGGCCACGCCGTCACCGTCGAGGTCCACGTCACCGAGGGCGGTCTGCCGTCGTTCAGCATCGTCGGCCTGCCCGACACGTCCTGCCGGGAGGTCCGGGACCGGGCCCGGGCCGCCATCGAGAGCAGCCGCCTGACCTGGCCCGTCAAGCGGGTCACGGTGAACCTGGCCCCGCCCACGGTCCGCAAGGTCGGCTCCGGGCTGGACCTCGCGGTGGCCGTCGCCCTCCTCGTCGCCTCGGGCCAGCTGACGGCGGAGTCCGTGGCGGGGAAGGCGTTCCTGGGCGAGCTCGGCCTCGACGGCCGGGTCCGGCCGGTGCCCGGGACCGTCTGCCTCACCGAGGTCCTCGGCGACGCCGCCCTCGTGCTGCCGGCGGAGAGCACCGAGGAGGCCCGCCTCGCCGGGGACCGGGTCCTGCACCCGGTGCGCAGCCTCGGTGAGGTGGTGGCCTGCGCCCGAGGCGAGGAGCCGTGGCCCACCGCCGGCGCCGCCGGGCCGCTGCCGGACCCGCCGCCCCTGCCCGACCTGGCCGACGTGCGGGGCCAGCCGATGGCCCGCTACGCCCTCGAGGTGGCGGCCGCCGGTGGCCACCACCTCCTCATGCTGGGTCCGCCCGGGGCCGGCAAGACGATGCTCGCCTCGCGGCTGCCGTCGCTGCTGCCGCCGCTCAGCCCGGCCGAGGCGATCGAGACCACCCGCATCCACTCTGCCGGCGGCTTCGGGCTGCCCCCCGGGGGCCTGGTCCGGGTCCCGCCGTTCCGGGCGCCCCACCACGGCGCCTCCTCGGTGGCCCTCGTCGGTGGCGGCACCTCGCTGATGCGCCCCGGCGAGATCAGCGCCGCGACCAACGGGGTCCTCTTCCTCGACGAGCTGGCCGAGTTCGCCCCGCACGTGCTCGACGCGCTCCGCCAGCCCCTGGAGGAGGGCGTGGTGCGCGTGGCCCGCGCCGCGGCCACCGTCGCGTTCCCGGCCCGGTTCCTGCTCGTCGCCGCGATGAACCCCTGCCCGTGCGGGCAGGGCGGCCAGCCGGGCGGGTGCCGCTGCACCGAGGGCGCGCGCCTGCGGTACCAGCGCCGGCTCTCCGGCCCGCTGCTCGACCGCTTCGACCTGCGGGTGGAGGTGCAACGGCCCCGCCCCGACGACCTGTTCACGAGCGAGCCCGGAGAGGCCTCGTCGGCGGTGGCCGAGCGGGTCCTGCGGGCTCGGGAGCAGGCCCGGTCCCGGGGCGTGCGCACCAATGCCGAGCTGCCCGCCGGCCGCCTCGACGAGGTGGCGCCGCTCGACCGCGCGGCCACGGACCTCCTGCTCAGCGCGCTGCGGGCCGGCCGCCTGTCGGCGAGGGGCCTGCACCGAGTGCGGCGGGTGGCCCGCACCGTCGCCGACCTCGCTGGCCACCACGGGCCGATCGGTGCCGCCCACGTCGCGCTGGCCCTCAGCCTGCGGGTCGACCTCACCGGCGCCACGCCCCACCCCGAGAGCGTGGCCGGGTGAGCGGCCGCGCCCGCGCCGACCTGGCGGCGCTGGCCGCGCTCGCCGGGCTGCCGGCGATGGGGCCCCGCCGCCTCCTCGCCCTGCTGCGCGATCGTCGCCCGGTCGACGCCTGGGCGCTCGCCGTCGCCGACGACCCCGCCACGCTGCGACGCGCCCTCGGTGGCGAGCGCGACCTCGCCACCCTCGCCCGGGCCTGGCGCGCGGCGGCGGACGGCGTCCGGCCCGACGCCCTGCTCCGGGCGCACGAGGCCGCCGGGGTGGCCGTCCTCGCCCACCCCTCGGTGCTCGCCGACCCGCCTGCGACGCCCGGCGGACCTCGATACCCCCAGCGGCTGGTGGACGACCCGGAGCCGCCGGCGGTGCTGTTCGCCCGCGGCGGGCTCGTGCCCGACGGGCCGAGCGTCGCCGTCGTCGGCACCCGTCGCTGCACCGGCACCGGGGCCGGCATGGCCCGCGAGCTCGGCCGCGAGCTGGCCGCCGCCGGGGTGCACGTCGTCTCCGGGCTGGCGCTCGGCATCGACGGCGCCGCGCACCGCGGCGCCCTCGACGCGCGCGCCAGCCACCCGGAGGCCGCCGCGCCGGTGGGCGTCGTCGGCTCCGGGCTCGACGTCGCCTACCCCGCCCGCCACCGGGACCTGTGGGAGGCGGTGGCCGCCGAGGGCCTCCTCCTCGGCGAGGCCCCGCTCGGCGCCCGGCCCGCGGCGTGGCGCTTCCCGTGCCGCAACCGGCTCGTCGCGGCGCTGGCCGACGTGGTCGTGGTCGTCGAGTCCCACGTCGCCGGCGGCTCCCTCCACACGGTGCACGAGGCGATCCGCCGCGACGTCGACGTGATGGTGGTCCCCGGGTCGGTCCGCAGCCCGGCCGCCGCCGGCACGAACCAGCTCCTCGCCGAGGGGTGCCCGCCGGTGCGCGACGCCGGGGACGTCCTGGTCGCCCTCGGCCTCGTGCGGGGCCGCCGCCACCGGCGGGTGGAGTCCCGCCCCGCGCCGGGTCCCGACGCCGCCGTCGTGCTCGACGCCCTCGGGTGGGAGCCGGCCACCTTCGAGCACCTCGCCGTGCGCTGCGGGCTCGGGCTGGCGGAGCTGGCGGTGGCCCTCGAGCAGCTCGTCGCCGACGGGTGGGTCAGCCAGCACGGTGGCTGGTACGAGCAGCGAGCCAGCGCATGAGCACCTTCACCCGCGGGGCCCTCGGCGGTACGTTCCTCCGATGCCCTGGCGTGCCGCGGACTTCCTCGCGTCGCTCACGTCGTCGTCGCCCCGCACCGTCGACGCCTACCGGCGCGACCTCGCGGGCTTCGCGGCGTGGGCGGCGTCGGAGGGCGTGCCCGGCCCCTCCGGGGTGGACCGGCTGCTGCTGCGGCGCTACCTCGCCCACCTCGCCGCCGAGGGGTACGCCCGGCGCTCGGTGGCCCGCAAGGCCTCGGCCCTGCGCCGCTACTTCCGCTGGGCCCACCGCCAGGGCCTCGTCCCGGCCGACCCGTCGGCCGGGCTCACCGCCCCCCGCGGGGAGGGCCGGCTTCCCCGGGTGCTGCAGCAGGACGAGCTCAACGTCCTCCTCGAGGACCCGCCGGCTCGCAGCGCCGACGACCCCGCAGCGGTGCGAGCCCGCGACGACGCCGTGCTCGAGGTGCTCTACGGGTCGGGGCTGCGGGTGGGGGAGCTGTGCGGCCTCGACGTCACCGACGTGGCCCTCGATCAGGCCCGGGCCACCGTGTGGGGCAAGGGCGGCAAGCAGCGGGCGGTGCCGCTCAGCGACGCCGCCGTCGCGGCGCTGGCGCGCTGGCTCGAGCGGCGCGACGAGCTGCCGCCCAGCACCGCTGACGCGGCGCCGGCCCTGTTCCGGAACCGCCGCGGTCGGCGCCTCACCCCCCGTGACGTCCGGCGGCTCCTCGACCGCCGGGCCGCGTCGCCCACCCACCCGCACGCGCTGCGCCACACCTTCGCGACGCACCTCCTCGACGGGGGCGCCGACCTGCGCGCGGTGCAGGAGCTGCTCGGTCACGCGGACCTGGCGACCACCCAGCGTTACACTCACGTCAGCCGTGAGCGGCTCCGGTCCGTCTACGACGCCACGCACCCACGGGCCTAGGGCGAGAGGCCACACCTTGACCACCGAACCCGATCCAGACATCGAGCGCATCTGGGCTGAGTACAAGGCCACCGGGGACGCGGCGGTGAGGGACCAGCTGATCGTCCACTACTCGCCGCTGGTCAAGTACGTGGCCGGCCGCATGGCCACCGGGCTCCCCCAGAACGTGGACCAGGCCGACCTCGTCTCCTACGGGATCTTCGGCCTGATCGACGCGATCGACAAGTTCGACCCCGAGCGCGGCTTCAAGTTCGAGACCTACGCCATCGCCCGCATCAAGGGGAACATCCTCGACGAGCTCCGCTCGATCGACTGGGTGCCCCGGTCGGTGCGAGCGAAGGCCCGGGCCATGGAGAAGGCGTACGCCAAGCTCGAGGCCGAGCTGCACCGCACACCCACCGACCGGGAGCTGGCCGAGGAGCTCGACCTCACCGACGACCAGCTCCAGACCACGCTCAGCCAGATCTCCTTCACGGGTCTGGTGGCCCTCGACGAGATGCTCTCCGCCGGGGACCGCGGCGACGCCGTGACCCTCGGCGACACCCTCGCCGACCAGGCACCCGGCCCGGTGGCCGCGTACGAGGTCGAGGAGATGCGCCACATCCTCGCCGACGCCATCAGCCGCCTGCCCGAGCGGGAGCGGACGGTGCTCAGCCTCTACTACTACGAGGGCCTCACCCTCGCCGAGATCGGCTCGATCCTCGGGGTCACCGAGAGCCGGGTCAGCCAGATCCACACCAAGTCGGTCCTCCAGCTGCGGGCCCGCCTGGCCGCCAGCGAGCGCGAACCGGCCTGATCGCCGGCCGCTGACCTCCCTCGCCGGGCCCCGCCCGGCCGCCACCTCGCGACCTCGTCGCCGCGCCCCCTCGCCGCGCCCGGCCTGACGCCAGCCGGCCCCCGCTTCCCCCGCTGCAGCCCGGCGCGCCCGCGCGCCCCGCCCGCAGGGAGGCTCGATGGCCTGCCGACCTCGGTGGTCGCCGGCCGCTCCGGCCCGCCGTCGCACCACGGCGATCGCCGTGCTCCTCGCCCACGCGCTCGTCGCGGCAGCGCTCGCCGCGGCGTCCCCGGCCGTCGCCGAAGGCGCGCCCGTCCACGAGCCGCCGGTCGACGCGCCGGTGCACGATCCGTTCCGGGCGCCGTCGGATCCGTGGGGCCCGGGCAACCGCGGGCTCGAGTACGACACCGCCCCCGGCACCCCGGTGCGAGCCACCGCCGACGGCGTCGTCGTGTTCGCCGGGCGCGTCGCCGGCACCCGCCACGTCACCGTCCGCCACGCCGACGGGGTCCGGACCTCCTACTCCTTCCTCGACGAGGTCCACGTGCTCGTCGGCCAGCGGATCCGCCGGGGTGACGTGCTCGGCACCACGGTGCACCGGCTCCACCTGGGGGCCCGCCTCGGCGACGCCTACTTCGACCCCGCCGCCCTCTTCGACACGGGGCCGCCGCAGGTGCGGCTCGTGCCCTTCGAGCTGCCGCTCGGCGTGGGCGAGGCCGGGGAGCGCAGCGCGCTCCGCCAGCTCATCGGCGGGGTCGGCGACCTCGTCGGCGACACCGCCGCCTGGCTCGTCGAGACCGGTGTCGACCGGGCCGGCGGGGCGATCGGGGTGTCCACCGCCTGGCTCCGCGAGCACGGCGGCGAGCTGCTGCGCACCGTCGGCCACTACGCCGTCCCCTACGTGGTCCGCGTCGGCCAGAGCGCGCACCGCGCGGCGAGCCACGCCCACCGGGTGGCGTCCCGGCCCTGCACCCCGGCCGGCGCACCCGTGGCGCCGCCCGCGGGCCGGCGCCTCGCCATCCGCGTCGGCGGGCTCGGGTCCACGAGCAGCGGCGCCGCCATCGACGACCTCGACCTCGGGGCCCTCGGCTACGCCCCGGCCGACACGGCCCGCTTCAGCTACCGCGGCGGCACCACGCCGGACCGCGGCACGGCCTTCGCCGGGGTCGAGGCGAGCGAGTACGGCTCGGCCGACACGCAGGTCGACCTCCGCGACAGCGCCCGGGCCCTGGCCGAGCTGATCGACGCCGCGGTCGCCGCCAACCCCGGCACGCCCGTCGACCTCTACGCCCACTCCCAGGGCGGACTCGTGCTGCGCGCCGCGGTCGTCGAGCTCCACGCCCGCCACGGCCAGGCGTGGCTCGACCGCCACCTCGGGGTGGCGATCACCCTCGGGACGCCCCACGGCGGCGCCGACCTCGCGACCGGGGTGCTCCTCCTCCAGTCGCTCACGACCGGCGACCGGCTCCTCGAGGTGGGGGAGGCGCTCACCGGCCTCGACGCCGACGCCCCGGCCACCGCTCAGCTGGCGGAGACCTCCGACTTCCAGCACCAGCTCGAGGAGTCCTGGTCGCCCGAGCTGATCGAGCTCACCACGATCGCCGCCCGGGGCGACCTCGTCGTCCCCGTGCCCCGCACCGCGGTCGGCGGCGCCACCCACGTCGTGGTCCCCGTCGACGGCGCCAGCGCCCACCGCTCGCTGCCCGGCAGCGCCGAGGCGGCCCGGGAGGTGGCGCTCGCCCTGGCCGGCCGCCCGCCGACGTGCCGGGCGTTCGGTGACGCGCTCGGCGACGCCCTCGTCGGGGAGGGGATCAGCCTGGTCGAGGACACCCTCGCCGGGCTGGCCTGGACGACCCTGGCCGCTCGGATCCTCCCGGCCGGGTGACCGGCCGCCCCGCCGCTGGCTGTTCCGCGCCGCCGGCCGCTAGCATCGCCCGTCGGCCCGGCGACCGCCTGGCCGCGTCAACCACCAGCACCCGGACCATCCCGCGGTCGCCCTCCGGGGCGCCTGGTCCGGCGCCGGCTCCGGCCGGCACAGCCAACCCCGGGAAAGGAGCCCTCGTGGCCGTCGTCACCATGAAGCAGCTGCTCGAGGCTGGAGTCCACTTCGGACACCAGACCCGCCGTTGGAACCCGAAGATGAAGCGCTTCATCTTCGGTGAGCGCAACGGCATCTACATCATCGACCTGCAGCAGACCCTGCAGCGGATCGAGGCCGCCTACACCTTCGTCCGCGACCTCGTCGCCGACGGCGGCACCGTGCTCTTCATCGGCACGAAGAAGCAGGCCCAGGACCCGATCCAGTCCTACGCCGAGAAGGTCGGCATGCCCTACGTCAACCAGCGCTGGCTGGGCGGCATGCTCACCAACTTCGAGACGATCTCCAAGCGGGTCGCGAAGATGCAGGAGTACCGCCGCATGCGGGCCTCCGGTGAGTTCGACGCGATGCCGAAGAAGGAGGCCCTCCTCCTCAGCCGCGAGCTCGAGAAGCTCGAGCGCAACCTCGGCGGCATCGCCAACATGGAGAAGCTCCCCGACGCGGTGTTCATCCTCGACACCAAGAAGGAGCACATCGCCGTCACCGAGGCGAACAAGCTCGGCATCCCGATCATCGCCGTGGTCGACACCAACTGCGACCCGGACGTCATCCAGTACGTGATCCCCGGCAACGACGACGCCATCCGCTCCGGCACCCTCATGTGCCGCGTGATCGCCGACGCCGTCGAGGAGGGCCGCTACATCGCCTCCCGTCGGGGCCAGGCCGCCCAGGTCGCCGCCCGCAGCGAGGAGGACGAGGCCCGCATCGCCGCCCAGCAGGCGGAGGCTCGCCGTCAGGCCCTCCTCGCCCAGCAGGAGCGCGACGCCCGACTCGCCGCCCAGGCCGCCCAGGCCGCGACCCCGGCCGCCCCGGTCGTGGAGGCCGCCCCCGAGGCGCCCGCGGCCGAGGCACCGGCGCCCGACGCCCCCGCCGGCGACGCCCCCGAGGCCCCCGCCGAGGGCTGACCCCGCTCCAGGCGCGCCGCGAACGTCGCGGCCGTCCCCTCCCCCCACCGACCGAACCGAGGAGCCCCACCCATGTCGTTCACCGCCAAGGACGTGCAGCGCCTGCGCCAGGCCACCGGCGCCGGCATGATGGACGCGAAGCGCGCCCTGGAGGAGACCGGCGGCGACTTCGACGCTGCCGCCAAGGTCCTGCGCGAGAAGGGCCTCGCCAAGTCCGCCAGCCGCTCCGACCGGGAGAACACGCAGGGCGCCGTCGCGGTGGGCCGCACCGACACCGCCGCGGCGATCGTCGAGCTCAAGTGCGAGACGGACTTCGTCGCCAAGTCCGAGCAGTTCCTCGCCGTGCTCGACGAGCTCCTCGAGACCGTGCTGAAGGGCGGCTCGGTCGACGAGCACGCCGACAAGGTGGACGACCTCAAGGTCACCCTCAAGGAGAACATCGAGGTCGGTCGGGTGGAGCGGATCGAGCTCGAGCCCGGACAGGCCGTCGACACCTACCTCCACAAGCAGGAGGGCCGCGGCGTCAACGGCGTGATCGTCGTGCTCGAGGGCGGCGACGAGGAGCTGGCCCACGAGGTCGCCGTCTCGGCTGCCTTCAGCAAGCCCCGGTACATCACCCGCGACGAGGTGCCCGAGGCCGACGTCGCCGCCGAGCGCGAGACCCTCGAGGGCATCACCCGGGCCGAGGGCAAGCCGGAGCAGGCGATCCCCAAGATCGTCGAGGGCCGCCTCAACGCCTGGTTCAAGGACCAGGTGCTGCTCGAGCAGCCCTACGCCAAGGACGACAAGAAGTCGATCAGCGACCTGCTCGGCGACGCCAAGCTGGCGGCCTTCGCTCAGGTCTACATCGGCTCTTGAGCGCTCCGATCTACTCGCGGATCCTCCTCAAGCTCTCCGGCGAGGCCTTCGCCGGAGCGGACAACCCCATCGACGGCAAGATCGCCGAGTTCGTCGCGGAGGAGATCGTCTCCGCCCGGGAGCTCGGCGTGGACGTCGCCGTGGTGATCGGCGGCGGCAACATCTGGCGGGGCATGACCGGCGCCGGCGCCGGCATGGACCGGGCCCAGGCCGACTACATGGGGATGCTGGCCACGGTCATCAACTCCCTCGCGCTCCAGGACACGCTCGAGCGCCTGGGGCAGCCCACCCGGGTCCAGACCGCGATCCACATGGCCCAGGTGGCCGAGCCGTACATCCGCCGTCGCGCCATCCGGCACCTCGAGAAGGGCCGCGTGGTCATCTTCGCGGCCGGCACCGGCAACCCGTTCTTCACTACCGACACCGCCGCCGCGCTGCGGGCGGTGGAGATCGAGGCCGACGCGATGCTCCGGGGGACCCACTCCGGCGTGGAGGGCCTCTACACCGACGACCCTCGGACGAACCCGGATGCCACACTGCTCAGAGAGGTGTCCTACCTCGACGTGCTGAACCGGGGGCTCAAGGCCATGGATTCGACCGCCATCACGCTCTGCATGGACAACAAGCTGCCGATCGTGATGTTCAACCTCCTCGGGAAGGGGAACGTGCGGTCCATCCTGTCCGGGGAGCCGATCGGTACTGTGGTCCGATGACCTCGAGGAGGCACGCGCCCCGATGAGCGCCGAGATGCTCAAGCTGGTCCTCGACGAGACGGCCGAGAAGATGCGCAAGGCCGTCGAGCACACCCGCAGCGAGTTCGCGGGCGTGCGGACCGGCCGGGCCACCCCTGCCCTCGTCGAGAAGCTCCCGGTCGAGTACTACGGCAGCGAGGTCCCGCTCCAGCAGATCGCCGGCTTCCAGGTCCCCGAGGCCCGGACGCTCGTGATCAGCCCCTACGACAAGAGCGCCCTCAACGCCATCGAGAAGGCGATCCAGCACTCGGACCTCGGGCTCAACCCGAGCAACGACGGCCAGGTGATCCGGCTCGTCTTCCCGCAGCTCACGGCCGAGCGCCGCAAGGAGCTCGTGCGGGTGGTGAAGGGCATGGCCGAGGACGGGCGCATCGCGATCCGGAACCTCCGGCGCAGCGCCCGCCACGAGTTCGAGGCCCTCGAGAAGGAGGGCGACATCACCGAGGACGAGGTCCTCCGCGCGGAGAAGGAGCTCGACAAGCTCACCCACGCGCAGGAGGCCGAGATCGACCGGGCCCTCGAGCAGAAAGAGCACGAGCTGCTCGAGGTGTGACCGCGCCCCACCGGGCGTGCGGGCTCCGCCGACGCAAGGAGGTCCCATGGACCAGGATCGACGATTCGACCCCGACGAGAAGCGCTCGGACCCGCCCAGCGAGGGGGTGCGCATCATCGGCGCGGAGGAGGCCGCAGAGGCCATCGAGCGGGGCGACGTCGTGCCCCGACGCCGTGAGGACCAGCCGCGCTACGGCGACCGGCCCCAGTCGGACCTCGGCGACGGTCCCCGCCCCGTCCTGCGCTTCCCGCTCGGCTCCTCGGCCGACCCCCGCGACATCGAGCGCCCGGCCGTGGCCGAGCCCTCGGGCTGGGCGCCAGCGGACGAGCCCACCGGGCAGGAGGCGGAGCCGGAGCCCTCGGAGCCGATCTCCGAGTCCGTCGAGCTGCCCCACTGGACCGAGCCGCCCACCGGTCAGGTCCCCCAGATCCTCCCCGACAGCGACGACGACCCCGACGCCGACTTCGAGGACTGGGCCAGCTTCGCCGCCTCGAGCCCGCGCTGGCGCGACGACGTGAGCGGTCACGAGGAGGCCGAGTTCGGCGACTGGACCGCCGACGCCGACGAGCAAGCCCGCCTCGGGGCCCTCGACACGAGCGAGCGGCCCAGCCACGACGAGTACTTCTCCTTCGCCGACCTCGACGCCGGCGTCCCCCCGGGCCCGTCGGTGTTCGCCACCGACGACGACGACTTCGAGCCCGAGCCCTTCGAGCCCGACTGGGACCCGGCGGCGCGCGAGCCGGTCCTCGAGGAGGCCGCCGCCGTGGCCGAGCGCCCCCGCCGGAGCGGGCCGCCGCGTCGCAGCGCCCCTCGCCGCAGCGCCCGCCCGCCGGCGCGCTCGGGGGGCGGCGACCGTGACATGGGCGCCGCCGTCGGCGTGGGCGTCGGCTTCCTCGCCCTCGCGCTGATCCTGTTCAACCTCGGGCCGGTGCCCGCGATGGTGCTCGTCACCGCCGTGATCGGCGTGGCCGTGGCCGAGCTCTACGGCGCACTGCGGCTGGCCGGCTACCAGCCCGTCGCCCTCGCCGGCATCGTCGGCTCCGTCGGCCTCGTGGTCGGCGCGTACAACTACGGCTACGGCGCCTACCCGGCGATCCTGTTCCTCACCACCGCGGTCTGCCTGCTCTGGTACCTCGTCGGCGCCGCCCACGAGTCGCCGGTGCTCAACGTGGGTGCCACCCTCCTCGGGGTGCTCTGGGTGGGCCTCTTCGGGTCCTTCGCCGCCCTGATGCTCGGTCTCGGCGACCCGGGCATCGGGATCCTCCTGGCCGCCATCATCGGCACCGTCGGCTACGACGTCGGCGGCCTCTTCATCGGCCGCAACGCCGGCCGTCAGCCGCTGTCCGCGGCCAGCCCGAACAAGACGGTGGAGGGCCTCCTCGGCGGCTGCGCCGTGGCCTTCGTCGTCGTGGTGGCGGTCAGCGCCCTCGTGGGCTTCGGTCCGATCGACTCGTTCGCCGAAGGCGCCATGGTCGGCCTCGCCGTCGCCCTGTTCGCTCCCCTGGGCGACCTCTGCGAGTCGCTCGTGAAGCGCGACCTCGACGTCAAGGACATGGGCAGCATCCTCCCCGGCCACGGCGGCCTCATGGACCGCTTCGACGGCATGCTCTTCGTCCTCCCCGCCGTGTGGCTCCTCGCCACCCTGCGCGACTTCTTCATGTAGCCCCTCCTCAGCCGCTGGTGGCGAGGCGATGCGTCCCGCCACCGCGCGCTCGAGGCGATGCGGCCCACATGCGGGACGCATCGCCTCGAGACCGTGGACGTGGGACCCATCGCCTCGGGCACGCGTCCGGTGGGGGAGCGGGGCCTAGCCTGGGGGGATGGCGAGGACGGTGTCGATCGCAGGGTCGACGGGCTCGATCGGGACGCAGACGCTCGACGTCATCGCGGCCGAGCCGGAGCGGTTCGAGGTCGTCGCCCTCGGGGCGGGGTCGTCGGTCGAGGCCCTCGCCAAGCAGGCCCACGAGGTGCGGCCGCAGGTCGTCGCCATCGCCGACGCCAACCGGGCCCGCGAGCTCCAGGCCGCCGTCCCCGCCGGGACCGAGGTCCTGGCCGGACCCGACGCGCTCGCCGAGATCGCCCCGCTCGGCGACGTGTGCGTGAACGGCGTGGTCGGCTTCGCCGGGCTCGGCGTCACCCTCGCCGCACTCGGCGCCGGCAAGCGCCTGGCCCTGGCCAACAAGGAGTCGCTGATCGCGGGCGGACCGGTCGTGCGGGCGATCCGGCGCCAGCCCGGCGCCGGGGAGCTCGTGCCCGTCGACAGCGAGCACTGCGCCGTCCACCAGTGCCTCCGGGCCCAGCACCCGCACGCCGAGGCGGGGGACTGGGTGGCCCGCATCGTGCTCACCGCCTCCGGAGGGCCGTTCCGGGGTCGCACCCGCGAGGAGCTGGCCGGCGTGACGGTGGAGGACGCGCTGGCGCACCCCACGTGGTCGATGGGGCCCAAGATCACCGTCGACTCCTCGACCCTCATGAACAAGGGGCTCGAGGTCATCGAGGCCCACGAGCTGTTCGGCGTGCCCTACGACCGCATCGAGGTCGTCGTGCACCCGCAGTCGATCGTCCACTCGATGGTCGAGATGACCGACGGCGCCACGATCGCCCAGCTCTCCCTGCCGGACATGCGCCTGCCGATCGCCTACGCGCTGGCCTACCCGGAGCGGGTCGGCACTCCGTTCGGGCGGATCGACTGGACCGAGCTGGGCCGCCTCGACTTCGAGCCGCCGGACCTCGACGCCTTCCCGTGCCTGCGCCTCGCCTACGAGGCCGGGCGGGCCGGGGAGCTCGCCCCGGCCACGCTCAACGCCGCCAACGAGGTGGCCGTGGCCGCCTTCCTCGACGGACGGATCCCGTGGATCGCCATCCCCGACGTCCTCAACGCGGTCCTGGACCGGCATGATGGGGGTGTCGCCGACAGCGTCGACGCCGTGATCGACGCGGACCGCCGTGGCCGGCTCGCCGCCACCGCGGTCATCGAGGAGAGGCCCCTGTGACCGACAGCTGCACCCCTGACACCGAGCCGCCGGCGCCGCGGCCGCCGTCCACGCCGGCTCGGATGACCGGGGCGGCGGGCGGCAGCGAGCCCCGCGGCGAGATCGCCGGGGGCTGGTGGCGCCTCGCCCTCGTCATCGGCGCCACGATCGCCCTCGGCCTGTGGGCCGGCAAGGGGTGGCTGCTCATCATCGGCGCGCTCTCGGTGATGATCTTCCTCCACGAGCTCGGCCACTTCCTGGCCGCCAAGTGGTCGGGGATGAAGGTCACCGAGTTCTTCCTCTTCTTCGGCCCGAAGATCTGGTCGTTCCGCCGCGGCGAGACCGAGTACGGCATCAAGCTCATCCCCGTCGGCGCCTACGTGCGGATCATCGGGATGAACAACCTCGACGAGGTGCCGCCCGAGGACGAGCCCCGCACCTACCGGCAGCAGTCGTACCCGAAGCGCCTGCTCACCGTGTCCGGCGGCTCGATCATGCACCTGCTGCAGGCGTTCGTCCTGTTCTTCGTCGTGTTCGCGTTCGTCGGGGTGCCGGCCTACAGCGAGCAGGCCGAGGAGCTCGGCCACACCTTCGACGAGTCGGAGTGGGTCGTCGGCGACGTCACCCAGGGCTCGGGCGCCGACCGGGCCGGCATCGAGCCCGGCGACCGGATCCTGGCCATCGACGGCGACGAGGTCACCTCCTTCGCCGACGTGGGCCCGCTCGTGGTCGAGCGGCCCGGGGACACGGTGACGATCCTCGTCGAGCGCGACGGGGAGCAGCTCGAGCTCGAGGCCACGATCGGGCGCCGCCCCGACGACCGCTCGCTCGGCTTCCTCGGCATCTCCGGCGGGTTCCCCGAGCGCCCCGACGTCACCGGCGGGGTCGTCGACTCGCTCGTCCTCGCGGGCGAGTACACGGTCACCACCGTCAAGGACACCGTGGTGAACCTCACCCGGTTCTTCACGGGCGGCGTCGGCGACTTCGCGTCGTCGGTGCTCGAGGGCGGCCGGGAGCCGGCCCCGCAGGCGGGAGCCCCCGCCGGGCGCGGCGACGGCCCCCGACCGGCCGGCGAGGGCGACGAGAACCGGCTCGTGTCGATCTACGGCGTCGCCCGCCTCGGCGCCGACATGAGCGAGGACGGCATGGCCGGGTTCCTGCTCCTCCTCGCCTTCGTCAACATCTCGGTGGGCGTGCTCAACATGATCCCGCTGCTGCCCCTCGACGGCGGCCACGCCGCGGTCGCCACCTACGAGCGGATCCGCTCGATCGGCGGCCGGCGCTACATGGCCGACGTCTCCAAGCTGCTGCCGCTCACGTACGCGGTGTTCATGGTGCTCGTCCTGATCGGCGTGTCGTCCATCTACCTGGACATCGTCGATCCCATCGGGCTGGGCTGATGATCGTGCTCGCCCCGTCCCGCCGCGCGCCCCGCACCGCCGTCGTCTGTCCGGAGGAGTGCCCGTGGAGCTAGGCCAGTCGTCGTACCCGCGTCGCCGCACCCGCCAGGTGATGGTCGGCTCGGTGCCCGTCGGCGGCGACGCCCCGATCACCGTCCAGTCGATGACCACGACCAAGACGGCGGACCACGAGGCCACCCTCCAGCAGATCTACGCCCTCGCCGCCGCCGGCGCGGACATCGTCCGCTGCACCTGCAACGAGATCGAGGCCGCGGAGGGCCTGGCCCGGATCGTCCCCCGCTCGCCGGTGCCGATCGTGGCCGACATCCACCACCAGTACCGGATGGCCCTCGCCGCGCTCGAGGCCGGCGTCCACTGCCTGCGCCTCAACCCGGGCAACATCCGCAAGCCCGAGCACATCAAGGTCGTCGCCCAGGAGTGCAAGGACCGGGGCATCCCGATCCGCATCGGCGTGAACGGCGGCAGCCTCGACCCCCGCCTGTACGAGAAGCACGGCGGCAAGGTCACCCCGGAGGCGATGGTGGAGTCCGCGCAGATCGAGCTCGACCTCTTCCGCGAGGTCGGCTTCGAGGACGTCAAGATCTCCGTGAAGGCGTCGTCGGTGCCGCTCATGATCGAGGCCTACCGGCTGCTCGCCGACACCGTCGACCACCCGCTGCACCTCGGGGTCACCGAGGCCGGCCCGCCGCCGGCCGGGCTCGTCAAGGCCACCGCCGGCATCGCCACCCTCCTCGCCGAGGGGATCGGCGACACGATCCGCTACAGCCTCACCGCCGACCCCGTCGAAGAGGCCCGGGCCGGCCGGCAGCTGCTCGAGGCGATGGGCCTGCGCGAGCGCAAGAACGTCGACCTCATCGCCTGCCCCAGCTGCGGTCGGGCCGAGGTGGACGTCATCGCGCTGGCCAAGCAGGCCATGGAGGCCTTCGGCGAGCGGGAGATCCCGCTGCAGGTCGCGGTGATGGGCTGCGTCGTCAACGGCCCCGGCGAGGCCCGCGACGCCGACCTCGGCATCGCCGCCGGCAACAAGCGCGGCCACCTGTTCGTGAAGGGCCGCAACGTCGCCGTCGTCCCGGAGGACGAGATGGTCGAGACGCTCGTCGAGTGGGCCGAGCTCATCCACGAGCACGGCATCGAGGCGGCCATCGCCCGGGCCGACACCGCCCGGGCCGAGCGGGAGGCCGAGCGCGACCGCGCCGAGCTCCTCGCCGAGAAGGGCGCTGACGCCAACGCGTCCGAGCAGCGGGTCGAGCTGATCCACAAGCGCGTCGACGGCTGACGTCGCGCCCTCGGGCACGGCCGCCTCGCCGGTGCGGCGGAAGCGTTCGGGGCGGTGGGGGAGCGGGCCCTACGATCGGCCCCCTATGGCAAAGGCCCCGATCCTCACCCCGCAGGCCGAGGACTTCCCTCGCTGGTACCAGGACGTCGTCGCCAAGGCGGAGCTGGCCGACAACGGCCCGGCCCGGGGGACGATGGTGATCCGGCCGTACGGGTACGCGCTCTGGGAGCGCATGCAGGCCGAGGTGGACCAGCGCATCAAGGCCGCCGGCGCCGAGAACCTCTACTTCCCGCTGTTCATCCCGCAGTCGTACTTCACCCGGGAGGCCGAGCACGTCGAGGGGTTCAGCCCGGAGCTGGCCGTCGTGACCCACGCCGGCGGGAAGGAGCTCGAGGAGCCGCTCGTCGTGCGGCCCACGAGCGAGACCGTCATCGGCGAGTACATGGGCAAGTGGGTCCAGAGCTACCGGGACCTGCCGCTCCTGCTCAACCAGTGGGCCAACGTCGTGCGCTGGGAGCTGCGGCCTCGCCTGTTCCTGCGGACCACCGAGTTCCTCTGGCAGGAGGGCCACACCGCCCACGCCACCGCGGAGGAGAGCGACGCCTACGCCAAGCAGATCCTGCGGGACGTGTACCAGGACTTCATGGTGAACGTGCTCGCCATCCCGGTGATCCCCGGTCGCAAGACCGCGTCGGAGCGCTTCGCCGGGGCGGTCAACACGCTCACCATCGAGGCGATGATGGGCGACGGCAAGGCCCTCCAGATGGGCACCAGCCACGACCTCGGCCAGAACTTCGCCAAGGTCTTCGACATCACGTACCTCGACGACCAGGGCGACTCCCAGCTCTGCCACACCACGTCGTGGGGCGTCACGACCCGCATGGTCGGCGGGCTGATCATGGCCCACGGCGACGACCGCGGCATCGTCGTCCCTCCGGCGCTCGCCCCCACCCAGGTCGTCGTGCTGCTCGTGCGCGACGAGGACGGCGCGGGCGAGGCCGCTGCAGCGATCGCCCGCGAGCTCCAGGACGCCGGTCTGCGGGTGCGCCTCGACGCGCAGGTGGCCACCAGCTTCGGGCGAAGGGCCACCGACTGGGAGCTGAAGGGCATCCCGGTGCGGGTCGAGGTCGGCCCCCGGGACCTGAAGGAGGGGACCGTCACCCTCGTGCGTCGCGACACCGGCGACAAGCAGCCGGTGGCGGTCGGGGAGGTGGCCCGCCGGGCCGCCGAGCTGCTCCCGGTCGTGCAGGCCGACCTGCTCGCCGCCGCCACCCGGCGCCGGGACGAGCGCACCGTCGACGTCGGCTCCCTCGAGGAGGCGATCGAGGCCGGCCAGGTCGGCTTCGCCCGCGTCCCGTGGGACCTGGTGAGAGACGGCGGGGAGGCCCGCCTGGCCGAGCACGCGATCACCGTCCGGTGCCTCCAGCGGGCCGACGGCTCCCTGCCCGACAGCGAGGACGAGCCCGACCTCGTCGCCTACGTCGCCCGCAGCTACTGACCCCGCGGCGGCCAGCGTTCGCGACCCGCGAACATCGGAGATCGGCTGGTACACTCCTCGACCTGATCTTCGTCCGTTGCTGGTGAACGGCGTGGGCCTCCGGCCCGCGCCGTTGCCATGTCAGGCCCGATGCCGAGGAGGTGAGCCGTCCCGATGAGCGCCGTCGACCGCGTGCACGACCTCGTCGTGCCCATCCTGGGGGCGTCCGGCCTCGATCTGTACGACCTCGAGCTCGGCGCCGGGATGCTCCGGATCCTCGTCGACCGCGAGGGCGGCGTCGGCGTCGACGAGCTGGCCACCGTCTCCCGGCAGATCTCCCGGGCCCTGGACGAGCACGACCCGATCGACGGCAACTACACGCTCGAGGTCAGCACTCCCGGCCTCGAGCGCCCGCTGCGCACCCGGGAGCACTTCGCCCGCGCCGTGGGCAGCACCGTCAAGGTCAAGACCCGACCCGGTGTGGAGGGCGACCGCCGCCTCGAGGGCAGCGTGACCGCCGTGGGGGAGGACACCGTCACCTTCGCCGTCGCCGACGGCACGAGTCGCACCCTCCGGTTCGACGACATCGAGCGGGCCCGCACCACCTTCGAGTGGGGCGCCGCTGCCAAGCGAGAGAGGAAGCAGAGCAAGCCATGAGCAACCTCGACATGGGGGAGGCCCTCGTCGCCCTCGCACAGGACCGGGGGATCTCGGTCGACACGCTGCTGGGAGCGCTCGCCGACGCGCTGGAGTCCGCCTACAAGCGGATGCCCGACGCCTACGAGTACGCCTGGGTCACGATCGACCCCACCACGTTCGAGATCCGGGTGTTCGCCCAGGAGCTCGACGAGAACGGCGAGCCCTACGGCCCCGAGCTCGACGTCACCCCCGAGGACTTCGGCCGGATCGCGGCCATGACCGCCCGCCAGGTGATGACCCAGCGGATCCGCGAGGCCGAGCGGGAGCTGAAGTACGAGGAGTACGCCGGCCGCGAGGGCGACATCGTCACCGGCATCATCCAGCAGACCGACAGCCGCTACACCCTGCTCGACCTGGGCCGGGTGGAGGCGCTGCTGCCCCAGGCCGAGCAGGTGCCCTACGAGCGCCCGGTGCCGAACACCCGGCTCAAGGCGTACATCGTCGAGGTGCGGCGCACCGCGAAGGGCCCGCAGATCGTCGTGTCCCGCACGCACCCCGGCCTCATCCTCGAGCTGTTCAAGCTCGAGGTCCCCGAGATCGCCGACGGCATCGTCGAGATCAAGGCCTGCGCCCGCGAGCCAGGGCACCGCACGAAGATCGCCGTCTGGTCGAACGACCCCAACGTCGACCCCGTCGGCGCCTGCGTGGGCGCCCGGGGCGCGCGCGTCCGCCAGGTCGTCAACGAGCTGAACGGTGAGAAGATCGATATCGTCCCCTTCTCCGACGACCCGTACGAGTTCGTCATGAAGGCGCTGTCGCCGGCCAAGGTCAAGGAGGTCCGCATCGACCCCGAGACCGGCGTGGCCACCGTCATCGTCCCCGACTTCCAACTGTCGCTGGCCATCGGCAAGGAGGGCCAGAACGCCCGCCTCGCGGCGCGCCTCACCGGCTGGCGCATCGACATCAAGAGCGAGAGCCAGCTGGCCGAGGAGGAGGCCTACCAGAGCGAGGAGTGGGCCCAGGGCGAGTGGGTCGTCGACCCGGAGACCGGCGAGCAGGTGTGGGTCCCCGCGGAGGGCGGCCCGGCGCTGTCGGCCGAGGAGTGGGCCGAGAGCACCGCCGAGGCCGACCTGGGCCAGGGCGAGACGGGCGAGGCGGAGGCCGCTGCCGACGACGCCGGGGCGCCCGACGAGGAGCCCGCGCCCGAGGCGGAGGCCGGGGAGGAGTCCGAGCCGGCATCTGAGGGCGACGAGGCGCCCGAGGAGGCGTCGGAGGCCGAGGCTGCGCCCGACGCGAGCGCCGACGAGGCCGAGGGCGACGCCGATGGCGGAGCCGTCGACGACGAGCGGTAGCCGCGAGCCGATCCGCACCTGCGTGGGGTGCCGGCGCCGAGCGCCCCAGTCGGAGCTCGTGCGCCTGGCCCTCACGGAGGAGGGAGCGCTGGCGATCGGTCGTACACTGCCAGGACGAGGGGCTTGGCTCTGCGCCGGGTCGCTCGACTGCCTCGAACAGGCCGCTCGCCGCAACGCCCTCTCGAGGGCGCTGCGGTCGCCCGTGTCACCCGATGCGGTCCGTGCGCTCCGCTCGGACCTCGCCGGCTGACCGCCGGGGACGGCACCAGAGTCGTGCGGACCGCCCGGTTCGTGCGAGGATGGAACGCCGTGATGTGGCGAAGGGGCCGCACCGCGCCCACCGACGACCTGTTGAAGACGACGACGCCCGCGAAGGACTGAACCAAGAACTTGGCACCGAAGATGCGCGTGCACGAGCTCGCGAAGGAGCTCGGCATGACGAACAAGGAGACGCTCGACCTCTGCCTCTCGCTGGGGATCGGCGTCAAGACGCACTCCTCGAGCATCGAGGAGGCGCAAGCCGATCGCGTCCGTCGCAAGGCCGAGCGCGAGGGCCTCATCCGCGAGGTCCAGCCGGAAGAGCCCCCGAAGGCGAAGAAGGCCCCCGCCAAGAAGGCCGCTGAGCCCAAGAAGGCCGCCGCGAAGCCCGCAGCGGCCGCGCCCGCCGCGCCCGAGCAGCCGGCCGCGCCCGCCGAGGCGGCGGAGCCTGCGCCGCCCCCCGCCGCGCCGCCCGCCGCCAAGCCGACCCCGCCTGGCCGTCTCGTCACGTCGTCCGGCAGCGAGCGCCCGGCCCCGCCGCGCCGCGCCGAGGAGGAGGGGCCGGCCCGTCCCGCCGCGGCGGCCCGCCCCACCCCGCCCGCGCCGCCGCGCCCGCCGGCGCCCGGGCAGGCCCGTCCCGCGCCGCCGCCCGCCGCGGCCGGTGGTCCGGCACCCGCGGCCCGGCCCGCCCCGCCGTCCGGTGCCCCCAAGGCCGCGCCCCCGCGCCCGCCGGCGCCCGGGCAGGCACCGCCGCCGCCTCCTGGTGCGCGCCCTCCTGGTGCCGCCCTCCCTCGCTCGCACAGCGGCAAGCCGATCCCGCCGCCGCCTGGCATGGGCGGCCGCGGTGTGCCGCGCAGCCCCTCCGGTCGCGCCATCCCGCCGCCTCCCGGTCGCCGCGTCGTCGGCCCGCCGCCCGGCGGCGGTGGCGGCGGTGGCGGCCGTCCCGGTGGCGGTCCTGGCGGCGCCCCCGGCGGCTACGGCCGCCCCGGCGGCGGTCCGGGCGCCGGTCGTCCGGGTGGCGGCCGTGGCCCGCAGCAGCGCCCGCCCCGTCGCAAGGGCGGTCGCCGGCGTCGGAGCCGTGAGGAGCTCCAGCCGATGGACCTCCCCACCTACACCCCGAAGGACGCTGCCGTCCCCGAGGGTGAGGTGGTGGTCGAGCGGGCCTCCACGCCCCAGGAGCTGGGTCCCAAGCTGAACCGCACCGCGGCCGACGTCGTGCGCTTCCTCATGCAGCTCGGCGAGATGGTCACGGCCACGCAGTCGCTCACCGACGAGCAGATCGAGCTGTTCGCCGCCGAGATCGGCGCCACGATCCGCCTCGTCGACCCCGGCGAGGAGCAGGAGGTCGAGCTCCAGAAGGTGCTCGGCGTCGAGGAGCTCCTCGAGGTCGACGAGGAGAACGCGATCCCGCGGCCCCCGATCATCACGGTCATGGGCCACGTCGACCACGGCAAGACGAAGCTGCTCGACACGATCCGCCACACCAACGTCGTGGCCGGCGAGGCCGGGGGCATCACCCAGGCCATCGGCGCCTACCAGGCCGAGCACGACGGCAAGCGGATCACCTTCATCGACACGCCGGGCCACGCCGCGTTCACCGCGATGCGGGCCCGTGGCGCCGAGGCCACGGACATCGTGGTGCTCGTCGTCGCCGCAGACGACGGCGTCATGCCGCAGACGATCGAGGCCATCGACCACGCGAAGGCGGCCGGCGTGCCGATCGTCGTCGCCATCAACAAGATGGACAAGGAGACGGCGCAGCCCGACCGGGTGAAGCAGCAGCTCTCCGAGCACGGCCTCATCCCGCAGGAGTGGGGCGGCGACACCGAGATGATCCCGGTGTCGGCGCTCACCGGCGAGGGCGTCGACGACCTGCTCGAGACGATCCTGCTCATCGCCGAGGTCGAGGACCTCAAGGCCAACCCCGACGGCCGGGCCGCCGGTGTGGTCCTCGAGTCGCACCTCGACATCGGTCGGGGCCCCGTGGCCAACGTGCTCGTGCAGCGCGGCACCCTCCGGGTCGGCGACCCGCTCGTCGCCGGTCCCGCCTGGGGCCGCGTCCGGGCGCTCATCAACGACCACGGCGACCAGGTCAAGGAGGCCGGCCCGTCCACCCCGGTGCAGGTCCTGGGCCTGAACGACGTCGCTGGGGCCGGCGACACCTTCGTCGTCGCCCCCGACGAGAAGACGGCCAAGTCCGTCGCCGAGAAGCGCGAGCACTGGCAGCGGGTGGCGAACCTCGGCCGCGAGGCGGCTGCGCCCACCGGGGCCAAGCTCGAGGACATCTTCGAGCAGATCCAGCGGGGCGACGTCGCCACCCTCAACCTGCTCGTCAAGGCCGACACCACCGGGTCCCTCGAGGCCCTCACCGAGAGCCTGCGCAAGCTCGAGCGGGACGAGGTGAAGCTGGCGTTCGTGCACCGCGGCGTCGGCGGCATCACCCAGCAGGACGTGAACCTCGCCGCCACGTCGGGCTCCACGATCATCGGCTTCAACGTCCGGCCCGACCGCAAGGCCCGCGAGCTCGCCGCCGAGGAGGGCGTCGAGATCCGGACCTACGAGATCATCTACCAGGCGCTCGAGGACATCGAGAACGCCATGGTCGGCATGCTCGAGCCGGAGTACGAGGAGGTCGTCACCGGCGAGGCCGAGGTGCGCGAGATCTTCTCCGTGCCCAAGGTCGGCAAGGTCGCTGGCTGCTACGTGCTCAACGGCACGATCACCCGGAACTCCAAGGTTCGGTTCCTGCGGGACGGCACCGTCATCTGGAAGGGCACGATCTCGTCGCTGCGCCGGTTCAAGGACGACGTCCGCGAGGTGCAGGCCGGCTACGAGTGCGGCATCGGCCTCAGCGACTTCCAGGACCTCAAGCAGGGCGACATCATCGAGACCTACGAGGAGCGCGAGATCCCGCGCACCTAGGGGCCTCTCTCCCAGGAGGCTGACATGCCCAAGCGCCCCCGCCGCCACACGACCGCGCGCGACTTCCCGCGCACGGCTCGCCTGAACCGCCTCTACCAGGAGATCCTGGCCGAGTCGATCGAGCACATCGACGACGACCGCCTGGAGCTCGTCACCGTGATGTCCGTCGTGGTCGACGGCGACCTGAAGCGCGCCACGGTCTACGTGGACTCGCCCGGTGGCGAGGACGCCGACGTGATCGTCCTCGAGGCGCTCGAGGAGCACCGGTACCGCCTGCAGGGCGCGATCGGCCGGCAGGCCCGGGTGAAGCACACGCCGGAGCTCGTCTTCCGGCCCGACGACGTCAGCCGGAGCGCGGCCCGGGTGGAGGAGGTCCTGCGGTCCCTCCACGACGAGGAGCCGTGAGCCGCCGGTCCCGTGGCGGCGCCCAGGGGCCCGACGGGCTTGCCGTCGTCGACAAGGAGGCGGGCTGGACCAGCCACGACGTCGTGGCCAAGGCCCGCGGCCTGCTCGGCACCCGCAAGGTCGGCCACTCCGGCACCCTGGACCCCGACGCCACCGGCGTGCTGCTCCTCGGCGTCGGTCGGGTCACCCGGCTGCTGCGCTACCTCGGGCTCCCGAGCAAGACCTACACCGGGGTGATCGTCCTCGGCACGGCCACCTCCACGCTCGACGCGTCCGGCGAGGTCACCGGCACGTGGGACATGGGCCACGTCACCCTGGAGGAGGTCCGCGCCACCGCGGCCTCGCTCACCGGTGACATCCTCCAGGTGCCCCCCATGGTGTCGGCCGTGTCCGTCGGCGGCCGCCGGCTCCACGAGCTGGCCCGCGCGGGCGTCGAGGTCGAGCGGGAGGCCCGGCCGGTCACCGTGCACCGCTTCGAGGTGGGGGAGCCGGTCGAGCCCGGCTGCTTCCCGATCGAGGTCGAGTGCTCCTCCGGCACCTACGTCCGGTCGCTGGCGGCCGACGTCGGGACGGCCCTCGGCGGCGGCGCCCACCTCCGGGACCTGCGCCGCACCGCCATCGGGTCGTTCACCCTGGCCGACGCGGTGCGCCTCGACGAGCTCGCCCCGGACCGGCTGCTCACCCCGGCCGAGGCGATGCGAGACCTCGCCGCGGTCACCGCGGACCCGGACGTCGCCCGGGCCGTGCGCCACGGCAAGGTCCTGCCCCGGGACGTCCTCGGCGTCGAGGGTGACGGGCCCTGGGCGGTGCTCGACGGCGACGGTCGGCTCCTCGCCGTCTACGAGCCCCACCGCGGCCCCGCGGCGAAGCCCGGGGTGGTCGTCGCCGCCGCTGGTTGAGCGGGGCGTCTCGACTCGGACCGAGCCCGCCCGGGCCCGTAGTGTCGAAGGCCGTGGAGGTGCTGCGAGACGTCGACGCCTGCGAGCCGGGCGCGGGCAGCGTCGTCACCATCGGCGCCTACGACGGCGTCCACCTCGGCCACCAGGCCGTGATCGCCGAGGTCCGCAAGCGCAGCGAGGCGGCTGGCCTCGCCAGCGTGGTCGTCACCTTCGACCGCCACCCCGCCTCGGTGGTGCGGCCCGAGTCGGCGCCTCGCCTGCTCACGGACCTCGAGCAGAAGCTGGAGCTGCTCGCCGCGACCGGCGTCGACCGGTGCCTGGTCATCCCCTTCGACGAGCGCCGGTCCCAGGAGCCCGCCGAGGACTTCGTGCGCGAGGTGCTCGTCGACGCCCTCGGGGCCCGGGTGGTGATCGTCGGCGAGGACTTCCACTTCGGCCACCGCCGCCAGGGGAACGTGGCGATGCTCACCCGCATGGGCGCCGAGCTGGGGTTCCAGGTCGCCGGGGTGCCCCTCGTCGACGAGTCCGGTCGCCCGGTCCCGCCCGACCGCAAGGCATCGTCCACCGCGATCCGCCACGCGCTCGTCGAGGGGGACCTGGCCCGGGCCGAGGCCATGCTCGGCCGCCACCACGAGGTGCGCGGCCTCGTCGTCCGGGGCGACGGCCCGGGGCACATCCCCGGGTACCCCACCGCCAACGTCGCCGTCCCCGGCGACATCCTCCTGCCCGCCGACGGCACCTACGCCGGCTGGTTCCAGCGCGACGGCGAGGACACCCATCCCGCCGTGCTGTGCATCGGGCGCCGCACCGCCCGCTACGAGGAGACCCACGCCAACCTCCTCGAGGCCCACCTCCTCGACTTCGACGGCGACCTCGACGGCGAGCGAGCCCGGGTGCGGTTCGTCCGCCGCCTCGACGGCGGGCCCGGGGCCGACGGGACCGAGCCGGATCCGGCGGCGATGGCGGCCGCGGTGGCCGCCGCCCGGGCGGCGCTCGGCTGAGCGCCGGAGGCGGCCCATCGCGCCGGTTCCTTCCGAGATCGACCAGACTGGGAACGTGCTCGAGGAAGGGTGGGAGCCCATCCCGGTCCGCACCGGAGCGGGCCCGGTCGACGAGGTGCCGGACAACGTCCGCCACCTGGCCGTGGCCACCGACCCGGTCATCGGCCCGGGGCCCACGGTGGAGGAGGAGGCGGAGGCGTCCCTGCCGCGCCTGGCCCGCCACACGATCGTCCTCGAGGACGGCCACGAGGTCGGGGTCGCGATCTGCGGCCAGGGCGTCCCGCTCGTCGTCGTCCACGGGTTCTCCGCCGAGGGCATCCTCTACGCCCAGACCCTCTGGCGGCTCGTCGACCTCGGGTTCCGGGTCATCGCCGTGGACACCGCCGGCCACGGCGGCACCCTGGGCCTGCCCACCGACGCGCAGACGATGGAGTCCTACGCGGCCCTGCTCGGCCGGGTGCTCGACCACCTCGGCGTGCCCAAGGCCGTCCTCGCCGGGCACTCGATGGGCGGCCGCCTCGTCACGGAGCTGGCCGCCCGGGAGCCCCACCGGGCCATCGCCGTCATCCTCCTCGACGCCATCGTCGGCGACACCTGGGATCGGATGGTCAACGTGTTCCGGGTGCTCCCCGGGCTGCTCGTGGGGATGGGCGTCACCCTGGCGCTCGACACGGCCACCACCGTCCCGCTGTTCCGCGATCCCCGCCAGGCGATGAAGCTCGGCCGGCTCGTCGCCCCGACCGTCGCCGCGCACCTCCGCCGGCCCTGGCGGCTCCTCGGCCCGGCCGCCTCGATCCTGCGCAGCCGGGGCACGAGGTGGATGCTCGAGCGCCTGAAGCACGAGCGGATCCCGGTGTTCGCGATCCACGGGGACTGGGACGTGCCGGTGCCGATCAAGACGGCCAAGGACGCGGCCCGCCGGGCCCGCGGCGACCTCGTCGTGATCGAGCGAGGCACCCACTCGTGGCTCCTCAAGGACCCCGAGACCCTCCCGGGCGTGATGCACGCGCTCATGAAGGGCCGGCTCGGCACGGCCGTGCTCAAGGCCCGGCTCGAGGCCGGGCTCGACGTCGACGCCACCCGCGCCGACATCGACGCCGCGATGTACCCGCCGGGCGCGCTCGTCCTCGAGCTGACCCCTCGGCAGCGGTACGTCGACGTCGAGCACCTCCACCGCCCGCCCCGCTACCGCTGGCGGGTCCTGCCCGCCCGCTGACCCGGTCCGACGTTCGGCGTCGAGTGGCGCCCTGTGCTAGCGGTGGGGCGGTGGCCCACGACGTGATCGCCCCCGCCCGGCGCCGGGCCATCGTCCGAGACGGCGTCACGATCGGGCTCGTCACCGGCGCCTACGGCATCTCCTTCGGGGCGGTGGCGGTGGCCGCCGGGCTGTCGGTGGCACAGGCCTGCGCGCTCAGCCTCCTCATGTTCACCGGCGGCTCCCAGTTCGCCATGGTCGGCACGATCGCCGGCGGCGGTCAGCCGTTCGCGGCGGTGACCACCGCCGTGCTGCTCGGCGTCCGCAACGCCTTCTACGGCCTGCAGCTGGCCACCCGCCTCGGCCTGCGAGGCGCGCGTCGCCTCTTCGGCGCCCAGCTGGTCATCGACGAGAGCGCCGCGATGGGCTCGGCGCCGGAGCTCGAGGCGGAGGGGCGCCTCGGGTTCTGGGTCACCGGTGGCTCGGTGTTCGTGCTGTGGAACCTCGCCACCGCCGCTGGGGCGGTCGGGGCCTCCGCGCTGGAGGACCCTGGCGTGCTCGGCCTCGACGTGGCCGGCCCCGCCGCGTTCGTCGCCCTGGTCGGACCCCGGCTGCGGGCCCGGCGCCCGTGGGCGGTGGCCCTCGTCGCCGCCGCGGTCGCTGTGGGGGTGGCCCCGCTCGTCCCCGCCGGGGTGCCGGTGCTGGTGGCGGCGGGCGTGGCCGTGGTGGCGGGCCTCGTGCGCCCCGGTCGTCCGGGCGTGGGCGACGAGGAGATCGGCGCCGCAGCGGTCGAGCACGGGCCGCCACCGCACGAGGACGACGACCGTGACGGCGACGGCGCTGACGGCGCAGGGGCGCGCTGATGTGGCCCGCCGTCCTGGTGGCCTCCGCGGGCTGCTACCTGCTCAAGCTGGCGGGGCTGTCCGTCCCGGACCGGTGGCTCGCCGACCGGCGCGTCCAGCGCGTCGCCGGGCTGCTGCCGGTGGCGCTCCTGGCCGCGCTCATCGGGCTCCAGACGATCACCTCCGGGCGCGACGTCGTCGTCGACGCCCGCCTGGCCGGGGTGGCCGTGGCCGTGCTCGCCCAGTGGCGGCGCGCGCCGTTCCTCGTCGTGGTGGCCGCGGCGTGCGCCACCACCGCGCTGCTCCGGGCGCTCTGAGCGGTCGCGGTCAGTAGGCGAGGAGCTCTCGGGCGGCAGCCTCGATGTCCTCGACCTGGGGGAGGATCGCCCGCTCGAGGACCGGCGCGTAGCCGACGTGGGTGTCGAGCGCGCCGACCCGCCGGACCGGGGCGTCGAGGTCCTCGAAGCAGTGCTCGGCGATCCACGCCCCGATCTCGGCGCCGAAGCCGCAGGTCATGACGTCCTCGTGGACGACGAGCACCTTGGCGGTGCGAGCCACCGAGTCGGCCACCAGGTCCTGGTCCCAAGGGGCCAGGGTGCGCAGGTCGATCACCTCGATCGAGCCCGCCCCCTCGGCGGCGAGCCGCTCGGCCGCCTCGAGGCTCTTCTGCACGGTGGCGCCCCAGGTGACGATCGTGGCGTCGGTGCCGGAGCGGCGGACGTCGCCGTGGCCGAACGGCAGCACCCAGTCGGGCTCGGGGAACGGGTCCCGCGTGTAGGGCTGGCGCAGCAGGTGCTTGTGCTCGAGGAAGAGGACCGGGTCCTCGCACTCGAAGGCGTAGCGCAGGAGCCCGGCGGCGTCGCGGGCCCGCGACGGCATGGCCACGAGGAGGCCCGGCACGTGGGTGAAGAAGGACTCGCCGCTCTGGCTGTGCCAGATCGCCCCACCGGTGAGGTAGCCGCCGATCGGCACCCGGATGACGAGCGGGCAGCTGAAGGCACCGTTCGAGCGCCAGCGGATCGTGGCCGCCTCGCTCTTGATCTGGTGCATCGCCGGCCAGATGTAGTCGAAGAACTGGATCTCCGGCGCGGGGCGAAGCCCCCGCAGGGCCTGGCCCACGCCCCGCCCGACGATGTTCGCCTCGGCCAGCGGCGTGTTGTAGCAGCGGGCGGCGCCGAAGCGGCGCTGCAGGCCGTGGGTGGTGCCGAAGACGCCGCCCTTGCCCTCGACGTCGGCCAGCAGCGCCTCCCGGGCGTCGGCCACGTCCTCGCCGAAGACGCGGACCCGCTCGTCGCGCTCCATGATCTCGTGGAGGGTGCGCTTGATCGCCTCGCCGAACGCGACGACCTCGCCGTCGCCGGACGGCGCTGCGGGCACCGGGCGCTCGGGCAGGGCGACCACGTGGTGGGTGGCGGTGGCCGGGTCCGGCGGGGGAGCGGCCATCGCCTCCTTGGCCGCCTGGGCCACGAGCGCCACTGCCTCGGCCCGGATCTCCTCGGCCTGCTCGTCGCTGAGCGCCCCGGCCTCCACGAGCGCACGGCGCAGCAGCAGGATCGGGTCGTGGGCGGCCTCCTCGGCCAGCTCCTCGGCGCTGCGGTACTTGCTCTGCGTGTCGGCCGCCGAGTGCGAGTAGGGCCGGGTGACCGTGGCGTGCACGAGCGCGGGGCCGGTGCCGGCTCGCACGTGCGCCACCGCGTCGGCGGCGGCCGCGTACGACTCGAAGTAGTCGCGCCCGTCGATCCGGTAGGTGCGCAGCCCCCGGAACCCGGCCAGCAGCTCGGACACCGGGGCCGGGGACTGGTCCTCGCGCGGCACCGAGATGGCGTACCCGTTGTCGGCGATCACGTAGAGCACCGGCAGGTGGAGCGTGCAGGCGGTGTTGAGGCTCTCCCAGAACTCGCCCTCCGACGCGGCGCCCTCGCCGAGCGACACGTAGGTGACCTCGTCGCCGTGGGCGCTGCAGCCGGGAAGGCCCGGGCGCCGGGAGATGTAGCGGGCGGCCTCGGCGCAGCCGACGGCGGGCAGGCACTGCGAGCCGGTGCACGAGGACTGGGTGACGATGTGCAGGTCCTTGGCCCCCCAGTGCGACGGCATCTGGCGGCCGCCGGAGGCCGGGTCGGTCGCCGCCCCGACCGACTGCAGGAGCACCTCCGTGGGCGTCACGCCGAGGGCGAGGACGAGGGCCAGGTCCCGGTAGTAGGGGAAGAACCAGTCGTAGCCGGGGCGGAGGTGGCGGGCCAGGCCGAGGAGCAGCGCCTCGTGGCCGGCCCCCGAGATCTGGAAGAAGACCCGGCTCTGCTTCTGCAGCGCCATCTCGCGGTCGTCGATGGCTCGGGAGATGCAGGCGGTGCGGTAGTCCTCCACCGCCTGCGCCACCGGCACCCCCCGCAGGAGCGTGCCGGCGTCGGTGGCCTGCTGGGTCCGGGAGCGGAGCCTCACGTCCGCGAGCGTAGAGCGGATGGTCGCCTCGTGCTGCGAATCCTCGATCTGGTGATCGATCTGCATGCCCAGCACGCTCTGCGCTGGACGATCTGTCCGATCAGATGGCCACCCCGATGGCGGGGGTGGCCAGCGTCGGCGGTCGGGGTTGAGGGGAGCGGGCCGGCGGCTGCTAGGTTGTCAGGGCCTCAGCGGGCGCCTGACCGCGCGCGCGAGGCGTTCCGCCCGACGATGCGCCAGCCGAGCCACGGCAGCGGTCGTTCGAGCAGGGCCCCAGATCCCACCTCCGATTGGAGCACCCCTACACATGTCCGAGCAGATCGACAAGGCGAAGGCCGGCATCATCGAGGCGCACCGCCTCCACGAGACCGACACCGGCAGCCCCGAGGTGCAGATCGCGATCCTCACCGAGCGGATCAACCATCTGAACGAGCACCTCCAGAAGCACAAGAAGGACCACCACAGCCGCCGCGGCCTGCTGCAGCTGGTGGGCCGTCGCCGCCGGCTCCTCGACTACGTCAAGCGGACGGACGTCGAGCGGTACCGGGCCATCGTCGCCAAGATGGGCCTCCGCCGCTAGCGACCTGCTCGGGCGGCCCCTCCGGGGGCCGCCCGTTGCGCATCCTGCGCACCCAACACCAAGCAACCGAGGCGGCCTGGAAGGGTCAGCTGCCAGTTGCCGATCCCCGGGGAGCCCGCTCCGGAGGTTGCCAACTGGGAACTGGCCCCGCTGCCTCCAGACCGGCCCGAGAGACGGGCCGACAAGGAGTACCACCATGGCGGAAGCCATCACCGTGTCTGCGCCGATCAGCGGCACCGACAAGACCCTCACCTTCGAGACCGGGAAGCTCGCCTTCCAGAGCCAGGGCGCCGTCCTGGCCCGCCTCGAGGGCACCGAGGCCCTCGTCACCGCGAACGCCGCCAAGAGCGTCCGCGAGGGCATCGACTTCTTCCCGCTCACCGTCGACGTCGAGGAGCGGATGTACGCCGCCGGGCGGATCCCCGGCAGCTTCTTCCGGCGGGAGGGCCGTCCCACCGACGCCGCCATCCTCGCCTGCCGGCTCATCGACCGGCCGCTGCGCCCGTCCTTCGCCGACGGGTTCCGCAACGAGACCCAGATCGTCGTGACGGTCATGGGCTCGGACCGGGCCAACCCCTACGACGTGCTCGCCATCAACGGCGCCTCGGCGTCGCTCATGGTCTCGGGCATCCCGTTCGAGGGCCCGATCGGCGCCGTGCGCATCGCGTTCAGCCAGGACGGCACCTGGATCCCGCACCCCACCTTCGAGGAGATCGACGCCAGCACCTTCGAGCTGGTGGTGGCGGGCCGGGCCGTCGGTGACGACGTCGCCATCATGATGGTCGAGGCCGGCGGCACCGAGAAGGCCTGGGAGCACTACGAGAACGGCGCCCCCAAGGTCACCGAGGCGGTCATCGCCGACGGGCTCGAGACCTCGAAGCGCTGGATCGAGGAGTCGATCGAGCTGCAGCGCCAGCTCGTCGAGAAGGTCCAGGCCGCCAAGGGCATCACCCCGCTCGAGTTCACGCCCGTCCTCGACTACCAGGACGACGTCTACGAGCGGGTCGAGGCCCTGATCGGCGACGAGCTGGGCCAGGCCGGGGCGATCGCCGGCAAGGCCGAGCGCAGCGCCGCCACCGACGCGGCCGTCGCGAAGGCCCTCGAGGCCCTCGCCGAGGAGTTCGCCGGTCGTGAGAAGGAGATCAAGGAGGCGGCCCGGGCCATCCAGAAGCAGCGGATCCGCGCCCGCGTCGTCAACGAGGGCGTCCGCATCGACGGCCGCGGTCCCAAGGACCTGCGCCCGATCTCCGCCGAGGTCGGCGTGCTCAAGGCCGCCCACGGCAGCGGCCTCTTCCAGCGGGGCGAGACGCAGGTGCTGTCGGCGCTCACGCTCGGCATGCCGAAGATGGACCAGCTCCTCGACAACCTCGGGGACAAGGCCCGCAAGCGCTACATGCACCACTACAACATGCCGCCGCACGCGAACGGCGAGGTCGGCCGGGTGGGCAGCCCGAAGCGCCGCGAGATCGGCCACGGCCTCCTGGCCGAGCGGGCCCTCCTGCCGGTCGTGCCGTCGTTCGAGGAGTGGGCGTACACGCTGCGCATCGTCTCCGAGGTGCTCAGCTCCAACGGCTCCACCTCGATGGCGTCGGTGTGCGGGTCGACGCTCGCCCTCATGGACGGCGGCGTGCCGATCAAGGCGCCGGTGGGCGGCATCGCCATGGGCCTCATCTACGAGGACGGCAAGTACACCACCCTCACCGACATCCTCGGCGCTGAGGACGCCTTCGGCGACATGGACTTCAAGGTCGCCGGCACCCGTGAGTTCGTGACCGCGCTGCAGCTCGACACGAAGATCGACGGCCTGCCGGCCGAGGTGCTCGCCCAGGCCCTCGAGCAGGCCAAGGAGGCCCGCCTCGAGATCCTCGACGTGATGGCCGAGACGATCTCCGAGCCCCGCGCCGAGGTGGGCGCGACCGCCCCGAAGATCAAGACCTTCGAGATCCCGATCGACAAGATCGGCGAGGTCATCGGCCCGAAGGGCAAGGTCATCAACGCCATCCAGGCCGAGACCGGTGCCGAGATCACCGTCGACGACGACGGCATCGTCGGCACCGTCACCCTGGGCAGCGTGGACCGGGAGGCGATCGAGGAGGCCGAGCGCCAGATCAAGCTCATCCTCAACCCGCCCACCGCGGAGATCGGCCAGACCTACCCGGGTCGGGTCGTGAACATCACCAAGTTCGGTGCGTTCGTGAACATCCTCCCCGGCCGCGACGGCCTGCTCCACATCAGCAAGATCGGTGGCAGCAAGCGCATCGAGAAGGTCGAGGACGTCTTCCAGCTCGGCGACCAGGTCGACGTGAAGGTCGACGACATCGACCCGAACGGCAAGATCAGCCTCAGCCTGGTCAGCCCGGTCGAGGCGCCCGAGGGCGCCCCGTCGGCTGACGGCGGCTCGGAGGGCGCCAACGACGGCGTCGTGCGGGAGACCGTGTCCTTCGAGGAGGCCTTCGACGCCGAGGTCCGGGAGGAGTTCGGCGACCTGGGTCCCGCCCCCACCGGCGGCGACGGCGGCGGTGCCCGAGGTGGCGAGCGTCGCCGCCGCGGTGGCCGCGGCCGCCGCTGATCGCGGCAGGGTCGGGCGCCCGCGGGCGCCCGAGGCAACGATGACCGTCCACGACCCGGGCGTCGAGGAGACCGTGCTTCCCAACGGCCTCCGCATCGTCACCGAGACGATGCCGGAGGCCCGCTCGGTCTCCCTCGGCGCCTGGGTGCGCGTCGGCGGTCGGGACGAGCCCGACGAGCTGGCCGGCGCCTCGCACTTCCTCGAGCACCTGCTGTTCAAGGGGACCGAGGCGCGCAGCGCCCGCGAGATCGCCGAGGCGATCGACGCGGTGGGGGGCGAGATGAACGCCTTCACGGCGCGGGAGCACACCGCCTTCTACGCCCGCCTGCCGTACGCCGAGCTGCGGCTCGGCATCGACGTCCTCGGCGACGTCCTCACCGCGCCGGCGCTGCGGCCGGCCGAGGTGGAGGCGGAGCGCAGCGTGATCGTCGAGGAGATCCTCATGAACCTCGACGCTCCCGACGACCGCGTCCACACGCTGCTGGCCGAGGCGCTGTTCCCCGGCCACCCCGTCGGGCGCGACGTCCTCGGCGAGCGATCCACGATCGAGGCGATCCGCCGCGACGACCTCGTCGCGTTCTTCGACCGGTGGTACCGCCCCGGCACGATGGTGCTCGCCGCCGCCGGCAGGCTCGACCACGACGAGGTCGTCGACGCGGTGGCCGCCGCCCTCGGCAGCCGCACCGGTGGCGAGCGCCCGGCGCGGCGGCCGCCCGGTCCGCTCGAGCCCACCGTGCTCGTGGAGACCGACGACACCGAGCAGGCCCACCTCTGCATCGGGTGGCGGGCGCTGCCCGTCGACCACGACGACCGCTGGGCGCTCGCCGTCGCCAACCAGATCCTGGGGGGCGGCATGGCCAGCCGACTCTTCCAGGAGGTGCGCGAGGCGCGTGGCCTGGCCTACAGCGTCTACTCCCACGCCAGCGGCTACTCCGACAGCGGGTACCTGTCGGTCTACTGCGGGACGGCGCCGGACCGCGCCCGGGAGGCGCTCGCCGTCGTCGACGGCGTGGTCGCGGACCTCCTCGCTGACGGCGTGACCGAGCGCGAGCGCGACGTCGCCGTCGGCTACCTGGAGGGCTCGCTCCTCCTCGGGCTGGAGGACTCCGGCGGTCGGATGGCCCGCCTCGCCACCAGCCTCGTCCAGCGCGACGAGGTCCTGTCGGTGGACGAGACCGTGGCCCGGCTGCGCGCGGTCACCCCGGCCGACGTCCACCGGGTGCTCGAGGGCGTGCTCGGTGGGCCGCGCGCCCTCGCCGCCGTCGGGCCGTTCACCGAGTCCGCGCTCCTCGGCTGACCCCGCCGCGGGCGGCGCCGCCATCGTCGCGTAGGCTCCGGCCGTTCCCGGTCGCTGGCGCGAGAGAGGACGGCAGATGGGCTTCCTGGACAAGGCCAAGGAGACGCTGAGCGAGGCCACCAAGGCGGCGCAGGAGGGTGTGTCGGACCTCTCGGCGAAGCGCAAGGCCGACGGGCTGCTGCGCGACCTGGGGGCCTGGACCTACGCCAAGCACAAGGGCGGGTACCCCGACGCGGACGCCAACATCGCCCGGATCATCGCCGAGCTGCAGGCGCACGAGGCCGAGCACGGCGAGCTGGGCAAGCGGGAGGAGGAGCCGGCGCCGCCGTCGACGGCGGCCACCCCGCCGCCTCCGCCCGGGCCGGGCGCGCCCGCCGCGCCCCCGCCCAGCGCGCCGCCGCCTCCGCCCCCGCCGAGCGCACCGGCGACGCCGCCCCCGCCTGCGCCCAGCGCGCCCCCGCCCGCGCCGAGCGCGCCTGCGGTGGTGCCGCCACCGCCGGCTGCGCCGCCGGAACCGGCAGCGCCGCCCGCCGCCTCGTCGACCGCGGGGGTGCCACCCCTGCCCCCGCCCCCGCCCGCCACGGGCGCGGTGCCGCCGCCCCCGCCGCCCCCGCCCCCGCCGCCGCCGGCGCCCGAGGCGCCGTCCGCGCCGGCTGCGAGCGCGCCCGAGCCCTCGCCGGAGCCGATCCCCGAGCCCAGCCCGCCCACGCCGCCGGAGCCCACCCCCACGCCGACCCCGCTGCCGGAGCCGCCGCCGGCGCCGATCCCCGAGCCGGGTCCGCCCCCCACGCCGACGCCGACGCCGCCACCCCCGCCCCCGCCGGCCCCACCCACCCCACCGGCCCCGGAGCCGCCGGCGCCGCCCGTGCCGCCACCTCCGCCGCCGATCCCGCCGTCGCCGGGGGAGCCCACGCCACGTCCGCCCGGTGACCCCTCGCCGCCACCGCCGCCCGGTGACGACGAGCCGCCGGTCAGCCCCGGGAGCACGCTCCCCCCGCCGCCCCCGCCGGCATGAGCCGCCCGATCCGCGTCGGCGTGGTCGGCGCCGCCGGCCGCATGGGGACCACGGTGTGCGAGGCCGTGATCGCCGACCCCGACCTCGAGCTCGTCGCCGCCATCGACCCGCAGCACGCCGGGCTCGACCTGCGGACCGTCGCCAAGGTCGACAGCGACCTGCGCATCGCGGCCGGCCTGGAGGCGCTCCTCGACGCCGGCACCGAGGTCGTCGTCGACTTCACGGTGCTCGAGGTGTCCCGGGGCACCCTCGAGTTCGCCGCCCGCCACGGCATCCACGCCGTCGTGGGCACCACCGGGTTCACCGAGGAGGACCTCGACCGCTTCCGCCAGAGCTTCACGCGGAGCAGCTGCTTCATCGCGCCGAACTTCGCGATCGGCGCGGTGCTGATGATGCGCTTCGCCGAGCTCGCCGCCCCGTGGTTCGAGACGGCCGAGGTCATCGAGCTCCACCACGACCAGAAGGTCGACGCCCCCTCCGGGACGGCGATGCTCACCGTGGAGCGCATGGCGGCGGCGTCGTCGACGTGGGGCGCCGACCCCACCACCAACGAGGTGCTGCCCGGTGCGCGCGGTGGACGCGGCCCCGCCGGCATCCGGGTCCACTCGGTGCGCCTGCGAGGCATGGTCGCCCACCAGGAGGTCCTGCTCGGCACCACCGGCCAGGCCCTCACGATCCGCCACGACAGCTTCGACCGCACGAGCTTCATGCCCGGCGTGATCCTCGCCGTGAAGCGGGTCCACGAGCGCCCCGGCCTCACCATCGGCCTCGACGCGCTGCTCGACCTCTAGCCAGCCCTGGCCGTGCGGCCCCGGCCGCGCCGACGCACGTCGAGCCCGGTGCGAGGCAATGCGTCCCACGTCGTCGCTCTCGAGGCGATGCGTCCCACATGTGGGGCTCATCGCCTCAGGCCCGTCGGAGCGGGACGCATTGCCTCGCGGCGGCTCGCCGGTGGGTGGGCGTGAAGCTAGACGCGGGTGACGGTGCTGGTGCCGTGGAGGGCGCTGAGGGTGCGCTTGAGGCCGGCGATGCCGGCGAGGGCCTGGGCCCGGTGGCCGTTGATGAGCTCGCGCTGGCAGGTGCCGTCGCCCTCCCAGGCTCGCAGGCAGCCCTCGGGATCGACGTTGGCGAGGGCGAGGATGGCGCCGGCGCAGCCGATCGAGGCGGCCAGGCTGATGAGCGCCGGGTGGCCGATGTAGAGCCCGTCGCCGAGCTCGTCGGCCTCCAGGATGAGGCGCTCGGCGTCGCCGGAGGAGTCCTTGAGGCCGGCCACCGGGAGCTCGCTGAGCCCGTCGACGGGCACGCCCGGGGCGGCGAGGTGGGGGTGGTGGTAGGCGAGCACGGGGATGTCGACGCTGCCGACGACGCGCTCGTAGTAGGGGCGGGGGTCGACGGCGCCCGGCGGCGCCAGCACGACGAGGGCGTCGGCGCCGTCGGCCTCGGCCCGCTTGGAGAGCACCACCGCCTGGCGGGCCGACGGGGCGCCGGTGCCGACGAGGACCGGCACGCGGCCGTCGACGGCGGAGGACACGGCGATGATCAGGTCGCTGCGCTCGTCGGGGTCGAGCGTGGCCGCCTCTCCGGTGGTGCCGGCGACGAGCACCGCGGCCACGCCGGCCTCGACGAGGCGCACCGCGTGGTCGGCGGTGGCCGGCGCGTCGATCTCGCCGTCTTCGTCGAAGAGCGTCACGAGCGCGACGCCCACGCCGCGGAAGGGCGGGTGGCGCTGGATCATCCGCTCGACCCTACCGACCGTCCCCGCCTCGGCGCGGGCGGGCGCCCAGCCCGACCGCGGCCGCGCCGCCGCGGCCGTTGGTTAGGGTCGCAAGGGTGCAGGGCCCACCAACGCTCTACGTGCGGCACGCGATGGCCGTGCCGGAGGAGGGCACCCACCCGACCACCTGGGTGCTGGACGACGAGGGGCGAGCCAGCGCCCGGGCCATGGCCGAGCAGCTCGAGGTGGGTCCGGGGATCGGCGTGGTTGTGTCGAGCACGGAGCCGAAGGCCCTCGGCACCGCGGAGGAGATCGGCGCCGTGTGGGGCGTCGAGGTCGTGGGCGACGACCGGCTCCGCGAGGCGCAGCGGCCGTGGGTCGGCCCCGGCTACCGGGCCGTGGTCCACCGGTACCTGCGCGGGGAGGAGCACGAGGGCTGGGAGCCGCACGCCGCGGTGGCCCGGCGGGTGGGGGAGGTCGTCGACGAGGCGGTCGCGGCCAGCGGCGATCGCACGGCGGTCATCGTCTCGCACGGGCTCACGCTCGCCCTGCACCTCGGCGAGCGGCTCGGCCCGGAGTTCGACCGCGAGTGGTTCTGGAGCAGCCTCGCGTTCCCGGACGCCTGGGTGCTCGACGCCCAGGGCCTGCTGCACCGCTGCGTGCGGGCCGTGATGCCTCGCCCGGCGCCTCCGGTCAGCTGAGGTCGTCGGTGCCGGGCTCGAGGTCGTCGTCGAGGTGGAGCGCGGCCTCGAGCTCGCTGTCGCCGCGGCGCATCTCGAACAGCGACGTGGCGGCCACGAGCGTCACCGACAGCACGAGCAGCGGGATGCGGTAGTCGGCGAGGAAGCCGAGCAGGTCGTCGATCGGTGCCTCGAAGGCCTCCCCGAGTCGGCGGATCAGGTAGAGGCGCACGAGCGTGCCGGCCAGGTTGGCGACGAAGAACCCGACGACGCTCATCCCCGCGGCGCCGGCCATGAGGCAGATCACGTTGTTGGGAGCGACGAAGACGAGCGGGTACGCGGCCCGGCCGAACCAGCGCTCGACCTGGCGCATCGTGGACCCCCAGGTGCGGGTGCGGCGCTCCATCCAGGTCACGGCGGCGTCGCCGTACCAGTAGCCGAGCAGGAAGAAGAGGGGGTCGCTCACGAGCAGGCGGAGGGTGGCCACCGCGTAGAAGCTGACCGCGTCGAGCTCGTTGGTGACGAGCACGAGGTTGCGGTTGCGGGCGTTGAGCGCGACGAGCGTGAGCGGGTGGGTGGTGGCCAGCGTCGTGGCTAGGGCGTCCCCCACGTTCGAGGCGACCACGAGCCCGACGATCGGGGCGATCAGCAGCGTCAGGCGCCGCCGCCCGAGCCGGTGCCGGGGCGGCGAGTCGAGCGGCGGGGGGTGGTGGTGCGCCGTCTCGCCCCCGGGCTCGTCGGGGTCGGGGGTCCTCGACAGGTCCTGCGCCACGCCGGGAGTCTGGCAGGTCCTAATCTCCGGTCCACGACGAACCGAGGGGGAACGCTCGATGCAGGGCCTCATGCAAGACGTGCCGCTGGTGCTGCCGCACCTGTTCGACCGGGCCGAGAAGCTCTACTTCGACAAGCAGGTCATCACCGTCACGGCCACCGGCCGAGAGCGGATGACCTACGGGGAGTGGGCGGATCGCACCCGTCGCCTCGGCGGCGTCCTCGACGACCTCGGCATCAGCGCCGACGGCCGGGTCGGCACCTTCGCGTGGAACACCGGACGGCACCTCGAGCTGTACTTCGCGGCGCCGTGCACGAACCGGGTGGTGCACACGCTCAACATCCGTCTCTTCCCGGAGCAGATCACCTACATCGTCAACCACGCCGAGGACGAGGTGATCTTCGTCGACCGGTCGCTGGCCGCGCTGCTGTGGCCGCTCATCCCGACCTTCGAGACCGTGCGCCACATCGTGGTGATGGACGACGGCAAGGGCGAGGTGCCGGAGGTGCCCGAGGGCGGTCCGCAGGTGCACGACTACGAGGAGCTGCTGGCCGCGGCGTCGCCGGTGGCCTTCCGGGTGGACGACGAGAACCAGGCCGCGGCGATGGCCTACACGAGCGGCACCACCGGCAACCCCAAGGGCGTCGTGTACTCGCACCGCTCGACGTTCCTGCACACGATGGGCGCCATGCTCGCCGGCTCGGTCGGCGTGCAGGAGCCCGACGTGCTGCTGCCCGTGGTGCCGATGTTCCACGCCAACGCGTGGGGCCTGGCCCACGCTGCGGTGGCGTCGGGGGCGAGCATCGTCATGCCCGGCCCCGACCTGTCACCGGCGTCGATCGCCGCGCTGATCGAGGAGGAGCGGGTGACGATCGCGGCGGGCGTGCCCACGATCTGGATGGGGGTCCTGCCCGAGCTGAAGGGCCGCGACCTGTCCGCCCTGCGCGCCATCCCCTGCGGCGGCTCGGCGGTGCCGCGGGCCCTGTCCGAGGCGTACCGCGAGCAGACCGGCCTGCCGATCATGCAGGCCTGGGGCATGACCGAGACGAGCCCGATCGCATCCGTGGGGCGGATCAAGTCCACGCTCGATGCCGTGCTCGACGACGACGGTCGGGCCGACCTGCGCACCACCGTCGGCCAGCCGTCGCTGTGCGTGGAGGCGCGCATCGCCCGCCCGGGGAGCGACGAGGAGCTGCCCTGGGACGGCGAGACCTCGGGCGAGCTCCAGGTGCGGGGGCCGTGGATCGCGGCGAGCTACTACAACGACCCCCGCTCGCCCGAGAGCTTCACCGAGGACGGCTGGCTGAAGACCGGCGACGTGGCCGTCATCGACCCCCACGGGTACATCCGCCTCGTCGACCGCACCAAGGACGTCATCAAGTCCGGCGGCGAGTGGATCTCCTCGGTCGACCTCGAGAACGAGATCATGGGGCACCCCGCCGTGGCCGAGGCCGCCGTGATCGGCGTCCCCCACCCGAAGTGGGCCGAGCGGCCGCTGGCCTGCGTCGTCGTGCGCCCGGGCCACGAGCTCACCAAGGAGGAGCTGCTCGAGTTCCTCACCGACAAGGTGGCGAAGTGGTGGCTGCCCGACGACGTCGTCTTCGTCGACGAGATCCCCAAGACAAGCGTCGGGAAGTTCTCGAAGAAGGACCTGCGGGACCGCTTCGCCGATTACCAGCTGCCCACCGCCTGACGTCCGGCCGCCGCCCGGGGCCCGGTTCGTGGCGGCACTCGTGCCGCCTCTACCGTGAGGTCCATGAGCACTGCGTCGCGAGCGACCGGCGAGCCGGGCCAGGGCGGCGAGGCCGCGGCCGGCCACGACCGGGGCGTCGACATCTCCGGCCACGTCCTCGTCCGTCTGGGGGTCCAGATGGACCACCTGGGCGACGGCTGGCGGTTCCGGCTGCCCCTGCGCCCGGTCCTGCTCGACGACGACGGCCACGTCGCGTTCGGCGTCCTCGGGGTGCTCCTCGACCTGGCCGCGTCGCAGCCCCCGGCGATGGTCGAGCGGGGCCACTTCGTGCACGCCGACATCACGATCCACCGCCTGCGCCCCCCGGAGGACGGCGACCTCGTGGTGTCCGCGGTGGCCGCCCGGATGGGCAAGCGCTCGGGCGTGCTCGAGCTCGAGCTGCACGACGGCGCCGGCGTCCACGTGGCCCGCAGCGTGCAGGAGGTGGTGTTCCTCGACGACGTGAAGGTGCCCCTCGCCCAGGGCGTCGCCGCCCGGGCCGCGTTCTTCTCGCAGCTGGTGGGGGAGTGCACGCTCGACCGGCCGTTCCTCGAGACCGTCGGCGTGGCCCGCGACGACGAGGCCGGCGGCCGGCCCCGCTGGACGATCCCGCTGCTCGACCGGAACCGCAACGGCTACGGCGGCCTGCACGGCGGCGTCGCCACCGCGCTCGTCGACGCCGCGGCGGCGGGGATCGTGGCCGAGGCGACCGGCCGACCGGCCCGGACCCGCAGCGCGGCGGTGCGCTACCTCGCCCCGAGCGTCGCCGGGCCGATCAGCGCCCACCCGGAGGTGCTGCACCTCGATGACGCCACGGGGGCCGCGGTCGTCGCCGTGCGGGTCCGAGACGCCGAGGGCCGCACGACGATCGTGGCCGACGCCCACGTAGCCTCGGCCCGGTGAGCTGGCGCTTCGCCCGGACCCCCAAGTGGATCGTCCGCCACGTCCTGGTGGCGGTCCTCGTCTTCGCGATGGTCCAGGCCGGGCTCTGGCAGCTGCGCCGCCTCGACGAGAAGCGCGAGATCGCGGCCCGAGTCGAGGCTCGAGCCGACGAGCCGCCGGTGGCGCTGACCGACGAGGTCCTCCCCGTCGACGCGGCGGTGGACGGCGACGAGGTGGACGCGCTCGAGCACCGGCGGGCCACCGTCGTGGGGACCTACCGCCACGAGGACACGGTGGTCGTCGAGAACCGGACCTACAACGGCGCGTCGGGCGCGTGGGTGCTCACGCCGCTCCTCGACGAGGAGGGCACCGCGGTCCTGGTGCTGCGCGGCTTCATCGGCTTCGACGCCGACGGCCGGATCGTCGCCCCCGAGCCCCCGGCGGGGGAGGTGGCCGTGGAGGGCTTCGTGCAGGAGAGCCAGCGGCGCGGCCGGCTCGGCCCCACCGACCCCGAGGGCCGCCTCGACGTGCTCGCCCGGGCCGACGTCGAGCGCTTCGCCCAGCAGGTCGACTACCTCGTGCGGCCGGTCTACCTGCAGCTGATCTCGAGCGACCCGCCCGAGCCGGCACCGGCCGAGGGCGCCCCTCAGCTCGTGCCCCTCGACCCGCCGTCCACCGGCGAGGGCCCCCACCTGTCCTACGCCGTCCAGTGGTTCACGTTCTCGACGATCGGCGTCGTCGGCTACGCCGTGCTGCTGCGCCGAGTGGCCATCGACGAGGCCAAGGCCGAGCGGGCGGACGGGGCGGCCGCCGGCCCCCCGGACTGATGGCCGAGGCCACCCGAGAGCGGATCCTCGAGGCGGCGCTGGCCTGCGTCGGGCGGATGGGCATGGCCCGCACGACGATGGAGGACATCGCCCGGGAGGCGGCGCTGTCGCGCGCCACCCTCTACCGCACGTTCCCGGGCGGGCGCGACGAGCTGCTCGACGCGCTCGTCACCTGGGAGGTGGCCCGGTTCTTCGTGGGGCTCGGCGCGGCCATCGAGCCCGCGGGCCGCGACCTCGGCGAGGTGCTCGAGCGAGGCCTCGTCGCCGCCCGCGACGCGCTCGAGCACCACGAGCTGCTGCAGCGGCTCCTGCGGGAGGAGGCCGATCAGGTCGTCCCCTCGCTGGCCACGGTCATGCCCCTCGTCGTCCGGGCCCTGGCCGACTGGTTCCGGCCGCTCGTGGAGGCCGCCCCCCGCCGGCCCGGCGTCGAGCCCGCCGAGGCCGCCGAGCTGGTGGCCCGCCTGGCCCTCAGCTACCTCGGCACCCCGGGGCGCTGGGACCTGCACGATCCCGAGGCGGTGCACCGCCTGGTGCGCCGCCACCTCCTCGCCGCCCTCGTCTGAGCCCCGCGGCCCCTCGGCGTCGGCGGCCCCGCGCTCGCGGTCGGCGTCGCTCGGTCTCAGGTGCGACCCCCGTCACGGTGCGCGGTTGACGATGAGACACGATCCTTCTTAGTGTCTCATCCCTGATGGGGGATGTCGTCACCGCTGCGCAGATCGCGCCGGTCGAGACCGGTTCGCTCGAGGAGCGCGTGATCGACGCCGTCCTCGACTGCGTGGCCCGCTGGGGGCTGGCCAAGACCACCGCCGACGACATCGCCCGCGCCGTGGGCATCTCCCGAGCCACCCTCTACCGGGCCTTCCCGGGCGGCAAGGACGTGATCTTCGACGCTGCCATCCAGCGCGAGACCCGTCGCTTCTTCGCCATCGTCTCCGACCAGCTGGCCGCGGCCCGCGACCTCGAGGAGCTCCTCACCGTCGGCATCACCGCCGCGGCCCGGTTCCTGTCGGACCACGAGGCGCTGCGCTTCGTCCTCGCCCACGAGCCCGAGCGCGTGCTGCCCGCCTTCGCCTTCGAACGCCTCGCCCGCACGCTCGAGGTCGCCACCGCCTTCGCCGCGCCGCACCTCGAGCGCTTCGTCGGGGACCCCGACCTGGCCGCCGACGGCGCCGAGCTCGTCGTGCGGGTCCTCCTGTCCTACGCCCTCAACCCGACGGCGACGATCACCCTCACCGACGACGCCCACGTCGCCCGTCTCGCCCGCACGTACCTCGTGCCCGCCCTCA
>Ga0182741_1000315_pt1 | contig 74169 bp, 72 predicted proteins | sample eDN5th37CBELigOP_FD_128874 | JGI IMG/M metagenome (GOLD analysis project Ga0182741, IMG submission 128874) | Enriched Organic Plus compost microbial communities from Emeryville, California, USA - eDNA 5th pass 37_C BE-Lig OP (version 2) (version 2) ...
AGCCTCCAGGGCGCGAGCGCTTGACCGGTTCCTGCACCGCTACAACCATCACCGGCACCACACCGCCATCGGCGGCCCACCCGCCAGCCGCGTCAACAACCTGGCAGGACACAACACCTAGCCTCGGGGCGATGGTGGACGTGGAAGGGCACCTGCGGCGCATCGAGGAGGACGGCTACACGATCGTCCCCGACGTGTTCGACGGCGAGACCGCGGCGACGCTGATCGCCGAGCTGGACCGGCTCGAGCGCGACCTGGGGATCGTGCCGGCCGACAACAGCTTCGAGGGGCGCTCGACCGTGCGGATCTACAACCTGCTCGCGCACGGCGAGGTGTTCGAGCGGATCCCCGTGCACCCGGAGGTGCTGCCGATCGTCGAGGGGGTGCTCGACCGGGGCTGCCTGGTGTCCTCCCTGTCGTCGATCGCGATCGGGCCGGGCGAGTCGGCCCAGCCGATCCACGCGGACGACCAGGTGATCCCGCTGCCCCGGCCGCACGTGCCGACGGTGTGCAACACGATGTGGGCGCTCACCGACTTCACCGAGGCGAACGGCGCGACGCGGGTGGTTCCCGGGTCGCACCTGTGGGACCACGCGCCGGAGTACGGCGCCCCGTACGACTCGGTGCCCGCCGAGATGCCGGCGGGCAGCGTGCTGGTCTGGCACGGGTCGCTGTGGCACGGCGGTGGCGCGAACCGCACGCCGCGGCGCCGGTACGGCATCGCGATGAACTACTGCGCTGGCTGGATCCGCCAGCAGGAGAACCAGCAGCTCGGCCTGCCGCTCGAGACCGTGCGCGGCTTCGAGCCACGCCTGCGGGAGCTGTGCGGGTTCGGCACCTACCGGCAGCTCATCGGCCACATCGACAAGCAGACGCCGGAGCAGCGCCTCCTCGGGGTCCCCGGGGCCCCGTCGCTGTTCGACGTCACCTGAGCCACGGCGCGGGCCGCACCGCGCGGCGCCCGCAGCGGCGGGCTGGGATCATTGCGGACGACACGGGCGCAGCCCCGGATCGGAAGGCCGGAACATGGCGGGGCCGTACGGAACGCGAGTGGTTCGGTGCACGAGCTGCGGCTCGATGGTGTCGACGGGGGCCTCGACCTGTCCCGCCTGCGGTGCCCCGCTGCGCCGTGCGCCGGCCGGGCCGCCGATCCCACCGCCACCGCCACCGCCGCGACCCGCGGCGCCAACGACTCCCCCGCCGACGTTCGGGACGAGGCCCACGAGCGGGTCGACGGTGCACGCCGCCGCGGCAGCCGCGCCGGCCGCCGACCGCCCGGCACCTGCGCGCCCGCCGGCCCGGCCCCCGAGCCCGGCGTTCCCGCCCAACGACGAGCCGCGACCACCGGCACCCGCGCCGGCGACGTCGTCGCGGCGCCGCTCCCTCCTGCTCGCGGGGCTCGCGGCCGGGCTCCTGCTGGTGCTGGCACTGGGGGCGTTCCTCCTGCTGCGCGACGATGGTCGGGGCGACGACGGTCGGGGAGGCGAGGTCGCGCGGCGCAGCAGCGACGGACCGGCCGCCACCACCACGCCCGAGGCCCGGGACCGGGGTGACCGGGACGCGGAGGCACGAAGCACCGGGCCGGAGGAGACCGCGCCGCCGGGCTCCGGGGGCGGGGAGGGTGGCGGGGACGCGCCGTCGGGCGGTGGGCAGGGCGAGGCCGGGCGCGTCACGGTCAACGGCGTCGTCGAGCTGTCGCTGCCGGCGCCGGCGGAGCCATCCACCTCGCCGTGCGCCGCGATCGCGGACGGGTACCGGGTGCGGGTGCTCGACGACGCGGGCGAGACCTCCGCGGTCACCCCGCTCGTCGAGGGCCGCGAGGTCGACGGGGGCACCGGCCGGCTCGGGTGCCGGTTCGAGTACTGGGTCCGGATCCCCGACCGGCCGCCGGAGCACACCTTCGAGCTGGTCCGGGGCCGGCCCGGTGGGGGTCAGGTCGGCGACGGGCAGGTCGAGGTGCTGACCGCCCGCGTCGTGGAGTCCGGCCTGATCACGGACGGCTCGGGCCCCGACCTGGCCTACGACGAAGCGGGCTGAGGCGCACTCCTTCCCTCGTGGCCCGCGGGTCGCTCAGGCGGACGTCTCGATCGGGGCGCCATCCGCTCCGACGACGAACCACACTCCCCCGACGCCCTGCCCGGTCACGTCACCGGGTGCCTCGTCCGGGGCGTAGAAGTAGAGCGGACGGCCGTCCACGGTGACCTGCGAGGTCCCGTCGTCGCGCAGCGAGGTGTCGAAGAGGCCGGCGTCGAGCCCCTCGCCGACCTCGACCTCGCCCTCGGCGGAGGTGAGCAGCGGCGGCCAGGTCGTCGCGCAGCCCTCGTAGCAGGTGGAGGCGCCGTCGGAGTCCTCGGTGAAGATGTAGAGGGTCATGCCGTCGCTGACGAGCACCTTCCCCCGGTCGGTCTCGGCGAGCTCCACCGACGCCGTCTCCGTCGTCGCGTCGTCCTCGGTCGTGTCGTCGCCATAGAGGCCGCCGACGTCGCCCTCGTCGTCGCTGCCGTCCTGCGCCGCGGTCGTCGACGTCGTGCCCGCGGCGTCGTCACCCCCGTCGTCGTCGCCGCACGCCCCCGCCAGCAGCAGCGCGGCCGCGGCGAGCGCCGCGACCAGCATCCTTGGTCCCCGTCGTCCGGCCATGTCCGGCCCCCTCTCGACGCGTGCCCCGACGCTACCCCCGCCGGGCCAGCCGAGTCCCGCGCGGCGCTCGCAGCCCGTCAGGCGGACTCCAGCGCGAGCAGCGCGGCCTTCGCGTCGGTGCCCCCGAGGTACTGGCCGATGCTGCCGTCGCTGCGCACCACCCGGTGGCACGGCACCACGACGGGCACCGGGTTGTGCGAGCAGGCGCTGCCCACCGCCCGCACGGCGTTCGGGTTGCCGGCCGCCCGGGCGACCGCCGCGTAGCTCTCGGTGCGCCCGTAGGGGATCTCCTGCAGGTGCTCCACGACCTTCCGTCGGAACCCGTGCACCAGCCGCAGATCGACCGGCACCCGGAAGTCGCGGCGGCGTCCCTCGAAGTACTGCTCGAGCTGGCGGGCGGCCTCGTCGGTGCGACGACCCGAGCGCAGGATCCGCGGGCTGACCTCCGCGGCGAGGCGTGCCAGCACCGCGTCGTGGCCCTCCCGCTCGAACGCGACCCGCACGAGCCCGTCGGGGCTCGCGACGAGCAGGAGCTCGCCGACCGGGCTGTCGACGCTGCGGTAGGTCAGGTCGAGGATGCCCTCGTGGTCCGCGGCGTCGACCAGCCGGCGGTGGAGGCGGGTGAGGTCGTCGGCGTCGTGATGGGTCATCGGTCGCTCCTGTCGTCCCCGTCGTCCCGGTCGTCACGGTCGCCGGCCGTGCCGGCGCGCAGCTCGCGCAGCCTCGCGATGCCGTCGGCGGCGCTGCGACGGGCCGCGGCCTCGCTGCTGCCGATCAGCTCCGCGACCTGCGCGTACGGCAGGCCGCCGACGTGGTGGTGCACCACCGCCGCCCGCTGCTTGGGCGCGAGGCGGTCCAGGGCGGCGAGCAGCTCACCGTCGATGCGCCCCGACATCTGCGTCGTGGCGTCCTCCGCGGCGGGCAGGTCGGGCAGGTCCGGCACGGGAGTCGCCGAGCGCGCCCGGCGCCGGAGCTGGTCGATCGAGCGGCGGTGGGCGATGGTCAGCAGCCACGCGCGCACGTCGCTGCCCGGGTGCAGGCGCGGGTAGGCCCGCAGGGCGGACAGGAACGTCTCGGACCAGGCGTCGTCCGCGTCCGCTGGCCCGAGCAGCGCCCGGCACAGCCGGAGCACGTCCGCGCCGTGGCGCGCGACGACGGCCTCGAAGGGCTCGGGACCCTGGCTCCCAGGGCGCAGTCGCGTCGCGCTCACTCCTGTACAACGTGCCACGGCCGCGGTTCGTGAGGTCCCCCACCTCGTTCTGCGATGCGAGGTCGGGGTGTGCACCCCGACGTGGCATCACAGAACGGGGTCAGGTGGGCTCGACGACCGCGAGGACCGCACCCAGTTCCACCTGCTGACCCTCGGCGACGGCCAGCTCGGTGACGACGCCCGCCTGCGGCGCGCGGATCTCGTGCTGCATCTTCATCGCCTCCAGCCACAGCAGGACCTGGCCGTCGGCGACCTCGTCGCCCTGCTGCACCGCGACGCGCACCACCGCGCCCGGCATCGGCGCGAGGAGCGACCCCGGCGCGACCTGCTCCGCGGCGTCGGTGAACCTCGGCTCCCGCTCGAGCGCGACCGACCCGAACGGCGAGTCGACGTGCACGAGCGAGCCGTAGGCGGCGACCTCGAAGCGGCGCTGCAGGCCGTCGAGCTCCAGCACGACCTCGTGCGGCGACGCCTCGACGAGCCGCAGGTCGTCGTGTCCCTCCACGACGACCCCGTCGCGGGTGGGGCGGTAGGCGACCTCGAGCTCCTCGTCGCCGCAGCGGAACCGCTTGACCTGCGGCTGGGAGGGCACGTTCCGCCAGCCGCTCGGCAGCCCGGGCAGCACGCTCGCCGCGGCGCGGTTCGCCGCGGCGAGCGCGAGGGCGGCGGCCACCGCGGCGACCCGGCGCTCCTCGGGTCCGGCGAGCGGCTCGGCGAGGGTGGCGAGGTCGTGGCGGTCGAGGAACGCGGTGTCGGTGTCGCCGGTGAGGAACGACGGGTGCCGCAGGATCCGCACCAGCAGGTCGCGGTTGGTGCGCAGGCCGTGCAGCTTGGCGCGCTCGAGCGCGGCGGCGAGGCGCCGGGCCGCCTCCGCTCGTGTCGGCGCCCAGGCGATCACCTTGGCGAGCATCGGGTCGTAGTGGGTGCCCACGACGGAGCCGTCGACCACGCCGCTGTCGAGGCGGATCCCCGGCCGCGACGGCACGTCGAGCTCCGCGACCACGCCCGGCACCTCCACCCGGTGCAGGCTCCCGCTCTGGGGCTGCCACCCCGCGGCGGCGTCCTCGGCGTACAGGCGCACCTCGATCGCCGCGCCCCGGGACGGCGGAGCCCCGCCCTCCAGCCGGCCGCCGTCGGCCACCTGCAGCTGCAGCGCGACCAGGTCCGCGCCCGTCGTGCACTCGGTGACGGGGTGCTCCACCTGGAGCCGGGTGTTCATCTCGAGGAACCAGAAGCGGCCCTCGTCGTCCGCGAGGAACTCGACGGTGCCCGCCCCGACGTAGCCGATCGCGCGGGCGGCGTCGACGGACGCGGCGAAGAGCCGCTCCCTCAGCCCGTCGATGCGCTCCACGAGCGGGGAGGGCGCCTCCTCGAGGATCTTCTGGTGGCGCCGCTGGATGGAGCACTCGCGCTCCCCCATCGCCCAGACGTTGCCGTGCGCGTCCGCGAGGACCTGCACCTCGACGTGGTGGCCGGTCGCGACGTACGGCTCGCAGAACACGGTGGGGTCGCCGAAGGCCGACCCGGCCTCGGCGGCGGCGAGCTCGAGTTCGCGGGGCAGCGCCGCGAGGTCGCGCACCACCCGCATGCCGCGCCCTCCGCCACCGGCGGAGGCCTTCACGATGACCGGGAGGTCGTCCTCGCGCACCTCGTCCGGGTCGAGCTGGGCGAGCACCGGGACCCCCGCCGCGGCCATGAGCCGCTTCGCCTCGACCTTCGAGCCCATGGCCTCGATCGCCGCGGGTGGCGGCCCGATCCAGGTGAGCCCCGCCGCCTCGACCTCGCGGGCGAAGTCCGCGCGCTCGGCGAGGAACCCGTAGCCCGGGTGCACGGCGTCGGCGCCGGCTCGGCGGGCGGCGTCGACGAGGAGGTCGCCACGCAGGTACGTGTCGGTGGGTGCGTCCCCGGGGAGCCGCACCGCCACGTCGGCCTCGGTGACGAACGGCGCGCCCGCGTCCGCGTCGGAGTGCACGGCGACGGTGCGCAGCCCGAGGTCCCGGCAGGTGCGGAACACGCGACGGGCGATCTCGCCGCGGTTCGCGACGAGGACGCTGGTGATCATCGGTCCCTCCCTCACATCCGGAACACGCCGTAGCCGTCCGCGCCCCGGACCGGCGCGGAGTGGATCGACGACAGCGCCATGCCCAGCACCGTGCGCGTGTCGCGGGGGTCGATGATGCCGTCGTCCAGCATCCGGCCGGACAGGAACATCGCGAGCGACTCCGCCTCGATCTGCGCCTCGACCATCTGGCGCATCGCGGCGTCGGCCTCCTCGTCGTAGGGCTCGCCGCGCGCCGCCGCGGCCTGCCGCCCGACGATCGAGATCACCCCCGCGAGCTGCTGCGGCCCCATCACCGCGGACTTCGCGTTCGGCCAGCTGAACAGGAACCTCGGCTCGTAGGCCCGCCCGCACATGCCGTAGTTGCCCGCGCCGTACGAGGCCCCCATGACGATCGTGATGTGGGGCACCTTCGAGTTGGACACGGCGTTGATCATCAGCGAGCCGTGCTTGATGATCCCGCGCCGCTCGTACTCCTCCCCGACCATGTAGCCGGTGGTGTTCTGGAGGAACAGCAGCGGGGTGTCGAGCTGGTTTGCCAGCTGGATGAACTGGGCGGCCTTCTGGGACTCCTCGCTGAACAGCACACCCCGGGCGTTCGCGAGGATGCCGATCGGGTAACCGTGCACCCGGGCCCAACCGGTGACCAGCGAGGAGCCGTACAGCGGCTTGAACTCGTCGAAGTCCGAGTCGTCGACGACCCGGGCGATCACCTCGCGGGGGTCGAACGGCACCTTCAGGTCGGTCGGCACCAGGCCGAGCAGCTCCTCGGGGTCGTGGCGCGGCGGTGGCGCGTCCGCGGCCGGTGCGGGCCCCAGCTTGCGCCAGTTGAGGCGGGCGACGATGCGGCGGCCGATGCGGATCGCGTCCTGCTCGTCGAGGGCGAAGTGGTCCGCGAGCCCGGAGGTGCGCGCGTGCATCTCCGCCCCTCCCAGGGACTCGTCGTCGGACTCCTCACCGGTCGCCATCTTGACCAGCGGCGGCCCGGCCAGGAACACCTTCGAGCGCTCCTTGATCATCACGACGTGGTCCGACATGCCCGGGATGTAGGCACCGCCCGCCGTGGAGTTGCCGAACACGAGCGAGATGGTGGGGATGCCCGCCGCGGACAGCCGGGTGAGGTCGCGGAACATCGCCCCGCCGGGGATGAAGATCTCCTTCTGGGTCGGCAGGTCGGCGCCGCCGGACTCGGTGAGGTTGATCATCGGCAGGCGGTTCTGCAGGGCGATCTCGTTGGCCCGCAGGATCTTGCGCAGCGTCCACGGGTTGCTCGCCCCGCCCTTCACGGTCGGGTCCGACCCGCTGATGAGGCACTCGACGCCCTCGACGACCCCGATGCCGGTGACGACGCTGGCGCCCACGTGGAACTCGCTGCCCCAACCCGCGAGAGGTGACAGCTCCAGGAACGGGGAGTCCTCGTCCACCAGCAGCTCGATGCGCTCCCGCACGAGCAGCTTGCCGCGCTGGCGGTGGCGGTCGACGTACTTGGGCCCGCCGCCCGCGACCGCCTTGGCGTGCTCCGCCTCGACCGCCGCGATCTGCTCGAGCAGCGCCTCGCGGTTCGCCCGGTACGTGTCGCTGCTCGTGTCGAGCGTGCTGCGCAGGACGGTCAAAGGAGCACCTCCGGGACGTCGAGGTGGCGCGAGCGGAGCCACTCGCCCAGCGCCTTGGCCTGCGGGTCGAACCGCGCGTTGGACGACACGCCCTCGCCGAGGATGCCCTCGACGACGAAGTTGACCGCGCGCAGGTTCGGCAGCGGGTACCGCTCGACGGGGAGCCCCGCGGTCTCCGGGAGCAGCTCGCGGAAGCGCTCCACCGTGAGCGTGTGCACGAGCCAGGCGTAGGCGTCGTCGCTGCGCACCCAGACCCCGACGTTCGCGTCGCCGCCCTTGTCGCCGCTGCGCGCACCCGCCACCGCGCCGAGGGGCACGCGGCGGGTCGGCCCGTCCGGCAGCGGCAGCGGGGGCTCGGGGTCGGGCACCGGTTCGAGCTCCCGGGTCACGGGCGCGGGCTCCACCTCGACGCGGCGGCCGTCGGGCAGCACGGCCACGTGGGCGACCTCGCCGGCAGGCAGGTGCTCGGCGTGGAACACCCCGTAGGGGGACGCGTCGGTCGGCGGCGAGGTGACGTGGAACCCCGGGTAGCTGGCGAGCGCGAGCTCCACCGCGGCAGCGGTGAACCGCCGCCCGATCTCGGCCGGGTCGTCGCCCCGCACCACGCAGTGCAGCAGCGCGCTGGCCTCCTGCTCGGTGGCCGCGTCCGGGTGGTCCGTGCGGGCCAGCGTCCAGCGCACGTCCGCCGGGACGGCCCCTGCGAGCTGGGTGCGGACGAGCTCGGCCTTCTCCTCGATGTCGAGGCCGGTGAGCACGAAGGTGACCTCGTTGCGGAAGCCGCCGAGGCGGTTGATGCCGACCTTCAGCGTCGGCGGCGGCGGCTCGCCGACCACGCCGCTGATGCGGACGCGGTCCGGGCCGTCCTCGGCGAGGGCGATCGTGTCGAAGCGGGCGGTCACGTCCGGGCCCGCGTAGCGGGGGCCGGCGATCTCGTAGAGCAGCTGGCGGTGACCGTCCCGACGGTGACCGCGCCGCCCGTGCCGGGGTGCTTCGTGATCACGCTGGAGCCGTCGGCGTGGACCTCGGCGATGGGGAACCCGGGCCGGACCACGTCGTCGAGCTCGGTGAAGAACGAGTAGTTCCCGCCGGTCGCCTGGGTCCCGCACTCGATGACGTGCCCGGCGACGACCGCTCCGGCGAGCGGGTCGAGGTCCCCGGGGGTCCAGCCGAAGTGCGCGGCCGCGGGCCCGACCACGAGCGACGCGTCGGTGACGCGACCGGTCACGACCAGGTCCGCGCCGGCCCGCAGCGCCGCGGCGATGCCCCACCCGCCGAGGTAGGCGTTCGCGGCGAGCGGCGACCCCCAGCCGAGCCCCTCGGCCCGCGGGAGCAGGTCGTCGCCCTCGACATGGGCGACCGCGACCTCGATGCCGAGTCGCTCGGCGAGCTCGCGCAGCGACGCGGCGAGCCCGGCCGGGTTGAGCCCGCCCGCGTTCGTCACGACCTTGACGCCGCGGTCCACCGCGAGCCCGAGGCAGTCCTCCATCTGGCGCAGGAACGTGCGCGCGTGCCCCCGGGACGGGTCCTTCATGCGGTCCCTGGCGAGGATCAGCATCGTGAGCTCGGCGAGGTAGTCGCCGGTCAGCACGTCGAGCTCGCCGCCGGTGAGCATCTCGCGCACCGCGGACTCCCGGTCGCCGTAGAAGCCCGAGGCGTTGCCGATGCGGATCGGGGCGGTCACGGGATCAGGCTGCCACACCGCCGTCGCACCGGGAGCCAGCCGCGTCCGGCCGGCCGACCGGTTGACGGAACCGGGTCGCGCGTTCACCCTCATCGTGTGCACCGGAGGATCGCGCTGGGACTTCCCGGCGTGGCGCTGGCCACGGTGGGGGGGGGAGTGTGGGTCGAGGCCCGACGGGCCGCGCACGCCCCGTTGCCGCACTTCGAGGACCACGATCCGAGCGGCACCTACGGCCGCCGCGACGAGCCCGTGCAGGTGCGTGTCGCCGTGCTGGGCGACAGCTCGGTCACCGCCCCGGGGCTCCCGAGCGGGTCGCACTCGTGGATCGCCCGGGCGTGCGACCAGCTCCCCTGGGAGGTGCAGCTCCGCAGCTACGCACGGGGCGGCTCCCGGGTGCTCGACGTCCTCGGCGAGCAGGCGCCCGACGCCGTGCGCGACGGCGCCGACCTGTTCGTCGTCGCGGTCGGCGCGAACGACGTCCTGCACCTGACCCCCGGGCGCCGGTTCGTCCGCCACCTGCAGGAGCTGCTCGACGAGCTGGCACGGGCCGCACCCGTCGCCACCCTCGGCATCGGCGACCTGTCGGTCATCCCGCGCATCCCGTGGTCCCTGCGCCGGGCGGTGGCCCGCCGCAGCGTGGCGATGGACCGCCTGCACGCGACGGTCAGCGTGGGCCGGCCCCGCGTCGTGCGGGTCCCTGTCGCCGAGCTCTGCGACCCCCACTTCCGCATCGGCGGGCGCACGCTGTTCGTCGAGGACCTCTTCCACCCCGGGGTGCGCGGCCACGCGCTGTGGGGCCAGCTGTTCGCACCGTTCGTGCACGCCGCGCTGGCGGAGGTCGTCGACGGCGCCGGTCGTGGGCGGGCGCACACCGCACCCGCGAACGGGTAGACCATCCGCTCGGGTACCCCTCACGGGACGGCGCCGACGGAGGTGGTGGTGAGCGACCCTGAAGCATCCCGGCACGCCGAGTCGAGCCCTGCGAACGAACAGCAGTCGGTCGCCCCGCGGCCACCGGCGGACCCGAGCACGGACCGCCAGTGGCGCACCGAGGGCATGCCGCGCGACGACGGGCCGGAGCGACCCCGCGCCAGCTGGTGGCGGCTGCTGGTCGGCTTCGGCCTCGCGTACCTGCTGGTGTACGCGCTGTTCTCCTTCGAGGACCGCCGCGGCGCTCCGACCACGGTCTCCTACACCGAGTTCGTCGCCCAGGTGGAGGATCGCAACGTCGCCGAGGTGTTCGCCCGGGGCGACGCGATCGAGGGGGTCCTCGACGAGCCGGCCCCGATCCCTGGCGACGACGAGGAGGGGACCTACCGCGAGTTCCAGACCCACCGCCCGTCGTTCGCGCAGGACGACCTCCTCGCCGAGCTCGAGGAGGGCGACGCCGTCGTGCGGGCGACCCCGGTCGAGCAGCAGCGGGGCGTCCTGCTGAACCTGCTGCTGTCGCTCGCGCCGTGGTTGCTCATCATCGGCTTCTACTGGTGGCTGTTCCGCCGCCAGCGCGCGGCGCTGGGCGGGTTCGGGATGTTCGGGGGCGACAAGAAGAAGCCGGTCGACCCCGAAGAGGTCCGCGTCTCCTTCGACGACGTCGCCGGCATCGACGAGGTCAAGGAGGAGATCTTCGACGTCGTCGACTACCTCCGGAACCCGGGGAAGTACCGCGCCGTCGGTGCCCGCGCCCCGAAGGGGGTGCTGCTCGCGGGCCCGCCCGGCACCGGCAAGACGCTGCTCGCGCGTGCGACCGCGGGCGAGGCCGGCGTGCCGTTCTTCTCCGGCAGCGCCTCGGAGTTCATCGAGATGATCGTCGGCGTCGGCGCCCAACGGGTGCGCGAGCTGTTCTCCGAGGCGCGCAAGGTCGCACCGTCGATCGTGTTCATCGACGAGATCGACACGATCGGTCGGGCGCGCAGCGGGCACGCGATCGGTGGCCACGACGAGCGCGAGCAGACGCTCAACCAGATCCTCACCGAGATGGACGGGTTCTCCGGCCACGAGGGGGTCGTCGTGCTGGCCGCCACGAACCGCCCCGACATCCTCGACCCGGCGCTGCTGCGACCCGGCCGCTTCGACCGCACCGTCGTGGTGAACCCGCCCGACCAGGAGGGGCGGGCCGCGATCCTGCGCGTGCACACCCGCAAGGTGCCGCTGGCGGAGGACGCCGACCTGGACGGCATCGCGGCGGCGACGCCGGGCATGACGGGCGCGGACCTCGCGAACCTCGTCAACGAGGCCGCGTTCGCCGCCGCGAAGGCAGGGCGCTCGACGGTGGACCAGGCGACGTTCTTCTGGGCGTTGGAGAAGGTGCAGCTCGGCGCCGCCCGCGACGTCGTGATCCCCGAGGACGAGCGCCGGCGCACCGCGTACCACGAGGCGGGCCACGCGCTGCTCGGCATGGTGCAGCCGGGCGCCGACCCGGTGCGCAAGGTCTCGATCATCCCCCGGGGGCGGGCGCTCGGCGCGACGCTCGCCACCCCCGAGCGCGACCGCTACGGCTTCGACGAGCGCTACCTGCGCGGCAAGATCATCGGCGCGCTCGGGGGTCGGGCGGCTGAGGACCTGGTGTTCGGGGAGTTCACCACCGGCGCCGAGCAGGACCTCGAGACCTGCACGCGGATCGCCCGGTCGATGGTGGGCAAGTGGGGCATGTCGGAGCGGATCGGGCCGATCTCGGTGCTGCCGCCCGAGGAGGGCGACCCGCGGGCGTACGGCGTGTCGGAGGAGCTGCTCGCCGCGGTCGACGCGGAGGTCCGGCGGCTGGTCGACGAGTGCTACGCGGAGGCCCTGCGCCTGCTCGAGGAGCACCGCGACCGCCTCGAGGCCATCGCGGAGGCGCTCCTCGAGCACGAGACCCTCGACGAGGCGGACGCCTACGCCGCGGCCGGCATCGACCCCGCCACCCGGGACCTCGACGCCTCCTCGCGGTAGCTCAGGCCGTGACCCTCGCCCCCACCTCGGCGCGGACCCACACCCGGTCGCCGGCCTCGACGCGCGCCGCGAGGAACTGCGAGCGCGGTTGGGTGACCAGCACCGTGCGGTCCCCGGTGCGCACGACGATGCGGACCTCGAAGCCCACGCGGGACACCCGCTCGACGATGCCCTCGACCGACTCCGGGCAGGGATCGGTCGACAGCACCAGGTCGTGGGGTCGCACCAGCACGCCGCCGAGCTCGGTGACCGGGCCGAGGAAGCGCATGACGAAGTCGTTGGCCGGGCGGTCGTAGAGCTCGTCGGGCGTGCCGACCTGCTCCACGCGGCCCTCGTTGACGACGACGATCTCGTCGGCGACCTCGAGGGCCTCCTCCTGGTCGTGGGTGACGAACACGGTCGTGACGTGGACCTCGTCGTGCAGCCGCCGCAGCCACTCGCGCAGCTCCTTGCGCACGTTCGCGTCGAGCGCGCCGAACGGCTCGTCGAGCAGCAGGACGCGGGGCTGGGGCGCGAGGGCGCGCGCGAGCGCCATCCGCTGCCGCTGGCCGCCCGAGAGCTGCGAGGGGAGGCGGTCGCCGAACTGGGTGAGGTGCACGAGCTCGAGCAGCTCGTCGACCCGGGCGCGGACCTCGTCGCGGGGGCGCTTGCGGATCTCGAGCCCGAACGCGACGTTGCGCCGCACGGTCAGGTGCTTGAACGCGGCGTAGTGCTGGAACACGAACCCGACGCCCCGTCGCTGCGGGGAGAGGTGCGTCGCCTCGGCGCCGTCGATGTGCACGCTGCCCTCGTCCGGCGGTTCGAGGCCGGCGATGACGCGCAGGAGGGTGGACTTGCCGCCGCCGCTGGGGCCCAGCAGCGCGGTGAGGCCCCCGCTGGGCACGTCCACGGAGACGTCGTTGAGGGCGACGAAGTCGCCGAAGCGCTTCGTGACGTTGCGGACCCGGATGCTCATGTGCGATCGCTCCCTTCCCGTGGGCGCAGCGCCGCCACCGCGACGATGCACGCGACGGCGATCAGCGCCAGCAGGAACGCGGTGGCGTACGCCCCGCCCTTGTCGAAGTTGAGGTACTTCTCCTCCACGACGAGCGTCGCCGTGCGGGTCTGCCCGAGGAGGTTGCCCGACACGACCTTGACGGCGCCGAACTCGCCGAGGGACCGGGCGAGGCTCAGCACGACGCCATAGAGGACCGCCCACCGGATGGACGGCAGCGTGATGCGACGGAAGGTCTGCCAGGCGTTCGCGCCGAGCGTCTGCGCCGCGCGCTCCTGCTCGACGCCGACCTCCTCGAGCACCGGCACGACCTCCCGCACGACGAGCGGGAGCGCGACGAACACGGTGGCCATGACGATGCCCGGGGTGGAGTAGATGACCCGCAGGCCCATCGATTCGAGCGTGGGCCCGAACCAGCCGTCGCGGCCGCCGTAGACGAGGACCAGCGCCAGGCCCACGACGATCGGCGACACGGCGAGGGGCAGGTCGACCAGCAGGTCGAGCACCCGGCGTCCCGGGAACCGGTGGCGGACGAGCAGCAGCGACACCCCCACCCCGAACACCGTGTTCAGCACGACCGAGACGACGGCGACGACGACGGTCAGGCGCAGGGCGTGCAGCACGTCGGGGTCCTCGAAGATCCCGACCAGGTCACCGACGCCGTCGGCGAAGGTCCGCTGCGCGACGAGCGAGAGCGGCCAGGCCACGAGGAGGAACAGGTAGGCGGTCACGACGGTCCGCAGCGTGATGCGGAACCACCTCGGCTCACGCACGTCGGACCAGCCTCCGCTTCAGCACGTCGATCGCGACGGTGACGACCAGCGAGATGACCAGCAGCACCGTCGCGACCGCGGCGGCGCCGGCGGTGTTGTCGTTCTCGATGCTGCTGAGGATGCGCACCGAGGTGACCTCGGTGCGGAACGGCAGGTTGCCCGAAAGCAGCACCAGCGACCCGTACTCGCTGACGCCGCGGGCGAACGACAGCGCCGCGCCCGCGGCGATGGCGGGGGCGAGGCTCGGCAGGATCACCCTGCGGAACGTGGTGAGCCGGCTCGCGCCGAGCGAGGCGGCGGCCTCCTCGACCTCGCGGTCGAGCTCCGCGAGCACCGGCTGCACGGTGCGCACGACGAAGGGCAGCGTGACGAACGCGAACGCCAGGAACACCGCGGGACGGGTGTTCGCGACGTCGATCCCGAGCGGTCCCTCCGGGCCGTAGAGCGACAGCAGCACCAGTCCGGCGACGATGGTCGGCAGCGCGAACGGCACGTCGATCACCAGCTCGAGCAGGAACTTGCCCGGGAACCTGTCGCGCACCAGCACCCACGCGATGGCGGTGCCCGTGACGACGTCGAGCACGGTGACCGCGAGCGCGGTACCGACCGTCAGCCGGATCGCCGCCAGCGTCTGGGCGCTGGTCACCGAGTCCACGAACGCCGCCGCGCCCCCGCTCGTGGAGGCGGCGACCACGGCGGCCAGCGGGATGAGGACCAGCAGGCTGAACCACATCACGGCGATGCCGAGCCCGAGCCCCGACACGGGGGTGAGCGATCCCTCGCGGGTCGGCCGGGCCCGGAGCGCCGACCGACCCGCTGCGGGGGACCATGCGGTCAACTCGCCTTCCCCGACTCGCCGATGACCCGGGTGACGATGCCGGAGGTCTCGTCGAAGAACTTCTCCGACAGCGCCTCCCAGCTCTCGAAGTCCTGCTCGACGGTGAGGAGGTGCTCGACCTCCGGGTACGGGTTCGCCGGGTCGTTGGCGCCCTCGACCTCGCCGTACTCGACGCCGTCGATCACCGGGCGGAACCCGGTGAGCGCGAACTGGCGCTGGCCCTCCTCGCTGAGCACGAACTCGAGCCACTGCTCGGCCTTGGGGTTCGCGTCGATCAGCACGGCGCCCGGGTTCTCGATGAGCAGGGTCGTCGACGGGATGAGGTAGTCGAACTCCTCGCCGTGCTGGCGGGCGAGGATCGCCTCGTTCTCGTACGCCATGAGCACGTCGCCGGTGCCGTCGAGGAACGCGGTGGTGGCGTCACGGCCGCTGGAGGGCAGCGAGACGACGTTCGCGAAGAACTTCTCGAGGTACTCCTCGGCCTCCTCCTCGGTGCCGCCGTTCGCGACGACCTGGCCCCACGCGGCGAGTGCGTTCCAGCGGGCGGCGCCGGACGACGCGGGGTTCGGGGTGACGATCTCGACGCCCGGCTGGACCAGGTCGTCCCAGGTCCGGATGCCCTTCGGGTTGCCCTTCCGCACCGCGAACACGACGATCGACGACGACACGATGCCCTTGGTCGGGCCGGCGTCCCAGTCCTCGGCGACGAGCCCCTCGTCGACGAGCCGGGTCACGTCGCTCGCCACGGAGAAGTGCACGTAGTCGGCCTCGAGCCCGTCGGCGACCGCTCGGCTCTGGTCCCCCGAGGCGCCGTAGGAGGTCTTGAACTCGACGCCCCTTCCCTCAGGCGTCTTCGTCCACTGCTCGGCGATCGCCCGGTTGGCCGCCTCGGGCACCGCGAAGCCGACGATCCGGATCGTCGAGCCGCCGTCCTCCGAGGCGGACGAGCCGCCACCGCACGCGGTGGCCGCCAGCGAGACCGCCAGGACGAGTGCCAGCAGCGGACGGAAACGTCGCAGGTCCATCGAAGGTGCTCCCTCTGTCGCGCGGCGTCCGACTGACGCCGCGGGGAGCACGCTACGAATACCCGACCTTTCCAGTCAACCATGTTTTATTACTAGGAAAGGTGAGGATGAGTCCCCGCCCACGGCCGAGGGGGCGCACGGGCACGGCGGAGCCGGCCCGGCGGCCCTCTTCCTCGCCGATGGCGACCGACGGGACCGACGGCGTCAGTCGAGGCGCAGCGTGGGGTCGAGGCGCTCGTTCGCGAGCGCGTCGAAGGGGAACACCCCGGCGCCGGTCCGGGTGATCGAGCGGTAGTCGCGCCGCGCGAACCGCCAGCCGTCCGCCGAGCGCCGGTAGCGGTCGTGGTAGACGCCGAACGCGGCCGACCAGTCGAGGCTCCCCTCGTCCCGGCGCAGCTCGCACATGAAGATCCGGGCGCGCGCCGCGTCCGGCTCGGCCCCCGAGGGCAGCTCGACGTGCGAGTTCAGGATGACGAACTCGAAGAACGCGAACCGTGCGACCGCCTCGTCGACGAAGCGGGCGACCTCGGCGCCGCCACGCAGCTCGAACGGCTCGCGGGTCACCGTGTCGATGCGCACGACGGCGTCGTCCGCGAAGAGCTCCTCGACCTCGTCCCACGCGCGGCGGGTCACCGCGTCGGCGTAGGTGGACTGCAGGCGGGTGATCGCCACGTGGTCGACGACGGAGGAGGGCAGCTCACCCGGTTGCACGGTCGCCGACCCTACGCCGTCGCGGGAAGCCGCTTCGGTACGGTGGCCCGTGTGAGCGACGACGCGGTGGTGCTCGAGCTCGACGGCCACGAGGTCCGGGTCACGCACCCCGACAAGGTGTTCTTCCCGAGGACCGGCCACACGAAGCTGGACCTCGTCGAGTACTACCGGGCGGTGGAGGAGCCGCTGCTGCGCGCGATGCGCGGGCGGCCGGTCCTGCTCGAGCGCTACCCGGACGGCGCGGGCGGGAAGTCGTTCTTCCAGAAGCGGGTGCCTTCCGGTGCCCCGGAGTGGCTGCGCACCACCGTCGTCGCCACCCCGAACGGCACCACCTCGAACGCCCTGGTCGCCGTCGACCTCGCCCACATCGTCTGGGCCGTGAACATGGGCTGCCTGGGCTTCCACGTGTGGCCGTACCTCGCGACCGACCCCGCGCACACCGACGAACTGCGCATCGACCTCGACCCGCAGCCCGGGGTCACCTTCGACGAGGTGCGCGCCGCGGCGCACGAGGTGCACGCGCTCTGCGAGGAGCTCGGCATCGACGCCCGCCCGAAGACGACCGGCTCACGGGGACTGCACGTCTACGCACGGCTCCTCCCCCGCTGGGACTCGACGCAGGTCCGGGCGGCGGCGGTGGCGCTCGCCAGAGAGCTCGAGCGGCGCCGGCCCGACCTGCTCACCGCCGCGTGGTGGAAGGAGGAGCGGGGGCGCAGGGTGTTCGTGGACTTCAACCAGAACGCCCCGCACAAGACGGTGTTCGGCGCGTGGTCGGTCCGCCCGAGGGTGGGCGCGCAGGTCTCGACCCCGATCGCGTGGGACGAGGTCGACTCGGTGGAGCCCGACGAGCTGACGCTGGACACCGTGCCGGCCCGCGTCGCCGAGCGCGGCGACCCGTGGGCAGACCTCGGCGACCCACCTCAGTCGATCGAGGTGCTGCTCGAGTGGTTCGAGCGCGACCTCGCCGACGGGCTGATGGACGCGCCCTGGCCTCCCGTGTACCCCAAGCAGCCGCTCGAGCCGCCCCGGGTGGCGCCGAGCCGGGCCCGCCGGCAGTAGCCCGGCAGTAGCTCAGCAGCAGCTCAGCAGCAGCTCAGCGCGCAGCACGCCGACAGCCGGTGTGGGCAGAACCACCCGGTTGACCGACGCGGCCCGGTCCGTAACGTGCTTCGCGGCGAACGGCGCGGCGCGTCGTCCGTGGGAATGGGAGTGGACCTCCGGGACCGTCGCCGGCCTCTGGGCCGGCCGGCCCGGCCGCGCACGAGGAGCGACCAGCCGATATCGAACGCACCGCCGTGCCACGAGGACGAGGAGGTCGGCCGCCGGGGTGCTCGCGGTGGCGCTCGTCGCCGCATCGCTCGTGCTGCCGGCGTCCGGCGCGGGTGCCGCACCGCTCCCCGACGGGTTCAGCGCGGCGGTCGTCTTCAGCGGGCTGGAGATGCCCACGGCGATGGCGTTCTCGCCGGACGGGAAGGTCTACGTCGCCGAGAAGGGCGGCAGGATCTACGTGTACCCGAACGCATCGACCGACGACGGCGTGCTGTTCAGACGGTCTGCGTCTACGCGAAGAACGTCGGTGCCGGCCAGGACACCGAGCTGGGGTGCCGCACGGTCGACATCGTGAAGTGACCGGCGACGTACTGAAGTGACCGGGACGGCGCGTCGCGTGGTGGCGCGGGGTCAGCGCTCGACGGACGCCGCCAGCACGCCCGAGGTGGGCAGGGCGCACTCGTCGCAGAGCACCTCCGCGGTGCAGCCGCACAGCAGCAGCGGTTCGCACGCCCGGCGCCGTGCGGCGCGGCGCCATCGACCTCGTCGGTCAGGGTGGTGGGTTGGGGTCACCATGCGAGCTCCGATCTGCTCGAGGTCCCGCTCCTTCCCGGGTGCTCACCGTAGCAAACCTTCGCTTGCCAACGCGAGCACGGGAGGCGTCGCTAGCCCTCCAGCGGGACCACCAGCACCGGCACCGGCGAGTGCTGGATGATGTTCGCCGCACCGGCGCCGAGCAGCACCCGCTCGAGCCCCGAGCGGGCGTGCGTGGTCACCGCGACGAGGTCGGCGGGGTTGCCCTCGAGGTGCGCCTCGAGGCCACGACCGGGGCCGATCGGGTCGTACACCGCCGTGGCGGTCAGGTCCGGCGCGACGGGCTTCCAGCGCTCCCGCAGCTCCTCGATGTAGTGATCGGCGTCGCGGTCGGGGCCGTGGTGCCGGTGCCACGGCTTGTCCTCCCGCATCGGCGGCGGGATCGGCTCGGCGACGGTGATGACCGAGAGGCGCAGGCCCAGCGCGGACGCCCAGCCCGCGGCGTGGGGCAGGACCTGCTCGGAGTCGGGCCCGCCGTCCACGCAGGCCACCAGGCGACCGGTGCCGAACAGGCGGACGTCCCCGTCGACGAACCGCTCCTGCACGCCGTGGCCGACCGCCACGACCGGAGCGCCCGTCGTCTCGAGGATCTCCCGGGCGATCGACCCGATCACCGCGCCGCCGACACGTCCCCTGCCGTGGCTCGACAGGCAGAGCAGCGTGTCGCCGAGCTCGTCCGCCAGGGTGGCGATGGCCGGCGCGACCTCGTGCCCCTCCACGACGCGCAGCCGCTCCTTCCACGCGTCGTCCAGGCGGGCCGATGCGAGCTCGCGGGTCTCCTCGACGTACAGCGGCGCGGCGACCGACACGGCCACCAGCTCGGCCCCGAAGCGCGCTGCCAGCGCCTCGGCGACCGGGAGCGCCGCCTCCGACAACCGCGACCCGTCCAGGGGGACGAGCACGTGGCGGTAGGAGGGCGGCTCGACGGATCGGACGGTCGGTCTGGTCTCCATGCGCACAGTCTCTCCCACGGCGCGCACGTGTGCTGGTCCGCCGCCGGCCGGGCACCGGGTGTCAGGTGTGAGGTGCGGCACCGGGGGGAATGAGGCGCGCCCCACAGGGAACCGAGCGAGGAGGCGGCATGCCAGCGCAGGTGGGTCGCGCCGATCGGCACGTGGTGCTGCGGTTGCAGCGGCCCGTCGGCCGGTGGTCGGTCCGGCGCCTGGCGGCTGCGATCGCCAGGGCGCGGCGGGAGCCCCCGGAGGTGGTCGTCGTCGACCTCAGCGACATGGGCGACCTCGACGAGCGCGTCGCGTTCCGCATGGCCGTCGCATGGGACGCACCGGAGGACGTCGTGCTGGTCTCGCCCGAGGTGGACCGGACCCGGGCGATCCTCCACGAGGCCCGCCCCGATCTGGAGGTGCCGCCGGTGTTCCCGACCGTGGACGCAGCGCTGACCGCCCTCGACCGGGAGGACGACCCGTCCGGGCCGAAGGGGTTCCGGCACGAGGCGTTCGCCCACCGTGGCGGCGCGGAGTACGTCGAAGGGGTGGCGCAGTTCCTCGCGGACGGGCTCGACGCCGACGAGGTGGTGATCGCCGCCCTCCCCCGCGAGCGGTTCGAGCCGATCCGCCACCGGCTCGGGCGGGACGCCCGCCGGGTGCACCTCATCGGGCCGAGCTCGACCAGGAACCCCGCGATGGCGATCCCGTGGTACCACGAGCTCATCGCGGCACGCCTGGGGTCGGGACAGCCGCTGCGGGTCGTGGCCGAGCCGACCTGGGAAGGGGCCCGTCCCGTCGAGCTGCTCGAGCGCCAGCACCAGGAGCTCCTCGTCGACCGGGCGTTCGGTGACGCCGACGGCGTGTGGCTCCTGTGCGCCTACGATCTCGACGCGCTCCCCCGGCAGGTGCTCCAGCACGGCTGCCGCAGCCACCCGTACCTGCGCAGCGGCGGGCGACGTCGCCGCAACGACCGCGCGCTGGCATCGCAGGGCACCATCCTGCAGGCGCCGCTGCCCCCGCCCGGGACGACCCCGGAGGTGCTCGCGTTCGGGCCCAGCACGGTGCACGACGTCGCCCGCACGGTCGCGCGGCGCGGCGCCGAGGCCGGCCTGTGGGCCGACGAGCTGCGCGGCGTCGCCCTCGCCGCGATGGAGGTCGCGGACGAGAGCGCCCTGGTGGGCGGCGGCCGAGCCGTGCTGCGGGTGTGGAGCGAGGACGGCGACACCCTGGTGTGCGAGATCTCCGACGACGGGCGGGTGCTCGACCCGCTGACCGGGCTCGTGCCACCGGAGGAGCACGGGGCGCAGCGCCGAGGCCCGTGGGCGGCGACGCAGCGGTGCGACCTCGTGCAGGTGCGGTCCGACGAGCACGGCACGGTGGTCCGCCTCCACCAGCGCGGCACCCGGCTGCGGGCCGGCCCGGACGGCTGGCTCGAGTCCTGAGCGCTGCTGCCGCGGTCAGCGGCGCCAGTGGTCGAGCCGTCGGCCCGTCAGCTCCTCGACGAGCCCGATGGACTCCTCGAAGCGGCACGCCAGCTCCTTGCGGAACACTCGCCGAGCAGTGGCGCCGCGCCCCGCGGCCGCACCTGGCCCTCAGGGTGCGCGGCCGTCGAGCCCGTGCACCGACAGCCCCCACCGCTCCAGCAGGTCGAGGCTGACGAGGTCCCGACCGGTGACCTCCTCGGGGCACGCGCAGAGGGCGGTGACCGCCTCGACCACCTCCTCCACCCGCTCGACCTTGGCGGGGTCGAGCCGGTCGCCCATGAGCTCGGCAGCGCCCTCGGTCAGCACCGCGGCGCGCGGTCGCAGGGCGTTCACCCGGATGCCGGTGCCGTGCAGCTCGGCGCCGAGCCCGTTGGTGAGCCGGACCAGGGCCGCCTTCGACGCGCCGTAGAAGGCGGTCGCGGTGCCCTTGGCGCCCTGCTCGAAGGGTGGGCCCGGCCGGAGCGCCGCGGCCCCGCTGACGAGGTTGACGATCCAGCCCTCCCCCGCCGCACGCATCCCGGGCACCGCCGCCGCGGCGAGCTCCAGCGGCGCGTGCACGTTCACCTCGAGCATCAGCGCGCGCCGCTTGTGCGACAGCTCGAGCAGCGGTCGGAAGATCGCGGCCGCGGCGTTGTTGACGAGGATCTCGACGTGCCCGCCGAGCCGCTCCTCGGCCGCCGGCACGACGCTGGCCCGGTCCTCGGGGTCCGCCAGGTCCGCGGCGACGACCCCCACGCGCCCGCCGTGCGCCGCGAGGCGGGCCGCGGTCTCCTCGAGGCTGCCGGGGAGCGACCCCGAGCGCTCCAGGGTGCGGGCGGTGAGCACGACGTGCGCGCCCTCGGCGGCGAGGCGCTCGGCGACGGCCGCGCCGATCCCGCGGCTCGCGCCGGTGACCAGCGCGCGCCGGCCCTCGAACCGCCGCAGCCTCACACCCGTGCCTCGTGCAGGTGCGGGGGCCTCAGGTCCAACTCCTGCCCGGGGCGGCCCGTGACCAGTCGGGCTTGCGCTTCTCCATGAACGCCGCGGCGGCCTCGGCGATCTCGCCGCCGGTCGACGCGAGGATCTGCGTGCGGTTCTCGAGGTGGATCGCCTGCTCGAGGCTGGCGGCATCGAGGTTCGCCCACATCACCTCCTTCGTCATCACCACGCCGAACGGGCTGTGGTCGCAGATGAGGTCCGCGAGCTCCAGCGCACGCGCCCGCGCGTCGGGCACGACCTCGGACACGAGCCCGATGCGCTCGGCCTCCTCCGCCTGGACGGGGCGCGCCGTGAGCAGCAGCTCGAAGGCCCGGGAGGCACCGATGAGCTTGGGCAGCGTGTAGCTGATCCCGATGTCGCACCCGCCGATGCCGACCTTGATGAACTGCGTGCAAAAGCGCGCCGACTCCGACGCCACGCGGATGTCGCACGCGAGCGACAGCGCCATGCCGCCGCCGTAGGCGACGCCGCTCACCGCGGCGATGACCGGCTGCTGGAGGCGGCGCAGCTTGATCGGCAGCTCGGCGATCCGCTCCTGGGAGAGCATGCCGGCGCGCGGGCCCCGGGTCCCCGCCGCGGTCGACGCCGCGCCCGTGTCGGTCAGGTCGAGGCCGGAGCAGAAGCCGCGACCCGCGCCGGTGAGCACGACGACGCGGCAGGCGTTGTCGAGCTGCAGCTCGTCGAGCGCGTCGTGCAGCGCGTCGACGAGGCGCCACGACAACGCGTTGAGCACCTCCGGCCGGTTGAGGGTCAGGACCGCGACCTCGGGCCGGGGACGTTCGAGCAGCACCAGGTCCTCGGATGCGGTGTCCGTCGCTTCCCCCACGTCGCCCCCGTTCGCTAGCGTCGACTTACTTGACGGAGTCAATCTACTCGCCGGCCGGCCGCTACGCTCCCGGCCGCACGGGGCGCCGGCGCACAGGGGGTCACGGGGTGGACGCAACCAAGCTGCAGTCGCTGTTCGACATGACCGGTCGGGTGGTCGTGGTCACCGGCGGAACCAGGGGGATCGGGCGGTCGCTCGCGGAGGGCTACTGCGCGGCCGGCGCCAAGGTGGTCGTCGCGAGCCGCCGCCCCGAGGCTTGCGAGGAGACCGAGCGGCACCTGCGCGACATGGGCGGCGAGGCCATCGGGGTGCCGACGCACATGGGCGACCTCGACGCGCTCGCCGCGCTCGTCGACCGCGCGGTCGAGGAGTTCGGCGGCATCGACGTGGTGGTCAACAACGCGGCCAACGCGCTCGCCCAGCCGATCGGCGAGTACACGCCCGAGGCGTGGGAGAAGTCGCTCGGGGTCAACCTCCGTGGCCCCGTGTTCCTCGTGCAGGAGGCGCTGCCGCACCTGAAGCGCAGCGAGCACGCGGCGGTGCTCAACGTGATCTCCGGCGCGGCGTTCATGTTCTCGTCGTGGGTGTCCATGTACGGGATCGGCAAGGCCGGGCTGCTCTCCTACACCCGCGCCGCAGCGGCCGAGCTCGCGCCGCACGGCATCCGCGTGAACGCGATGGCGCCGGGGACCGTCGACACCGACATGGTGCGGGCGAACACGCCGGAGATGCAGCAGGTCATGACCGAGGTGATGCTGCTCAAGCGCATGGCGCACCCCGACGAGATGGTGGGCCCCGCGCTGCTGCTGACCTCCGACGCGGGCAGCTTCATCACCGGCCAGGTGCTGCTCGTGGACGGTGGCATGGTCCCGCACTGAACCTACGATCGCCGCCATGGCCGACCAACCGACCACGCGTGAGCGCCTCCTCGAGCTGGCCTCGAAGGTCTTCGCCGAGGAGGGCTACGCGGCCGCGTCGGTGCGCGACCTCGCGGCACGCTCGCAGCTGACGAGCGGGGCGATCTACGGCAACTTCCGTTCGAAGGCCGACCTGCTGCTGGCCGCCATCGACACGCACATCTACGAGGACCTCGTCGCCGGGATGGTGGAGGACCCGCCCGAGGGGGTCAGCGAGGTCGCCGACGTGCTCGGGCACATCTTCGGGGGGTACGAGGAGCGGCGGCAGCTCCGCGCGCTGCTCGTCGAGGGCGCGGTCGCGGGGCGCGGTGACGCCGAGGTGCGCGAGCGCCTGCTGGAGGACCAGTCCGGGAAGCTCGACGAGTGGAGCGAGATCTACCGGGTGTGGCAGGAGCGGGCGGAGATCGACCCGACCCTCGACATCCGCGCGGTGGTCACGCTGCTGTGGGCGATGGAGCTGGGCCTCGGCGTGCTCGAGGTGATCGGGCTCGAGCTGCCCGCCGGCGAGGACGTCGGCGAGGTCGTGGCCCGCTTGGTGCGCGGCCTCGCACCACCGGCCGCGTCCGGGTAGTCAGGCGGCGGGGTCCAGGACCTCGGCGAGCGCGCTGCACACGAAGTCGAGGTCGGCCTCGGAGAGCCCGTGGTTGCACGGCAGCAGCAGGCCGTGCTCCATCACCCGGTCCGCGTTCGGGTAGCCGGCGGGATCGGCGCGGTGGGCGACGCCGCGCATCATCGGCTGGCGCAGCACGTTGCCCGTCCACACCATCCGGGTGTCGATGCCCCGCGCCTCCAGCTGCTGCTGCACCTCGCCGCGGGTCAGGCCGCCGCCGGGCTCGACGACGAAGGGGAACGCGAGCCACGCCGTGTCGAGCCCCTCGAGCTGCACCGGTGGCGTGACGATGCCGGGGTACCCGGACAGCAGCTCGTGCAGCCGGGCGAAGTTGCGCTGGCGGACCTCGTGGTTGTGCGGCAGCTTCTTCAGCTGCTCGAGGCCGAAGGCCGCGCCGAGCTCCGAGGGCTCGAAGTTCCAGCCGAGCTCCTCGAACACGAAGAGGCTGTCGTACTCCATGCCGTCCACCTGGGCGAGGAAGCGCTGGTCGCCCTTGCGGGTGCCGTAGAACTGCACCTCGCTGCTGCGCCCCCACCGCCGCAGCAGCAGCCCGCGGTCGCGCAGGGCCTCGTCGTCGAGCAGCACCATGCCGCCGTTGCCGGCCGCGGTGATGATGTGCGAGGCGGCGAAGCTGGTGACGCTGAGGTCGGAGCGCGTGCCGGTGGGCGTGCCGCGCAGCCGTGCGCCGAGCGCGTCGCAGGAGTCCTCGATGACCAGCAGGTCGTGGCGGTCGGCGACCGCGCGCAGGCGGTCCCAGTCGGGCGCGTTGCCGACGAGGTTCGGCACCAGCATCGCCCTGGTGTCGGGCCCGACCAGGCGCTCCAGCGCGTCGACGTCGACGTTGTAGGTGTCGGGCTCGACGTCGACGAACACGGGCACGAGCCCGGCGCGCACCAGCGCGGCGACGTCGGTGGAGAACGTCAGCACCGAGGTGAGCACCTCGGAGCCCGGCGGCAGGTCGAGCAGCTCCACCGCCAGGTACAGCGCGGAGGAGCCGGAGTTGACGGCGATGCCGTCCGCCTTGCCGAACAGCTCGGCGACCTGACGTTCGAAGGCCCGCACCCGCCGGCCGATGCGGAACGCCGTCGGACCGGAGCGCAGCACCTCGAGGCACGCCTCGATCTCGGCGTCGTCGTGCACGCTGCCGGCGTAGAGGATCCGCTTGGACATGGAGGCTCCTTGGGTCGGTCGGGTCGGCGGGACCGACGCTCACTCCGGCGTCGGCACCTCGGTCTGCTGCAGGTCGTCGACCAGGCGGGACATGAGTCGGGCAAGGTGGCGGGTGTCGGCCGCGGACCAGTCACGCAGCGAGTCGCGCAGGTGCTGCACGCCCACCTCCCGGATGCGCTCGGCGAGGCGGCGCCCCGCGGGGGTGAGCGAGACCAGGGCCACGCGGCCGTCGTCGGCCGCGGTGCCACGCCGGACCAGGCCCGCGTCCTCGAGCGGGTGCAGCTGCCGGCTCACCGCCGAGATGTCCATCTGTGCGGCAGCGGCTAGGCCGGCGACGGGCTGTTCGCCGTGCCGGAGCAGGACCCGCAGGATCTGCACCCCCTGCTGGCTGACCCGCGCACCCGCCGCCTCGGCGAGGCGTGAGGACACCTGCCGGCTGCCCATGAGCCGCCCGAGCCGCTGGATCGCGAGCAGCAGCTCGTCGTGCGGGTCGCTCACCGGACCGCGCCCCCCACGCACCACCGGCGTCCCACGAACCGTCGCCCGCGCATGGGAGCAACCTAGTGGACCGAGTCAACCTTCTCCTCGGAACGCGGGTCCACACGCCGGGACCCTCGGGCTCAGGCCCGGTCCTTGAACGGCACCGAGGTCGTCATGTCCAGCACGAGCTCCAGTCGGGACAGGCGGAGCCCACCGCCCTCGCGCCGGACCGTGCCCTCGACCACCGCGCTGGACACGCCGACCGGCAGCACCGACTCGACCTGCGTCACGAAGATGTAGGAGCGGAACCCGACCTCATCCGCGCCCCGGTCGGTCAGGTGGAAGTTCGTGCCGTGGTGTCGCAGCGGGTACGGGCTCTCGGAGCGGTGCTGCACCTGCCAGGCCATCACCTCGTCGCGACCCGACAGGTCGGCGCGCACGAACTCCTCGTACTCGGAGGCGCCCGAATCGCTGCGGCACCGGAACACGGCGTCGTCGGTGAACAGCGCGGCGAGCTCGTCGAACCTGCCCTCGTCGTACAGGAACCACCAGCGCGAGAGCAGCTCCTGGGCCTCCGCGACGGTGATCGCCGCCTGCTGGCCGGAGTCGTCCATCGTGTCCCCCCTGGTCACCGGCCGGCTCGACGCGGCGTCGCACGCGCCACCGCCGAGCCGTGTAACGTCGTTATCCACGACGATAACATCGTTACAGCGATCCGGGGGGACGATGCGACGAGTGGGGACGGTGCTCGCGGCGCTGCTGGTGGCCGCGTTGCTGGCGACGGCGTGCGGTGCCAGCGGGGAGGGTTCGACGGGGTCCGAGGACGGCGCCTCGACCACGGGCGCGGAGTCCGCCGCACCCGCGGACGATGCCGACTTCGGCGACCTCGAGGCGCCGTGCGGCCCCGGCGAGCTGACGGTCGAGGCCTCCGAGGCGGGGCGCGGCACCGACAAGCTCCACATCGGCGTCGGCAACGACCGGACCTCGTCGCTGCGACCGGGGCTGCAGAAGACGATCTGGGACGCGTCGGTCGCATTCGTCGAGTGGTGCAACGAGCAGGGCGGCGTCGGCGGCCTCGAGATCGAGATCGTCGACCTCCCCGCCGCGCTGTTCGACGTCGAGGCGGCGATGGCCACGGCGTGCACCGACGTGTTCGCGATGGTCGGCGGTGGCATGGCCCAGGACAACCTGCAGTTCTCCGGCAACGAGGGGACCGACTTCCACCGCTGCGGGCTCATCGACATCCCCGCCTACGCGGTGTCCACCGAGAAGGCCGAGTCCAACGGTCAGGTGCAGCCGATCCCGAACCCGTCGTCGACGACCGGCAACGTCTGGTTCCGGGACTTCAAGGAGCTGTTCCCCGAGGCCGCCGAGCGCTGGGCCGTCGCGTGGGGCGACATCCCCGCCCTCGAGATCCCGAAGCTGAAGTACGAGGCGATCGCCGAGGACGTCGGCGGCATGGAGGAGGTCGCGGCGGTGTCCTACCCCGTGGTGGGCACGACCGACTGGACGCCGCTCGCGCTCAGCCTGCTGGAGGAGGACCCGACCTCGCTCACCTGGGTCGGCGACTCCGGCGACCTGGCCACCGTGCTCGCCGTGATGCGGCAGAACGGTTGGGTCGGCGTGCCGCTGCTCGAGGCCACCGCCTACGACCCGCTCCTGTTCAAGGCGGGCGAGGACGTGGTCGAGGGCGCGGTGATCCGCATGTACCAGCACCCCTTCGAGGAGGCCGACCGTTGGCCGGCCACCCGGAAGTACCTCGACCTGATGGACCGCTACGTGCCCGACGGCGAGAAGGCGCTGCTCGGCATGGACTCGATGTCGGCGTGGCTGCTCTTCGTCACCGCGGCCAACGCGTGCGGCGAGCGCAACGACGGCGTCCTCACGCGCGGCTGCATCCTCGAGGAGGCGGCCGCGGTCGAGGAGTGGACCGGCGGCGGGCTGCACTCCCCCACCGACCCCGAGGACGGGCCCGACGCGGTGGCGAGCCCGTGCACGATGCTGCTCACGGTGGAGGACGGCAAGTTCACCCGCCTGTTCCCCGAGATCGGCAGCGAGGACGACGACGGGCTCGGCTTCCACTGCGGCGGCGACGACGCGGTGACCGAGGTGCACGCGGACATCGGCGAGGGCGTGGTCGACCCCGACCGCTGACCCGTCCCCCCGGACCCCCTCCGTTCTGTGTACCGGAAGTGAGGGTGCACCCTCACTTCCGGGACACAGATCAGGCAGGGAGGAGTCAGGCAGGGGTGAGCTCGAACACGCGGAACTCGCGGTCGGTCACCTCGAGGTAGTCGCGCCACCCCGGGTACCACTCGAGCAGCTCCTCCCAGCACGCGGCCCGCTCGTCCCCGGTCAGCAGCCGCGCGGTCACGGGGAACGTCGAGCCGCGGTACGTGACGCGGGCGGACGGGTGCGCGAGCAGGTTGGCCGTCCACGCCGGGTGGGACGCCCGCGCGAAGTTGCTGCCCACCACCAGGAAGCGCCCGTCCGGCCGCGGCACCGCGGCGATCGGGGTCTCGCGCTCCAGGCCGGTGCGGGCACCGGTCGTGTAGAGCATCAGCATCGGCTGGGCAGCGGAGTCGAGCATCGTGCGCCCGCCCGTGACCCGCAGGACGAACCGGTGCGCCGGTGGGATCACCCGCGGCGCCACCGCCCGGAACGGCCGTGAGGCGAGCACGGCACCGGGCACCTTCACGCCCTTCACGCGCTCGACGAGGCCCGCGCGCCGGGCCCGCCCCTCTCTGTGCTCCCCCGCTGCCCGGCCCGCCTGCCGAGCGGTGACCAGCCCAGCTGCTCGCCACGCCCGCAGCGACACCTCGAGGGTCTCGCGGGGGTCGCGCAGCTGCACGCCGAGCCGGTCGAAGCAGTCCTCGGTGCCGCGCCAGCCGGTGACCAGCGCCATCGCCTCCTCGGTCATCGGCGAGTCGAGGGGCACGACGCGCCGAGCGGTGTCGAGGGCGCGTCCCGCCCGGACGAGCGCGCCCGGCGGCACCGGCGGAACGGGGAAGCGCCGACCCGTGACCTCGCGCAGCAGCCGCGCGAGGTCGTCCATCGTGACGAGGTGGCCGCCGAGCATCGCCCTCGGGGGCACGTCGTCCAACTCGAGCAGCGCGACGTGCGCGACCGCGAGGTCCCGCACGTCCGCGAACGACAGCGCCGCGCGGCGGGTCGGCATCACCCCGCCCGCCACGAAGCCCGACATCTGCCGGGCCGTCTCGCCGAACGCGCCCGCGACCGGAGGACCGAGGATGCCACTGGGGTACGACACGACGAGCGGCGCCCCCTCGCCCTGGTACCGCCGGGCGATCGCTTCGCAGCTCGCCTTCGAGCGCGCGTAGGCGAGGGACGACCCGGCGACCGGGGCGTCGGGCGTCAGCCGCCGTCCGGGCAGCGCCTCCAGGGCGCTCGTGCTCGAGGTGTGCACGATCCGGCGCACCCCGCGCTCGAGCGCGGCCTCGGCGACCGTGCGCAGGCCGAGCGGGTTCGCGACGAGCATCTCGTCGGCCCGGCGCCGGTCGAGGGTCACCAGCGCGGCGCAGTGCAGCACCGCGTCCGCCCCGTCGAGCGCGGCGCGCACCGAGCCGGGGTCGTTCATGTCGCCGACGACCGCGTCGAGGGCGACGACATCGGGGCGGTCAACCCCGATCGACGCCATCGCCTCGGCGAGCTTGCGCTCGTCGCGCACCAGTGCCGTCACCTCGTGGCCAGCCGCGAGCAGCGCCGCGGTCGAGTGTCCCCCGAGCAGCCCGGTCGCGCCGGTCACCATCACCCGCATCGGACCCCCCTTCCGACCGCCGCCGGCGTCAGGCGGCGTCGTCGATCCAGTCGATCGTCGGCGCGATCGTGTAGGTGCGCATCAGGGCCTGGATGAACTCGATGTCGTGCAGCGGGTCGCTCGGCTCCGCGACGTCCACGCCCTTGCTGCGCAGGTCCGCGAGCAGCGTGTCGATGACGCGGTCGTGGGTGAGGTCGTCGGTGTGGTCCATCACCTTCCGGACCTCGTCCATGTCGGCGTAGACCTCGGCGTTCCAGTGCACGAGCAGCCGGATCTCCTCCGGCCGGTAGGTGCGCACGACCTCGCCGTCGGTCGTGATCGCCCAGTCGTCGGCGTCGGGGCGGTACTCGAACCGCGAGTGGTGGCGCAGCCCCTCGATCGCACGCTCCTCCGGCCGGCCGACCGGGTCGCCGCGATGGAACATCATCTCGTTCTGCACGACGACCCCGCGGTTCCACATCGGCGTGGGCAGCGTCTTCGGCTCGGCGAGCGGACCGTCGGGCCAGTACGTGAAGGTGCCGCACTCGCCCCGGTACCACCAGGTGATGACCTGGGCCATCTTCACGATGTAGTCGGTGAACAGGCCCGACTTGGCCATCACGTTCTGCAGCCACACCGGGGTGTTCTCGATGCGCACGCCGCGGAAGGTCACCGCGTCGAGGTGCGGCACCGGGATCGACTCGTGCGGTCCGCAGATGTTGAACAGCATCATCGTCGGCTTCGCGTACGGCACCCCCCAGTAGGACCGCACCTCCTCGAGGAACCGGCTGTTGTAGAAGACGTCCTCGAGCTCGGGGTGGAAGCACACCGAGTTCTTCGCGAAGAACCCGCGGAACTGCGCGGTGGCGATGTCGTCGAGGGTCAGCCCGTGGTCCTCGGGCACGACGCCGGTGGTGGTGGCGATGACCTCCTCCACGCTCTGGAAGTGCTCGGCGATGATGCTCGGCCAGGGGCCACCGCGCTGGATGACCCGCAGCATCCGCTCGTACTGGTCCTCGGTGTAGACGTCCTCGAGGATCCGTGGGGGTGCCACGGGTGTGAGGACCCGGGCGAGCTGTTCGGCGTGGTCCGGCACGTCGGTCTCCTTCCTGCGCCTGGACGTGCGGAGCGGCGCGCCGTGCGACGAGCACACCCCCCCGACGACCCGTCGAAGGAGCATGGTACACCTCGATAACGACGTTGTTATCGACTGGATCGGGCGCCGTGGAGCGGCGCGTGGTCGAGGTGCGGCAGCACGTACCTCGAGAACAGCTCGCACTCCTCGCGGTGCGGGTAGCCCGACAGGATGAACGTGTCGATGCCCAGATCGCGGTACGCGAGGAGCTTGGCGAGGACCTGGTCCGGGTCGCCGACGATCGCGGCGCCGCACCCGCTGCGGGCCCGGCCCACGCCCGTCCACAGGTGGTCCTCCACGTAGCCCTCGTCGCCCGCCGCCTCGCGCAGCTCGGCCTGGCGGCGCACGCCCGCCGACGCGCTGTCGAGCGAGCGCTCGCGGATGCGCCGCCCCTCCTCGTCGTCGAGCCGGCTGACCAGGCGGGCGGCCGCGGCGCGGGCGTCGGACTCGGTCTCGCGCACGATCACGTGCACCCGGTACCCGAACCGGAGCCGGCGGCCGTGGCGCTCGGCGCGGGCGCGCAGGTCCTCGACCGTCGCCGCGACGGCCGGCATCGTGTCGGGCCACATGAGGTAGACGTCCGCCGCGGCCGCGGCCACCTCGCGGGCGTGCTCGCTGAGCCCGCCGAAGTAGAACAGCGGCGGCCCGCCCGACACGGTGCGGACCCGGGGCGGTTCGACGGTGAGGTCGACGTGCTCGCCGTGCTGGTCGAGCGCCGCGCCGGACAGCAGCGTACGCAGCGCGGTCATCTCCTCGAGGGTGCGGGCGTAGCGCTCCGCCGAGGGCAGCGACTCGCCGGGGCGGTCGCTCGAGATGATGTTGACGGCGAGCCGCCCGCCGAGCATCTGGTCGATCGTGGCGAGCTGGCGGGCGAGCTGCGGCACCCACATCTCACCGCAGCGCACGGCGAGCAGCAGGCCGAGGCGTTCGAGCCGGGGTGCGATCCCCGCGGCGAACGCGACCGAGTCGATGCCCAGCGCGTAGCCCGACGGCAGGAGGATCGTGTCGAACCCGCCGCGCTCCGCCGCGAGGGTGATGTCGCGGCAGTGCGCCCAGGAGCTGCGCAGCTCGGGGTCCGGGACGCCGAGGTACTCGTAGTCGTCGTCGCAGAGGGCCGCGAACCACGCGACCTCCACCGGTCGTGTCACGGGAGGGGTGCTCCTTCGCTCGCCTGGACGAGGTCGTAGACGTCGCGCCGGTCGAGCCGCACCTCGACGGCGCGGGCCGCGGCGCGCAGGCGCTCGGGCTGCTGGGAGCCGACCAGCGCGACCGGGCGGCTGGGGTGCGCGAGCACGAACGCGATCGCGACGGCGGCACGGTCGACACCCTCGCGCGCCGCCAGGCGGTCGAGGACCTCGACCAGCTCCGGGCGGAGCCCCTCGCCGCTCACCATGCGCCCACCCGCGAGGGGCGACCACGCGAGGACCGCCAGCCCGTCCCGCTGCGCGAGGTCGAGGGTGCCGTCGCGCAGCGGGTCGAGGTGCGCGACGGAGAGCTCGGGCTGGGTGGAGGCGAGCGGCACCCCCGCGTCGCGCAGGTGGGCGGCGAGCGCCTCCGTCTGCGCCGGCGTGTGGTTGGAGACGCCGACCTCGCGCACCTTCCCCTCCTCCCGCAGCGCGGCGAGCGTGGCGGCGACGTCCGCGGGGTGGGTGAAGAGGTCGGGGCGGTGGACCTGGTAGAGGTCGATCACCTCGACCCGGAGGCGTCGCAGCGACGCCTCGCACGCCGCCCGCAGCCCCGCCGGGCTCGAGTCGTAGGGCACGCCGGGGCGGATGCCGCCCTTGGTGGCCAGCACCATCCGTTCGCGCAGCTCGGGGGCGTCCGCGAGCACGCGGCCGATCAGGTCCTCGACGGCGCCGAAGCCGGCGCCGCCCCAGTCGAGGCCGTACACGTCCGCGGCGTCCACGAGCGTGAGTCCCACGTCCAGCGCCACCTCGAGCAGGCGGCGTGCGTGGTCGACGTCGTGGCGCACGTAGCGCCAGAGCCCGAAGCCGACGGGCCCGCACTCGAGCCCCGAGGCGCCGATGGGCCGCGGTGCTGCGTCGACCAGGTCCCCACCGGCGGCTCCCGCTTGCACCTCGGTTCCTCCCCTCCTCGTGCGGCGCGACGCCCGCCGCCCGGGGCGGCGGTCCGTGCACGCACCGTAGACTCCCGCCCCGCCGGTCCGGGCACGGCTCGGGCGCTGCGACGGTGCGGAGGACGGGAGCGACGATGGCGAGCGGGGGGTCGGACGAGCTGCGCTACGGGATCATCGGCTCGGGGATGATGGGCATCGAGCACATGCTCAACCTGATCGCGATCGACGGGGCGCGGGTCACCGCCATCGCGGATCCCGAGCCGTCCTCCCGCGAGCTCGCCACCGCGCTGACCGGGCTCGACGGCAAGGACGGCCGCCCGTCGGTGGTCGAGTTCGACCACCACGGCGAGCTGCTCGACAGCGGGCTCTGCGACGCGGTGGTCGTCGCGACACCGAACCACACCCACGTCGACGTGCTGCTCGACGTGCTCGCCACCGGCACCGACGTGCTCGTCGAGAAGCCGCTGTGCACGACGGTCGCGGACTGCCGCCGGGTGATCGACGCGGCGGCCGACCACCCGGGCGTGGTGTGGGTCGGCCTCGAGTACCGGTACATGCCACCGGTCGCACGGCTGATCCGCGAGGTGCACGACGGCGCCGTCGGCACGGTGCGCATGCTCGCCATCCGCGAGCACCGCTACCCGTTCCTGCCCAAGGTGGGGAACTGGAACCGGTTCAACCGCAACACCGGCGGCACGCTCGTCGAGAAGTGCTGCCACTTCTTCGACCTCATGAACCAGGTGCTGCAGGCCCGGCCGGTGCGCGTGTTCGCGTCGGGTGCGCAGGACGTGAACCACCTCGACGAGTCCTACGACGGCGAGGTGCCCGACATCCTCGACAACGCCTACGTCGTGGTCGACTACGACGGTGGGGCGAGGGCGATGCTCGACCTGTGCATGTTCGCCGAGGGCAGCCAGCACCAGGAGGAGCTGGTCGCGGTCGGCGACGCCGGCAAGGTGGAGGCGTTCCTCCCGGACTCGACGGTGCGACTCGGCCGGCGGTCGCACGGCCGGCCGGGGGTGCGCACCGAGGAGGTGCACGACGAGCGGGTCCGCTACGAGGGCTTCCACCACGGCTCCAGCTACCTCGAGCACCTCGACTTCCTGGCCGCGTGCCGGACCGGCTCGGCGCCGGCGGTGGGGCTCGAGGAGGGGCTGATGTCGGTGGCGATGGGGGTGGCGGCGCACCGGTCGATCGACGAGGGGCGGGTCGTCACCCTCGACGAGGTCCTCGCCGAGGGCTGACCCCCGGGGTCGAGTTCCGTACGATCGGGGCCATGACGACCATGGAACGCCCTGCCGTCGACGACCTCGCGCGGGTGCGCTACGCCTCGGCGAACGGCATCCGGATCGCGTACGAGACGTTCGGCGACCCGAGCGATCCCGCGATCCTGCTCGTCATGGGCCTCGGCACGCAGATGATCGCCTGGCCCGACGAGATGTGCTCGATGCTCGCGGAGGCGGGCCACCACGTCGTCCGGTTCGACAACCGCGACGTCGGGCTGTCCACCCACCTCGACCTGCCCGCCCCCCAGCCGCACGAGGTCGTCCTCCGACGGCGCCGCCCGCCCTACACGGTGTCCGACATGGCGAACGACGCCGTCGGCCTGCTCGACGCGCTCGACATCGAGGCCGCGCACGTCGTCGGCGCGTCGATGGGCGGGTTCATCAGCCAGACCGTCGCCCTCGAACACCCGTCCCGGGTGCGCAGCCTCACGCTCGTGATGACCTCCACCGGCTCGCGTCGGGTCGGCCGTCCGACGCCGAAGGTCATGGCCCGCATGGCGAGGCGCACGGCGGCGACGAGCCGTGAGGCGGCGATCCGCGACGCGATCGAGACCTACCGGGTCATCGGCTCCCCCTCGCACCTCGACGAGGACCTCGTCGCCGACATCGCGGGGCGCTCCTGGGACCGCGCCTACGACCTCTCCGGCACCCAGCGGCAGCTCGCCGCGATCCTCGCCCAGCCGGACCGGACCCGCCGGCTCGCCGGCATCCGGGTGCCGACGCTCGTCGTGCACGGCCTCGACGACCCGCTCGTCACGCCGAGCGGCGGCCTCGCGCTCGCGAAGGCCATCCCGGGTGCGACCTTCATCGGGCACCCCGGCATGGGGCACGACCTGCCCCGCACGCTGTGGCGCTCCCTCGCGGACGACGTGCTGCGGCTCGTCGAGTCGGCGGACTCGGAGCCGCTGCCGGGCACGCCGCGCTGGCGGCGCGCCTGAGCGGGCTCAGCTCCCGGCCGCGGCCACCTGGGCACGCCGGCGGCGGGCGGTGCCGCGCGGCATCCGCCTCGCCAACCGCACGACCCCGGTCCCCGAGCAGGCCGCCATCCCCGAGCAGGCCGCCATCGCCGAGCAGGAAGCGCGCCATGTTGAACCCGGCGACGGCCAGCAGCACGTGTGCCCCGCCAGGCACGAGGAACACCCCCATGTGGTTGCCGACGATCAGCACGATGGCCACCGCGCGCAGCAGCACCCGGTCTCGACCCGGGGCCAGCGGCGAGCGCGGGGCGACAGCGACTCGAGCTCGCCGACGGTGCGCAGGTGCCAGCCATCTGGCACCCTGCCGAGGCGCTCCTCGAGCCGCACCGACGCCTCGACGTAGGACAGGGAGTCACCACCGAGCGACACGAACGTGTCGGCCTCCCCGACGTGGTCGAGGCCGAGCACCGACCGGTAGATGTCGCGCACGCCCTCGACGCCGCCCGCCCGCGCCGTGGGGACGTCGGGCCCGTCGACCGCGGCGGCGAGGTCGCGCAGGGGCGACCGGTCGGGCTTGCCGTTCGCGGCGCGGGGCAGCTCGTGGCCCAGCTCGACGACGCGCAGCCGTCGTGGCGGGAGGCCGGTCACCTGGGCTGCCGCGGCGGACGCGGCCCCTGCCGCGCCGTCGACCACCGCGATCGTGATGCACCGGTCGTCGCCGACGCACAGGGCCGGCACGCCCCGCTCCGAGAGCCGGCGCTCAAGGTCGTCGAGGTCGATGCGCAGCCCGAAGATCTTCGTGAACCGGCTGCGGCGGCCCTCCAGGTGCAGCAGCCCCGCCTCGTCGAACCGCCCGACGTCGCCGGTGACGAGCTCGTCCACCGACGGCGGGTCGGCGAGCTCGGCGGGCGACTCGGCGTAGCCCATCATCACGTTCGGGCCCCGGTACACGACCAGCCCGCTCCCCTCGGGCCACTCGGGGGCCTCCTCCGCGGGCAGCGGGCGGAGCTCGAGCTCCCCTCCCGGGATCGCGACGCCGACGGCGTCGGGGTGGGTCGCCGCGAGCTCCGGCGGCAGGTACGCCATCCGGGCGGTGGCCTCGGTCTGCCCGTACATCACGTACAGGTCGATGCCGCGCTCGTGTCCCAGGCGGGCGTAGCGCTCGACCGTCGCCGGCGGCATGCGCCCTCCCGCCTGCGTGAGGCGCCGCAGCATCGGCGCCTCCGTGCCGTCGAACCGGATGCGGTCCAGCAGCTCGAAGGTGTGCGGCACGCCGGCGATCGTCGTCACGCCCGCGTCGCGGCACAGGGCCCAGAAGCACGGGTCGACCACCGACAGGTCGCTCAGCGCGACCGTCGCGCCGACGGCGAGGTGCGAGGTCAGCACCGACAGCCCGTAGCAGTAGTGCAGCGGCAGGGAGGTGACGGCGCAGTCCCCCGCGTCGAGGCGCAGGTAGGACGCGATCGCGGCGGCGTTGCTCGCCAGGTTGCGGCGAGACAGCCGCACGAGCTTCGGCGCGCCGGTCGAGCCCGAGGTGCTGAGCAGCAGGGCGAGGTCGCGGTGCAGCTCGTGGGCCGAACCGGGGCGCCGCTCGACCAGCCGGGACCCCTGCGGCCGGGCGGCGGCGTCGAGCACGACGTCGGGGTCGAAGCGGTCGACGAACTCGTCGTCGGCGTCCGACGGGCCCGTGAGGATCACCGGGCACCGGGCGCGCAGGCAGGCGAGGAGGTCGACGACCAGCGCAAGCTCGGCGGTTCCCCGCAGGAGCACGAGCCGCCGCTCGCCGAGCTCGGCGGCGCGGGCCTCGACCCGCCGTTCGAGCTCGGCGGGGGCCACGCGCGCGCCGCGGTCGAGCAGCGTCGAGCGAATCGGCGCGCGCCAGAACGGTGCGTCCGTGGACGGGCCCGGCGGGGCGGGCGCGGAGGCGGTCGGCAGGGAGCTGTGCATCGGCACGTCCGATGTCGCGCTCGGGACGCTGGCACCGGTGAGAGGTATGCCTACCACCATCAGATGAGCGCTCCAACACCTTCTTGGTGGGTAGGCATGCACCTGGGCCCCGGCGGGGCCGGGCGCCCTGCCGCTACCGTCTGCTGCGATGCGGACCCTCGGGCTGCTCGGCGGCATGAGCTGGGAGAGCTCGATCGAGTACGAGCGGCTCATCAACGAGGGCGTGCGCCGGCGCCTCGGCGGCACCCACTCGGCCGACCTCATCCTGCGCAGCTACGACTTCGCCGTGATCGAGGCGCTGCAGGACGCCGGCCGCTGGGACGACGCGGCGGACCTGCTCGCACGCGACGCCCGCCGCCTGCAGGACGTGGGCGCGCAGGCGATCGTGCTGTGCACCAACACGATGCACGTCGCCGCGCCCGCGATCGAGGCCGCGATCGACGTGCCGTTCCTGCACCTGGCCGACACGACCGCCGCGGCGGTGCTGGACGCCGGGGTGTCGCGGGTGGGCCTGCTCGGCACGCGCCACACGATGGAGCAGGACTTCTACCGGGGGCGGCTGGCCCTCCACGGGCTCGACGTGGTGGTGCCGGGGCCGCAGGACCGGGAGCTGGTGCACCGGGTGATCTACGAGGAGCTCGTGCGCGGCATCGTGTCGCCGGCGTCGAAGGCGGCCTACCAGGAGGTGATCGACCGGCTGGTGCGCGACGGCGCCCAGGGGGTCATCGCCGGCTGCACCGAGATCGAGCTGCTCGTCGGACCCGGGGACGTGGAGGTGCCGCTGTTCCCCACGACCCGTCTCCACGCCGCGGCAGCGGTCGCCTTCGCGCTCGACGGCACCCTCCCCGGGTGCTGAGCTCCCGTCGTTGGGCAGGGCGCTCGCCCCGACGCGACCTCGGCCCGGCGTGGGAAGCTTCCGTCCGTGGCGCGCCCGCTGCGGACCGGCCGGCTCGAGGCCTTCAGCGACGGTGTCTTCGCGATCGCGATCACCCTGCTCGTGCTGGAGCTGTCGGTGCCCACCGACGTCCGCGACGGGCTGCTGCACGCCATCGCCGAGCAGTGGCCCTCGTACCTCGCGTACGTCATCAGCTTCGCGGCGATCGGCGCGACGTGGCTGGCGCACACGGGGATCACCCACCACCTGCGCGCGATGGACCCGGGCCTGGTGCGCCTCAACCTGCTCGTCCTGCTGCTCGTGTCGCTCATGCCCTTCACGACCGCGCTGACCGCGGCCCACATCCGCGACGAGGGCGCGGAGCGGGTGGCCGTGGTGGTCTTCGGGTGCAACCTGGTGCTCGTGGCCGCCGCGGTGTCGTCCCTGTGGCGCTACGCGCTGCGCCGCGGGCTGGTGGACCCGGACCTCGACGACGAGGAGGTCCGGGGCCTCACGACCCGCCTGACCCCCGGCGTCGCCGGCTACGTGGGGCTCATCCTCCTCGGGCTGGCGCTCCCGCGCCTGGCCGTCTTCGGGTACCTCGCGCTGTCGCTCGCGCTGCTCGTCCCGGTCGGGCTGCGCGGGGAATGGCCGACGCGACCGCCGGGTTCGGAGTAGTTGTTCACATCAACCACTGAGGAGGCGGCGATGTCGGCAGGAGTCACGGAGTCGGCCGGGGCCAGGCAGGTCGAGCTCGGGCTCGACACGTTCGGCGACGTCACGGTCGACGAGGACGGCCGGCTCCGCACGCAGGCGCAGGTGCTGCGCGACGTCGTGGAGCAGGGCGTGCTGGCCGACGAGGTCGGCGTCGACGCGTTCGGCGTGGGCGAGCACCACCGGGACGACTTCGCCGTCTCGGCGCCGGAGGTCGTGCTGGCCGCGATCGCCGGACGCACACGGCGGATCCTGCTGGGCTCCGCGGTCACGGTGCTCAGCTCAGACGACCCGGTGCGCGTGTACCAGCGGTTCTCGACCCTCGACGCCGTGTCGAACGGGCGGGCGGAGGTGACCGTCGGCCGCGGGTCGTTCACCGAGTCGTTCCCGCTCTTCGGCTACGACCTCTCCGAGTACGAGGTCCTGTTCGAGGAGAAGCTCGAGCTGTTCGCCCGGCTGCGCGACGGCGGGCCGGTCACGTGGTCCGGCACGACCCGGGCGCCGCTGCACGAGCAGCTCGTGCACCCGCCCGTCGAGTCCGGCACCCTGCGCACCTGGGTCGGCGTCGGCGGCAGCCCCGAGTCGGTGGTGCGCGCCGCGCGGCACCGCATGCCGCTGATGCTGGCGATCATCGGCGGCGACCCGAGGCGCTTCCGCCCGTTCGTCGAGCTCTACCACCGGGCGCTGGACGAGCTGGGCGCGCCGAGCCTGCCGGTGGGCGTGCACTCCCCCGGCCACGTCGCGGAGACCGACGAGCAGGCCCGCGAGGAGCTGTACCCCCACTTCAAGGCCAACCGCGACCGCATCGGCGCGGAGCGTGGGTGGCCGCCCATGGGCCGCCACGAGTTCGAGCGCGAGGCCGGCCCGCACGGGTCGCTGTACGTCGGCTCCCCCGAGACCGTGGCCCGCAAGATCGCCTCCACGGTCTCGGCGCTGGGCGTCCAGCGGTTCGACCTCAAGTACAGCAACGGGCCGCTGCCCCACCGCAGCTCCATGCGTGCGATCGAGCTGTACGGCACCGAGGTGATCCCGAGGGTGCGCGAGCTGCTGGCCGAGGAGGCGTCGCTCAGCCCGGTGTGACCGTCAGCGGCGTCAGCCGACCCGACGCCGGCCGACCCGACGCCGGCCGACCCGACGCCGATCCGCCGCGCTCCGGTACCATCCCCGCGACGTTGGCGGCGGACGGGGAGCGGGGATGCGAGCGGCCACCAGACGGGACTTCCTTCGGTTGTCGGCGGTGACGGCTGCGGCGACGGCGGTCGCGGCGGCGTGCGCGCCGCCACCACGGGTCGACCCGGTCCCGAGCTGCGGGCCACCGCCGACCGGGCCGCCCGGGCCGATGCCCGAGCCGGGGTCGGTGGGGCTCATCGACGAGGCGGCGTTCCAGGGCCGCGTCGACGAGTACCTGGCGTTCGCGACCGACCAGCTCCGGGCCGACAACCCGACCAGCATCGCGGCGCACCTCATCCGCGCCCGGCGCGACCCGTCGTTCCAGTGGGACCCCTCGCAGGTGACGGTCGAGGGGCTCGCGCCGGTCTGGCAGAAGATCGACGACTGGAAGGACACCCGCGACTTCGACGTCATGTACCTGCACTGGGTGCTGGCGCTCGGGCGCGACGTGCTCGACCCGTCGGTGATCGCAGCGATCGAGGACCGGCTGGTCGCGTTCCGCTACCGGTGGGACGACCCGCTGCCCCCGGGCCGCATCGACCACCTGTGGTTCTGGTCCGAGAACCACCGCATCATCGTGGCGGTCGACGAGTACCTCGCGGGGCTGGCGCTGCCCGACCGCACCTTCGAGGTGACGGGGCTCACCGGCGCCGAGCACGCAGCCCGCGCCCGCCCCGTCATCCTCGAGTGGATCGACGAGCGCGCCCGGTTCGGGTTCGCCGAGTGGCACTCGAACGTCTACATGCTGAAGAACATCACGCCGCTGCTCACGCTGGTCGAGCTGTGCGACGACGAGGAGCTCATCCGGCTCGGCTCCGCGGCGCTGGACCTGTGCCTCGCGGACGTCGCCATGCACCTGCAGCGCGGCGCCTACGGGGCGACGCGGGGGCGCACGTACAAGAAGGACAAGATGTCCTCCCTCGACGAGGCGACCTGGAGCACCGCCAAGCTGCTCTTCGACGACACCGCCGAGGGCTACACGTCGCGCACCGACACCGGCGCGACCTACTTCTGCGGCGCGCAGCGCTACCGCATGCCCGAGGTGCTGGCCCGCATCGCGCGCAGCGATGAGGTCTCGACCTCGAAGGAGCGCCACGGGGTGCCGATCGACCCACACGAGGCGTACACCCCCAACCCGCAGGCGCCCTACGGCTACGACTACGACGACGACGCGAACATCCCGTTCTGGTGGTCCCTCGGCGCCCTCACCTCGTGGCAGGTGGTGCCCGCCACCCTCCGGGCCGCCGACCGCTTCCGCCTGTGGGAGACGGACCTGTTCTCGGACTTCGCGGCGATCCGCCAGCTCACCGAGGTCGGGCCGACGGTTGCGCAGCTCGCCGCCCGCGAGCTCGCCCCGATGGCGGCGTTCGGCGTGCTCGGCGAGGCGCACACCTACACCTGGCGCTCCCCCGAGGTGATGCTCAGCACGGTCGTGCACCACCGCCCCGGCGACAAGCGCGACCAGGCGCACGCCTGGCAGGCGACCATCGACCACGACGCGCTCGTGTTCACCACGCACCCGTCCAAGCCGACCCCGCAGAGCCTGGACTGGCGCGAGGACGACGGGTACTGGACCGGCAGCGCGTCGATGCCGCGCAGCGTGCAGCACCACAACGTCGCGATCCACCTCTACGCGCCGGCGTACCACTCACCGGACGACCCGCTGCTCGGCCCGATCTTCGGCTACCTGCAGGAGACCCACGCGTACTTCCCCCAGGACCACTTCGACGAGGTCGTGCAGGAGGCGGGCTGGACGATCGGCCGCAAGGGCGACGGGTACGTCGCGCTGTGGTCCGAGCGGCCGACGACGTGGCGCACCTACGACCCCGAGGTGGTGGCCACCCGCGGCATGGAGCAGCCCTTCGACCTCGTCGCCGAGGGCAGCGCCCACAACACGTGGGTCGTCGAGGTCGCGCGACGCGCCGACGCCGGCGCGTTCGCCGACTTCGTCGAGCGGATCACCACCGCGGAGATCGCGATGGACCGCTCGACGCCGGGCGATCCTCGGCTGCGCTACGTGTCGCCGTCACAGGGCGAGCTGCGCTACTCGCCCCGCAGCGGCCTCACCGTCGAGGGGGAGAAGGTGCCGGTCGGCGGCCACCCGCGGCTCGAGAGCCCGTGGGGCGACGTGTGCCACCTCGGCAAGTTCCTCGCGCTGCGCGACGGCGACCGCTCGCTCGTCATCGACTTCGACAAGGGTGCCCGCGAGGTCGGCTGACCCCGCCCCGCCCGGCCGCCCCACTCGAACTGTGTCCCGGAAGTGAGGGTGCACCCTCACTTCCGGGACACAGAACGGGCGAGGGGCGCGGCAGGGGGGCTCAGTGCCACTCGACGTAGCGGTCGAACTCCGGGGGCCGCTTCTCTGCGAACGCGTTCGCGCCCTCCATCCCCTCGGGTGACACCGAGTAGAGGTCCAGCGCGGACATCGACAGGTTGCTCAGCCCGGCGTGGTGGTCGGTGTCCGCGTTGAACGACTGCTTGACGAAGCGGATCGCGGTCGGGCTCATCGCCGCGATCTCCGCGGCCCAGGCCTTCGCCTCGTCGAGCAGCTGCTCCGGCGGCACGACCTTGTTGACCAGCCCCATCTGCAGGGCCTCCTGCGCGTCGTACTGGCGGCACCAGTACCAGATCTCCCGCGCCTTCTTCTCCCCCACCACGCGGGCCAGGTAGGCGGTGCCGAAGCCGGCGTCGAAGGAGCCGACGCGCGGCCCGGCCTGCCCGAAGCGGGCGGTCTCGCTCGCGATCGTCACGTCGCAGAGCACGTGCAGCACGTGGCCGCCGCCGATGGCCAACCCGTTCACCGCGGCGATCACCGGCTTGGGGATGTCGCGGATCAGGCGGTGCAGGTACCCGATCTCGAACATGCCGCTCTCGCTGGGCCCGTAGTCGCCGGTCTCGGCACGCTGCTTCACGTCGCCGCCGCTGCAGAACGCCTTGTCGCCGGCACCGGTGAGGATCACGCACCGCACCTGCCGGTCCGCCCACGCGGCGCGGAACGCGGCGATCAGCTCCTCCACCGTGTGCGCCGTGAACGCGTTGTAGCGCTCCGGGCGGTCGATCGTGACGATCGCCGTGGAGTCCTCCACGTCGTAGGTGATGTCGTCGAAGCTCGGCATCGGACCGGTCTACCAGCCCGGATCGTCCGCCGCCCCCGACGGGACCAGGTGGGTCAGCTCTCGCTCATGCCGGATGCCGGCTGGGGCGCGCTGCCGTGGCGGACGGTCTCCTCGATGCGCTTGCCGACGTCGGGGTCGATCTTCCGCCAGTAGTCGAAGGCGCGCTCGAGCACCTCGCCGCGCACGCCGCCGAGCAGGCTCCCGCTGACCGTCTCGACGAGGCGGTCCCGCTGCGCGTCGTCCATCACGTCGCGCACCAGCGTGCCCGGCTGGCCGAAGTCGTCGTCCTCGGCGTGCAGCTCGTAGGCGCTGCGCACCATCGCACCGTCGACCGCCCAGGACTCCTCGGGTGTGGCGTCACCGTCGGCCCAGGCGCGGCCCTCCGAGTTCGGGGCGTAGGTCGGCGCCGGCCCCGAGTGCTCGTAGGCCATGTGCCCGTCGAACAGGTAGGTGTTCACCTGCGGCCCCTGGGGGCGGTTCACCGGCAGCTGGTGGAAGTTCGTGCCGATGCGGTTCCGCTGGGCGTCGTGGTAGGCGAAGGCCCGACCCAGCAGCATCTTGTCCGGGGACAGCCCGATGCCCGGCACCGTGTTGCCCGGCGAGAACGCGGCCTGCTCGATCTCGGCGAAGAAGTTCTGCGGGTTGCGGTCCAGCGTCATCCTGCCGACCGTGATCAACGGGTAGTCGGAGTGCGGCCAGACCTTGGTCAGGTCGAACGGGTTGAACCGGTAGGTCGCCGCCTCGGCGTACGGCATGACCTGCACCTTCAGGGTCCAGGTCGGGTGGTCGCCGCCCTCGATGGCCTCGAACAGGTCCCGGCGGTGGGCGTCCGCGTCGACGCCGGCCAGCACCTGTGCCTCGCGGTTGGTGAGGCTCTCCCAGCCGAGGTCGGACTTGAAGTGGTACTTCACCCAGAACCGCTCACCGGCGGCGTTGACCCACATGAAGGTGTGCGACCCGTAGCCGTTCATGTGCCGCCAGGTCCTCGGCAGCCCCCGGTCGCCCATGAGGTAGGTGACCTGGTGGGCCGACTCGGGGTTGAGGGTCCAGAAGTCCCACTGCATGTGGTTGTCGCGCAGGCCCGAGTCCGCGAGCCGCTTCTGGCTGCGGATGAAGTGCGGGAACTTCATCGGGTCGCGCACGAAGAAGACCGGCGTGTTGTTGCCGACGAGGTCGTAGTTGCCCTCGGACGTGTAGAACTTCAGCGAGAAGCCGCGCACGTCGCGCCACGTGTCGGGGCTGCCCGCCTCCCCGGCCACGGTCGAGAACCGGATCAGCAGGTCGGTGGTCACCCCGGGCTGGAACAGCGCCGCCCTGGTGTACTTCGACACGTCCTCGGTCGTCTCGAACCGGCCGAAGGCACCCGCGCCCTTCGCGTGCGGCTGGCGCTCGGGCACCTTCTCCCGGTTGAAGTGCGCCATCTGCTCGAGGAAGTGCACGTCGTGCAGCAGCACGGGCCCGTTGGGGCCGACGGTGAGCGAGTTCCGATCGCTCGGCGCCGGTGCCCCCGACCCCGTCGTCGAACCCGCCTGGGACTTGCTCTGCTCGGTCATCGGACCCCCTGTCGGTGCGCTGGTCGGGCGAGGTGATCCCCCGAGCACACCTTCCCACGGGAGCAGTGGACGTGCGCCGGAAACGCCGATCGCCGACCCCGTGTCGTCGCCCTGCAGGAGCGGGAGCGCGCGCCCCCGCTCCTGCAGTACGGGTCGGGTGGGTCAGAGGGACTTGGCGAGCTCGACGAGCTGGTCGAGCGCGGCGCCCCACCCCTCGGCGAACCCCATCTCCTCGTGGCGGGCCTTGAGCTCGGGCTCGCCGTGCATCGCCACCGCCCGGTAGCGGGTGCCCGACCCGGAGGGCTCCATCGTGATGACGGCGGTGAAGGCGAGCTCGCTGTGGTTGGGACGGAAGCCGGGGCCGAGCGCACCGGTCCACACGAGGCGCCGGTGCTCGACCGCCTCGAGGATGCAGCCGGCGCCCTGGTCCATCAGGTCGCCCTCAGGTGAGCGCATCACCACGCGGAAGATGCCGCCCGGGCGGGGGTCGATCTCGACCTCCGCGGTCTCGAACGGCTTCGGGGTGAACCACTTGACGAGGTGTTCCGGGGTCGTCCACGCGGCCCACACCAGCTCGGGTGGGACGTCCACCTCGCGCTCCAGCACGAGGTCGAGGGTCGGGTCGATGGCGTGTTCGGTGGTGGTCATCGTCGTTGCTCCTGTTCCAGTGAGAGGACGTACTCGTCGAACTGGTCGAGGCGGCGCTCCCAGAGGTCGCGCTGGGTGCCCAACCAGTCCTCCGCTGCCTGCAACGGCTCGGGTGTGAGCCGGTAGGTGCGCACGCGACCCTCCTTGGTCGACGTGACGAGTCCGGCCTCCTCGAGCACCGCGAGGTGCTGCAGGAAGGACGGGAGCGCCATGCCGAACGGCCGCGCCAGCTCTGAAGTGGACGCCGGACCCTCCCGCAGGCGCTCGATCACGGCCCGACGGGTCGGGTCGCCGAGTGCCCGGAAGAGGCGGTCCAGATCCGCCGCACGCTGAGGCATGCACCTAACCATGAAGGGTCTCGATGCTGAGGTCAAGACCTAAGTTTTATGGCATGGGCGGGGCGCCTCCGTGGCAGGTAGCGGACATGGGCATGGTGAACCGGGTCCTCGACCGCCACGTCGTGGGAACCCTCGACGAGTACTCCGACCTCGACGGCGGGCGCGCGCTCGACCTGGCGCGCCGGGTCGGCGCCGAGGCCATCTGCGACCTCGTCGCGGCGAGCGGCTTGCGCGGGCGCGGCGGGGCCGGGTTCCCCACCGGCCTCAAGTGGCAGACGGTCGCCGCGTCGCGCTCCGCGGTCGAGCCCACCACCGTGGTGGTCAACGCCGCCGAGGGCGAGCCGGGCACGTTCAAGGACCGCGCGCTGCTGCGGACCAACCCGTACCGCATCCTCGAGGGCACCGCGATCGCGGCGCTGGCCGTCGGCGCGGAGCGTGTCCGCATCGGCATCAAGGCCACGTTCGAGCGCGAGGTCCAGCGGCTCGGGGATGCGATCGCCGAGGTGTCCGCCGCCGGCTGGTTCGACGGGCTGGACGTGGGCCTCGTGCTCGGCCCCAGCTCGTACCTGTTCGGCGAGGAGACCGGGCTGCTCGAGGTCATCGAGGGGCGCCAGCCCTTCCCACGGGTCACCCCGCCGTTCCGCCGCGGCGTCGAGGAGGGCGGGGAGAGCGACAGCCGCTCGGCGGCGGGGGTGGAGCTCGCGACCGTCGGCGGCGGCGGCGAGGCACCGGCCCTGGTCGACAACGTCGAGACGCTCGCGAACGTGCCGCTCATCGTCACCAACGGCCCCGAGTGGTACCGCGAGCTGGGCACGGACCGGTCCCCGGGCACGATCGTCTGCACGATCACCGGCGCGACGCGGCGGGAGGGCGTCGCGGAGCTGGCGATGGGCACCACGCTGCGCGAGGCGATCGAGTTGATCGGGTGGGGGCCGGCCGAGCGCCGACGGGTCGGCACGGTGGTGTCGGGCACCTCCAACGCGCTGATCCCCGCCAGCCTGCTCGACACGCCGCTCACCTACGAGGCCATGCGCGACGCCGGCACCGGCCTGGGCTCGGCCGGGTTCATCGTGTTCGACGACCGCACCGACCCGGTCGCGATCGCGCGGGGCATCTCACGGTTCCTGGCGGTCGAGTCGTGCGGCCAGTGCGAGCCCTGCAAGCGGGACGGCCTCGCGCTCGCGGACCTGCTGGCGGCCGCGCAGTCCTCGATGCTCACCGAGCGCGAGCTCGCCGAGGTGGAGCGCCGGGTGCAGACGGTCTCCGACGGCGCCCGCTGCAACCTCGCCCGCCAGCAGGAGGCGGTGGTGGGCAGCCTCCTGCGCCTCTACGACGAGGTCGTCGTCGGCCACGTGCTGGTCGGTGACGCCGCGGCCGCGCCGCCGGCGGCGGACGCGATCCCGATCGTGCCGATCGTCGAGCTCTCCGGCGGGCGGGCGATCCTCGACGGCGACCAGCTCGACAAGCAGCCCGACTGGTCCTACGGCGACGTCGATTCGGGGACCTCGCCGGCCGACCTGCTCATCGACACGCCGGTGCGCATCGACGAGCCGGTGCGGGGCCGGCGCTGGGTGTCGTGGTCGGCGTCGCCGGACGGCTCGCGGGTGCACCCGCTCGACCTCGTCGACGAGGCGCACGCGCTGCTCGACCGCCTGCTGTTCGAGGCGCTGGCCGCCGAGCCGGAGGCGCGCGAGGCGGCGATCGGCAAGCTCGGCCACATCACCCGGGTGCACGTCGACGTGACGCGCCGGATCCTCTACCCGATGGCCCGGCGCCACGGGGGCGACCGGGCCGAGGCGCTCGCCGGCGCCGCGGAGGAGCGCGAGGACCTGCTGCTCGCGCTGGCGCACCTGCTGGAGGACGTCGAGGTCGACGACGCCGAGCGGGTCGCGACGCTGCGCGCCTTCGGCCAGGAGCTGCGCCGCCACTGCGAGGACGACGAGGAGATGCTCGACACGCTGAGGGCGACGATGTCCGACGAGGACCAGGTCGAGCTCGCCGAGGGCCTCGTCGACGCCCGCGCCACCTCGCAGGTGGCCTGAGCGCGAGCAGGAGCACCGGGCAGTCAGCCCACGCGGGCGTTCAGCACCTGTTGCAGGACCCGGGCGGCGGAGTGCTCGACGTCGCGGGTGGCGGTGAGCAGCGTGAGCGGCCCCTCCCGGGCCGCGGCGGCGAGGCGCTCGAGCGCGTCGGAGGCCGGCGGGTCGCGCAGCTCGGCCCGGTAGCGGGCCGAGAACTCCTCGAACCGGGCGACGTCGTGGCCGTACCACTGCCGCAGCTCGGTGCTCGGGGCGACGTCCTTGAGCCACTCCCAGTCGGCGTCGCCCTTGGACACGCCACGGGGCCAGAGGCGGTCGACGAGGACCCGACGGCCCGGCTCACCGGTCACCGGCTCGTCGTAGACCCGCCCGACCTCGACCCGTGGTCGTCGCACGGCCGCCTCACCACCTCCACCGGTGCCCCGGCCGGGGCGCGTCCTGCGGCTGATTCTGCCAGTCGGTAGAAATAACGTCGAGCGGCCCGCATCCTCCCCGGGGCGTCGTTGGCCGATCGGGGTCAGCCGGGCGGGCGGTCAGCGGCGGCGTTCGTCGCGCAGCAGCTGCGCGACGAGCGGTGAGGAGTACAGGCCGGTCACGCCGCGGCCCTCGATGAACGCCTCCAGGCGCCCCGCCCGCTCCTCGAGCAGCTCGCAGGCCTCACCGTCGACCTCCTCGAGCAGGTGCAGGCGCACGACGCCGTCCTGCGTGGTCGACCAGCCGCCCACCATCCGGCCGTCGACCCAGGCGGTGGTGCCGCCGTTGCCGCCGTCGTAGAGCGCCGCGTCGTGGCCGCCGGTGTAGAACGCGCGCTCCTTGTGCCCCATGGTCGTCGGATCGAGCCCCGGGAGCAGCGCCGCCCAGCGACCGGGGTCCTCGACGGGGTCCTCGTCACCGGCGGCGACCCAGCCGACCACCCCGCCGTCGAGCTCGACCTCGGTGGCAGCGACGTCCGCGAGCGCGGCCCGCACCACGCCCGCAGGCGCACCGAGCCACCACCGGAGGTCGGCCTCGGTGCCGGGACCGAACCGCAGGAGCCACCGCTGGACGAGCTCGGCCCACGCCTCGCGCGTGCTCGGCAGCTCGCAGCGGTCGCCCCGCCGGTGCCGCGCGGTGGTCCACCGCGGGCGGCTGGAGTACCAGGCCCCCGCGTCGGTTCCCCTCGTGACCTTTCCCTCCGCCCACAGGACGGTGAGCAGCCGCGACGCGACGCCGACCTCGGTCTGCCACTTGGTGCCGGGGGCGCGCACGACGCGCCGTCCGAGCCGCGTGGAGGTGGCGGCCAGCTCGTTCGCGGTCAGCTCGGCCCCGTCGTCGAGCGCGGCGAGGAGGTCGGCCTCGGCGCGCCGCAGCCACCTCGCCGGGTCGACGGTGATCCCTGACGCCTCGAGCTCCGCGGCGAGGCCGCGTCGCTCCGCAGCCGCGACGCGCGCTGCCGGACCCGCGAGCATCGCGTCGACGACGGGATCGGTCGCCGCCCACTGGGTGCGGCGCATCCCCATCTGCCGGTGCAGGCGCCGCCCCTCGCCGAGCGCCCGGGTGGTGTCGGCGAGGGTGGCACCGTCGACCCGCGCCGCGATCGACAGGTGGATCGTCGGTGTGTCGGTCGCGTGGAGCGCGACGACGCCCTCGGCGACCGATCCGGGGCCGTCGAACCGGGCGTGGGGCACCAGTCCGTGGCGGTGCGCGAGCCGTGCCCGGCGCTGGTCGTCGCTGATGTGCGGTCGGGTGGTCACGTGCGCCTCGAGGCGGGTCCGGCCGATCGCCCCGGCCCCCTCCGCACGCTACCCACCGCCGCTCAGCCGCCGGTCGCGCGCTCCTCGGCCGGCTGGGCCGGGGTCAGCGCGGACGCGGCGGCGCGCCAGCCGTCGTCGCCGCGCACGAACACCTCGGTCACCCACTCGTCCGCGCGGAACGGCGCACCCCGGAACGCGCCCCGGTTCTCGCCGCGGGCGACGACGACGGCGACGTCGCCGTACAGCTGCACGTCGAGCACGTCGAAGGTCATCTCGGAGTGGGTGAGCTCCCCGGAGGCCACCACCGACAGGAACCGCTCGCGGGCGATCGGGCCGCTCTCCGGGGTGACGAGGTACCAGCCGGGCAGCATGAACGGGTCGATCCTCGTCGCGTCGTTGCTGACGATCGCGGCCGCCCAGCGATCGAGCAGGTCCTGGAACGTCGAGCGGTCGGCGGTGGTCCCGTCGGTCGTGGATGGTGTGGTCGTGTCCATGGCGCCCATCGTCGACGAGCGCGACCGCCCCGTCTTGTACGGATGGAACCGACCTCAGGCCAGCTGGAGCGTCGCGACCACGGGGGCGTGGTCGCTCGGGCCCTCCGCGGCCCAGCCACCTGCCCCCGACCCGTTCCGGGCGACATGCACCGCGCCGCTTCGGGAAGAGTGTTCGGATGCGGAAGGTTCGATGGCTGCTCGTGTTCGCGGTCGTGGCGCTGGTCGCCGCCGGGTGCGGTGACGACCCACCGGCCGACTCCACTGACGGCGAGACGCAGGAGACCGAGGTGCGGACGGGACCGATCGAGGTGACCGCCCCCAGCATCGACGAGCTGCTCGAGTCGGAGGACACGCTGCTCATCGCGCACGCCGGCGGCGACCGCGACGTGCCCCAGGAGACGATGTACGCCTACGCCCGGGCGGCCGAGGCGGGCGCGGACGTGCTCGAGCTCGACGTGATGCTGAGCGCGGACGGCGTGCTGGTGGTGCACCACGACGAGACCGTCGACCGGCTGACCGACGGCACCGGCGCCGTCGCGGAGATGACGCTCGAGGAGCTGCAGGAGCTCGACGCGGCCTACTGGTGGAGCCCCGACTGCACCAACGGCACGTGCCGCGACCTGTCCGAGGACGAGTACCCGTACCGGGGGATCCGCACGGGCGAGGTCGACCCGCCCGAGGGGGCCACCGCCGAGGACTTCCGCATCCCGACGTTCCGGGAGGTGGCGGAGGGCTTCCCGGACCTGCCCCTCGACGTGGAGGTGAAGGGCACCGGCGAGCCGGCAATGCGAGCCGCGGACGTGCTCGCGGACGAGCTGGAGGAGCTCGACCGGGTGGAGTCCACGGTGGTCGTCTCGTTCGACTCCGCCGTGGTGGAGCACGTGCGGGAGCGCCTCCCCGAGGTCGAGACGAGCCCCGGCCTGTCGACGATGGCGGAGTGGGTGTTGCAGGGCCAGCCGCTCGAGGGCTACCGGATCGTGCAGATCCCGCCGACGTACGAGGGCATCGACCTGCTGTCGCTGGTGCTGCCCAAGGCCCGCGAGCTCGGCCTCGCCGTGTGGGTCTGGCCGAACGAGGACGAGCAGGAGCGCACCGAGTACTACCAGCAGCTCATCGACGAGGGGATCGAGGGCATCATCGCCGGCAGCCCCGCGGCCTGGCCGAGCTGAGGTCGCTGCCTCCTGCACCCCCTCCCCTCCCCTCCCCCGTTCTGTTCGGCGTGCGTCAAGGATCCCCTTGACGCACGCCGAACGGAACGGGAGGTTCGGGGCGTGGTCGAACCGGTGGAACGCGACGCACGTGGGATCCTCGGGCCCGACCGCGGCCTGCGGCGGTTCAGCCTCCGGCGGCACGAGCCCTCACCGGCGGTGGCCCGGTTCGTCGACCGGTACTGGGAGGTGCGCTGGGACCTGCCCGACGGCGACGCGCACTCCCAGCAGGTGTGGCCCCACCCGGTGGTGAACGTGGTCGTCGACGGTGCCCGGGCCGAGGCGAACCTGACCACCACGCTGGTGACGAGGACGCTCGAGGGACGGGGACGCGTGCTGGGCACCATGTTCCGGCCAGGCGGGTTCCGGCCGCTGCTCGGCCGGCCGATGCACACCTTCGTGGACGAGACGCGGCCGCTCGCCGAGGTGGTCGGTGACGCGGCCGCGGCGGAGTGGATCGACGCGGCCCGGGACGACGCTCCCCCGGGTGACGCCATGGACGGCGACGGGGACGACGAGGGGGTGGCCGCGGTCGAGCGGCTGGATGCGGTGCTCGAGCGGCTCCTCCCCGCGACCCACCACCCGTGCGAGGAGACGACCGCGCTCGCCGAGGCCGTGGCGGCCGACCCGACGATCCGCCGCGTCGAGGACCTGGCGTCGCTGGCCGGCGTGAGCCCACGGACCCTGCAGCGGCGGTTCGCCGACCACGTCGGGGTCAGCCCGAAGCGGGTGATCCGCCGGTACCGGCTCTACGACGCGGCGGAGCGCGTGCGCGGCGGCCAGGCCGTGGACTGGGCGGCGGTCGCCGCAGAGCTGGGCTACGCCGACCAGGCGCACCTCACCCGCGACTTCGCGGACGCGTTCGGCATGCCGCCGGCCACCTACGCCCGCTGGTGCGCCGCGGGCTGACCGGGAACCGCCCTCGGCGCCTCAGGCGGCCGCGTCGGGGCGGCGGGCGTCGATCTCGAGGCGCACGTACCCGACCGCGACCGGCTGCTCGACCCGCTCGACCACCTCGCGCACGTACCGCTCCCCGAGCTCGGGGCCGAGGCGCTCCACCTGCGCCCCCAGCACGATCGTCGAGAGGTACTCCACCGGGTCCTCGGGCACGACCGGCCATGGCCGCAGCCAGGTGCGCACGTCGGTGAAGCCGGCGGCGTGCAGGCGCCGCGCGGTCTCGTCGTGGCCGGCGTAGTGCCAGGGCGGCCGCCACCCCTCGAAGGCGGGCGCGAACGCGGGGGCGGTGGCGAGGAGGTCGCCGACGGCGCGCAGCTCGGCGATGTTGCCCTCGCCGCCGCACTGCGCGACGAGCCGGCCCCCGGGGCGCAGCGCCGCGTAGAGCCGCTCGAAGAGGCGGTCGTGGTCGGCGACCCAGTGGAACGTCGCGGTCGAGAGGATGGCGTCGACCGGTTCGTCGAGCGCGAGCTCGAGCAGGTCGGCCCGGCGCACCTCGGCACGGCCGTCGAGCCGCTCCCGGGCGAGTGCGAGCATGCCCTCGTCCGCGTCGACGGCGATCACCCGCCCACGCGGCAGGCGCTCGACGAGGAGCTCGGTCACCCGGCCCGTGCCGCACCCGGCGTCGAGGACGGTCTCGTCACCCCGCAGCTCGAGCCGGTCGAGCACCGCGACGGCCATCTCGGTCATCGGCCCGCCGATGCGGTCGTAGCTGCCGGCGTCCCACCCGCGTCGCGTCACGGGCCGAGCCTACGGGGATGCCGCAGGGGCGGCCGGGCGTCTCGGCCCGCCGTGCCGGCCCGCCGTGCCGGCCCGCCGTGCCGGCCCGCCGTGCTGGCCCGCCGTGTCGCAGCCCGTACGATCCCGCGATGGACCGGAAGCTGGTGGCATCGGGAGTGACCCAGGTGGCGATCGGGGCGGCGTCGGGTTGGGGCCTCGCCGCGCTGGTCGGCCGGAAGGAGCTGCGGGAGCGCCTCGACGTGGACGTCGACCGGCTGCGGCAGGCGCACCTCGACGTGATCATCATGGGCGGGCTGCTGGCCGCCGCCGGCTCGGTGCCGGGCGTGCCGGACTGGGCGCGGCGCGCCGCGACCATCGGGGCGTGGACCAACCCGCTGCTGTTCGTGCCCCTCGCGTTCCGCAGGGACGCCGCGGCGACCGTGCCCTACCAGCTCGCCAGCGTCGCGAGCTTCACGGTCACCTGCGCCGGCTGGTTCGGCATCGCCCGTGCCGCCCGCCGGGCCCTGCGCGCCTGAGGATGCGGCGCAGCGCCTGAGGATCCGGCGCGCAGGGCCCAGAGCGCGGGGCACACGGGCTGGTGGCTCAGCCGACCTCGAGCGGGCGGTCCGGATCCGCGACCCACTCGACGAGCGACCCGTCGTAGACGGCCGCGTCCACGCCGATCGTCGCCAGCGCCAGCGCGTCGAGCGACGCGGCGATGCCGCCGCCGCAGTAGGTGATGACCTTCCGGTCGCCGTCCACGCCGGCGTCGGCGAAGACCTTGCGGACCTCCTCCGGCGAGCGGAGGTTGCCCTGGTCGTCGAGGGTGTCCGAGAACGGCACGTTCACGCTGCCGGGGATCCGGCCGGGGCGGTCGAGCGCGCTGACCTCGCCGGTGAACGACTCCTTCCAGAGCGCGTTGACGAGCACCACGTCGGAGGAGTCGATCGCCTCGGCGACCTCGTCGACGGTGGCGAGCAGCTCCGGGCGCAGACGGGCGACGAACGGCTCGGGTGAGGGCTTGACCGCGGGCGGCTCCGAGGAGGTGGCACGGCCCTCGGCGGTCCAGCGGGCCCAGCCGCCGTCGAGCACCGCGACGCGGTCGTGGCCGAACACGCGCAGCATCCACCACAGCCGGGCGGCCCACATGCCGCCGGCGCGGTCGTAGGCGACGACGGTGGTGTCGGGGCCGACGCCGTGCGCGGTCATCGCGCTGGCGAACTGCTCGGCCGTGGGCAGTTTGTAGGCACGCACGCCCGGGGGCAGACCGACGTCCCCGCTGGGGTCGGACAGCTCCTCGATGAGGTCGACGAAGTCCGAGCCGGGAATGTGCGCCTCGTCGAAGCCGGCGCGGCCCGAGTTCGCGTGCCAGGACGTCGGGTCGAGCACGACGGTCGACTCGATCACCCGGACCGAGGGGTCGTCGAGGTGGGCCTCGAGCCACTCCGGGTCGACGAGGGGGCCGTCGAGCTGCAGGGAACCGGTCGGGTCGGTCATCGTCACGCTCCTGTGGGTGGGGGGAACGATCCCGACCCTAATCCCGACCAAGTCGGTCGGGTATTCGCCCCCACCCTCCCGAGCCACCGGCGCGGCGGTCCGCTCACCAGGCCGTGCGTCCGAGGTGGGCGAGCAGGCGGACCTGCGCATCGGCGTCGGGTGGCGGGTCGAGCGCGGGGCCCATGGCGCCGGGGCCGCGCATGGCGTCGCCCCACTCGGCCGAGTGCGCCATGACGATCTCGACCTCCTCCGGGGGGATGGACTCGTCGCCGCCCGTGGCGCGGGCCAGGTCCCAGCCGTGCACGACGAGGTCGTCCGCGAGGAAGCGATCGACCGCCCACTCGAGGGTGCGGGTGCCGAAGTGGCCGTCGTAGGTGCGACCGGCCAGCGCAGGGTCCGCGAGGACCGACGCCATCTGGCGTGTCACCGCGTCGATCGCGCCGAGCGGATCCTCCGCGACCGGTGGCGCCTCGACGGGGTCGATGCCCACGAGCCGGAGGAAGTAGGGGTGGTTGTCGACGACGTGCTGCACGACGTCGCGCGCGGTCCACTCCTCGCACGGCGACGGGTTCCCCCAGGCGCCGTCGGGGACGCCCTTGACGAGGGCGACGAACCGGTCGGCGACGCGGACGTAGCGGTCGGAGATGGTGCTCATGGACCCATCGTCCGCCCCGGACACCCCTGCGGTCTTGTAGGAACGCGACAGGTCCCGGCGGGTCGGTCTCCCGGCGGGTCGGTCGGCGCGACCTCAGGTCGTGTAGGTGACGAGCGAGACGTACGGGTGGCCGCCCAGGCGTGCGGCACCGCCGAGGAACCCGAGCTCGATGACGAACCCGAGCCCGGCCACCTCGCCCCCGAGCGCCTCGACCAGGTTGACCGCGGCCGCGGCGGTGCCGCCCGTGGCGAGCACGTCGTCGACGATCAGCACCTGCTCGCCCGGCTCGATCGCGTCGACGTGCACCTCGAGGCGATCGGTGCCGTACTCGAGGACGTACTCCTCCGTCTGGGTCTCCCGCGGCAGCTTGCCGACCTTGCGGGCCGGCACGAAGCCCGCGCCGAGCCGGTAGGCGACCGGTGCGGCGACGACGAACCCGCGCGCCTCGATGCCGAGCACCTTGGTGATGCCCCGGCCGACGAAGTGGTCGGCCAGGCGGTCGACCGCGCTCGCGAAGGCGGCCGCGTCCGCGAGGAGGGGCGTGAGGTCCTTGAACACGACCCCCGGCTCGGGCCAGTCGGGCACGTCGTGGATGTGCTCCTCGAGGCGCACCTCGTCGACCATCGCGGCGAATCTACCGGCGGGCCGTCGCCCGGCCCCTCCCCTCCATCCGCAGCCGCTTCGTTCTGCGGATGACCCGGTTCCAGTCGTCATCGGCAGAACGGAACCGGTGATCCGGGGCGGTACCGGATCACGGCGACGACCCGGAGCGGTCCCGTAGGGTCCCTCACATGACCTCGGCCCCTGAGTTCGTGAACATCTACAAGGCCTTCCCCGCCGGCTACCGAGCCGTCGACGCGCTGGAGCAGGCGGTGCGGCAGGGCCCGCTCGACCACGCGCTGTTCGAGCTGGTGAAGCTGCGCGCCTCGCAGATCAACGGGTGCGCCTACTGCATCGACATGCACTACAAGGACGCCCGCGCCGCCGGGGAGACGGAGGAGCGCCTCTACATGCTGTCGGCGTGGGAGGAGGCGACCGTCTACACGGAGCAGGAGCGCGCCGCGCTCGCCCTCACCGAGGCGATCACGCTGATCTCCGAGCAGCACGTCCCCGCCGAGGTGGAGGCCAGGGCGCGGAGCTGCTTCGACGAGGAGTCGTACGCGGCGTTGGTGTTCCTCATCGGCACGATCAACCTGTGGAACCGGCTGGCGATCACCTCGCACGCCGAGCCGGGCAAGTACCAGCCGCGCACCACCGGCTGAGCCGCTCCCTCCCGTTCCGTCCCGCGGACCGAGCGCCGGGGTGCACGTCCTGTCGGACGGAACCGGTGCGGGGGCGATGAGTCCGCGTGGCCCGCCCCGTCCATCCCGCTGACACCCCCGGCGGGCGAGGTAGGGGAGGTAGGGAGGGAGCATGAGCGCACCGACCACGTCGATCGATCCCCGCTTCAGCGAGCCGTCCGCGGCGGCGACCTCGTGGGAGGCGGCACGGGACGTCCTCGAGCGGACGGAGCTCGCGTGGCTCACCACCGTGCGGGCGGACGGGCGACCGCACGTGACACCGCTCGTGGCGGTGTGGCTCGAGGACGCCCTGCACTTCTGCACCGGGGAGGGCGAGCAGAAGGAGCTGAACCTCCGCCACCACCGGCAGGTCGCCCTGACGGTCGGGTGCAACACGTGGGACCGCGGCCTCGATGTCGTCGTGGAGGGCGAGGCCGAGCGGGTCACCGACCCGGAGCGGTTGGGCCGCCTGGCCGAGGCGTGGGCGACGAAGTGGGACGGCCGTTGGCGGTTCGAGGTCCGCGAGGGAGGCTTCCACGACGAGGTGGGCGGCCAGGCGCTGGTGTTCGCGGTGGCGCCGCGCAAGGTCCTGGCGTTCGCCAAGGGCGACGCCTTCTCCCAGACCACCCACCGGTTCTGAGGGTTCCCGCTCGCCGGCGGGGCGGCGGTCAGTGGTTGCGGAGCGCGTCGATCAGCTCGCCCTTCGACATCGACGAGCGGCCCTCGATGCCGATCTCCTTCGCCTTGTCGTAGAGGTCGTCCTTCGACCACTCCTCGTACGCACCGGACCTGCCGCCCTTGCGACCGGTCGCCGAGCGGGACGTCGCCGCCGACGCGTTCGAGATCCGCGCCGCCTTCTCCTTGCTGGCGCCCTCGCGGCGCAGCGCCTCGTACTGCTCCTCGTCCTTGATGCTGGGGTTCGGCATCCTCGACCTCCTGGGTCGTCCTGTGGTCCGGCGCGGCCACGCCGCGCGTCATGGCCCCCACTACCCGGCAGCGCCGGTGGTCCACCCACCGGGTGCCTGACGGGGCGCCGGACCGCTTGCGACGGCCGTCACACCGACGGAGACTCCCGCCATGCACCTCGACGTGCGCACGCGCCGAGACGACGAGATCCGCACGGTCGACCCCGCCGAGCTCCTCGACGAGGAGCTGCCGGCCGCGTTCGAGGCGGGTGCCGTGCCGCTCGAGCCGGGGGTGCGCTGGCTCGACCCGACGCCGCTCGTCGTGGAGGTCGACGGCGAGGCGTGGACGCTCGCCTGCGACGACGGACGGGTCACCGTGCGCCGTGGTGCGCACGCGGAGCAGCGGCTGACGCTGAGCGGGCAGATGCTCGCCGACCTGGTGGTCGACCTGGTCACGCCGATGGCGTGGTTCATCAGCGGCCGGCTCGACACGACCGCGCGGCTCGAGCGGCTGTTGGACTGGTGGGTGCTGCTGCGCGGCGCGATCGACGGGCGCACCCCACACGTGCCGGGGCCGGAGATGGCGCTCACCTTCGACGGGCCCGACGGCGGGCCGCTCGACCTGGCCCGGTCGTTCCGTCCCGACGACGACCCCGCCGAGGTGTCCCACTTCCTCGCGACCGCCGGGTTCGTGCACCTGGAGGGAGTGTTCACCGAGGACGAGATGGCGGCGGTCTCCGCCGACATGGACGCCGCCGCGCCGACCTACTCGCCGGGGGACGGGCGGTCGTGGTGGGCGCGCACCGGCGACGGCGCCGACCGGCTCGTGCGCATGCAGGGCTTCGACGAGCACTCCCCCACCCTCGTGGAACTGCTGGGCGAGGAGCGGTTCCTCGGGCTGGGGAAGCTCGGTGGTGCGGGGTACGAGTTCGGCGAGTTCGGCCCGAACCGGATCGAGGCGCTGGTGAAGCCGATCGGCGTGGTCGAGGGCATCTCGGACGTGCCGTGGCACAAGGACTGCGCGAACGGGCGCCACAGCTACGACTGCTGCTCGCTGACCGTCGGCATCTCGGTCACGGGTGCGGACGCCGAGTCCGGTCAGCTGCGGGTCGTCGCCGGGTCGCACCGGGTGCTGGTGTGGCCGGCGTTCGTGCGCAAGGGGCAGGACCTGCCGATCGTCGACCTGCCGACCCGCACCGGCGACGTGACGATCCACCTGAGCTGCACCTCGCACATGGCGCAGCCGCCGGTGAGCCGCGAGCGGAGGGTGCTCTACACGGGCTTCTCGCTGCCGGCACCCGACCCGGAGGCCCAGGCGAGGGGCAAGGCCCGGTTGCGACAGGACCGCGAGGCGGCCCCGCTGATCGTGTCCCAGCAGCCCGCCACCCCCGCCTGACCCCGCGATCCCGGGGGCCGACGCCCCGTTCTGTGTCGCGAGATCGGGGTGCGCACCCGGATCTCACGTCGCAGAACGGGGAGGCGGACCGCCGGCCCGGTCAGTCGTCGTCGTGGTCCGCCATCCCGGGCGTGGCGCGCAGCCCGTCGACGAGTACTCGACCTCGTTGGAGTGGCACGCGAAGCAGGCGTCGACCATCAGCTCGCGGGTGCGCTCGTTCGCCCAGCGCGGCTCGCCGGTGACGGGAGGGTTCGAGTGGTCGCGCCCGTAGGGCACGAGCTGGATGAGCCCGAACACCACGACCGTCGACAGCACCGCCGACCCCACGACGACCCGACCGGCACTGGGCGGCGTGGCCCCTCGGATCCGCCGACGGGCGAGGAAGAGGACGACCGCCATCCCCGCGCCGACCAACGCGAGCAGGGCGACCGCGACGACGAGCGGCAGGTCGATCAGGACCAGGAACGCGAGCAGCCCCGACCCGCCGAGGGCGAGCAGCCCGATCGCGATCGGGTGGGAGCGCACCCAGCGGAGTGCCGCTCGACCACTGGCGGGCAGGTCAGCCGGTGCCATGTCGCCTCCCCACCGCTTCTGTGTCGCGACATCGGGGCGCAGACCCCGATGTCGCGACACAGAACGGGGGTGGACGAACCACGTTTCGGTCACGGAGCCGCTCACTCGGCGGCGAGGGAGTCGAGCACGTTCAGCCGCGACGCCCGACGGGCCGGGCCGACCGCGGCGACCACCCCGGCGAGCGCGGCGAGGGCGGTGATGATGACCAGCTCGGCGAGGGGCAGCTCGAAGCGGCTGAATCCGGAGTCGCCGAGCGCCTCGACCATCACCCACCCGAAGAACAGCCCGACGACGAGGCCGAGCAGGGAGCCGAACACGGCGATGATCACCGCCTCCCATCGGACCGTGGAGCGCAGCTGGCGGCGGCTCATCCCCACCGCGCGCAGCAGGCCCAGCTCGCGGATGCGCTCGTGGATCGACAGGGCGAGCGTGTTGGCGATGCCCAGCAGGGCGACGAGCACGGCGAGGGCGAGCAGCACGTAGACGAGGCCGAGGATCTGGTTCAGCGAGTCGGCCTGCTGCTCCTGGTACTCGGTGAGGTCGAGCACCGAGGCGGTCGGGTAGGCCGCGGTGACCTCGTCGATCGCGGCGCGCACCCGGTCGGTGTCGACCCCGTCCGCGGCGGCGACGAAGACCGACATGTCGAGCGTGCCGGGGGCGAACTCGTCGAAGGTGTCGATGCCGACCGCATAGTCACCGCCGACGAGGTCCCGGTTGGAGAAGGTGGCGGCGACGCGCAGCTCCTGGTCGCCGCCCTCGATGAAGCGCGCGGGCAGGGTGTCGCCGATCCGGAGACCGTCGGTCTCGGCGCGGTCGTCGAACACGGCGACCGCGCCGACCTCCAGGTCGTCGAGGGAGCCGGACTCGATGCCGACGTCGAAGATGTCCTCGACGACGGTCGTGTCGACGCCGACGAGGTAGGTCTGCTCGCCGTCCACCTCGACGGGGGTCATGCGGACGGGGCTCGCGGCGGCGACCTCGTCGAGGTCGTTGAGGTCCCGGGCGAGGTTGGGACTGAACCCGCCGAAGCCGAACGAGCCGGAGTCGACGACGAAGTCACCCCGGAACGAGTCCTCGATCGTCGCCCGGATCGACGCACGGGCGGACTCGGCGAAGATCGAGATGAACGCGACGAGCGCGACGCCGATCATGAGCGCCGCGGCGGTCGACGCGGTGCGGCGCGGGTTGCGCATGGCGTTCTCGCGGGCGAGCCGGCCCGCGACCCCCTTGAGCCGGGGCAGCGGCGCGCCGAGCAGCCGCGCTGCGGGTCGCGCGAGCACCGGTCCCAGCACGGCGACGCCGAGGAACGTGATCGCGACGCCGGGGCCGACCACCGCGACCGCGTTGTCGAGGTCCGCGAACAGGCCGGTGACGATGAGCGCGACCCCCGCCGCGGTGCACAACAGTCCGAGGCCGGTGCGCAGCACCGAACGGGTGGGCGTCTCGACCGCCGCGGCGCTCAGCGCCTCGACCGGGGACACCCGTGCCGCGTGGCGGGCGGGGATGAACGCGGCGGCGAGGCTGACCAGCAGCCCGGCGGCGAACGCGGCGAGCACGGTGCCGCCGGTGACGACCGTGCCGCCGGCGGGGATCTCCAACCCGAGCGCCGCGAGCAGCCCCTTGAGCAGGCCGGCGACCCCGATCCCGGCGACGAGGCCGAGCACGGAGGCGATCAGCCCGATGACCGCGGCCTCGATGAGGGTCGAGGTGAGCACCTGGGTGCGGCTCGCGCCGACCGCGCGCATGAGCGCCATCTCGCGGCTGCGCTGCACGACGAGGATCGAGAACGTGTTGTAGATGATGAAGGACCCGACGAAGAGGGCGACGAGGGCGAACGTCAGCAGGAACGTGTTGAAGAACCCGAGCGCCTCGCGCACGTCGGACTGGCCCTCCTCGGTGACCTCCGCGCCGGTCGCGACCTCGACGCCGTCGGGGACCGCCTCGGCGACCCGGTCGCGCAGCTCCTCCTGGCCCAGCCCGTCCTCCGCGACGATCGAGACGGCGTCGACCTCGCCGGGCTCGCCGAACAGCTCTTGGGCGGTGGGCAGCTCGAACGCGGCGATCGACGCGCCGAGGGGGCTGTCGACCTCACCCCACAGGGCGACGCCCGCGATGGTCACCTCGACCGGGCCGGCGGCGGTGAGCACCGAGGTGGTGTCGCCGACCGACAGCGTGCCCTCCTCGGCGGTGCCCCGGTCGATGACGACCTCTCCGGCGCCGGTCGGCGGGCCGCCCTCGACGAGGTTCATCGGGTTGAGCTCCTCGACGTCGGTCCACACCACGCCGAGGGTGGGCGCGCCCATCGGGTCGCCGATCGGTTCCCCGTCGCTGCCGACGACCTGGGCGTAGCCCTCGACCTCGCCGGTCGCGACGGCGACCCCGTCGACCTCCTCCACCTGCGCGATGAGGTCCGCGTCGATGCGGGGGCGGGAGTCGATGCCGAACTGGAGCTGGTCGCCCTGCTCGAACGCGGACTCGCCGCGGACGACGACATCGGTGCCGGCGTAGACGTCGGTGAAGAGGCCGTCGAAGGTGCGGCCCATCGTGTCGGCGAGCACCAGGGTGCCGGACATGAACGCCACACCGATGAGCACCGCGATGCTCGAGGCCAGCAACCGGTAGCGGCGGGCCCACAGGTTGGTGAAGGTGATGCGGATCACGCCGGGGCTCCGAGCCGCTTGATCTCGTCGATCACCCGTGCCGGGGTGGGCTCGGCCATCTCGTCGACGACCTTGCCGTCGACGAGGAACACGGCCCGGTCCGCGTACCCGGCCGACAGCGGGTCGTGCGTGACCATCACGATCGTCTGGCCGAGCTCGTCGACCGCCCGCCGCATGAAGGTGAGGATGTCGGCACCGGCCCGCGAGTCGAGGTTGCCGGTCGGCTCATCCGCGAAGACGATCTCGGGCCGGGTGGCGAGCGCCCGGGCGACCGCGACGCGCTGCTGCTGGCCGCCGGAGAGCTGGGCGGGCTTGTGGGCGAGGCGGTCCCGCAGGTGGACGGCGTCGATGACCTGGTCCAGCCAGTCCTCGTCGGGCTTCCGTCCGGCGAGGATCATCGGCAGCGTGATGTTCTGCAGCGCGCTGAGCGTCGGCACCAGGTTGAACGCCTGGAACACGAAGCCGATCTGGTCGCGACGCAGGTGGGTGAGCTCCCGGTCCGACAGCGACGACAGCTCCGTGTCGCCGATGTAGACCTCGCCGGAGGTGAGCCGGTCGAGCCCCGCCATGCAGTGCATCAGCGTCGACTTGCCCGACCCGGACGGACCCATGATCGCCGTGAACGCGCCGCGCCCGAACTCGACGTCGACGCCGTCGATGGCGCGCACCTCGGTGGGGCCCTCGCCGTAGACCTTGGTCGCCTTCACGGCCCTCGCGGCCGGGGCCGTCGTCGTGGTGACCTGCGCTGCCTCGGCCATGTCCCCTCCTGGGCGGCGTCGGGTTGGGCGGCGATCCGTCGCTGCCGAGGACGACGCTACGTCGCGACGGGCACCGCGATCCCCTGACATGTGAGATTTCGCCGGGCCTCACGCCGGGGCTCCGTGCTGACGTGGCGTGGCGCCTCGCGGCGAGCTCAACCGGTGCGGGGGTGGCGGACTCCAGACCGCGACCTCCAGATCCGGTGGTCTGCCTCGATCGCTCTCAACCCCGCCTCGGCTGCTGCTGCCGTGATGAGGTCGACGGCCTCGTCGACGCGCGGGCTGCGGCCGATGGTGTCGGATATGAACCGCATGATCATGCGATCGGGCTTCACCCCGTCGAGGTTCAGGAGCATGAGGAAGTAGCGCCAGGTGATGCCGCTGCCCTGCCCCCTGACTGACCGCCACGCCGTCTCCACGTCCTTGAGCTGCTCCGGCGACAGCTTCTCGACCTGGGACTTCGCCGTTGTTCCGTGGCTGACCAACAGGCCGGCGAGCTGGTGGACTGCGTCGGCCTTGAGGATCCCGTTGGTGGTCGAGGTCCGCTGACGGTTGTGCACGATGTCCGCCGCGAACCGCTCAGGACCACCAGCACCTTCGATGACCTGCAGGAGGTCCTCGACCGTGTCCGCGTCGGCTCGGTCCCCGCGGTGCTCGCGATACCGACGGATCACGTTGAGCGTCGTCGGCTCGTACCGGGCGTTGACCGAGTACACCGCGTCGAGGAGCGCGAGGCCCGTCTCGGCGTAGCCGCCGGGCCACGTCGCGCTCGGCAACTCGCGGATCGCCGCCGCCAGCGCCCTGATCTCGTCCTTCTGGTCGCTGCTCATTCCTTCCCTCCCTCCGGAGTCGGCACTGCGGCCGGCTCGTTTCCCTCGGATCGGTCGCGCTTGAACGATCACCAGCGGGATCGACCGCCCACTCGGCCACCGCACCCTCCCGCGCAGGGCGCAAGGTCAGATGTGGCGGCAGTGGATCGCCCGGCGTCGCGACAGAGGCACAGTAGGGAGGCGGGGTGACACTCTCCGGGTGGGGACCCGCAGAGAGACCCGAGGTGGCGCCTCGGTCGGGCGCCAGAACACCGGCAGTCCGAAGCCTGGACGTGCTACGCATCTTCCGTGGGAACGAGGAAGAGGGCGCTGCGGCGCGATGACGCGTGCTCGGTGTGCGGCGCGCACTTGGCGGCAGGGACACGGGCGCAATGGGACTCCGACGCGCGGGTCGTCACATGCCTGCCCTGCGTGGAAGGTGCCCCATCGGCGCACGAACGGCAGCCTGCGAGCCGGGCAGGGCACCACCCGGAACGGCGCGCTCCCGACGACCCGTCGACCGGAGCAACCGTGACGGACCTCGAGGGTGAGCTGATCGATGTCGGCTCTCCCGGTGCGTCCGCTCGACGTGAGTTCGAGCGGCGGAAGGCCAAGCACGAGGCCCGCATCGAGCAGCGTTGGGGGACCGGACGCCTCGGGCGGATCGCGAAGGCGCTGTCCGACGACCCCCAGAGCACCGTCGCATGGGCGAAGGGCGCGGTCGGCGAAGAGAAGGTCGCCAGGGTCTTGCAGGAACAGCTCGGAGACTGCGCGGTGCTGCTGCACGACCGAAAGGTGCGGGGCACTCGGGGCAACATCGACCACCTGGTCGTCGCCCCGAGCGGTGTGTGGATCGTCGATGCCAAGCGCCACAAGGGAAAGGTCGAGAAGCGGGACGTTGGTCGCTGGTTCAAGAGCGACGTACGCCTGTTCGTCGGTGGGCGGGACCGAAGCAAGGCGGTCGAGGCGCTCGGTTGGCAGCACGATGCGGTGCGGGCCGCGCTCGGTGACGGCGACATCCCGGTCCACCGCGCGCTGAGCTTCGTCGGCGCCGAGTGGCCCCTGTTCGCGCGGCCGTTCCAGTTGGACGGAGTGTGGATCAGTTGGCCGAAGAAGCTCGCCGAGCTGATCCGGGGCGGCGCCACAGCCCTCTCCGAAGATGACATCGAGCGAGTCGCACTGCACCTCAGCCGACAGCTGCCCTCGAACTGAAGATCGCCGGCGGCGGGCTCGGCCGTTCTGGCGAACCTCAGCCGGTCGAGATCCGCACGTACAGGTCGTGGGGTCGGTCGCCGTCGGGGGTGTAGCCCTCGTCGAGCAGCACGCCGTCGGGCTCGTGGCCGAGCGAGCGGGCGTGGTCCTGCATCTCGCCGAACCGGGTGGCGATCCCCTCGAGCGGACCGGTGTGCACCGAGTGCACGTAGCTCGCCGTGGGCAGCTCGACCCGCACCATGCCCTCGGGCGCGTCGGCCGACCCGTCGACCCGCAGGCCGAGGATTTCGCGGTAGCGGCCGTCGCCGAGGTGCTCGGACACCTCGACGAAGCGGTCGCCGAGCCCGCCACGGATCGCGTCGGCCTCCTCCCAGAGCCGCTTCCAGGCCTGGGGCACCAGCGTGCCGAGCTCGTCGAAGCGCGCTTCGACGACGATGCCGACGACGGTCATGGGTTCGAGCCGGACGACCTGCATCGCACGAGTGTGGCACCCACCCGGCGGCGCGCCGGGCGACCGCGACCGTCGGGCGTCGTTCGGGAACCGTCGTTCCGGGCGGCTCGATCAGGGGACGAGCACCGCCCGCCCGGAGACCTCGCCCTGCTCGAGCCGCTCGAGCGCCTGGGCGGCGTCGGTCAGGTCGAACCGGTCGACGTGCACGTCGATCATGCCCCGCTGCGCGAGGTTGACCACCTCCTGGAGGTCCCGCCGGGTGCCGCCGTAGGGCTTGCGGATGGTCGTGCCCCACGGGACGTAGGTGCCCACCGGTTCCGGCCGGAAGGCGATCTCCCCCGCGCCCAGCCCGACCGCGGTGATCTCGCCGCGGTTGCCGATGCACGCGAGCGCCGTGGTGAGGGTCGGCGTGACGCCGACGAAGTCGAACACGGCGTCCGCGCCGACACCGCCGGTGATCCGCATGATCTCGTCCGCGGCGCGCTCGTCGGACATGAGGGTGAAGTCCGCGCCGAGCTCGGTGGCGCGGCCGAGGCGCTGCTCGTCGGTGTCGACCGCGACGATGCGGACCCCGGAGGTGGCGCGCAGGATCTGGATCGCCATGTGGCCGAGGCCGCCGACCCCGATCACCACGACCGTCGAGGTGGGCCCGAGGCGGGGGCGGGACAGCGAGATCGCGTGGTACGGGGTGAGGCCGGCGTCGGTGAGCGGCGCGGCGAGCACGGGGTCGAGGTCGCCGAGGGGGACGACGTGGCGGTTCGGCACCGCGACGTACTCGGCCCAGCCGCCATCCGCGCCGAGGCCGGGGCCCATGGTGGTGCCACGGGGGAAGGTCTCGCAGTAGTTCTCGGCGCCGACCGCGCAGTTGCGGCACCGGCCGCACCCCCAGCACGGGTGGACGAGCACCGGGGTGCCCTCCTCCCAGCCCAGCACGCCCTCGCCGATGCCGACGATGGTGCCGGCCACCTCGTGCCCGAAGGTCATCGGCGTGGGGAAGAGGGCTTCCTCCGCGTGGAGGATGTGCAGGTCCGAGTGGCACACGCCGGCACCGGTGACCTTGACGAGGACCTCACCGGCTCGGGGCTGAGGCTGGTCCACGTCACGCACCTCTGCCTCGCCGGGATCGGTCAACTGGAAAGCACGCATCTGGACCTCCTCGCGTCGCGGACGGCGGGACGGGCCCGCGGGCGACGTCCCCGCGCGCTCCCTACCCCGTGTGGCAGGGACCGATCCGGGGAAACCGGCTGGGCGTGCGTGGCGCCCGCGAGCAGGCTGGCGGCCATGGCCGATGCACTGCGCGCACGACTGACCGACGACCTCCTCGCCGCCCGGAAGGCTCGCGACGAGGTGCGCGTCGCGGTGCTGCGCACGACGCTCGCCGCGCTCGGCAACGCCGAGGCGGTGGATGCGGCGACGGTTCCCGACGGCGTCGCGGAGGCCCCTCGCCGGGAGCTGGGGCGGGACGAGGCGCTCCTGTTGATCAGGACGGAGCGGGAGGAGCTGCTCGAGCGCAGCCGTGAGATGGCGGCGCTGGGCCAGGACGACGAGGCGGAGGTCCTGGCGCGCTGGGCCGAGGTGCTCGACGACTACCTGGGCTGAACCGCGTCGAGGTGCTCGCCGGGGTGCGGTCCGGGCTCGGGCGCCGGGAGTTCAGGCCGGTGGGGCGGGCCCGCCGTTGTCCCGGAACCCGATGAGGCGGTGGCTGTTGTCGCAGTACGGCTTGTTCTCGCTGGCACCGCAGCGGCACAGCGCCACCCGGTACTCCTCGGGCTGCTCCCTCCCGCCGGGGCCGCGCAGCACCACCCGGCCGCGCACGTAGAGGGGGCCGTTGGGGCGGACCTCGACGGTGGTCGGCTCGTCGGGCTGTTCGGGGGCGACGCCGTCGCCGTCGTAGCGGAGCGCGCCGGTCGGGCAGGCCCGGATCGTCGCGGCGACGTCCTCCGCGTCGGCTGCGGTCAGGTCGATCCAGGGGCGGGCATCCACGTCGAACACGGCCGGGAGGCGCTGCAGGCAGATGCCGGTGTGGATGCAGCGGGTGGCGTCCCAGTACACCCGGATGCGGTCGTCCTCGTAGGTGCGGGTGACGTCCCTGGTCCGGGGAGCGCCGGCCTCGCTCGGGTCGTCGGCCATAGGGTCCACCTCCTCTCGCGACCGTACGCGGTCCCTCCCCGCCCTCGGGGGCCTTTCCTACCCGAGCGACCGCCTACCCGGTCGGTCGCTCGGTTGCGCCCTGGGCGAGCGGGCAGCGGCGGGTGCGTGGGAGATTGAGGGCGACGTCGACCGGATCGGGGGCGTGGATGACCAGTGGCCTGTCCAGGGTCGACGCACCGAGCGAGGTGGTGTGTCCGTTCACGCTGCGGGTCGACCACGTCGCCGCGATGCTCAACATGGAGCTCCCCGACCACCCGGTGTACGACGGGCTGGAGCTGCAGTGGTTCGACGACGAGGACCACGGCACCGGGATGCTGTTCTTCCTGTCGCGCCGTGGCAGCCGGCAGGTCGACTACTACGTGCAGCGGGGGCTGCGCCTGGACCGTGGCGGCTACGAGATCGGTGGTGGGATCCGCAGCTGGAACGAGGTCGACTTCGAGGTCGCCCGCTTGGCGGTCGCCGACGACGGCGTGGACGCGGAGCTGCGCGTCACCGACGTGGACGGGCGGCCCGTGGAGCTGCGCATCGACGACCGGGACGGTCGGCCGCGCCAGCCGGCGGGGCTGCTGGCGCCGGTCAGTGCAGGGGTGCAGCGGCCCACGAGCCTGATGCTGGTCTGGATGCCGCGGTTCGACCTGGTGCGGAACCGCGGGACGCGACCGGTCGTGCGGATCGACGGGGAGGACGTCGCGTTCGGGCGGCTGCCAGGGGCGAGGCTGCACGGCCGGCACCTCATCAAGTACGCCGCGCCGCTCGTGATCGCCGAGGTCAACCGGACCGGCGAGGGCGCGGCGGGTGGTGCCGCCGCCGGCGGCGAGATTCGTCGGGACGCGGGTGGCCGGGTGCGGGAGGTCGTCGCCCGGAGGGCGGGGCATCGGGCGGAGCTGCGGCTGGAGCCGCCCCTGCCGGTGCTCGACGGGCTCGGGGATGGGTCGGCCGCGTCGGGGCGCTGGCACGTCGGGGTCGACGGGGTCCGCCTCACCGGTGGACGTGGTCGGTGGCGCCAGCCGACGAGCACGTGCGGATCGAGATGGACGTCGACGAACGGTGGGCGCCGGGACCGCTGCCCCCGCTGATGCGGGTCGTCACGTCGCTGGTCCCGGTGTTCCGCCGCTGGCCGACGACCTACCGGTGGCGGGGCCGGCTCCGCCTCGGACCGGAGCCCGCGATGGAGGCCCGCTGGGAGCGCACGGGCACGCATCGGGGGCGCCGGAGGGACGCCGCCCTGTTCGGGTCCGCCGCTCCCCAGGTGACGGCGGACGGGGACGCTGCGCCGGATGCCGGGCGTGCTGCTGCGGGTCGCTCGGCCACCGAGTGGGTGATCCTCGGGATGGAAGCGCTGCTCGCGGTTGCCGCGGTCGGCGGCGGAGTGGGGATGATCAGCGGGGCGGTTGACCTGGGCGAGGCGACGAGTCGCCTGCCGTTCGGGTCCGCGGCGTTCGGCGGCTGGGCGCTGATCGCGGTGAACGGGGTGCTGCCCGCCGCGGCGATCGTCGCGGAGTTGCGCCGCCACCACCTGGCGCCCTACGCCCACGTGGGCGTCGGGAACGCGCTGGCGGGTTGGATCGTCGTGCAGGTCGGGTTCCTCGGCTGGCCTCCCCTGCCATTGCAGTGGGGCTGCTTCGCCTACGGGCTGGGGTTGGCTGGGTTGGCGGGGCTGGCGCTACGACAGGTTCGCGGGTCGAGGTGAGCCAACGGCGACGAGCGGACTGCCCGGGCCGACCCCCGGAGGCTGCCCCAGGCTGAGGCGAGGGAGAGCCGCTCAGGTGCCGAGCACCGCCCAGCCGATCAGGCTGTCGAGCCGCCCACGCACGGACTCATGTGGCTCTCCTTCTCCGGGACAGAGAGATAGGTTCGAAGCGCGGCAAGGGAGGGCACGTTGGGCTGGATGAAGCGACTGTTCGGCCGCGAGGAAGCTCGTGCCGAACGGACTGAGATGCTGCTCGTCGAGAGCGGCGTCGCCGACCCCAGCGACCTGGACGATGTCGTCGAAGTCGAGGTCGTCGGCGAGGGCAGCTATCAGGACGCGATCGAGCGCATCGCCGGGCCGAAGGAGCCCGAGGGGAAGCAGATGCTCGTCGGCGCCACACTGCGGTGCGAGCCGAGCAACGAGTACGACCCCAACGCCGTACGAGTGGAGGTGATGGGACAGCTCGTTGGGTACCTCCCACGCGATCTCGCTGCCAAGGTCTGCACCGCCCTGTCTGCGAAGGGCGGCGCGGTTGAGGGAAGTGGAATGATCGTTGGCGGCTGGCGCGACGCCATCAGTGAGGGCCATTTCGGGGTTCGGGTCTGGCTGAACGGTCGCGTCGCGAGCGAGCTCGGCATCGAAGAGCCCAAGCGGCGCAAGCCGCTCCCGCCGTTGCCACCGCCTGCACCGCATGAGGTGCGACTGTCTCCCCCGGAGGCCAGCGACGTCGCGATTTCGACGCTGACCATCACCTGCGAGGAGCACTACCAGCCGGCGATCGCTGCGTCGTGCCCGGACGACGAGGATCGCGATCGGTGGAACACGGTCGTGTCATTCGCGATCGCCGACTGCAACCCTCACTCCAAGAAGAATGAGCAATGCCTAGAAGTGCGTATCGGAGATGCCACTGTCGGGTATCTCACGCCCGCCATGTCGAACCGCCATTTGGCCCGTGTCGCGGCTGCGCTGGACCGGGGTCGGCTGCCCACCGCCGTCGCCTCAGTGTCGAAAGGCCAGAAGGGTGGTCAGATGATCTGGCGGGTCAAGGCGGTACTGCCGAAGGAGTAGTCGGCGTGGCGCCCTCGATCTGCCGTTGGGCTTGTCGCTCCGGCTCGCTCATTCGCCGTGAGGTCGCCGTCGGTACAGTCGGATGGGATGGAGGGAGCAGGGCAGGACCACCTGCCGCTCGGGGGGATGGCGCGAGACGTCATCCGAGAGATCCGCAACGCTGTGCGGGCGGAGTTGTCGGCGGCCGGCGACTTCCAGTCCTTCCCCGTGACGGACGGCAGGCGCATCGGTCGGATCGGCGGGATGCACTACTGGTCCTTCGCCGCGCCGCTCGACCCGTCGACCGCGCCGACCGTCGACTCCCCTGGCACGATCGTGACCCCCGACGGAACGCAATCCGCGGTCTGGGTCGTCGCAGTCGGTGACGAGTCGCTCACCCTCGCGGTCGAGGACGACCTCGGCGAGGCCCTTCCACGCGCCGAGGTCACGCTCGACCCCGCCGACATCCTCAGGCGGCTGTCCGAGCGCCTCGCCGACCTCGAAGCTGGCGGGGGCGACGTCACCCTCATCGACGAGCTCGTCAGTCCTGGCGTGCTCGCGACTGTCAGCGAGCAGGAGTCCGGCGACGCATCGCGCTGGACACCGCCGAACGCTGACGAGGAGCAGGAGCGCGCGGCGGAGATGGCGGTGGAGTCGGGCGTCCGCTTCACGTGGGGCCCGCCCGGAACCGGCAAGACGCGCGTGCTCGGCCGCGCCGTGGGCATCGCCGCGCGCCGGGGCGACACGCTGCTGGTCCTCGCCCATGCGAACGCCGCGGTCGACGTGGCAGCTGCGAGGATCGCCCAGGAGCTCGACGGAGAGGGGTTGCTAGAGGAAGGTCGGGTCCTGCGGGTCGGCAACGTCACGACGAACGCGACCGAGTTGACGCAGGTTCTCCCGGACCGAATCGTTGAACAGCAGGTCCCGGGTCTGATCGACAAGCTCTTCATCCTCGATGAGGAGCGCCGGGGGCTCAGCGATCGCATCCGGACGGGTGACCCGGACGGTCAGCTCGCAGCGCGGCTGGCCGAGGTCCGCAGCGAGATCCGGCGGGTCGAGCGAGCTCGTCGGGAGGCGATCCGCGACGCGATCGACGAAGCCTCGGTGATCGTCACCACGCTGTCGAGGGCGATCGTCGACGACCGACTGTGGGATCGCTACTGGGACGTCGTCATGGTGGACGAGGCCTCCATGGCCCCGCTCGCGATGGTGCTCGCGCTGGCCATGCGAGGGCCGACGACGCTGTCGCTCCTCGGCGATCCTCGTCAGCTGCCGCCGGTGCACCGCAGCGACGAACCCGCGGCGACCAGCTGGTTCGGTCGGGACGTTTTCAACTTCGGCGGCATCACTGCCGGGGATCACGACCCCGCCCTCGACCAGCGGCTGTGTGCGCTGCGCGTCCAGTTCCGCATGGGGGAGACGATCTGCGCCGCGGTCGACGAGCTGGCCTACAAGGGCATGCTCCGCACGCACCCGACCGCGCGCGATCGCGGCATCCGTCTCGCCGAGGCGCTCCCCGCCCAGGCCGACGAGGTCGTCGTGGTCGACACCTCGTCGTTGGGCGCGCGCTGTTGGCCTGACCCCGAGCCGGGGTCGTTCTCCCGCATCAACCCGACGAGCGGCGCGCTCGCGGCGACGCTCGCTGCGGAGTTGCTCGACTCCGGCTGCGAATCCGTCGCCCTCGTCAGCCCCTACCGCTCGCAGGTGCGGTGGATGTCCGCGCTCACCCGAGACTCAACAGCGATGTCGGCCTCGACGGTGCACCGACTCCAGGGCGGCGAGGCCGACGGGGTGGTGCTCGACCTGACCGATGGGGCGCCGATGGAGCGCCCGAGCAAGCTCACGAACGACGGCAACCTCGCGATGCGCCTGCTCACGGTCGCAGCGTCCAGAGCGAGGGGGAAGCTGGTGGTGCTCGTCGACCGTTCGTTCGTCCACGAGCGGGTACCGCTCGGCGGGCCGATACGTCAGCTGCTCGAGGCGACCGCTTCCGTTGGTGCAGCGGAGCTCGACGCCATCGAGCTCCTGCGCGAGGTCGAGGAGACCACGGCCGGTGTCCTGCCCTTCCGGTGGGTCGATGAGGTCCCACGGCACGGCGTCGTGCACGATGGGCCGCAGGAGTGGTCCGAGGAGGTCGGGGGGATCGTGCTGAGCGCGCACGCCGAGGGAGCACCGTCGCTGCTGCTGACGAACGGTCGCGTCATCGACGCGTTCCGGAACGACGTCATCGGGATGGGCGCGTGTGGGGGTCGCGGCTGATGGCGATGTCCATACCGGATCGCATCCGGGGGAACCCGGCGATCCCCAAGCCACGCCAGGACGTCGGCGGCGCGCTCGTCGCCGACCTCAGCGAGGCGGCAACGGTCTGGTACGGGCCGCCGTTCGACCCCGACGGCGCGCTGCCCCACTTCGTGGTGCTCGACCCGGCGATCGGACTGCTCGTGGTGATGGTGTTCGATCAGCGCAGCGGGCAGGCGGCCCTGCAAGCTGCGTCGGGGCAGTTGCGGGTCGAAGGAAGCGACGAGATCGACAACCCGCTGGAGCGGGCGACCGAGTTCGGGCATCGGCTGCAGGAGAAGATCGCTGGGGAACCGGCGCTGCCGGATGTTCCCATCACGGGCCTCGCCGCCTTCCCCTACCTGCAGCGCGACGAGGCCGAGGTGCTTGGGTTCGACACTGCGCTCGACCTGGACCACTGCCTCTTCCGAGCTGACCTCGAAGCATCGCGGCGCGGTGAGGGCGGGCTCGAGCAGCGCATGTCGCGCCTGCTCGAGGGCGGCCTTCCGGAGCCGCTGGCGGAGAAGGAGGAGGGGGCCGTGCGCGGCCTGCTTCACCCCGAGGTGGTGATCCAGGCCCCGGAGCAAGCGTCGCTGTTCACCGCGCCGAGCCCGTCGGAAGATCGCGCCGAGCTGTTCCGGGTGATGGACCGGCGCCAGGAGCTCATGGCCAAGGACCTGGGGTCGGGCCACCGAGTGATCCGTGGTGTGGCGGGCAGCGGCAAGACGTTGGTGCTCGTGTCTCGGGCTCGTCTGCTCGCGCGGCTGATGCCGTCCCAGCGGATCCTCGTCGCCTGCTACAACCGGTCGCTCGCCGGGTTGCTGCAGGCGTACCTGGCGGAGTACCCGAACGTCGAGGTCCGCACGGTGCACTCGCTCATGCGGCACGTCATCCAGCTCGCCGGAGATGACGTGCCGACGAACCTCGACGAGTGGTCGACTGCGGTCGGTCCCGCGGTGGAACGACTTCGGGCGGCTGGCAGCCCGCCACTGCCGCAGTACCGCGCCGTCCTCATCGACGAAGCCCAGGACTGCAACGACAGAGAACTGCAGTTCCTCGTCTCACTCGCACAGGAGGTCGATGGCGAGCAGGACGTGCTCGTGGTGTCGGACTCAGCTCAATCGATCTACCGGCGCGGCTTCACCTGGAAGCAGGCCGGCATCCGTGCGCAGGGCCGAACCCGCATCCTGAGGGTGAACTACCGGAACACCCGCGAGATCCTCGCCTTCTCGCACGACTTCCTCACCGCGGACGCCTCCGTGGAAGTTGACGCCGCTCCGGAGCACGACGACAACGTGACCGTGATCGAGGCCGAGTCGGCAGAGCGCAGTGGGCCAGCGCCCCGGGTCGATCTCCTCGTCGACGACGTCGACGAGGAGATCGACGCTGTCGTGAGCGAGGTCAGGTCCGCGCTCCGACCTGACTCCCCCGCACGATCCGTCGCCGTGCTGTACGTCGACGGTCGAGAGGACGATCGAGCGGCGCGCCTGTTCGAAGCGCTGAAGTCCGTCAAGCCGACGCTGCTGTGGAGCAACGCCCCAGCTGCACAGGGTGAACCGAACCCGAAGGACCTCTTGGGCGCGACGGAGTCACGAGTCGTGCTCTCCACGGTGGGGACTGCCGCGTGATCCGGTGACAGGTGGGTTGTGGGGTCAGGCCGCCTGAGTGGCGGGTTCGGGCATGATCGTTTCGTATTCGATGGGGGTCAATCGGCCGAGGGCTGCTTGGCGTCGTCGGCGGTGGTAGGTGCGTTCGATCCAGGTGACGATCGCGATGCGAAGCTCGTCGCGAGTCGTCCAGGACTGGCGGTCTAAGACGTTGCGTTGCAGGAGCGCGAAGAACGACTCCATCGCGGCGTTGTCGCCGGCGGAGCCGACCTGGCCCATGGAGCCGACCATGTCGTGTGCGACGAGCGCCCGGTGCACCTTGCGTGACCGGAACTGCGACCCGCGGTCGGAGTGCAGGATGCAACCGGCGACGTTGCCGCGCCGGGCGACGGCGTTGTCGAGCGCTTGCACGGCGAGCCGGGCTTTCATCCGGTCCTCGATGGAGTAGCCGACGATCCGGTTGGAGTACGCGTCCTTGATGGCGCAGAGGTAGAGCTTCCCTTCACGCGTCCAGTGCTCGGTGGTGTCGGTCAGCCACAACCGGTTCGGCTCCTGCGCGTTGAACACCCGGCGCACCAGGTCGTCATGGGCCGGGGCGCCGGGCTTGGAGCCCTTGGAGCGCTTGGGCTTGCCGAACCGGCACCACCAGCCCATCTCTGGAGTTGACCCGGTTCGGTGGACGGGTCGGGTGTTTCGGTCAGGCAGCTGAGTGCTGGGTGTTCTCGTAGTCGATGGGGCTGAGGTAGTCGAGAGCGGAGTGCCTCCTTCTCGTGTTGTAGA
>Ga0182741_1000317_pt1 | contig 73934 bp, 74 predicted proteins | sample eDN5th37CBELigOP_FD_128874 | JGI IMG/M metagenome (GOLD analysis project Ga0182741, IMG submission 128874) | Enriched Organic Plus compost microbial communities from Emeryville, California, USA - eDNA 5th pass 37_C BE-Lig OP (version 2) (version 2) ...
GCAGTCGACGTGCGAGTAGTGACGCGCAGCCGTCTGGTACTCCACGTGCGACGTGTTGATCGTGATGCCACGCGCCTTCTCCTCCGGCGCCTTGTCGATCTGGTCGTACGACTGCGTCACGACCGACGGGTCGGCAGCAGCGGCGGCGAACGTGATAGCAGCCGTCGTCGTGGTCTTGCCGTGGTCGACGTGACCGATCGTCCCGACGTTCACATGCGGCTTCGTACGCTCGAAAACACCCTTAGCCATCTTCAGTACTCTCCCTAGTCCTCGGTGCGAGGCTCAGCGCTTGACGAGCTCTTCTTGGATGTTCCGCGGGACCGGCTCGTAGTGGTCCAGCAGCATGGTGAAGACCGCACGGCCCTGGGTCAGCGACCGCAGGTCCGTGGCGTAACCGAACATCTCCGCCAGCGGCACGTTGGCGGCGACGACCTGAGCGTTGCCGCGCTGCTCCATGCCCTGGATCTGGCCACGGCGCGAGTTGAGGCTGCCGATGACGTCGCCCATGTACTGGTCGGGCGTCACGACCTCGACGCGCATGATCGGCTCGAGGATGATGGCCTGGCCCTTCTCCATGGCCTCGCGGATCGCCATGGAAGCGGCGATCTTGAAAGCCATCTCCGACGAGTCGACCTCGTGGTACGAGCCGTCGTAGAGCGTGACCTTCATGTCCACGATCGGGAAGCCGAGGAGCGGGCCGGACTGCACGGCTTCCTCGACGCCCTTCTGCACGGCCGGGATGAAGTCCTTGGGCACGGTGCCGCCGACGACGGCGTTCTCGAAGACGATGCCGCTGCCGCGGGGGAGCGGCTCGGCCTTGACCTTCACGTGACCGTACTGGCCACGGCCGCCCGTCTGACGCACGAACTTGCCTTCGACGTCCACGGCCCTCTGGATGGTCTCGCGGTAGGCGACCTGCGGCGCGCCCACGTTGGCGTTGACGCCGAACTCGCGGCGGAGCCGGTCGACGATGATGTCGAGGTGCAGCTCGCCCATCCCGGAGATCTTGGTCTGGCCGGTCTCGGGGTCCGTCTCGACGCGGAACGTCGGGTCCTCTTCCGAGAGCTTGGCGAGGCCGTTGGAGAGCTTGTCCTGGTCGGCCTTCGAGACCGGCTCGATGGCCACCGTGATGACCGGGTCCGGGATCTCGATGGACTCGAGGAGGATCGGATGGTCGGGGTCGGTCAGCGAGTCGCCGGTCGAGGTGTCCTTGAGGCCGATGACGGCACCCAGCTCGCCGGCTTCGATGCGCTCGATCTCCTCGCGGTGGTTCGCGTGCATCCGCAGCAGGCGGCCGATGCGCTCACGCTTGCCCTTGGAGGCGTTGTAGACGTACGTGCCGGCCTCCAGGGCGCCTGAGTAGACGCGCACGAACACCAGACGGCCGACGTACGGGTCGGTCGCGACCTTGAACGCCAGGGCGGAGGTGGGGGCGGCGACGTCGGCAGGGCGCTCGTCCGGCTCGCCGTCGGGCGTGACGCCGCGGACGGGCGGGATGTCGAGCGGGCTAGGCAGGAAGTAGGTGACGCCGTCGAGGAGGCGCTGCACGCCCTTGTTCTTCAGCGCGGAGCCACAGAACACGGGGAACAGCTTCATGGCGATGGTGGCGCGGCGGATGGCGCCACGCAGGGTGTCGATGTCCACCTCTTCGCCCTCGAGGTAGAGCATCGCGACGTCGTCGTCGAAGTCGGCGAGCGTCTCGAGGAGCTGGCTGCGCTTCTCTTCGGCGAGGGGAAGCAGGTCGGCCGGGACGTCGACGACCTCTATGTCGTTGCCCAGGTCGTCCTTGTAGTAGACGGCCTTCATCTCGATGAGGTCGAGGACGCCCTTGAACTGGTCCTCTTGGCCGATGGGCCACTGCACGGCGAGGGCCGTGGCGCCCAGGCGGTCCTTCATCGACCTCAAAACGAGGTCGAAGGAGGCGCCGGTCTTGTCCATCTTGTTGGCGAAGGCGATGCGGGGCACGTGGTACTTGTCCGCCTGACGCCACACCGTCTCGCTCTGCGGCTCGACGCCCTGGCTGGAGTCGAACACCGCGATGGCGCCGTCGAGCACGCGCATGGAGCGCTCGACCTCCATCGTGAAGTCGACGTGCCCGGGCGTGTCGATGATGTTGATGCGCGTGTCGTGCCAGAAGCACTGCGTCACGGCGGAGGTGATGGTGATGCCGCGCTCGCGCTCCTGCTCCATCCAGTCCATCTGGGCGGCGCCCTCGTGGGTCTCGCCGACCTTGTGGATGCGTCCGGTGAAGAACAGGATGCGCTCGGTCAGCGTCGTCTTGCCCGCGTCGATGTGGGCGGCGATGCCGATGTTGCGCGTCTTGCCGAGGTCTGTCTTGGTCGCGATAGTCATACGGTTCCTGTCGCTACTGGCGGCGTGAGCTCACCAGCGGTAATGCGCGTAGGCACGGTTCGCCTCCGCCATCCGCTCGACGTCCTCCTTCTTCTTGACGGCGCCGCCACGTCCGGCAGCGGCGTCGATGAGCTCGCCGGCCACGCGCTCGACGGCCGTCCGCTCGGGACGGGCGTCACAGGCGGCGACGAGCCAACGGAGGGCGAGGGACTGGGCGCGGCGCGGCAGCACCTCGACGGGCACCTGGTAGGTGGACCCGCCGACGCGGCGGCTGCGCACCTCGATGCGCGGGCGGATGTTCTCGAGGGCCTGGCGCACGACCTTGAGCGGCTCCTGGCCGGTGCGCTCCTGGATGAGCCGGCAGGCACCGTAGAAGATGCGGCTGGCGAGGTTCTTCTTGCCGTCGCGCATCAGCTTGTTGATGAGCGCGGTGACGGTCGTGTCGGAGTAGACGAGGTCGGGCTGGAGCTTGCGGACCTCGGCGCGTCTGCGACGTCCCATGGTTACTTGGCCCCCGCCTTCGGCTTCTTGGTGCCGTACTTGGAACGGCCCTTGTTGCGCTGGACGTAGCGGCCGACGCCGACGCCCTGGGCGTCGAGCGCGCCGCGGATCACGTGGTAGCGGACGCCAGGGAGGTCCTTGACACGGCCACCGCGGATGAGGACGACGGAGTGCTCCTGCAGGTTGTGCTTCTCGCCGGGGATGTAGGCAGTGACTTCCTGACCGCCGGACAGGCGCACACGGGCGATCTTCCGGAGCGCGGAGTTGGGCTTCTTCGGCGTCTGGGTCTTGACCGCCGTGCAGACGCCACGGCGCTGCGGCGAACCCTTGAGCGCGGGCGTCTTGCTCTTCTTCTCTATCTTCCTGCGCCCCTTGCGCAGCAGCTGGTTAACCGTCGGCAGAACGATCACTCCCTCTTCTTCCCACTCCGCGGCCGGCGCGGAGGTCATCGGCTCGAGGCCCTCGCCTCGCGATCTGCGCGTTGCAACCGCCGGTTCTCGGCCTAATTGCACTCACGACGAACCATCCCCCGGACCCAACGTTGCGGGCCAGGGGGCTACCAAACCGAGCAAGTATATGTGGTCGTCCCCGCCGCACGCAAGCCCTGCGCTACGAACGGGCCACCTCCACCTATACCCCGAGCGCCGCCTCATGCGCGCGTCCTAGTGTGGCCATGGGCGGAGCCCGTGTCGTCCGCCCGGGGAGGGCACGTGGCAGACCGCGATCAGCGCACCAGCGACGGAGCCGAGGAGGTGGCTGGCGTCAGGGTCACCAGCCCCGGGCGCGTCGTCTACCCCGCGCTCGGCATCACGAAGGGCGAGGTGGCCGAGTACTACGCCGCCGTGGGCGAGGCCCTGCTCGACCGGGCGGCGCACCGCCCGCTGGCCGTGGTGCGCTGCCCCGAGGGCGTCGGGGGCGACTGCTTCTACCAGAAGCACCCCAGCGACTCGTTCGAGCCCGGCCTGCCCCAGGTCCGCATCCAGGAGAAGGACGAGCTCGACGACTACCACTACCTGAGCTCCGTGGCCGACCTGGTGTCGCTCGTCCAGTTCGGGGTGCTGGAGGTCCACGTGTGGGGCAGCACGGTGGACCGCCTCGAGCAGCCCGACCGGCTCGTCTTCGACCTCGACCCGTCACCAGGCGTCCCCTTCGACGTCACCAAGCGCGCCGCCCGGCGCGTGCGCCAGGCGCTGGAGGAACGCGGTCTGACGCCGTTCCTGCGCGCCACGGGCGGCAAGGGCCTGCACGTGGTGGCGCCGCTGGTCCCCGAGGCCGGCTGGGACGAGGCCAAGGCGTTCGCCGAGGCGCTGGCCGGCGAGCTCGCTGACGAGGACCCCGAGCACCTGACGACGGCGCTGCCGAAGGCGCAGCGCGAGGGCAAGGTGTTCGTCGACTACCTGCGCAACGGCCGGGGCGCCACCGCCATAGCCGACTACTCGCTCAGGTCGCGGCCCGGCGCGGGCGTTGCGGTGCCGCTCAGGTGGGGCGAGCTTTCGGCCCTCGAGTCTCCCGCCGCCTACGACCTGCGCCGGGCTCGGAGGCGGCTCGCGGCGCTCAAGCAGGACCCTTGGGAGGGCTTCGAGGAGGCGGCCGCGCCCCTCAGCTCCGCGCGGTGAGCGCTTGGCGGGCTCTCAACGCCAGCTCCTCGGCCTCGTCAGGGTCGTCGGCCAGGGCCGTCAGGTGGCCCATCTTGCGCCCGGGCCGGGCCTCGCCCTTGCCGTAGAGGTGGAGGGACACGCCCGGCACGGCCAGCGCGGCCGCGAAGTCTGGCGCGCCACGCGCCCACAGGTCGCCGAGCAGGTTCGCCATCGCGGCAGGGCGCTCCAGGTCCACGGCCCCCAGCGGCAGGCCGCACACGGCTCGCAGCTGCTGCTCGAACTGGCTCGTCGGCGCCGCCTCGATCGTCAGGTGGCCGGAGTTGTGAGGGCGCGGCGCGACCTCGTTGACGAGCAGCTCGCCCGAACGCGACAGGAAGAACTCGACGCAGCAGACGCCTACGAGGTCGAGCCGCTCGGCGACGGTCACCGCCAGCTCCCTGGCTCGGGAGGCCGCCGCCTCCCCCACGCCGCGCCACGCCCCGCGCCCCGCCGCGAACGGGGCGACGGTGACGTCGAGGACGTGCCGCTCGTGACGGTTGACGAACGGCGCGTAGGCGGCGGTCTCACCGCCCACGCCGCGCGCCACGACGACCGAGAGCTCGGCCGCCAGGTCCACGAGCTCCTCCACGACCACGGGGCCGGAGGCAGCCAGCGCCGCCGCGGCGGTCAGGCCGTCCCCTTCCCACACCACGGCCTGCCCCTTGCCGTCGTAACCGAACCCCGCGGTCTTGACCACGCACGGCACGCCCACCTCTTCTATGGCGGCGGGCAAGCCCTCCCGGTCTGCCACCAAGCGGTGGCGGGGCAGCGGCAGGCCGTTCTGCGCGAGGAACGCCTTCTCGCGGCCGCGGTGCTGCGTGGCCCACAGAGCGCTGGGAGAGGGCCTGACGGTGCCGGCCGCGGCCGCGGCCTCCAGGGCCGCCGCGGAGACGTTCTCGAACTCCAGCGTCACCACGTCGGCGAGGCGGGCCAGCTCGCCCACCGCTGAGGGGTCGTCCAGCGGCGCCCGCAGGTGGGTGTCGGCGACCATGGCGGCCGGAGGCCTCTCCTCCGGCGCCAGCACGGCGAACCCGTAGCCGAGCCGCCGGCAGGCGTAGCCCAGCATGAGGCCGAGCTGGCCGCCGCCCACGACCCCGACGGTGGCGCCGGGCAGGATGGGTACCTGGTCGCCCATCAGGGCTCGAAGCTGGGCGTGGGGAGCTCGGCCGCGGTGGCCGCGGCCGTCTGCTCGCTCCGGTAGGCGATTAGCCGCTCCCGGAGCTCCGGGCGTTCGAGCGCCAGTATGGCGACGGCCAGCAGCGCCGCGTTCTCGGCGCCGGCCTCGCCGATGGTCAGGGTGCCGACTGGCACGCCGCGGGGCATCTGGACTATCGAGAGCAGGGAGTCGAGGCCCGAGAGGGCCGAGCTCCTCACCGGCACGCCGAGCACGGGCAGGTGGGTCTGCGCCGCCACCATGCCCGGCAGGTGGGCCGCGCCTCCCGCCCCTGCGATGATCACCTGGTAGCCGGCGTCGGCCGCCTCGCGCGCGAACTCGGCCATGCGCTCTGGCGTCCTGTGCGCGGAGACGACCTTGCACGTGTGCGGAACGCCGAACGAGGTGAGGACCTCGTCGGCGCGCCTCATGGTCTCCCAGTCGCTGGCGCTGCCCATGATCACAGCCACCAGCGGACGCTCGCCTTCCACGGCCGGCGCCGCCGCCCGCTTGAGCCTGTCCGCCACCGCCACCCACTCCTCACCTTCCGGCGGCGCCTCCACCAGCACCTCGTCGAGGCCCAGCGCGTCGAGGTGCCTGAGCGCCGCGAAGAGCTCGCGTCCGAAGCCCGCCGGGTCGCCCGGTAGCACCAGCCACCTGACGTCGGCAGCTGGCGCCGGGGACGCCGTCGAGTAGACAGCGTGCGCGGCAGCCCCTAGCGGCTCGCGGCGGGCCACGACGCCGCGGGCGCCTATGAGCTCGCGCTCGAGGTCGTCGCCAGGCACGACGCGCAGGGGCGTCACAGGAGCGTAGTGCCTCTCCAGCGTGCCCGGCGCCCGCGGGCCCCCTTGGGATGCCGGGCCGGCGGACACGGCGAGCACCTCGCGCAGCCTCGCTGGGGGCAGGGCCCCTGGCCGCAGGAGGCGGGCCTCTCGCGAGGTCAGGTCAAGGATCGTCGACTCCAGGCCCATGTCCGTGGGCCCGCCGTCAAGGACGAGCACGTCCTCCCCCGCCAGGTCGGCGGCCACGTGGTCGGCCCGCGTGGGGCTGACGCGCCCGAACCTGTTGGCGGAGGGCGCGACGACGGCGCCCCCGAAGGCCTCGAGCAGCCGCCGCGCGGCGGGGTGCGCCGGCACGCGCAGCGCCACGGTGTCCTGACCGCCGGTCACTGCCCTGTCGACGCTCGGCAGGGCGTGGAGCACCAACGTCAGGGGCCCGGGCCAGAACCGGCAGGCCAGCTCCTCGACGAGCTCCGGGGCCGCCCCGCGTGCGGCCTGGGCATCGCGGTCGGCCCAGCTCCACAGGTCGGCCGCCGCCGGCAGGTGGACTATCAGTGGGTGCGCCCGCGGGCGCCCCTTGGTGGCGTAGACACGCTCGACGGCCTGGCGGTCCGAAGCCGCGGCGCCCAGGCCGTAGACGGTCTCGGTCGGGAAGGCCACCAGACCGCCGGAGCGCAGCCTCTCCGCGGCCTCTTGGATACCGTTCCTGTCGGCTTCGATGAGGCGAGCCATGAACGCTGGGGAGCATAGCAGCGCTACACTGCTCTCATGTTCGGCCTCTTCCGCCGCCAGGACCCGCGCTTCCGCGACGACGGCAACTTCCTCATCTGCCAGGTGCGCACGGACGCCCACGGCGAGGTGATAAAGGTGCGGCTGTCCAAGACGTCGGAGATGAGCGTGACGGCCAGCGGCTACTTCGTGCGCAAGTCGTTGATCGGTCCGCGCACCCTCGACGCCGCCACCCTCGAGGTGACGATGAACCGGGGGCACAAGGTGTTGAGCGCGGCCGTGGACGGCGGCGAGCTCCTGCGCACCAGCGAGTGGGAGGAGTGAGGGCCTCCCCTGCGCGCCTCATCGTGTCGCGTGGCGCGGCGGCACGGCGGCGTGAGACCGGGTCGCCTGCTATCATCGGCCTGTGCCAATGAACGAGGACGCCATCCTCTCGTTCTCGGCTCCGCTCGTGGGCAGGCGGAGGCTGATCGTCACCGCTGCGCCCGTCCTCGAGCTCGCGTACGCCTACTTCTTCTTGATGCGGCGCTTCGGCGAGGGCCGTGACGACGACCTGCCATGGGTCAGGCAGCTCCACGAGAACCCGCCCAGCGGCATAGAGGCCATAAAGCGCGCCTGGAGCGACGAGCAGCTGCGCTCCACCGGCACCGAGCTGCTGCTCGTGGCCAGCAGCCTCGGATACGCGCTGGACGGGACGCCCCAGCGCTTCCTGGCCGACTTCCCCACCCTGGCCCAGCGGGCGCTGGAGGGACTGCACCAGCTGCTCGACGGGGACGACGAGCACACCCCCGAGGAGCACGAGGCCAAGTACGCCGAGCTCGAGCGGCGCCTGAAGCTCCTCGCCGATCCCGAGGTGTCGGGAGCCATGCAGGGCGCGCTGAACGGCCTGTGGGCGTACCTGGAGCCCATGTACGAGCGCGAGGGGCGCGCCGTCAGCGAGGCCGCGGCCCGCGAGCTGGAGGCCGAGGTGGCCAGCACTGGCGACCTGCTCTCGGCCCTGCCAGAGCACCACTTCGTGCGCTTCGAGGGCGCCGCGGAGGCCTTCCGCAAGGCGCAGGAGGAGGGCGGGCGCTTCGTCGTGGTCCCGCTCTACTTCGCCTCGCAGGGGGGCTTCCACCTCGACTTCGGCGGCGTGGACTACGTGGGCTACGGGGTGCACGCGGAGAGCCTCTTCGCGAAGCAGCAGACCGAGCTCGCCGAGCTGGCCGGCAAGCTGAAGGCGTTCAGCGACCCCACCAGGCTGCTGCTGATGGTGCTCATCGGGCGGCTCTCGCAGTTCCCGCTCACGGTTGGCGACCTGGCCAAGCAGGTGGGCGTGAGCCAGCCGACCACCAGCGGCCACCTCCGGATGCTCAAGGAGATGGGCCTGGTCGACGTGGTCAAGAAGGGCAACAGGTCCTACTACCGGCTGGTGGAGCCGGCCGTCAGGGACGTCATCTCCGCCCTCCAGCGCTCGCTCTTGGGCTGAGCCGGCCTTCCCCATCCTCCGCGCCGTCAGCTACGCCGATCGCTCGCTTAGGCTACTGCCTATATCGGCGAGGCCCTATTGACATGCTTGAAGTGGTCGCCTATAGTTCTCCATAGGAGGTGGCCAATGTTCCCGACGGTCGAACAGCTACGGCAGCTGGTGAAGGATCGCGTGGTAAGCAACGCTCGCAGCGCCAACCTGGCGCGCGCGATCCAGACCAGCAGGACCGCACGCGACGGCCGCTGAGCAGGCCGCCGCTGCTTCCAGGAGACGCGCTCGCACCCTCCTCCGAACACCGGTGCGGGCGCGTTCGCATGTAGGCGAACGCCGATGAAGAACGAAGGGGCGCCGGAGAACCGGCGCCCCTCTTCTACCCCCTCGTAGGTCGGGTCAGCTCACTGGGCGCTGATCAGGTCGGGCCGCAGCGACTTGGCCTCGCGCAGGTAGACGTGGACCATCTCGCGCTGGGAACGGCGCGTGTGGACCTGCATCATCACGCGCACGCACCGCGGTAGGCGGCCAGGGACCGGGATCTCCTGGTTGCACATCAGCGGCACCATGTTCATGCCCAGCGCGCGCGCAGCCTCGGCGGGGAACGTCGAGACCAGGTCGGGCGTGGTCGTGAAGAAGATGGCCGCGATGTGGTCGAAGTCGGTCACGCCGTTGGCCTCGAGCATCGCCACGAGCAGCTCGAGGGTGGCCTCGTGAATGAGGTCGGGGCGGTCGGCTTCAACGGTGGTGGCACCGCGCACTCCCCGCACCCAGATGGGCCCCTGGTCCATGGCGCGGAGTCTACCAACAAGCGTACGTCACGCCTCTCACGCGCTTGCCCTACCATACTTGGTCCATGGAACCCGGGACCGCGTGGTTCGACATGACGGCGGACCAGCGCGCCGTCATAGGCCCCCTGCGCGAGGTCTTGCGCGACGAGGTGGCGCCCGGCGCGGCGGCGCGTGACGCAGGCGGCGAGTTCCCCCACGAGCTCGTGAAGCGGCTCGCCGGCCTCGGCCTCTTCGGCCTGCAGGTGCCCGAACGCCTCGGCGGCGCCGGGCTCGACACCGTCACGACCGCGATGGTCATCGAGGAGGTCGCGGCCGTCGACGGGTCGCTGGCCCTCACGGTGGCTTCCCACAACTCGCTGTGCCTGGGGCACCTGCTGCGCGCCTCGGACGAGCGTCAGCTCGCCGCGTGGGTGCCGCCGCTGGCCGCCGGCGAGCGCCTGGGGGCCTGGTGCCTCACCGAGCCGGGAGCGGGCTCCGACGCCGCCGCCCTCACGACGCGGGCGCGACGCACCCCCGTCGGCTGGGTGGTGGACGGCAGCAAGGTATTCATCACGCAGGGCTCGGTGGCCGGCACGTACGTGGTCATGGCGCGCACCTCCGAGCCGGCAGAGGGCCGCGAGCGCGGCCACGGCATCAGCGCGTTCGTCCTCGACGGCGCCACGCCCGGGCTCGTGCGCGGCAAGCCGGAGAAGAAGCTCGGGCTCACCAGCTCCGACACGACACCCCTGACCTTCGAGGGCATGGAGCTGCCCGCGGACGCGCTGCTCGGAGCCGAGGGCGAGGCCTTCGCCGACGTCGCCCACGTGCTCACCGGCGGCCGCATCGGCATCGGCGCCATGGGCATCGGCCTGGGCCGCGCGGCCCTGGAGGCCGCCCTCGCCTACGCCTCGGAGCGGCGACAGTTCGGCAAGCCCATCGCCAGGCACCAGGCGGTGGCGTTCAAGCTCGCCGAGATGGCCATGGAGCTGGAGGCGGCCAGGCTCCTGGTGCTGAAGGCTGCCGCGCTCCGCGACGCCGGCCGCGACCACACGGCGGCGGCCGCCATGGCCAAGCTGAAGGGCAGCACGGCCGGCGTGGCGGCCTGCGACGCCGCCATACAGGTCCTCGGGGGCTACGGGTACACGAAGGAGTACCCCGTCGAGCGCTACTGGCGCGACGCCCGCCTAACGCGCATCGGTGAGGGCACCGACGAGATCCAGCACCTGATCATCGCGCGGGAGCTGCTCAGGTCGGCGGGCGCCTGAGGTCAGGCGCTCAGGCGGCTACCAGCTCGCCGGCCGGCACCTGGCCGAGCGGCGCGTCGAGCACCTCGTCGGGCACCGCCCGCGCTGCGGCGAGCAGCAGCTCCGGGCCCGCCCCCGGCTTGACCACGCCCTCGGTGAGCGCCCGTCGCCAAGCCCTGCCCCCCGGGGCGCCCTTGAAGAGGTTGAGCGCGTGCCTGGTGACGGCCTGCAGCGGCGTGCCGGCGGCGACCTCCGCGGCGGCGTAGGCCGCGAGGCCCGCCACGACCTGGCGCCTGGTGGTGACGCGCGGCCGGCCGGTGAGCGCCGCGTCCACGTCGGCCATGAGGGCGGGCGACTCGTAGAACGCCCTGCCCACCATCACGCCGTCCACGTGCTCCAGGTGCGCCAGGGCCGCCGGCACGTCCGACACGCCGCCGTTGACCTCGACGGTCAGCCAGGGGCGCTCGCGCTTGAGCCGGTAGACGTCCTCGTACCTCAGGGGCGGCACGGTCCTGTTCTCCCGCGGCGACAGGCCCTGCAGCCACGCCTTGCGGGCGTGCACGGTGTACGCCACCGGCACACCGCCGGACACTCGCTCGACGACGTCGACGAAGCGCAGCATGTCGTCGTAGGCGTCGGCCTCGTCGATGCCGATGCGGTGCTTCACGCTCACCGGCAGGCCCGTCTCCGCCATCGCCGCCAGGCACTCGCCGACGAGCGCCGGCTCGGCCATGAGGCAGGCGCCGAAGCGGCCAGAGCGCACGCGGTCGGAGGGGCACCCGACGTTGAGGTTCAGCTCGGCGTAGCCGAAGGCTGCCGCCACGTCCCCGGCAGCGCGCAGCTCGTCGGGGTCGGAGCCGCCAAGCTGCAGCACCACGGCCCCCTCCTCCGGCGTGCGCGCCAGCAGCCGCTGGACGTCGCCGTGGAGGACGGCCTTGGCCGTCACCATCTCGGTGTACAGGAGTACTTCGCGCGAGACGAGCCGCGCCAGGCGCCTGAAGTGGCGGTCGGTGTACGCCATCATCGGCGCCACCGATAGGCGCGGCCGGGCCGCGCTCCAGTGGGTCCAGGCGTCGCGGCGGGCCGTGGGCGCGCTCACGCCGGAGCCTCCACGCGCCGCGGCTTGCGGAAGGCGATGTCCTCCCACTCGCCCTCCTCGACGACCTCGAGGCTGGGGTTGCGGCCCCTGAAGTAGGCCACCACCTCCTGCACCAGGTCGTCAGGCGTGCTGGCCGCCGAGGTGACGCCCACCGAGCCGACGCCGTCCAGCCACGAACCGTCGATGTCGGCCGCCGACTCGATGCGCCTGGCGTTGCCCGTGACGTCCTGCGCCAGCTCGACGAGCCGCATCCCGTTCGACGAGGCAGCGCTCGTGACCACGAGGAACATGTCCACATGGGGGGCGATGCGCCGCACGGCGTCCTGGCGGTTCTTGGTCGCGAAGCAGAGGTCGTCCGACGGCGGCACCACCAGGTTGGGGAAGCGCCGCTTGAGGACCTCGATGGTCCTCATGGTGTCGTCGACCGAGAGCGTGGTCTGCGTGAGCACGACGACCCTGTCCGGGTCGGGGACCTCGACGGTGTAGGGGTCGGCGAGCGCCGGGTCGTGTTTGCGGTTGCCGACGACCGCCACCACGGTCGTCTGCCCTGGCGCCTCGCCGCGCGTGCCGATCACCTCTTGGTGGGTCGTGGAGTCGCCCACCAGCAGGATGTGGAAGCCGCGCTCGGCGTAACGCTTGGCCTCGTTGTGGACCTTGGTGACGAGAGGGCAGGTCGCGTCGACGGTGGCCAGCCTGAGCTCGGCCGCCCGCCGCCTGACCGCAGGGCTGACTCCGTGGGCGCTGAACACGACGGTGTGGCCGACCGTCCGACCCTGCTGGGCGGCTGCGCGGCGGGCCGCCTCGAGGTCGTCGAGGTCCTCCACGAAGGTCACCCCGTGGCTCTGCGCCAGGCGCGAGACGACGGTCTTGTTGTGGACGATGTCGTGGTAGACGGCTATGCCGCCCTCGCCGCGCGCCTCGGCCTCAGCCGCCTGCTCCTCCACGGCCTTGATGGCCATGACGACGCCGGCGCAGAAGCCGCGGGGCTTGGCTAGGAAGAGGCGCTCGACCATCGCGTGGATGATACCGGGGCCAAGACGGGTGCGCCGTCCACACGCTTGTCGACCCGCGAGGGCCCGTGTTACTGTCAAGAACGCTGCCAGCGGCGAACGGGCGATTAGCTCAGCTGGTTAGAGCGCGTCGCTGATAACGACGAGGTCAGTGGTTCGAGTCCACTATCGCCCACCAAGGCAGAGGGCGCGTCCCCGGCGGGGACGCGCCCTTCCCTTTGACCCGAGTCGGCGCTCAGGGCGCGGCGAAGACGTCGGTGCGCGCCCCCAGCGTGAGCTCCACGCGGAACGTGGCGTTGCCGCGCTGCACGGTGACGACGATCGTCTGCCCGATCTCCTTCTTCCTCACCTCGGCTACCAGGTCCTGGTACGTGGGCGTGGGCCTGCCGTCGACCGCGACGATCACGTCCACTTGCGGCACGAGCCTGACGTTGCCGTCGGTACCCCTGACCGTCTGCTGCGTGCGGCTGCGCAGGCCGGCCACGTCGGCGGGGCTGCCGGTCACGACCGTGCCCACCACGACGCCGGGGCGGGCCCCGAAGTAGTAGCCGGAGGTGGCAGGGTCGTAGTCGGTCTCCACCAGGAAGCCGAGGACCGGGACGTCGCGCCTGCCGCCGGCCACGACCGACGTGTACAGCTCGTCGCCCTGCACGATGGGCACGGCGTAGCTGGCGTACGTCGTGGGCAGGCGCGCGCCTCTGAGGTAGGGAGGCACCCAGTCCTGCGAGGTCATGGCCGAGGGGTTGAAGCTGATGTAGCTCACGACGCCGACGACCTCGCCCTTGGAGTTGACGACGGGGCCGCCGGAGTCGCCCGGCGCCAGCGAGTTCGTGAGCTCGATGGTGCCGCTGGCGAAGTCGGCCCTGCCGGCCTGCACGCCCATGCGGGTGACGTTGCCGGCGCGGGCTGCCAGGAAGTCGCCGCGGCTGTTGCCGATGGCCACCACGCGCTCGCCCACGCTGGGCCGGCGCGCGGCGGGCGTGAGGAACGGCACTGCCCTGTCCACGTCGGCCCGCAGGGAGGCCAGGTCCATGTAGACGTCGAAGCCCACGAGCTCGAGCGGGTACTCCTGGCCCCACTCGGTGACCGCCACGAGCCGCGTCGGGCACCCCTGCGTGGTGCTCTGCTCGACGACGTGGAAGGCCGTGAGGACCAGGCCGTCGGAGGACACGAAGAAGCCCGTGCCGATGCCCAGGGTCTGACCACCACGCTGGCCGGTGCAGCGCGCCTCGATGCGCAGAGTGGCCTCCCTGGCCAGCAGGTAGGCCTCCTCCAGCTGCCCCTCGGGCGCCTCCACGGGAGGCGGCCCCTGGACGTGCATGAGGCGCGGCTCCTCGCGTTCGATCTGCGTCGCCAGCGCCGCGGTGATGGCGAGCGTGAAGAAGAGGAGCCACGTCAAGGGGCGGGGGGTTGGCACGGCGCCATTATTATCGGCCGCTTCGGGCTTCCTGGGTATCATTGGCCGCATGCCGCTCCCCGTCGACAACTCGCCCGACCCCGCCTACCGTGAGAAGCTGGCAGAGGCAGCTCGCGTCGCCCGCTCGTGGGAGGGCCCCGTCGTGGTCCTCACGCACGTGGATCCCGACGGTGACGCCGTGGGCAGCAGCCTGGCGCTGGCCCGCGCCCTGCGGGGCCTCGGCAAGCAGGTGACGGTGGCCGCCATGCCGCCGCGCTTCCTGCGCTTCCTCGCCGAGCCGGGAGAGATCGTCGACGAGGTCCGGTCGCTGCCGGCGGGCACCCTGCTGTTCGTCCTCGACGTGGCCGACAAGGCGCGCGTGGCCGGAGGGCCTGTCGAAGGCGCGGCCTTCACCGTCAACATCGACCACCACGGCACCAACGACCGCTTCGGCGACATAGCGGTGGTGCAGCCCAGCAAGGCTGCCACCGCCCTCCTGATGAAGGAGCTCATAGATGAGCTGGGCGTGGAGTGGACGCCGGCCATCGCCACCGCCTGCCTCACGGGGATGATCACCGACACCGGCAACTTCCGCTTCTCGAACACGAGCCGCGAGGTGCTCGAGGCCGCCGGCGAGCTGCTGGACCGCGGCGTCGACTACACCTGGCTGACGGACAGGCTGCAGTGGCGCCACCCCGGCTACTTCAGGACGCTGGGGCGCGTCATGGAGACCGTCACCTTCGACCTGGACGGCAAGCTCGTCATGGCGCGCTACACCGAGGACATGCGGCCCCAGACCGGCGAGGAGGCGGACGACTCCGACGACTTCGTGGGCATCATCCGCTACGCGGAGGGCGTGCTGGTGGCGGTGCTGCTGAAGGAGCGCGGCGCCGACGTGAAGGTGAGCGTCCGCACGCGCGGGGGCGTGTCGGCGCAGGCGATCTGCATGGAGCTCGGCGGCGGCGGCCACGTCCCGGCCGCCGGCGCCACGATCCGCGGCGTCGACCTGGACGAGGCCGAGCGCCTCCTAGTGGCCGCCGTCAGGCGCGAGCTGGAGCGCCGCGGCGACCTGCCGGCCAGCGCCTGAGCCCCGGCTCAGTCGACCCGCCCGAGACCCAGCCCCTTACCGACCTGCCCGACGGCCAGCGGGAACAGCGCGGCGCCGATCGCCAGCGCCCAGCCGGCTGCTGGCAACGCCTGCGCGGAAAGCGCCCTAGCCAGCGGCGGCACCAACGGCACCGCGGCGACCATCGCGCAGCAGGCGGCGATGGCTGACCAGACCCAGGGGTTGCGGGGCAGCGGGTCGCGGTACGCGGGCCGCCCGTCCCCGAAGCGGGCGTCGCGCATGTTCAGCACGTGGAACACCTGGGCCAGCGCCAGGCTGATGAACGCCACGGTGACGGCCTGGCCCTGTGACAGTGCCAGCGGCCCCAGGCAGTAGGCGTAGGCCGCCAGCACGGGCGCCGTGAGCAGCACGGCGTAGCCAACGACGGTGCTCCAGTGGCGCCGCGCCAGTATCGGCTCGCGCGGGTCGCGTGGCGGCCTGTCGAGGACGCCCGGGTGGGAGGGCGTGGTGCCCAGCGCGAGGGCCGGGAACACGTCGGTGACGAGGTTGAGGAAGAGGATCTGCAGCGGCAGGAGCGGCAGCGGGAAGCCCAGCGCCGCGGCGAGGCCGATCACCAGTATCTCGGAGAGGTTGCAGGACAGCAGGTAGGCGACGGCCGCCCTGATGTTGCGGAAGATCGCCCTGCCCTCCTGCACCGCCGTGACGACGGTGGCGAAGTCGTCGTCCTTGAGGACCATGTCGGCCGCCTCGCGCGCCACGTCGGTGCCGCGCCGGCCCATGGCCACCCCGATGTCGGCCCTCTTGAGAGCCGGGGCGTCGTTGACGCCGTCGCCGATCATCGCCACCACGGCTCCCGCGCGCTGGTGCAGCTCCACCAGCCTCAGCTTCTGCTCGGGGCTGACGCGCGCCAGCACGTCGGTAGCCACGACGCGCGCGGGGTCTTCGCCGTCGGCGCGCTCCAGGTCAGCGCCCGTGACGACGTCGTCGGGGCGCGCGAGACCGACGGCGTTGGCGATGGCGCGAGCCGTGACCGGCTGGTCGCCGGTGACCATGACCACGCGGATGCCCGCCCGCCGGCAGGCCGCCACCGCCGTAATGGCGGCCTCGCGCGGCGGGTCGGCGAGGCCCACCAGGCCCACCAGCGTGAGGCCCTCCAAGGGGTCGTCAGGGCGCCAAGGACCCGTGCGCTCGGCCAACGCCAGCACGCGGAGGCCCTCCGCCGCCATGGCGCGGTTCCTCTCGAGCCATTCCTGGCGGCCTGCGTCGTCGAGGGGCGAGTCTCCGCCCTCGGCGGCCACCCGTGAACAGGCGGGGACGACGGTACCCGGGGCGCCCTTCACGAGCAGCAGCCCGCCAGCCGGGGACTGGTGGTATGTGGCCATGACGCGCCGCTCCGCGTCGAACGGCAGCTGCGAGAGCTCTGGCAGGAGCTCGTGCACCGCGTCGCGCTCCAGGCCGTGCTCGCGTGCGGCGGTGAGTAGGGCCACCTCCATGGGGTCGCCGACGTCGGCCACGTCGCCGTCCCTCTTGAGGGCGGCGGTCTCGCACAGCACCGCCACGCGCAGGGCCCGCTCCAGCTGCCCCTCCCCGGCCGCCACCGCGTGAGGGTCGAGCCGCCCCGCGCTCGCCGGCCGGCGACCTCCCGGCAGCCACCAGCCGGTGACGGCCATGGAGTTGTGCGTGAGGGTGCCGGTCTTGTCGGTGAGGACGACGTTGGTGGCGCCGAGCGTCTCCACCGCAGAGAGGCGGTTGACCAGCGCGTTGCGCTCCGCCATGCGGCGAGCGCCGCGCGCCAAGGTGAGCGTCGCGATGACAGGGAGGCCCTCAGGCACCGTGGCCACCGCCAAGGCGATGGCCGTCTGGACCATCTCGAACCAGTGCTGGCCGGTTGCCAGCCCGTAAGCCGCCACCATCGCCGCGGCGCCCAGCGCGACCCACAGCAGCCGCCCGCCGAGGGCGTCGAGGCGCCTCTCGAGGGGCGTCCTCTCCGGCTCGGCCGACGTCACCAGGCCCGCCACCATGCCGAGCTCGCTACGCATCCCGGTGGCCACGACCACGGCCTCGGCGTGGCCGCGCAGCACCGCGGTCCCGCGGTAGAGCATCGAGGCGCGCTCCGCCAGTGGCGCATCCAAGGCCACGGCGTCGACCGACTTCTCCACCGGCAGCGACTCACCGGTGAGCGCCGACTCGTCGACCTCCAGGCCCCAGGCGACGAGCAGCCTGGCGTCGGCTGGGACTACGTCGCCCGCCTCGACGACGACCACGTCGCCAGGCACGAGGCTCGGCGCCTCCACCACCCGCGGGGCGCCTTCCCGTTTCACCGCGGCGTGCGCCGTTCCCAGGCGCCTCAGCGCCTCGACGGACCTTAGGGCCCTGAACTCCGTGAGGAAGCCGGCCGTGGCGTTGACGAGGAGTACCACCAGCACGGCGAGGGCTTCGGACCACTGCGAGAAGGCGGCCGACAGCGCCGCGGCCACGACCAGCATGAGCGTGAGCACGCCCCTGAACTGGCCGGCGAGGACCTGCCACATGGTCCGGGTCGGGGTCACGTCGAGCTCGTTGGGCCCGAAGCGCGCCAGCCGCGCGGCGGCCTCGGCGTCGCCTAGCCCCTCCCCCGGGTCCACGCCCAACGCGCGGGCAACAGCGTCGGGCGGAGAAGCCCAGGGCGCAGCGGTGATCACTTCTCGCTCTGTGGACGTAGCCCGCACCAGAGCTCCGCTCATGCCGCCAGATGAAGCCGCTGGCTCAGCCGAACCTCACTGCCAGGGCGCGGGACTCCATCGCCAGCTCCGCCAGCCTCTCCGGCGGGACTTCGACCAGCGCGACCCCGTGCTCGGCCAGCCACGGCAGCACCTCCTCGGTGGGCAGGTTACCGACCAGGTCGTCGCCCGCGAAGGGACACCCGCCTACCCCGCCGAGGGCGCCTTCGACCCAGCGCACGCCGCGGCGAAGCCCCACCTCCAGCAGAGGGCGCCAGGCGTCCGGCCGGGCGTGCAGGTGCAGCCCCAGGTCGCTGGCGTTGGACACGGACGAGAGCACGCGGTCTACGAGCCGCTCGTCCGCCGTCCCGACCGTGTCGGCCAACGCGATCCTTTCGACGCCGGCGTCGCGCAGGCGCTGGATGGCCTCGGCCGTCATGTGCGGGCCCCACGTCTCCCTGTACGGGTTGCCGAAGGCCATGGAGACGTAGACGACGAGTCCCACACCCGCCTCGGCGCAGAGCTGCTGCATGGTCGACAGGTCGCGCCACGAGTCCTCGAGCCCGCGCCCGACGTTGCGGCGCTGGAACGTCTCGTTCACGGAGAGCGGGTAGCCGACGGTGGTAACGCGCCCCGAGGACAGCGCCCGCTCCACGCCCCTCACGTTGCCGACGATGCATATCAGGTCGGCTCCCTCGGGAGGGTTCAGCCCCTCGAGGACCCGCTCGGTGTCGGCCATCTGCGGCACGGCACGGGGCGACACCAGCGAGCCGAGGTCGAGGTGCGTGAACCCCGCGTCGAGCAGCGACTGCAGGTAGGAGACCTTGACGTCCGTGGGGATCACGTGCGGCAGGCCCTGCCAGGCGTCGCGCGGACACTCGACGTACTTGGGCCCGCCACCGTCCATGCCGGGATGATAGCCCAGGGTCGCTCCAGCAGCCCCCTCCACCACGTCTATACTCGCCTCGTGCTCCGCAGGATCGAGCTGCGCGACTTCGCCATCATCCGCGAGCTCGAGCTCGAGCTCTCCCCCGGCCTCAACGTGCTCACGGGCGAGACGGGCGCGGGCAAGTCGATAGTCGTCGACGCCCTGGCGCTCTTGGCTGGCGCCCGGGCCGACACCTCGTTCGTGCGGGCCGGCGCCGACTCTGCCCTCGTGCAGGGGGAGTTCGACGGCCAGGAGGTCTCCTCCGCCGCCCGCCGCATCGCCCTCTCCGGCAGGCACGCCGCGCGCGTCGACGGCGAGCTGGTCACCGTCGGCGAGCTCACCGATAAGGTCGGGCGGCTCGTCGCCGTGTTCGCCCAGCACGGCGCCCTGGAGCTGCAGGGCGCCGCCGCACAGCGCGCTCAGCTCGACAGGCTGCTGCCCGAGGACGCTCGCCGGACGCTGCAGGACCACAGGCGGGCCTTCCAGCGCCGCGCCGAGGTCGCGTCCCTGCTGGCCGCGGTGCGCGAGGCCAAGCGCGAGCGCGCGCGGCGCCTCGACGTCCTGGCCTACCAGCTCCAGGAGATCGACGAGGCCAAGCCGCGCCCGGGTGAGGAGGACGAGCTCGAGGCCGAGCTGAGGACCCTGCGCCACGCCGAGCGCGTGGTGCAGGGCGCGGGCGCCGCGCTCTCCGCCCTCTCGGGCGAGGACGGCGGGGCCGTGCAGCTGGCCGCCGACGCGCTCAGGGAGCTGTCGGCGGCCGCCAAGTACGCGCCGGCGCTGGAAGCGCTCGCGCAGGACCTCGACGCGGCGCTCACTGGCCTGGGCGCGGTCTCCGCCGAGGTCGAGTCGTTCCTGGCGACCTTCGAGGCGGACCCGGCGCGGCTCGACGCCGTGCAGTCGCGCCTGGCCAAGCTCGACGACCTCAAGCGCAAGTACGGCGAGGACCTGGCCGCCGTCGCCGCCTACAGGGAGGCCGCGGCGCGCGAGCGCGACGAGCTGCTGGCGCTGGACGAGGACGAGGAGGCGCTGGCTCGCGAGGAGGCGGAGCTGACGGCGGAGCTCGCGCGGCTGGCCGCGGCCATCACCGCCGCCAGGCGGTCGGCCGCGCAGCGCCTCGAGGCGCAGGTGGAGCCTCTGCTCAGGCGCCTCGGGATGCCCAACGCCGTGTTCACGGTCGGCATCGAGCCGCTCGCGGATCCCACGGCGAACGGCGCCGACGACGTCGCCTTCATGTTCAGCGCCAACCTCGGGGAGCCGCCCGCGCCGGTATCGCAGATCGCGTCGGGCGGCGAGCTTTCCCGGCTGATGCTGGCGCTCCACCTGGTGACCGGCGCCGCGCAGCCCACGCTGGCCTTCGACGAGGTCGACGCCGGCGTCGGCGGCCGCGCCGCCCGCGAGGTAGGCGCGCTGCTCGGCGAGCTGGGTCGCGGTAGGCAGGTGCTCGTCGTCACCCACCTGGCACAGGTGGCGGCCTTCGCCGACGCCCACTTCGTCGTCGCCAAGGCCGAGGAGGGCGGGCGCACCCTGACCACCGTCCGCCGGGTCGCGGGCCGCGAGCGCGCCGAGGAGCTGGCGCGCATGCTCTCTGGCACGGTCACCGAAGCGTCCCTGTCGCACGCCGAGGAGCTGCTGTCGGAGGCCGAGGCCGCCCGGGCACATGGGCCCTCACACGGCTGAGCTAGACTGGGGTCACCTTGCGAGGGGAGCACCACTTGGACGCCGAGGGCTTCCACGAGCACGCCCCCTGCCCGGAGTGCGGCAGTTCGCGGACGGTCACGTTCCACTACCGGGAGGGGTACGAGGAGCTCGAGTGCGAGGCCTGCGGCTACCGGTCTGACGCCGGTGAGATCGCGGCCCTCACCCGCTTCGGCGGCGCGGTGCTCGAGCGCGAGGCCCCTGAGGACGACAGCGTTCCCATCCCTATCAGGACCTTGAAGGCGTAGGCCATGGAGGTCACCGCCACGTCCCTTGCCGATCAGCCGGTGAGGACGTCGGGCGGCATGCCGCCGCAGGGCGGCTGTGCGGGCGCGCCGGGGCGCGCCGGGAAGGAGTGCCGATGGAACTCAACGTGGTCCTGAGCTCGGAGGAGATCCTGCGGGGACTCAAGCACTACAGGCGCATCGCCAAGCAGGACCTGCTGCTGGCCGGTGAGACGGAGAACCCCGAGGTCTTCAGGCGCCACGCCGAGGCGCGGCGCGCCGTCTACTCCTACCTGTCGGAGCTGGCACTGACGATGTCTCCCCCGGAGGTCGTCCAGGAGGCGCTGAAGGCCTACCGCGAGCTGCCCTTCGTCTCCGGCAGCGACGACGAGGAGCACACCGAGATCAAGGGCCGCGAGAACGCCCTCGAGAACTTCTTCCTCATGATCGGGCTCGAGCCCAAGCTGCGCCGCGAGGTCCGCAGCCAGCGCAAGCCGCTAAGCGCGTACGAAGGGCCGTCGAACGGCGCCGTAGCCCACGAGGGCTGAGGCCGAGCGTGTTATCAACGTACGCGTGACGCTAGCCGAGCTGGAACGTCTGGCGGCGCAGAAGCCGCCCGCGCTGAGCGACCTCTCCGACAACCTCGTCTTCGGCGAGGGGCCCGACGACGCGCGCTTCATGCTCGTCGGCGAAGCGCCGGGCGAGGAGGAGGACTTGCAGGGCCGCCCGTTCGTGGGCCGCGCCGGGCAGCTCCTCGACAAGATCCTCGCCTCGGTGGGGCTGGAGCGCGAGCAGGTCTACATCACCAACATGGTCAAGTACCGCCCGCCGGGCAACCGCACCCCGACGCCCACGGAGGTCGCCGCCAGCGAGCGCGTGCTGCTCGAGCAGATAAGGCTCATACGGCCGCAGGTGATAGGCACGCTCGGCAACGTGCCCACCCAGTACTTCCTCAAGACCACCGAGGGCATCACCAGGCTGCGGGGCCGCTGGCACGACTGGCACGGCATCAAGGTCATGCCGCTCTTCCACCCCGCCTACCTGCTCCGCAACCCCTCGCGCGAGCGTGGCGGCCCCAAGTGGCTCACGTGGCAGGACATGCAGGAGGTCAAGCGCACGCTCGACGCGCTGCCGCCGCGTCAGGGCGGCGTGGTCATAGACACCGCAGAGCAGGCCTCGCTCTTCTGATGCGGGCGCTGGTGCAGCGGGTCTCCCGGGCCGAGGTCCGCGTGGGCGGCGAGGTCGTGGGCCGCGTGGGACGCGGCTTCCTGGTCCTGCTGGGCGTGGGCCCGGAGGACGACGAGGCAGTGGCCGCCAAGATGGCCGAGAAGGTCCGCAAGCTCAGGGTGTTCGGCGACGAGGCCGGCAAGATGAACCTCGCGCTCGACCAGGTCGGGGGCGGATGCCTGGTGGTCAGCCAGTTCACCCTCTACGGCGACATGCGCTCGGGCAACAGGCCCGGCTTCTCACGCGCCGCGCCGCCGGAGCGCGCCGAGGCTCTCTACCTCTACTTCTCCGACGCGCTGCGCCAAGCGGGGATACCCGTTGATAACGGCAAGTTCGGCCACGAGATGGAGGTCGAGCTCGTCAACGACGGGCCGGTCACCCTGTGGCTCGACTCCGCCGAGCTGTTCGCCTAGGGCGGGCTGCTGGTCAGACGGCCGTCTGCGCCGCCACCGGCACCGAGGACGCGCCCTGGAACGCGTCCACCTCCTCCATGAAACGCTTGAAGAGGTAGCTGGCGTCGTGCGGCCCCGGGCTGGCCTCGGGGTGGTACTGGACGCTGAAGACCGGGTAACGGGCGTGCGCCATGCCCTCGAGCGTGCCGTCGTTGAGGTTCACGTGCGTGGCCACGAACTGGCCGCCGGGGATCGAGTCGATGTCGACGGCGTAGTTGTGGTTCTGGCTGGTGATCTCGACGGTGCCGGTGAGCAGGTTCTTCACCGGCGTGTTGGCGCCGTGGTGCCCGTGCTTCAGCTTGTAGGTGCGCCCGCCGACGGCCAAGCCGAGCAGCTGGTGCCCGAGGCAGATGCCGTAGGTCGGCAGCAGGCCGAGCAGCTGCCATACGGTGTCGTGGGCGTACTTCGGGCCGTCGGGGTCGCCGGGACCGTTGGAGATGACGAGGCCGTAGGGGTCGAGCGCCATGATCTGCGCCGGCGTGGTTTGCGCCGGGACGACTATCACCTCGGCGCCGGCACGCTCCAGCTGGTAGACGATCGAGTGCTTGATCCCGAAGTCGAGGACCACCACGCGGGGGTTGTCCTTGAACGTCGGACGCGCGTACGGAAGCGGCGTCGTGACCTCAGGGGTCATGTCGCGGCCGTCGATGTCGATGTGCTCCCTGGCCTCCTTGACGAGCTCGGCCTCGAGAGCGTCGTCGGTGGCGCCATGGTAGATGACGCCCTTGACCACGCCGCCCACGCGCAGGCGACGGGTGAGCGCGCGGGTGTCTATGCCCTCGATGCCCACGATGCCGTGCTGCTCCATGAACGACTGCAGGTCCTGGTTGGCCCTGTGGTTTGAGGCGATGCGGCTGAACTCGCGCACGATGAACCCGCGGGCGTACGGCTTGTTCGACTCCATGTCGTACACGCTCACGCCGTAGTTGCCGATGTGCGGGTAGGTCATCGTGACGATCTGGCCGTGGTAGCTGGGGTCCGTCAGGATCTCCTGGTAGCCGGTCATCGACGTGTTGAAGACGATCTCGCCGACCGACTTGCCCTGGGCCCCGAAGGCGTAGCCCTTGTAGACGGTTCCGTCCTCGAGGGCGAGGACCGCGCGTGGCTTGGAGAGGAGCGCCATCAAGGGGCGCACTGTACCACGCGAGGGCGGGGCCCGCGTCTTTCTACATACACCTCCCTGCATGTTCATGCGGCCACGTCGCACGGGCAGCCAATCTCATCGTCCCTCCCCTTACGGTGCCTACCCAGGAGGCCTCATGGACATGAGGATCGACAGCGAACCGGAGGGTGGCCTCCACATCGCGATGTTCAGCGTACACGGCCTCGTCCGCGGGTCGGACCTGGAACTGGGCCGCGACGCCGACACCGGCGGGCAGACCAAGTACGTGGTGGAGCTCGCCAGGGCGCTGGGCAAGCACCCGCGCGTGAAGCGCGTCGACCTGGTGACCAGGCGCATAGACGACCCGACGGTGGACGACGACTACGCCAAGCCCCTCGAGCGGCTCGGCCCGAACGCGTTCCTCGTGCGCGTGCCAGCCGGAGGCGACGAGTACATGCGCAAGGAGGCGCTCTGGCCCCACCTCGAGGAGCTCGCGGCCAACGCGGCGCGCTCCTTCGAGGACGGGCCCGGCGTGCCTGACGTGGTGCACGGCCACTACGCCGACGCCGGCTACGTGGCGCAGCTGCTGGCGCGGCGGTGGCGACGGCCGATGGTCTTCACCGGGCACTCGCTGGGCCGGAACAAGCAGCGCGCCTTGCGCCTCTCGGGCATGAGCCGCGACGACATCGAGGACCAGTACCAGATCGGGAGGCGCATACAGGCCGAGGAGGAGGCGCTGCGCGCCGCTGACCTGGTGGTGGCGAGCACGCGTCAGGAGGTCGAGAAGGGGTACGAGCTCTACGAGGCGGCGCCCTCGGCTCGCTTCGAGGTGATCCCTCCCGGCGTGGACGTGGACCGCTTCTACCCCTACTACTACGACCTGGACGAGACCTACGAGCCGGACGAGGAGGTCGTGAAGGCCCGCGTGCGGATGAAGCGCGAGCTGACGCGGTTCCTGCGCGACCCCGACAAGCCGGTGATCCTCTCCATAAGCCGGCCCGACAGGAAGAAGAACAACCTCGGGCTGGTGGAAGCGTACGGCGAGGACAACGAGCTGAGGCACCTCGCCAACCTCGTGATCTTCGCGGGCGTACGCAGCGACATCGAGCAGCTCGACGACAACGAGCGCGAGGTCATGGCCGGGCTCCTGTTCGCCATGGACCGCTACGACCTCTACGGACGACTGGCCCTGCCGAAGCGCCACTGGCCAGACGTCGACATCCCGGTGCTCTACAGGCTGGTGGCGGCGCGCCGCGGCGTCTTCGTCAACCCGGCGCTGGAGGAGAACTTCGGCATCACGCTCATCGAGGCCAGCTCCTCCGGCCTGCCGGTCGTCTCCACGGACCACGGCGGACCGCAGGAGATCATCACCAAGGTCGGCTCGGGCGAGCTCATCGACGCGCGCGACAAGACGGCCATCCAGCAGGCGGTGAAGGGCATCCTCGTCGACCGGGACAAGTGGGAGCGCTACTCGGAGAACGGCGTGTCGGGCGTTCGGGAGCACTACTCGTGGCAGGCCCACGTCGACAGGTACGTCGCCGCCCTCGAGCAGGTGATGCAGGCGTCGCCGTCGAGCGCTTGAACGCGGGCGCCCCTCGTGCCGGGGTGTCGCGGAGCGCGACGCATGGGCAGGTGCCGCTCCTCGCCGCCGGCCGGCGCACGCTCGTGTCCGACGTGGACGGCACGCTGCTGGCTGCAGGGGAGCCGGGAGAGGGCGCGGCCGAGCTGGCCGGCCGGCTGCTGGCGGCAGACGCCGCGCTGGTCCTCGCCACGGGCCGCGACCTCGAGCTCGCGCTGGAGGCGGCGGCGACCCTGGAGGCGGCGGGCCTGCCGCGGCCGTCCGCGCTGGTGTGCGGGGTGGGGGCGGAGGTGCACGTCTGGGACGACGCTTGTTACGCCCCAGACCTGGACTGGCGGGACGAGCTGGCGGGCTCAGGGTTCACCGCCAGCGGAGTGCGCGCCGCGCTCGCGGCCGTGCCGGGGCTCCAGCCGCAACCCGAGAGGGCGCAGTCGGAGCACAAGGTGAGCTACATCGTCGGAGCGACAGACGCTGTCGACGCAGCCGCTGCCGCACTGGCGGAGCGAGGGATCGACGCCCGGCTCGTCCACTCCGCGGGCAGGTTCCTAGACGTGCTGCCGCCACCAGCCTCGAAGGGCGGCGCGCTTCTGCACCTGGTCGCGAGGTTCGGCCTGCGCCCGCAGGACGTGGTCGCAGCGGGCGACTCCGGTAACGACAGGGAGCTGCTGCTCACCGCCGCGGACGCCGGCATGCTGGCCGTGCTGGTCGCCAACCACGAGCCCGAGATGGCAGACCTCGTGGGCCGGCCGGGCGTCTTCGTGTCCACGAGGCCGTACAGCGCCGGCGTGGCCGACGGTCTCGCGAACGCTGGCTGGTAGCAGGGACGCCCTGCAGCGCGGCAGCGTTCAGCTGGCGCGGAACGTCTCCCCCGCCGCCACCGTGTGCGGCGGCACCCGGGCCCCGGCCTCCACGCGGCAGTCGGTGAGCACCGCGTAGGGCCCCACCGTGGCGCCCTCGCCGACGGTCGTGGCGCCGAGCAGGTGGACGCCTGGGTGCAGGGTCACGTCGCGCCCCAAGCTGACGGACTCGTCGAGGAACACCGTCTCCGGCGCCACCATCGTCACGCCGGCCAAGAGCCAGCGGCGCCTCAGCCTGTCGCGCAACACCTTGTCGACGGCGGCCAGCTCCGCCCTGTCGTTGGCGGCCAGCACCTCCTGGTAGGAGCCGGCGGTGACGGCGCGCGTGGGCAGGCCAGCGGCACGGTAGATGTCGAGCAGCTCGGTGATGTAGAGCTCGCCCTGGGCGTTGTCGCGCGACAGCTGGCGGCAGTGCGCGAACACCCCGCTGTCGAAGGCGTAGAAGCCGGCGTTGATCTCGTTGATGGCGCGCTGCTCTGGCGTGGCGTCCTTGTGCTCGACGATGCGCTCGACGGTCCCGTCGGCCGCCCTGACGATGCGCCCTAGCCCGTTGGGGTCAGGCACCTCGGCCGTGAGCAGCGTCATGCCGGGGCCCGAGCCCTGCGCCTCGAGCAGGCGCCTGAGGGTCTCGCTCGACACCAGGGGCGCGTCCCCCACGAGCACCAAGACGTTGCCCGCCTCGCCAGGCGCGAAGGCCTCCAGCGCCTGCACCTCCGCCTGCCAGAGCGCGTGGCCGGTGCCCAGGAGCTCGCGCTGCTCGGCGAAGACGAGCCCGCGCCCGGCGAAGCGCTCCTTCACCTGCTCGCCCAGGTGTCCCACCACCACGACCACGCGACGCGGGCCCAGCGGCTCGACGGCGCGTAGGACGTGCTCCAGCAGCGGCGCCCCGGCGACCTCGTGGAGGACCTTGTGCCGCGACGAGCGCATCCGCGTCCCCGCGCCGGCCGCGAGGACGACGGCGGCGAACGGGTTCACCTGGCCTCTGCCGGGCGCCTGGCCTGCTCCCTCTCAGGGGAGGTGAGCAGCATGTACAGCGCGATGAGGATTATCGGGATGCTGGCGAGCTGCGTGTAGGTGAAGATGCCGACGCCTGCCTGGTCGTTCAGGTAGACCTGCCAGGGCAGCGGGTTGTCGCGGAACGGCTCCTCGATGACGCTCCTCAGCACCGAGTACCAGAGCACGAAGTGCCAGAAGACGTTGCCGGCGGGCAGGTTCCGACGGAGTCCCCACGCCACGACGAACACCAGGATGAAGCCCACGAGGAAGCCGTAGAACTGCGTGAAGTGCACGACGCAGGGTTCGCCGAAAGGCACCGCGGCGCAGGCCGGCGGCGAGAACTGCCAGAGGTCGTCGCCGAACACGAGCCGGCCCAGCGCCCCGAAGGTCGGCGTGCCCGGCTCGGGCCAATGGAAGCCGATGGCCCAGTCCGTGAGCCGGCCGCCGGTGTCGGTGCCGTTCATGATGTTGCCGATGCGGCCGCCCATGATGCCGAGGGCGCCGACCGGCGTCATGATGTCCATGTAGGACCAGAGGTTCAGCTTGTGACGACGGCAGTACAGCCAGGCGGCCACGAGCACGCCGAGCACGCCGCCGTGGATGCTTATGCCGCCCTCCCAGACCTTGAAGGCGTCGAGCCAGTCGCGACCCGGCCCGAAGTAGGCCGAGGGGCTCGTGAGCACGTAGACGAGCCGGGCGCCGACGATGCCGGCTACGACCAGCCACAGCGACATGTCGAGGAGCTTGTCGCCGCTCAGGCCCTTGCGCTCGGCGGCCTTCAGTGCCCAGGAGGCGCCCACGAGGACGCCGAGCGCGATGAGGAGCCCGTACCATCGCACGGCCAACGGCCCTATCTGCACGAAGATCGGATCCATTACCGCTCCTTCTCGGCCGCCTCAGCCGCCGAAGAACCTGGGGAAAGCCACGAACCCCATCACTACCATGATGACCAGCTTCGCTACCGTCCCGCCCAGCGTGCCCACGAACGCGCCGATGCCCGACCTGATGGCGTCTGCGAGCTGACGGCCGGCCAGCAGCTCGGCGGCCGCGGCCCCGGCGAGGGCGCCGACCAGGAAGCCGAACGGCGGGAGCACGAAGAGCCCAGCGAAGGAGCCTATCACCCCGCCCCACACGCCGGCGCGGCTGGCGCCGAACCCCTTGGAGCCCAGCCAGGTGCCGGCCAGGTCCACCAGCTGCGAGAGCACGGCCAGCCCCCCGACGTAGACGAGGGGCGTCACGCCGAAGCGCTCGAAGCCCATGATCGAGGCGGCTACGAGCGCGCCGGCCGCGGCGACCGGCACGCCAGGGACAACGGGCACGATCACGCCAACGAAGGCCACCACGTAGGTGACGAGGAAGACGACGAAAGCGAGGGTGGTCAAAGCGCCGACGAGTCTATTGCTCCCCGGCGGCGTAGCGCCAGGACCGCGCTACTCAGCTGTGCCAGGTCTCGGGCGCGACGCGCGACTCGCCCCTGATGACGTCGACGGCGTGCGGCAACGTCTCGAGCACGGCGGCGAGGGAGTCGGCGGCCGCCTGGGGGCTGCCAGGCAGGTTGATGATCAGCGTCTGGCGCCTGACCCCGGCCACGCCGCGCGAGAGGGCGGCGGCCTTGTTGCGGGCGGCGCCGATGGTGCGCATGAGCTCCGGCAGTCCGGGCACGCGCCGCTCGATGACCTCTTCGGTGGCCTCCGGGGTCCTGTCCTTGCGCGACAGCCCGGTGCCTCCCGTGGTGAGCACCAGGTCTATGCCCTCCTGGTCGGCCCACAGGCGCAGCCGCGCGCGGATGAGCGCCTGCTCGTCCGGCACCACCTGGTAGTCGACCTCGACGAACGGCCCCGTCTTGAGCACCTGGCGGATCGCCTGGGCGCTGCCGTCCTCGCGCTGGCCCGCCGCGACGGAGTCCGAGACGGTAAGGATGGCCGTTCTCACCATGGCGGCACTCTACTAGCCCGGGAACGCCGTGCCTGAGACGCTTTCCACACGTCACGAGGCGGTTGTGCCGCTCCCGTGGGCACACCCCGTCGCGCCCGGGAGGCGGCACGGTAACCTAGCCTGTCTGTCGGCCGGTCGCCGTGCGCGCCGGCGGTTACGGAGGTACCCGCCCTTGAAGATCCACGAGTACCAGGCGAAGGAGCTGCTAGCGCCCTTCGGCGTCGCCGTGCCGCTGGGACGCGCCGCTACCACTCCTGACGAGGCCGCAGCGGCCGTGCGGCCGCTCGTCGAGGCGAGCGGGAACGCGGTCGTGGTGGTGAAGGCCCAGATCCACGCCGGCGGCAGGGGCAAGGGCAGCTTCAAGGAGCACACGGGCCTGCGCGGCGTGAACGTCGTGACCGAAGGCCTGAGCGGCGGCGTGGAGGCCGCCGAGGCCAAGGTGCGGGAGCTCGCGTCGCAGATGCTCGGCTCCACCCTCGTCACCGTGCAGACCGGCCCGGCCGGCAAGCAGGTGAACCGGCTCTACGTCGAGCAGGGCATGGACATCGCCCGTGAGCTCTACCTCTCGGTGGTGCTCGACCGCTCCGTCGGCCGGAACATCGTCATGGTCTCCACCGAGGGGGGCATGGACATCGAGCAGGTGGCGGCCGAGGCGCCCGAGAAGATCGTCAAGGTGGCCGTCGACCCGCTGCTGGGCCTGGCCGACTACCAGGCCAGGGCGCTGGCCTTCGCGCTGGGCCTGTCAGGCGACACGCACAAGAAGGGCGTGGCCCTGCTGAAGGCCGTCGCGCGCGCCGCCGAGCAGCTCGACACCGACCTGCTAGAGGTGAACCCGCTCGTCGTCACCGGCCAGGGCGACGTGGTCGCCCTCGACGCCAAGATGAGCTTCGACTCCAACGCGCTCTACCGCCATCCCGACGTGGCTGGCCTGCGCGACCTCAGCGAGGAGGACCCCGCCGAGGTCGAGGCCAGCAAGCACGGCCTCTCTTTCATCAAGCTCGACGGCAACATCGGCTGCCTCGTGAACGGCGCCGGGCTGGCCATGGCGACGATGGACACCATCAAGCAGGTGGGCGGCGAGCCGGCGAACTTCCTCGACGTGGGCGGCAGCGCCACCGAGGAGAAGGTCGCCGCCGCCTTCGAGATCATCACGCGCGACCCCAACGTGCGCGGCATCTTCGTGAACATCTTCGGCGGCATCATGAAGGGCGACACCATCGCCAACGGCGTGGTCGCCGCAGTGCGCAAGGTGGGCCTGAACGTGCCGCTGGTCGTGCGGCTCGAGGGCACCAACGCCGAGCTGGGCAAGCGGATCATCGACGAGTCGGGCCTCAACGTGGTCAGCGCCAGCGACATGAAGGACGGCGCCCGCAAGATCGTCGAGCTCGCTGGAGGTGCGGCGTGAGCACGCTGGTAGGCAAGCACACGCGTCTCCTCGTCCAGGGCCTGGGCGAGGCCGGCACCTTCCACACCGACAAGGCCATCGCCTACGGCACGAACGTGGTGGCCGCCGTCCGCCCCGGCAAGGGCGGCCAGGCCGTCCGCTTCAGCGGCCAGACCGACCACTCCGGCGTGCCAGGACGCGCGGACACCTACGACGTCGAGGTCCCGAGCTTCGACACCGTGGCCGACGCCGTCGCGGCCACGGGCGCCAACGCCTCCGTCGTGTTCGTGCCTCCGCCCTTCGCGGCCGACGCCATCATGGAGGCCGCCGACGCCGGCGTGGAGCTGGTCGTGGCCATCACCGAGGGCATCCCGATCATGGACATGGTGCGGGTCAGGCGCTTCCTCGAGGGCAAGCGCACCCGCCTGATAGGCCCCAACTGCCCTGGGGTCACCAAGCCGCGCGAGTGCAAGATCGGCATCATGCCGGGCTACATCCACTCGCCCGGCAAGGTGGGCGTAGTGAGCCGCTCCGGCACGCTCACCTACGAGGCGGTCAAGCAGCTCACCGACAACGGCCTGGGTCAGACCCTGGCCGTGGGCATCGGTGGCGACCCGGTGAACGGCACCAACTTCATCGACATGCTGAGCATGTTCCAGGACGACCCGGAGACCGAGGCCGTGCTCATGATCGGTGAGATCGGCGGCACGGCCGAGGAGGCCGCGGCGGAGTTCATAAGGGCCCACGTCACCAAGCCCGTGGCCGCCTTCATCGCCGGCACCACGGCTCCCCCCGGCAAGCGCATGGGCCACGCTGGCGCCATCATCTCCGGCGGCACCGGCACCGCCGCGGAGAAGATCAGCGCGCTCGAGGCCGCCGGTGTCGTCGTGGCCCGCACCCCGTCCGAGATGGGCGACGCCGTGCTGGAGGCCATCCGTAGGCGTTCCTGAGACCGGCGTGGCCTGAGGACGCAGTGACCAGCTACCGCGGCCGGTTCGCGCCGTCGCCGAGCGGCTGGCTGCACCTCGGCAACGCCCGCACCGCCCTCTTCGCCTGGGCGCGGGCCCGCGCCGCCGGGGGCGCATTCGTCATGCGCGTGGAGGACCTCGACGGGCCCCGCACGCGCCCCGACGCCGTGTTGGGCAACCTCGAGGAGCTCGCGTGGCTCGGGCTCGACTGGGACGAGGGGCCCGACGTCGGCGGCCCCCACGAGCCGTACCTGCAGTCGCGGCGCGGTCAACTCTACGAGGCCGCACTCGCCCGTCTGATGGCCGAGGGCCACGTGTACGAGTGCTTCCTCACGCGGCGGGAGGTGGCCGATCTCGCGTCCGGCGCCTCCGGGGTTGACGACGCCGGCGAGGGCCAGCAGGCTGCTCCCGCCCGCGTGTACGGCGAGGACCACAGGCGGCTCAACGAGGAGCTGGAGCCGCGACGGCGCGCCGAGGGGCGTGCGCCCGCGCTCCGCTTCCGGGTGCCTGACGGCACCGTGTCGTTCGACGACGGCGTGCAGGGCCGCGTGGAGGTGGACCTGGCCGCCCAGGTCGGCGACTTCGTGGTCCGGCGCGCCGACGGCCTCGTCGCCTACCAGCTCGCAGTGGTCGTGGACGACGCCGCCATGGGGATCACCGAGGCGGCCCGCGGCGCCGACCTCCTGGAGAGCACGGCGGCGCAGCTCCTCCTCTACCGGGCGCTCGGCGCGCAGCCGCCGGCGTTCGCCCACGTGGGGCTCCTCATGGGCGAGGACGGCGAGAAGCTCTCCAAGCGCGGCGGGGCACTGTCCCTGCACGAGCTGCGAGCGGCCGGCGCGGACCCGCGCGCCGTGCTCGGCCTCCTCGCCCACACCCTCGGCTGGTCGCCCGAGCCGGTGCCCGTGACGACCGTCGAGCTGCTGTCCGCCCTCGGCGACGGTCCGGTGACAGCCCCCGCGGGGCCCGCGGCGCTGCGGGCAGGCGACCTCGCGCGACTAGCCGGCGTAGACTCCTGACCCATGGACGACACCGCCGTGCTGCCCCGCGGGCTGCCGGACTTCCCGCTGCCTGACGCTCGCGGGCGCTTCGGGCGCTTCGGCGGCCGGTACGTGCCCGAGACCCTCATCCCAGCGCTCCAGGTGCTCTACGCCGCCTACCGCGAGGCCAAGGCCGACCCGTCGTTCGTGGCCGACCTTAGGCACGTGCTGCGCGAGTACGTAGGCCGGCCCTCCCTCCTCTACTTCGCCGAGAACCTGTCGCGGCGCCTCGGGGGCGCGCGCGTGTACCTCAAGCGCGAGGACCTCAACCACACCGGGGCCCACAAGATCAACAACACCGTCGGCCAGGCGCTGCTGGCACGGCGGATGGGCGTGAAGCGCATCGTCGCGGAGACCGGCGCCGGCCAGCACGGCGTCGCGTCGGCAACCGCCGCGGCCCTCTTCGGCCTCGAGTGCGTCGTCTACATGGGCGAGGAGGACGTAAGGCGCCAGGAGCTCAACGTCTACCGCATGCGCCTGCTGGGCGCCGAGGTGGTGAGCGTCTCCTCCGGCACGCGCACCCTCAAGGACGCTACCAACGAGGCCATCCGCGACTGGGTCACCAACGTGCGCGACACCTTCTACGTGCTGGGGTCCGTGGTGGGGCCCCACCCCTACCCGATGATGGTGCGCGACCTGCAGAGCGTCATCGGCTTCGAGGTCATGGACCAGCTCAGGGAGCGCGAGGGCCGGGCCGTGCCCGACGTCCTCGTCGCCTGCGTGGGCGGCGGCAGCAACGCCATCGGGCTCTTCGCGCCGTTCGCCTACCTGCCGCCGGAGCGGCGTCCGCGCCTGGTGGGCGTGGAGGCAGGCGGGCACGGCCTTGATAGCGGGATGCACGCCGCCAGCATCTCGGGCGGCAAGACCGGCGTGCTGCACGGGTCGCTGATGTACCTGCTCTCGGACGACGGCGGCCAGATCTCACCACCGCACTCGGTCTCCGCCGGCCTCGACTACCCGGGCGTCGGGCCGGAGCACAGCTACTACGCCGAGTCGGGCATCGCGGAGTACGCGGTGGCGACCGACGACGAGGCGTTGGACGCCTTCGAGCTGCTCGCCCGCACCGAGGGCATCGTCCCCGCGCTGGAGAGCGCGCACGCGGTGGCCCACGCGGCCAAGCTGGCGCCGACCCTCTCCCCGGACGCCGTGATGGTGGTGAGCCTCTCCGGCCGCGGCGACAAGGACGTGGCCGAGGTCAGCCGTCTGCGGGCACAGGCAGCCGATCCGGCCGTGGAGGCGGCGCGATGACGTCGCCAGGCGGGGCAGCGCGCGTAGACGCGGCCTTCGACGCTGCGAGGAGAGAAGGCAGGGCCGCCTTCATCGGCTTCCTCACGGCAGGCTTCCCCGACCCAGAGCGTTTCCGCGGCGCCGCCGAGACGCTCCTGCGGCACGCCGACCTCCTCGAGGTGGGTCTGCCGTTCTCCGACCCGCTGGGCGACGGACCCACCGTACAGCGCGCCTCGGAGACGGCGCTGAGGAACGGCGTGGGCGCGCGGGAGACCCTGGAGCTCGTGTCGAGCCTCCGCGAACGCACCGAGAAGCCGCTCGTGGTGATGACCTACTACAACCCCATCTACTGCTACGAGGGCGGTGAAGCGGGGTTCATAAGGGACCTGGCGGCCGCCGGCGGCGACGGCCTGATCCTCCCCGACCTGCCGCCGGACGAGGGCGAGACCCTCACCGCCGCAGCATGGGAGGCTGGCCTCGGCACCACGTACCTGGTGGCCCCCACGTCGACCGACGAGCGCCTGCGGACCGTGGTGGCCTCGTGCCGCGGGTTCGTGTACGCCGTCAGCGTCACCGGGGTCACCGGCGTGCGCGAGAGCCTGCCGCCCGAGGTGCCCGACCTGGTCGCGCGGACGCGGGTCGCGGGCGCCAAGAACGTGGCCGTGGGCTTCGGCGTGGCCAACGCGGACACCGCGCGCACCGTCGCCGAGGTGGCGGACGGCGTCGTGGTGGGCTCGGCGATCGTGAAGGCGGTCGAGGAAGGTCGCGACCTGGACGCGTTGGCCAGGGAGCTGCGCGCCGGTTGCGAGCGCTGAGCCGCGACGCGTCGGGCCGGCTAGCAGCGCAGCGCGCCGGTCGGGCCGCCATGGCCCTCGTGCTCAGCTGGTCGTCAGTTGCCCAGCACGGTGACCTCTGAGCCCACCTGGGCGAAGAGGTCGTAGGACAGCAGGAGGTCCGCCGGGATGCCCACCGGCACCTCCTGGCTGACCACGCGCACGACGATGGGGGCGCCGCCCCCTGGAGGGTCCAGCACCAGTAGCGTGCCTGGCCTGTGGTTGCGGGAGACCGCCTCGTAGCCCTTCAGCGAGCCGAACGCCGCCACGCGCACCATGCCGGAAGGCGCCGTGAGCACCTCGAGGCGCACGTCGGCGGTGCCGGAGCCGATCATGCCTATGGCCTCGGCTGCGGCACGCGAAAGGTCGATGACGCGGTTGTCCTTGAAGGGGCCTCTGTCGTTGATGCGCACCACGACCGAGCGGCCGTTGCTGAGGTTGTGGACGCGGACCAGGGTGTCGAACGGCAGCTCCCTGTGCGCCGCCGTCAGCTGGCTGGGGTCGAACACCTCGCCGCTGGCGGTGCGCCGGCCGGCGAAGCCGGGCCCGTACCAGGAGGCCCTGCCGTCTTGCGTCCTGAAGGGGGGAGCCTGTGTCTCCACGACGAACGCCGTGGGCGTGGCGTCCGACCGCGCCACCGCGGGCGCGCAAGCGGCCATGAGGAGCGAGCAGCAGGCGAGCGTTAGGGTCGTACGGCGACCAGAAAGCGACACCCGGCGCGCGTGCACGACCGATACTAATGCACTGGCGCCGGGTGTGTGGTGAACTGTTCTTGAGGGCTCAAGCCCAGGTGCGGCGGGCGAGCTCCTTCTGGCACAGCACGAAGGCCTCGTAGTCCTCGATCTCGGCGGTGCCGTCGGTGATGGCGGACTCGCACTTCGAGATGATCTCGGACAGCTCCTCGTTGCTGTAGTACCGGATGGCCTCGGCCATCGGGCGACTCTGTACCATCCTGACCCTCGTTCCTGGTCGTCGCTCGACCATGACTCTCTGGCACGGAAGGTAGCAGCGGTCCTCTTACAGAACTCTCACCAGCCTCTAAGACGCCGGGAAGGGCGTCGCCAACGGCTATGGTGTGGCGTCATGACCGACACCCACTGCCACCTCACGCGGCTCCCCGACCCCGACGCCGCCGTGGCCTCCTCCGGGCTGGCGTGGCTCGTCACCGTGGGCACCTCTCTCGCCGACGCTCAGGCCGCGCTGGCCGTGGCGAGGCGACACGCCAACGTGCGCGTCGCCGTGGGAGTGCACCCCAACGAGGCCTCGGCGGCTCGCGACCCCGAGGTCCGCCGCGGCCTCGAGGCCCTGGCCGAGGACCCCCTGGTCGTCGCCGTAGGCGAGACGGGGTTCGACACCCACTGGCGAGACGAGACCCTCGAGTCCCAGCGGGCAGCCTTCGACTGGCACGCCGAGGTGGCGGCCCGGACCGGGAAGCCGCTGGTGCTGCACGTTCGCGACGGGCAGGTCGCCGACGACGCCAGCCGCGCCGCCGCGGCGGCCCTGCGGGAGGCGGGCGTGAGGCGCGGCGTGCTGCACTGCTTCAACGGTCACGCGGGGCTGCTGGAGGCTGGCCTCGACCTCGGCTGGCACGTCTCGTTCGCTGGCAACCTCACGTACCCGTCCGCGCACCTCATCAGGGAGGCCGCGCGCTTCGTGCCAGAGGACAGGCTGGTGGTGGAGACCGACAGCCCGTTCCTCTCCCCCATGCCGCACCGCGGCAAGCCCAACGTGCCGGCCAACGTGCGCCTCACCGCCGCACGCCTCGCCGAGGTGCGCGGGACCGACCCCGCGACCTTGGAGGCGGTCCTCGACGCCAACGCCGCCGCGCTCTTCGGCTGGGGCGCTTCCCAGGCGGCGCCGGACACGGCCGGGGCGTCTACGGGGGGTCACCGGTGATCCCGGGGCGCGACGGCGAGAGGGAGGGGTTCCGCGACGAGGCCCTGCGCGTGGAGGTGGCGCTCGACGCCGCCGGCGCCGCCGCGTACGCGGGAGCGCGTCCGGCCAGCCTCTACGTCGAGCGGGTCGGGCCCGTTGGCGCCCCCACCGTCTACTTCCTGCACGGCGGCCCCGGCTACAACGCGGCCTCTTTCCGCGAGATCGCGGGCGGCGACCTGGAGGACCTGGACGTCGTCTACGCCGACCAGCGCGGCGCCGGTCGCAGCACGGGCGAGGGGGGCAGCGACGTGGCGCTCCTGGCGGCCGACGTCTTCGCCGTGCTCGACGCGCTGGGGGTGGAGCAGGCGACGTTGCTGGCCCACGGCTTCGGCGCCCTCGTGGCCGCCCGGGCAGCGCGCAACGCGCCCGGGCGCGTGTCGCGCCTGGTGCTCGTCAACCCTTGGATCTCCATGCCCCAGCTCGCCCGCGACCTCCACGCCGAGGCCACTGGCGGCGCGGACCGCGGCGACGTGCCGGAGGAGCTGGAGGACCCGCGCGCGGTGGTCGACGAGGCCTTCGCGCAGGTGAACCCCAAGGTCCTCTTCGACGCCATGCAGTTCGCCTCCCCCAAGTCGCGGCTGTTCCTGGAGCACGTGGACGCCGTGGCCCTGTCCGGCGACACGCCCGAGGACGTCGACGACGACGTGTGGCTCGCTGTGGGCGTCAAGGACCTGAGGGAGGCTGCCGCGGCCGGCGTGCCCGTGGTGCTGCTCAGCGGGCAGCACGACAGGACCAGCTACCCTGGTCAGGCGGAGCTGGTCCTGGAGGCCGCCCCAGGGGCGACGTTCGCGCTCCTCGACGCCGGCCACTACCCGTGGATAGACGACGAGGGGTTCGCCGAGACGCTCAAGGGCGCGCTCGTGGAGCCACTCGCCTGAGGGGCAGTCCGCCGGCCGACCGAGCCAGCGGCCGGCGACCCGGTCACACGTGAGGACCTGGTAGAACGCCGTCGGCACCGGCCGGGCGGCCCTAGGCTGGCGACTCGTCCCGATATGGGCGGGTCGGGCGCCCGGTGCTAGACTCCGCCGGTGTTGCGCCCCGACGTCCGCGTCGAGAGCCTGGCGGAGGTCACGCCCTACCTACTGCGCGCCCTGAGCGTGCGGGACGTGCTCCTGGACCTCGACGACACGCTGGTGGCGTCGGACGGCGACGACGTGGTGGCCGAGGCGCCTCGGTTGGTCGCCCGGCTGCGCGAGTCGGGCATGGGCGTGGCGATACTCTCGAACGGCACTCCGGAGCGGGTGGCCCGTGTCTCCGAGCTGCTAGGCGTGCCGGCGTTGTCGCTGGCGGGCAAGCCGTTCTCCTGGGCGTTCCGCAGGGCGTTGGCGCTGCTGCCTGGCGCCAGGCCGCCGTCCACGGCCATGGTGGGAGACCAGCTGTTCACCGACGTGCTCGGCGCCAAGCTCGCCGGGATGGTGACGGTCCTGGTGAAGCCGCTGAGCGAGGGTAAGCTTCCTCATACCAGGCTCGCCCGGCGGCTTGAGAGAATGATCCTCGAGGAGCGTTGACCTTGGCAGTCCTCTCGATCGGCGACAAGCGGCTTGGCGCCGTGCTGCTGGAGCGCGGTTACGTCACGGACGACGCGCTGCAGCAGGCCATCGCCCGGCACGCGGAGGTCGGCGGGCGCCTCGCCGACATACTCATGCAGCTCGGGGTGATCTCCGAGCAGCGCATAGCGCGCGCGGTCGAGGAGTCCATAGGCATACCCCTCGTCAACCTGCCGCGCGTCGACGTCATGCCCGAGGCGCTCGCGAAGGTGCCGGCCACGCTGGCCCTCGAGCTCATGGCCATGCCGTTCGCCATCGACGGGGACAGGCTGAGGGTCGCCTTCGTCGACCCGCTCGACGCCCTGCTCATAGAAGAGGTCGAGGACGCGTCCGGCTGCCTCGTCGAGCCGTACCAGGCGCTCCACAAGGAGATCATGTGGGCGCTGGCCACCTACTACCCCGAGCTCGGCCTCGAGCCGCCCGTAGACGTCGAGGTGGACATCAGCCAGCGTCTCGGCAACCTGGCCGTCTCGCGCGGCCTCGTGACGCCTGAGCAGCTCGACGCGGCCATCGCCGAGCAGCAGCGCACGGGCGGCCTCCTCGGCCGCATCCTGGTGCAATCCGGCGCCATCGACGAGGTCCAGCTCGCCCAGCTCCTCGCCGAGCAGATGGGTATCGAGTACCTGCCCGACCTCGACGACGAGCCGATCTCCGACAAGCTGGGCAGCCACCTGCTCCGGCTCGACGCCGTGCAGTTCTCGGCCGTGCCTTACAAGCTCGACGGCGACACGCTCGTCGTGGCCATCGCCGACCCGCGGCGCATGGCCGACATCGAGGCCATCGTCAACAGGCCCGTGCGCTTCGTGGCCGCCCCCGAGGGCGCCGTCCAGAAGCGCATCGACAGGCTCTACGCCGACGACAAGGGGCGCCTGGGGGAGACCCTGCTGCAGAGCCGGCGGCTCAAGCGCGAGCAGCTCAGGCGCGCCCTGGAGGAGCAGACCAAGCTCGGCAGCGTCAAGCCGCTCGGCGAGATCCTCGTCGACCTCGGCTACGTGACGCAGGCCGACGTCGACGAGGCGCTGAACAAGCAGCGCGCCGGCGGCGGCAGGCTCGAGGACACGCTCGTGCAGTCGGGCAAGATCAGCCCGGACATGCTCGCCAGGAGCCTGGCGATGCAGCTCGGCTTCCCCTTCATCGAGGAGAGCGTCCAGGTCGACCCGTACGCGGTCAGCCTGGTGCCCGAGGCCACGGCGCGGCGCTACACGGCCATGCCCGTGCGGCTGGAGGGCAACACGCTCGTCGTGGCCATGAAAGACCCGCGCCACGTCTTCGCGCTGGACGACATACAGCTCATCACCGGGCGCGAGATACAGCCGGCGGTGGCCACCGAGGAGACGCTCACGCGGCTCCTCAACCGCTACTACCGCGACGGCGCCGACATGGACGAGCTGGCGCGCGCGGTCGTCGAGGAGGTCGCCAGCGGCCGCACCGAGCAGGAGGAAGAGGACAGCTCGGCGATCGACGACAACGCGCTCGTGCGCGTCGTCAACAACATCATCCGCGACGCCATCATCAACGACATCTCCGACATCCACATCGAGCCGCGTCCCGAGCGCGTCGTGGTGCGCGTCCGCAAGGACGGCTCGTTGCGCGAGTACATGACCATGCCCAAGGTGACGGCTCCGGCCCTCGCCTCGCGCATCAAGATCATGGGCGGCCTCAACATCGCCGAGCGGCGTTTGCCGCAGGACGGCCGCGTGCGCTTCAAGGACAAGAACATCGAGGTCGACCTCCGACTCTCCACCCTGCCGACGGTCTACGGGGAGAAGTCGGTGATGCGCATCCTGAAGAAGGCGACCGACATCCCCGAGATCGAGGACCTCGGCTTCGCCGACTACAACTTCCAGAAGTTCGAGGACCTCATCAAGAAGCCGTACGGGATGTTCCTCATCACGGGCCCCACCGGCTCGGGCAAGTCGTTCACGACCTTCTCGATCCTCAAGCGCATCGCCACGCCGGACGTGAACGTCACGACCATCGAGGACCCGGTCGAGTACGAGATCCCCGGCATCAACCAGACGCAGGTGAACGCCAAGGCCGGGCTCGACTTCGCGCGAGCACTGAGGGCGTTCCTGCGCCAGGACCCCGACATCATCATGGTCGGTGAGATCCGCGACCACGAGACCGCCAAGATCTCGATGGAAGCGGCGCTCACGGGTCACCTGCTCATCGCCACGCTGCACACCAACGACGCCGCCGGCGCCGTCACGCGCTTGGTGGAGATGGGGATCGAGCCCTTCAACGTCTCGGCCTCGCTGCTCGGCGTGCTCGCCCAGCGCCTCGTGCGACGGGTCTGCCCCGACTGCAAGGTCGCCTCCACCCCCGAGCCCGACGTGCTCAGGCGCCTCGGCCTCAAGGACGAGGAGATCAAGGGCAAGGTCCTCTACCGCGGCGTGGGCTGCGAGAAGTGCGGCGGCAGCGGCTACAACGGGCGCCACGCCATCCACGAGCTCCTCGTCGTGGACGACGAGATCAGGACGGCCATCGTCAAGGAGGCCTCGGCCTTCGAGATCCGCGAGCTCGCCGTCCAGCGCGGCATGAGGTCGCTCCGCGACGACGGGATCCACAAGGCCCTGCTCGGCATCACCACGCTCGAGGAGGTGCTCGCCCGCACGGCGGAGTGAGCCGCGGCGGGGTGTGCGCTCCGTCAGAGCGCCGTGACAGCCCTGCCCCTATGGTTAGGCGCTGAAGAGGAGAGGTCCGGCGACATGGCTGACCAGATCAGATCGACACAGATACAGGCCGACATAGTCGACCTGCTCAAGATCGCCATCGAGCGCAGGGCGTCCGACCTTCTGCTGACGGTCGGCCTGCCGCCCATGCTGCGCATCCACGGCGAGTGGCGCCCCACGGAGCACGAGGTGCTCTCGCCCACCATGACGCGGCGTCTCATGTACGCCCTCATGGACGAGAAGAAGCAGCGGAACTTCGAAGAGCGCAAGGACCTCGACTTCTCGTTCTCGCTGTCCGGCCACGGCCGCTTCCGCGTGAACGTGTTCGTGCAGCGCGGGTCGGTGGGCGGCGTCATGCGCACGATCTCCGAGGAGGTCCTGTCGTTCGCCCAGCTAGGCTTGCCCGACGAGGTGGCGAACGTCGCGCGTCTCCCCCGCGGCCTGGTGCTCGTCACCGGCCCCACCGGCTCCGGTAAGTCCACGACGCTGGCGACGATGATCGACCTCGTCAACTCCGAGTACCCCAAGCACATCGTCACCGTCGAGGACCCGATCGAGTTCTTCCACCGCCACAAGCAGTCGATCATCAACCAGCGCGAGGTGGGCGAGGACACGCAGAGCTTCCACAACGCGCTGAGGAGCGTGCTGCGCCAGGCCCCCGACGTCATCCTCGTCGGCGAGATGCGCGACTACGAGACCATCGGCGCGGCCGTGACCGCGGCCGAGACGGGCCACCTCGTCATGGGCACGCTGCACACGAACACCGCCTCCGAGGCCATCGACCGCATCGTCGACGTCTTCCCCGAGGCCCAGCAGGCGCAGGTGCGCGTGCAGCTCGCCAACAACCTGCAGGCCATCCTCACGCAGCAGCTCGTGCCGCGCGCCAACGGCGAGGGCCGCGTCCTCGCCTACGAGTTCCTGCTCGCCACCCCGGCCGTCAGGAACCTCATCCGCGAAGGCAAGACGCACCAGATACCCAGCGTCATCCAGACGAGCGGCCAGCTCGGCATGATCACCATGGACGCCTCCCTGGCCGAGCTCGTCCTCAAGAAGGCCATCTCCTTCGAGATGGGCCTGTCCCGCGCCGTCGACCAGAAGGAGTTCGAGCGCCTGGTCTCGTCCGGCGGCGTCTCCGGGCAGAACGGCGCCCCCACGCCGGCGACGCAGCGCCTCGGCGGCGACGTCGGACGCGCCGGCGGCCCGCCTCCCATCGGCCGCGCCGGGCGCGCCAGCTGAGCCCGGACCGCTGAGCCCGCGTACCACGGCATCCACGCTGCGGGTTGACCCGCTTCGCGCGGCCGGCGTTATACTCCTCGCCATGCGCCGGGACCGCGTCCAAGCCGCTAAGCGCGCACTGCGACCGCTACTAGGCGGAACGGGGTCCCTGGGCTGAAGAGCCCAGCGCGCAGCTACGTAGCGCCTTGCGACCCCCGGCCCCACCCGCGGCCGGGGGTCTTCGCTTGACTGCGGGACGAGAGGTGGAGATGCGACATAGGCCAAGGAGCCTCCTCGACAAGGTGTGGGAAGCCCACGCCGTCCGCACGCTCAGGAGCGGGCAGACCCAGCTGTTCATCGACACGCACCTTGTCCACGAGGTCACCAGCCCCCAGGCGTTCGGAATGCTCCGCGACCTGGGCCTGAAGGTGCTCATGCCCGAGCGCACCTTCGCGACCGTTGACCACATCGTGCCCACGCACACGCGCGTCGAGCCGTTCGAGGACCCCATGGCGGCCGAGATGATCGCGCAGCTGAGGCGCAACGTCGCCGCCAACGGCATCGCCTTCTTCGACGTCGGCTCCGGTCGCCAGGGGATCGTGCACATGGTGGGTCCCGAGCTCGGCCTCACGCAGCCGGGCACGACCATCGCCTGCGGCGACAGCCACACCAGCACGCACGGGGCCTTCGGCGCCATCGCCTTCGGCATCGGCACCACGCAGGTCCGCGACGTGCTGGCCACCCAGACGCTGGCGCTCGGCAAGCCGAAGCTCCGCCGCATCGAGGTGAACGGCACGCTGGGTCCCGGCGTCTACGCCAAGGACGTCATCCTCCACATCATCAGGACGCTCGGGGTCAAGGGTGGCGTGGGCTACGCCTACGAGTACGCGGGCGACGTCTTCGACGCCATGACCATGGAAGAGCGCATGACCGTCTGCAACATGTCCATCGAGGGCGGCGCGCGCTTCGGCTACGTGCAGCCGGACCAGACGACCATCGACTACCTGCGCGGCCGCGAGTACGCCCCCAAGGGCGCCGACTGGGACGCCGCCGTCGAGCGCTGGCTGTCCTTCCGCTCCGACCCCGGCTGCGAGTACGACGACGTGGTCGTGATCCGCGCCGAGGACATCGCGCCCACAGTCACCTGGGGCATCAACCCCGGCCAAGCCGTCGCGGTCCACGAGCCCGTCCCGCGACCCGACGAAGTGCCCGAGGGCGAGCGCGCGGCCGTCGCCGAGGCGCTGGCGCACATGAAGATCGAGGGCGGCAGGCCCCTCGTCGGCACGCAGGTCGACGTGGCCTTCCTGGGCTCCTGCACCAACGCCCGCCTCTCCGACTTCGTGGAGGCCGCCCGGTACCTCGAGGGCCGGCGCGTGCACCCGCGCGTGAAGGCCATCGCCGTGCCCGGCTCCGAGCACGTCAAGAGCGAGTGCGAGCGGCTCGGCATAGACCGGGTCTTCAAGGCCGCGGGCTTCGAATGGCGCGACGCCGGCTGCTCCATGTGCCTGGCCATGAACCCCGACAAGCTGGTCGGCGACCAGCTCTGCGCTTCCTCCTCGAACCGCAACTTCAAGGGCCGTCAGGGCTCGCCCACCGGCCGCACGGTGCTCATGAGCCCGGTGATGGTGGTGGCCGCGGCCGTCACCGGCGTCGTGTCCGACGCCCGCGAGGTCTTCGGCGTGAGCCGCGAGGTGGTGGCGTGAGCGCCTTCAAGCCCGTCGTCACCGTGAGCGGCACCGCCGTGGCGCTGCCGGCTGACGACATCGACACGGACCGCATTATCCCAGCGCGCTACCTCAAGGCCGTCACCTTCGACGGCCTGGGCGAGGCCCTCTTCTACGACGAGCGCTTCACGCCCGAGGGCGAGCCCAAGGGCCACCCGCTCGACGAGCCCGCCAGGAAGGGCGCCACCGTCCTCGTGAGCGGCGCCAACTTCGGCTGCGGCTCGAGCCGCGAGCATGCCCCGCAGGCCATCTACCGGGCCGGCTTCCGTGCCGTCGTGGCCGGGAGCTTCGCCGAGATCTTCTTCGGCAACTCGACGGGCATCGGCCTGGCGTGCGTGCGCCTGGCGCCCGCGGACCTCGCGGACCTGACGCAGCGCGTGCTCGACGACCCTGCCCTGGTGGTGACGGTCGACCTGGAGGCCCTGCGCGTCGAGGCCGGCGGCCGGGGTTACGCTGCCGCCATGCCAGAGTCAGCCAGGACGGCCCTCACCACGGGGACCTACGACCCGTTGGCCGAGCTCCTCGAGGGGCTCGAAGACGTCAAGCGGACGGCCGCCGCGCTGGGACACGAGGTGCGCTGGTGAGCCCGGCGCCAGCAGGCGGGCCCTACCGCATCGCGGTGCTGCCGGGCGACTTCATCGGCCCCGAGGTGGTCGAGGCCACGCTGGTGGCCCTCGATGCCGTGGCGGAGCGCTTCGACCTGCGTCTCGAGTACCAGCGCCTCCCGTTCGGGGGCACCGCCTACGAGGAGCACGGCGCCGCTTTCCCGGAAAGCACGCGCCGGGCGGTGCTGGAGGCCGACGCGGTCCTCCTGGGGTCGGTCGGCGGCCCGGTGGGCGACCACCCCTGGAACCGCCTCCCCCGCGAGCAGCGCATCGAGACGGCGATCCTCGCCCTCCGGCGCCACCTGGGCGTCTTCGCGAACCTCAGGCCCGTGCGGGTGTTCCCGGGGCTGGAGCGCCTCTCCCCCTTGCGCCCCGAGCGCGCCGAGGGCACCGACATGGTCATCTTCCGCGAGCTCACGGGCGGCATCTACTTCGGCAAGCCGTCTTACAACCGCGAGGACGAGGGCCTCTCGACGATGGTCTACCAGCGTCACGAGGTCGAGCGCATCGCCAGGCTGGCCTTCCAGACCGCCCGCGGGCGCCGCAACAAGGTCACCAACGTCGACAAGGCGAACGTGCTCGACGTCTCGCAGTTCTGGCGGGACGTCGTCGTGGACCTCCACAGGCGCGAGTTCCCCGACGTCCAGCTCGACCACCTCTACGTCGACAACGCCGCCATGCAGGTCGTGCGCGACCCCGGCGCCTTCGACGTGCTCGTGATGGGCAACCTGTTCGGCGACATACTCTCCGACCTGGCGGGCGTCATCCCCGGCAGCCTCGGCGTGCTGCCGTCGGCCAGCCTGGGGGGCGAGGTCGGCCTCTACGAGCCCGTGCACGGGAGCGCCCCAGACATCGCCGGCAAGGGCATCGCCAACCCCACCGGCACCCTGCTGTCGGCCGCCATGATGCTCAGGCACTCGCTCGACGCGCCCGCCGCCGCCGACGCGCTCGAGTCGGCCGTAGCCGCCGCCCTCGCCGAGGACCCGACGGTGGACCTCGGCGGCACCCGCGGCACCGCCGCGTTCACCGACGCCGTCGTCAACGCCATATCGCTACAGGAGCCCGTCACGCATGGCTGAGAAGCAGCTCAACCGCCACTCCGCAGTTGTCACCACTGGGCCGGAACGCGCCCCCAACCGCGCCATGCTGCGCGCCGTCGGCTTCACTGACCAGGACTTCGACAAGCCGATCGTGGGCATCGCCGACGGGCACTCGACGATCACGCCCTGCAACGCCGGGCTCAGGCGCCTGGCCGAGGCGGCCGCCGCGGCCGTGAAGGCGGCCGGCGGGATGCCGCAGACCTTCGGCACCATCACCATCTCCGACGGCATCTCGATGGGCACCGAGGGCATGAAGGCCAGCCTCGTCTCCCGCGAGGTCATCGCCGACTCGATAGAGACCGTGGGCCGCGGCCAGAGCATGGACGCCATGGTGGTGGTGGGCGGCTGCGACAAGAACATGCCAGGCGGCATGATCGCGCTGGCGCGCCTGGACGTGCCATCCATCTACGTCTACGGCGGCACCATCAAGCCCGGTCACCTGCACGGCGAGGACCTGACGATCGTTAGCGTCTTCGAGGCCGTGGGCGCCCACGCCGCTGGCCGCATCGAGCTCGACACCCTCAAGGCCGTGGAGGCTGCGGCCTGCCCCGGCCCCGGCTCGTGCGGCGGCATGTACACGGCCAACACGATGTCCTCGGCCATCGAGGCCATGGGCATGAGCCTCCCCTACTCCTCGACCATGGCGTCCGAGGACGACGAGAAGGTCGCCAGCGCCCGCGCCAGCGGCGAGGCGGTCGTCAAGCTCGTCGAGCTGGGCCTTACCCCGCGCCGGATAATGACGCGCGAGGCGTTCGAGAACGCCATCCGCGTGGTCATGGCCGTGGGCGGCAGCACCAACGCCGTGCTGCACCTCCTGGCCATCGCGCACTCGATGGGCGTCGACCTGACGATCGACGACTTCGAGGCCATCCGCCGCACCACCCCCGTGCTGTGCGACCTCAAGCCCTCCGGCAAGTACGTGGCCACGGACCTGCACCGCGTGGGCGGCGTCCCGCTCGTCATGCGCATGCTCCTCGACGCCGGCCTGCTCCACGGCGACTGCATGACCGTCACGGGCAAGACCGTGGCCGAGAACCTCGCGGACGTCCCCAACCGCCCGCCGGAAGGCCAGGACGTCGTGCGTCCGTTCGACCAGCCGCTCTACGGCGAGGGCCACCTCAACGTGCTGCGCGGCAACCTCGCCCCCGAGGGCGCGGTGGCCAAGACGACCGGCATCAAGGCGCGCCGCCACACCGGGCCCGCGCGCGTCTACGACGGCGAGGAGTCCGCCATGGCGGCCATACTCGCGCGCGACATAAGGCCTGGCGACGTGGTCGTGATCCGCTACGAGGGTCCCAAGGGCGGCCCCGGCATGCGCGAGATGCTCGCCCCCACGAGCGCGATCATCGGCCAGGGCCTGGGCGACTCCGTGGCCCTCATCACCGACGGGCGCTTCTCCGGCGGCACGTACGGCCTCGTCGTTGGCCACGTGGCGCCCGAGGCGGCCGTGGGCGGGCCCATCGCGCTGGTGCAGGAGGGCGACCTCATCACCATCGACGCCGACGAGAACCGCATCACCCTCGAGGTGAGCGACGACGAGCTCGAGCGCCGCAGGGCGGGATGGCAGCCGAGACCGCCGCGCTACACTACCGGCGTGCTGGCGAAGTACGCCAAGCTCGTCTCGAGCGCGTCCGTCGGCGCCGTGACCGACTGACGCCTGCGAGGGGGACTCCCGTGAGGGTCACGATCTTCAACGAGTACCTCCACGAGCTGGAGGACGAGAGCGTCAGGAGCGTCTACCCGGACGGCATCCACGCCGCGCTGGCCACGGCCGTCAGCGAACACGTTCCCGGCGCCGAGGTGCGCACGGCCACGCTCAGGGAGCCAGAGCACGGGCTGCCCCAGGAGGTCGTGGACGCCACGGACGTCCTCTTCTGGTGGGGGCACAAGGCCCACCGCGAGGTCTCCGACGCCGTCGCCGAGCGGGTGCAGCGCGCCGTGCTCGACGGCATGGGCCTGGTCGTGCTCCACTCCGGCCACCTCTCCAAGCCGTTCCTGCGCCTGATGGGCACGCACGGCTCGCTCAAGTGGCGCGAGGCCGACGAGAAGGAGCGCCTCTGGAACCTCCAGCCAGGCCACCCCCTGCTGGCGGGCATCCCTGAGCACTTCGAGCTGGAGCGGGAGGAGATGTACGGGGAGCGCTTCGACGTGCCCGACCCCGACGAGCTCCTCCTCATCTCGTGGTTCCAGGGGGGCGAGGTGTTCCGCAGCCTCATGACCTGGCGTCGCGGGCACGGACGCGTCGTCTACTTCCGGCCCGGCCACGAGACCTACCCGACCTACCACCAGCCGCTGGTGAGGCGCATAATCGCCAACGCCGCCGCCTACGCCGCCGCGCGCATGAGGCGTGACGACTCCAAGTGCCCCAACCCGCCCGCGCTCGAGCCGGTACCCAACCCCGGGAAGGAGCACGTCCTCAAGCCGTGACGCCCGTGGGCGACCCGTTGCGAGTAGCGATCATCGGCACCGGCAACATCTCGCAGGCGCATCACGACGGGTACCGCGCCGCCGGGGCCAACGTCGTGGCCCTCTGCGACGTCAACCCGGTCCAGCTGGCCGCCAGGGCCAGCGCCTGGGGCGTCGAGCGCATCTACTCCGACTACGAGGAGATGTTCGCGGCCGGCGGCATCGACGCCGTCTCCATAGCCGCCCCCACGGCCGTGCACCACCCGGCCACGCTGGCCGCGGCGGCGGCGGGCGTCCACGTGCTGGTCGAGAAGCCCATAGCGCTGGACCTCGCGTTGGCGGACGAGATGGTCGCGGCCTGCAGGGACGCCGGCGTGACGCTGATGGTCAACCACCAGCTCAGGTCGTCGGGCCCGGCGCGCAAGGCCAGGGAGCTCCTCGAGGCCGGCGCCATCGGCCGGATCACGCACCTGCGCCTCAGGCAGGCGCACGACTGGGGCGGCTTGGGCGTCAGGCCCTCATTCGCCACCAAGGCCAGCTCTGGCGGCGGCACGCTCCTCGACAACGGCTGCCACCTCGCCGACCTGGCGCGGTTCTTCGGCGGCCGCGTGCGCGAGGTCTACGCCCGCACGGCCACCTTGGCCTACGAGATCGAGGTCGAGGACACGGCCAACGTGTCCCTCGAGTTCGCCGACGGGGCCATCGGGACCATCGAGACGGCGTGGACCGCGACCGGCTGGGAAGAGGGCTTCTGGATCTACGGCACCAAGGGCGCGCTGGAGAGCACGAACCGCTTCGGGCCGCCGTGGCTGCGCCACTACCACCGCTCGATGTCCGGCCTCTCCTGGGACGAGACCGACCTCACCACCTACACGTTCGGCGGCCACAAGCCGCACACCTCGCACGTGATCGCCTTCGTCAAGGCCGTGAGGGGCGAGGGGCCGAACGTCTGCACCGGAGAGGACGGCCGCGAAGCCGTACGCCTCATCCTGGCGGCCTACGCCAGCTCCGCCGAGGGCTCGCCAGTGCGCCTCAAGGACGCGCCGGACACCTTCGAGCAGGCGGTGACGGCGCCGTGAGGCCGCCGCGGGGGTCGTCGGAGCGGTGAGGTTCGAGGAGTTCCGCGACATGGTGGCGGCCATGGTCGACGAGGTGCCGCCCGAGTTCCTCCGCGGCCTGCAGGGCGTGCACGTCCTGCCGCAGGCCAAGCGGGAGGAGGGCTTCGACGACGACGTCTTCCGCATGGGCGAGTACCTCGACCCCGGGCCGGACGACTTCCTGGGCGGCCAGCCCGGCTTGGGCCGCCACGTGGCCATCTACTACGGCTCGTTCGCCGCCATCGCGGCCGAGGACCCCGACTTCGACTGGGAAGAGGAGGCGTGGGAGACGCTCACCCACGAGCTGCGCCACCACGTCGAGTCACTGGCCGGCGAGGACCTCCTGGTCCAGGAGGACGTGGAGTGGAGCCGCGAGCTGGGCAAGCGCGAGAGCTAGGTACCGCTCAGCCCGCCACGGCGGCCTGCACCCACAGCTCGGGCCGGCGGGAGCGCAGCTCCGCGGCCAGCTCCTCAGCGGCGTCCGAGCTCCCCGCCACCCCGAAGCAGGTGGGCCCGCTGCCCGACATCAGCACGCCGCGCAGGCCCAGGCCACGCAGCTCGGCCAGCAGCTCCCGCACCTCGGCGTGCGTGCGCATGACGCCCGCCTGCAGGCCGTTGCGCCAGTTCGGCTCCTCGCCCCGCGCCAGCGCCGCCAACGCCTCTTCGTGCTTGAGCCTGCCCGTGAACCCGACCAGGGCGGCGTAGGCCTCGGCGGCCGAGACGCTCAGCTCCGGCTTGGCCAGGACCAGGGGCAGCGCGGGGGCCGTCACGGGCGTGAGCCTCTCCCCCCTGCCGCGCGCCAAGGCGGCGGACGCGCCCGCGACGAAGAACGGCACGTCGGAGCCGAGCCCGAGTGCCAGCGCGGGAAGGTCCAGTCCGGCGGGAGCGAGGCGTTCCAGGGCGCGAAGCGCGGCGGCGGCGTCGGACGAGCCGCCACCCAGGCCGGCCGCCACGGGCAGGCGCTTCAGGAGCCTCAGCTCAGCGCCAGGTGGGGGCTCGCCCATGGCCTCGGCGAGCGCGGCGAGGTAGGCACGCGCGGCGCGAACCACGAGGTTGCCGTCCGAGGCCGGCAGGTCGGTCACCGAGCGCTCGAACCACTCCGGGGCGCCAGGGTAAGGCTCGGCGACCACGGTCAACCGCACCTCGCCGGGCTCGCCGGGCAGCAGGGTCACGGTCACCTCGTCGGCCAGGTCGAGCTTGGCGAACAGCGTCTCCAGCTCGTGGTAGCCGTCGCCCCTGCGCGTGAGCACGGCCAGCCCGAGGTTCACCTTGCCCGGCGCCGACTCGGAGACCGACCCGGCGCGGGAGGCCGCTGACCTCATCGGCCGCCCCCCGCCGCGGCGGCCAGGCGCCGCGCGAGAGCCTCGGCCACCACCAGGTCCTCGGTACGGGTCACCTTCATCAGCAGCGGGCTTCCCTCCACCAGCGCCACCCGGCGGCCGAGGCGGCGCACCAGCGCGGCGTCGTCCGTGGCGGCGGCGCCGGCTGCCGCCGCCTCCTCGTGGGCGACGAGCAGCAGCTCCCTCTCGAAGCCCTGGGGCGTCTGCACCGCCCTCAACTGCGACCGGTCGAGCTCATCCCCGGCCTCCGTCACGACCGTGTCCGCCACCGCCAGGGCCGCCGTGGCGGCGCCGTGCTCCCTGACGGCCGCCATCACGCGGGTGACGACGTCGGCTGGCAGGAACGGCCGCGCCACGTCGTGCACCAGCACGTACCTGGCGCTAGCGGCCGCCACCAGGTGCCGCACAGACTCCTGGCGGGTAGAGCCGCCCTCCACGTACCTCACGCCGGCCCGGCGCGGCCAGGCGGCCAGCGCGCCCGGCGGCACCGCCACGACCACCTCGTCGACGAAGGGCGCCAGGGCCTCCAGCGCGATGTCGAGGAGCGTCCGACCCCCCACCTCGAGGAGCGCCTTGGGCCCGCGGCCGAGCCGCGTGCCCGAGCCGGCCGCCGCGAGCAGTGCGGCGAACTCGGCGCTCACCGGGCCTCCCCCCACCTGGGCACGCGGGCGTTGTCCACGCCCAGGTGGTCGAGGACGCGCGCCGTCACGCTGCCTACCAGGTCGGCGACGGTCTTCGGGCGGTGGTAGAAGCCCGGCGACGCGGGCATGACCACGGCTCCCGCGGCGTCAGCCGCCAGCATGTTCTCCAGCATGGGCCGCGAGTAGGGCGCCTCGCGCACGACGAGGACCAGCTTGCGCCGCTCCTTGAGCGCCACGTGCGCCACGCGCGACGTGAGGTTGTCGGTGAGTCCATGCGCCACCTTGGCGAGCGTGCCGGCGCTGCACGGCACCACCACCATGGACTCGAAGCGGTGGCTGCCCGAGGCGATGGGTGCCCCGCTGTCGGTGTCCTTGTGGACCTCGGAAGCCAGCGAGAGCAGCTGCTCGACGCCGCCGTCCAGCTCCGTCGGCACCACCCTCTTGGCGCCGGAGGTGACTATCAGGTGCGTGTGGACCCCGGCGGCCCTGAGGCATTCGAGGAGGTCGACGGCGTAGAGCATCCCGCTCGCCCCCGAGACCGCCACCACGACCTCACGCGGCCTGGGCGGGGTGTGGCCGAAGTCCGTCACCACGCCAGGTTACCGCGGGCATGGGCGACTTATACTCGCCGCGCCGTGAGCGCGCGCGACACCCAACACGAGACCGGTCCCCTGCTCCCTAAGCGGGGCGGTCACGACATGAGGCTGGCCCCCGGTGTGCCGAGGCTCGCCCGCGTCCGCGACGGGCGCGTGATCACCGGCCTGTGCGGCGGGGTGGCCTCGCTCACGGGCTACGCGCCGGCGACCGTGCGCGTCGTGTTCGTGCTGGGCGCCGTGCTCACCCTGGGCACGCTGGTCGTGGCCTACCTGGCCCTCAGCGCGCTCGTGCCGGCAGCGCAGGCGTGAGGCCCGCGCCGCCGGCGCTCACATCACCAGTCGGACAGGAGAGTCGAGCAGGTCCGCGACGCGCGACAGCAGGCGCGCCCCGGCGTCGGCCGGCAGGTCGCCCGTGAGCGTGAGGGTGCTCCTGTAGCCACCGCGCTGGTTGTCGTAGAGGATGCGCCCGAGGCTCACCACGGGCAGGTCGAGGTCGAGCACCACCTCGTCGACGTCGAGCCCGCTGAGGTCGGCGGCCACCAGGCCTGGCTCGTCCTCCTCGCCACCGGGGCCGGCGATGTCCTTGACGATCTCGGCGAAGGGCCGCGTGGCCGCGCTGTCGACGCGCCTCAGCGTCAGGCCCTGCCCGAACGTCGCCAGAGCCACCTGGCCGCTCAGCACGCCGGCCTCCGCAGCGGCCTTGGCCACGGCGCGCAGCAGGAACGGCGCCGCGCCCAGAGGCTCCTCGTAGCCGAGCTCCTGCGACACCGCCAGCTGGGCGCTGGCGAGCGCGCTCACGTCCACATGGCGGCGCACGACGGTGCCCAGGCGGGCCAAGGGCAGGGCGCCCACGTCGGGGGCCGGGCCAGCCATCTCGCCGGGGGCCCCTGTCTCCGCGGCCGCGGCCACGACCTCGCCCTCCTCGGCGAAGGTGGGCTCGCGCTCGGCGACGAACGGGCTCTCGGGCTCGAGGTCGAAGCCGCTGTCCGGCTCCGCGGCTGGCACGCTCTCGGGCTCCGCCGTGAAGGCGGGGGTCTCGTCCTCCGCGGGCTCGGCCTCCCACGCCTCGAACCGCGACGACCCGGAGCCCTCGTCGTCGCTCGCCCACAGGTCTTCGGAGACGGAGGCGACGGGCTCCCGCGGTGCCGGGGCGGCCCACAGGTCTGGTTCCTCGTCCGCGTTGCCGAAAGAGGCCTCCGCGACGTGCGTCGGGGCGTCCTCGAAGAGGTCCACGTCCTCCGTGGCGGCTGACTCCGCCCACACGTCGGCGGTCTCTGCGCCTCCGCGTCCGGACCCGCCTATCTCGATGCCGTCGCCCCACGAGGGCTCAACTTCCGCCGGCTCTGGCTCAGCGGCGAAGGAGTCGACGTACGACTGGCCGCCGCCGAGGCTCGTGGGCTCGGGTTCTGGTGTGCCGAAGTCGTCTAGGGGGAGGGGCTCGTCGCCCGACACCAGTAAGTCGTCGAGGTCGTCGCTCACTACGGTCACGCCGCCCCGGTAGGACGGCTGCTCCGCCGGTTCGGCGTCTCGAGCTGCGGTCTCGGGCTCGTCGTCGAAGAGGAACACGTCCTCGCCTACGTCGGGCTCCTCGCGCACGGCGCTACCTATCTCCTGGCGCAGCTCGCCCAACGTGGCCGCCTCGCCGACGCTCTGGCGCACCGACGCGATGTCCTGATCGGGCCAGGCCTCCATGCCCTCGGGCAGCGGCTCCGGGGTCGGGTCCACCGCCTCCTCGCCCGCCATGACGCGGGCCAGGAAGCCGAGCACGTCGCGCTCCACGATCTTGCCGCCGTCGCCCGAGCCCTGCAGCCGGCGCCAGTCGACGTTGTTCTGCTCCGCCAGCTTCCGCGCGAGCGGGGTGATGTCGGGCTCGCTCACAGGTGTCCTCCTACGCGCGGCGGCCGTGCCCCCGCAGGTCGCATGTCTCGTGTCACGCGAGTATACCGGACCGATTCTCGGCGTCCCGGAGAGCCGCCCTCAGCGACATATCCCACTCGGTCCAGGCCGCTCCTGACGGCCTTCCGCGCGACGTGGAGCAGCACGGTCCCCATCTCAACCCCCTCGCGCCCTCAGGGGCGCCAAGCCTGGAAGAACACGCCGTCTATGTACGTCTGCAGCAGCGCATCGGCGCCGTACACGACGACCGTGGTGGTGGCGATCTCGCCGGGCTGCATCTCCCTGTTGAAGACGCTCCTCATGCCGCGCTCGTCGGACACCACCAGCTCCAGCTGGTAGGGCTGCTCGAGGAGGCGCCTGACGCCCATGAAGGTGGGGTCGAAGGTGAACGGCACCGTGCGGCCACCGTCGCCCGCCTCCACGGTGGGCCCGCCGCCGACGCCTTCACCCGGCTGCTGGCCCCCCACGCCGCCTACGCCGCCGACGCCGCCCGGCAGGCCCAGGTCGGGGAGCAGCGGGGAGTCTGACGGCGCGCCGTTGACCGTGAGGAGCACCGGCGTGCCCGGCAGCGTGTAGCCCGTGGGCTGGACGTCGACGACCCCGGGAGGCAGCGCGGGGTCCTCCACGTAGGTCACGGGGCCTATCGCCAGCTGGGCGGCCCGCAACGACAGCCGGGCGCGCCACTCAGGCTCGCCGACCACGTCGGGCACCTCGACCACCTCGCGCGACGAGAGCGCGTAGTTCACGGTTATGGGCGTGCTGGTGACGACCTCGGTGCCGGCCGAGGGCAGCGTGGAGACCACCTGGCCCGAGCCCGTGAAGCTGACGCTCGTCGCGACGCGCTCCACGCGCGTGAACCCGAGCTCCTCGAGGCGCCTCACGGCCTCGTCCACGGGTACCCCGCGCAGGTCGGGCACCGCCACGCGCGGCCTGTCGCGCCCGCGGCTGACCGTGAGCGTGAGCTCCTCGCCGGCGCCGAGCTGCGCGCCGCCGGCGGGCGCTTGGGCGATGACGGTGCCGATGGGCCTATCGCTGGCCTCGTAGACGGTCGTGGCCAGGGGGATGTTCAGCTCGCGCACGCGCTGCCTGGCGTCGGCCTCGCGCATGCCCGTGAGGTCGGGGACGCGGGCCGCCGCGCCCACGGTGTTGACGCCGAGGTGGACGGTGCGGCCGCGCTTGACGTTGGCACCGGGGGACGGCGCCTGGGAGGTCACGGTGTCGGGAGCGGCGCCGGCCACCTGCTCGACGAATGTGACGGGCTCGAGGCCCATGCGCCTCAGCACCTGGGCCGCCTCGTCGTGGCGCATGCCGACGACCTCGGGTAGGCGCACCTCGGGGACGTTGAAGTAGCCGCGCAGGTTGAGGGCGGTGAACACCACGGCGCCCACGAGCAGGAGGGTGGCCACAGCGAGCCACGTCCAACCGGTCCGGCGCGGGGGGTTCACGTCGGCGGCGACGGTCACGCGCAGACTCTACCGCGCGCCGCGTGAGCGGCGGGTAGAGTGCCGGCGTGAGCCGCGCACTCGCGTTCCCCGCCGGCACGGTGGCCCACCTGCCGGGTGAAGGTGGCGAGCTCGCCGACCTGATGGCGCTGCAGCGCGCCGGCGTGCCGCTGGCGCTCTTGGCCCTGCCCGCGGCCGTCGAGGACAGCCTCTACCGCTACAACAACCTGCCGGCCAGGCTGGCGGCCGTGTACGCGCACGTCGACCCGTTCGACCCGGACGAGGACGACGTCGAGGAAGCCGAGGCGGCGGCCCACGCACTGCTGTCGGCGGCGCACCTCCTCGACGACGTGATCGACGCCGTCTACGACGGCCTGGAGGGCCTCCCGAACGAGCTCGTCGTGCGGCGCCCCGGCGCCGTCGTGGGCGAGCCGGCCGTCGGCAGGCGCGGGGTGCTGCTGGCCATCAGGGCCCTGGCGAGGAGCGACTGGCGGGCCTCAGCTGTCATGGAGCGCCTCACGCGGCACGCCAGCGTGGCCCTGGACGCCAGGCCCGTGATAGTCCACGCGCGCGACGCAGAACCGGACGAGGCGTTGTCGCGGCTGGCTGCCGGGGTGCTGGGGAGGCCGGCGACGGTCTACGCGCGGGACGGCGGCGTCACCGGCGTGCGGTGACCGGCCCAGCGGGCGCCCAGGTCACCCGCGCCGCCCGAAGGCCCTCTGGGCGACCGCAGCGGCGCCTATCACGCCGGCGTCGGAGCCCAGCTCGGCCAGCCGGAAGACCGGCTCGCAGAACCCCTCCAGGTAGCGAGCGGCCACGGCCTTGACCTTGTCCAGGTAGAAGGCACCCGCCGCGGTGAGCCCGCCCCCCAGCACGAACGCCTCGGGGTCGAACACCTTCTGGATGTTCGCCAGACCGATGCCGGTGAAGTTGGCGGCGTTCTCCACGATGCCGAGCGCCTTGCGGTCGCCGGCCTTGGCCCTCTCGAACACCTCAGCGGTGGTCGTGGGCACGCCGTAGGCGTAAGTGGCGTCGCGTGCGATGGACCGCCCCGCGGCTATGGCCTCCAGGGAGCCCGTGTGGCCGTCGCCGCCCATGGGACCACCGGGCAGGAGCGTCATGTGGCCGATCTCCCCCGCCAGGCCGTGGGCGCCGCGGATCAGCGTCTCGCCGATGAAGAGGCCGCCTCCGATGCCTGTCGAGAGGGTCACGTAGACGCTCGACTCCAGGTCCTTCGCGGCGCCGTAGAGGTGCTCGGCGAAGCCGGCGGCGTTGGCGTCGTTCTCCAGCTCCACGGGCAGGCCCAGGGCGCCCTGCAACGAGTCGACGATGGGGGCGTCCACCATGCCGGCGATGTTCGGCGCGAAGACGACGCGGCCGCGCTGGTAGTCGAGTGGCCCTGGGGACCCCACGCCCACGCTGGTCACCTGGTGACCGCGGGCGATCAGCTCGCTCGCGGCCGCCGCCATGGCATCGACGACGTCCGCGAAGCCGGTCTGGGGCGTGTCGACGCGCACGCGGTCGAGGACGCGCCCGCCCTCCACCACGGCCGCCAGGATCTTCGTGCCGCCGAGGTCGATGCCCAGTGTGCTCAACTCGCCGAACCTCCCACGCGGCCCGCCGCCTCCAGGGCGCGCGCCGCGATCATCACCTCTTCGTCGGTGTGCACCACCAGCACGGCCACGCGGCTGTCGGGGGCGCTGACCACGGGTCCGCCCGCCGCGTTGGCCTCCGGGTCGAGGCTCACGCCGAGGAAGCCCAGCCCCTCCAGCGAGGTCGCCCGGGTGGCCGCGTCGTTCTCGCCGACGCCGCCCGTGAACACGACGACGTCCAGGCCGCCCATGGCCGCGGCGTAGGCGCCGACGAGCTTGCGCACCCTGTAGGCGTACACCTCCAGCGCCGCCGCTGCCGCCTCCGAGCCCGCCGCGGCAGCCGCCCTCACGTCGCGCATGTCGTTGCCGACGCCCGACATCCCGGCGAGGCCGGAGCGCCTGTTGAGCAGGTCGTCGAGCTCGTCCACGGGCATCCCCTGCCTGAGCAGGTGCAGGACGAGCCCTGGGTCGACGTCCCCGCTGCGCGTGCCCATCAACAGCCCCTCGAGGGGCGTGAAGCCCATGCTGGTGTCCACCACCTCGCCGCGGTCCACGGCCGCGCCGCTGGCGCCGTTGCCCAGGTGCAGGGACACGACCTTCAGCTCATCCCGCGGGCGCCCCAGCAGCCGCGCCGCCTCGCGGGTGACGTAGTCGTGGCTCGTGCCGTGGAAGCCGTAGCGCCTGAGGCCCTGCGCCGCCATCTCCAGCGGCAGCCCGTAGAGGTAGGCGCGGCGGGGCAGCGTGGCGTGGAAGGCGGTGTCGAAGACGGCGACGTGCACGGCGTCCGGTAGCAGGCGCCTGGCGGCCCGCAGCGCCGAGAGGTTGGCCGGGTTGTGCAGCGGCGCCAGGTCGCACAAGGCTGCGATGCCCGCCTCGACGTCGTCGTCCACGACCGTCGGCGCCGTGTAGGCGGTGCCACCGTGCACCACGCGGTGCCCGACGACCCGCGGCGTGAAGAACCCCGTCTCCTCACCGAGGCGCGCCAGGCACTCCTCGAGCGCCGTGGCGTGCGTCGGCCCGCCGGCCTCGCCGATGCGCTCGACGACGACCCGCTCGTAGGAGGGGTAGGACCGCACCTTGAGGCTGGAGCTCCCGGCGTTGACCACCAGCACGCTCTCCCGGATGGGTCCGACCTGGGCCATGTCCACGCGACTCTACCCGCCCAGGTCGGCTATCAGCTTGGGACGGAAGCCCAGTGCGTCGGCGGCCACGAAGTGGACGGCCACGCCGTCGAGGCTCTTCAGCACCGGCTCCTCGCCGTGCACGTGGCCGAACACCAGCGCGTCGGGTGCGTACTCCTCGATCAACCTGGTGAAGCCGCTCGGCTCGAGCCGCGGGTTAGTGGGCGGGAAGTGGAGCATCACGACCCGGTAACGCCCCTCCAGACGACGCGCGGCCTGCAGGGAGAGCGCCAGCCGCTCGACCTCGCGCAGGTAGACCTTCTCGTCCTCGGGGGTGAAGCCGCGTACTCCCGGGCAGACCCAGCCGCGCGTGCCGGCCACCACCACGCCGTCGATCACGATGGCGTCGTTCTGCACGGCGTACATCCCCTCCGGCAGCGACCGGCGGAGCTTGCTTATCGAGGGCCACCAGTAGTCGTGGTTGCCGCGCAGCAGGACCTTGCGCCCCGGCAAGGCGGCGATGTCCTCCAGGTCGTGCATGGCCTCCTCGAGGCGCATGGCCCAGGAGACGTCGCCAGGCACCAGCACCAGGTCGCCGCCGGCCACCGTCTCGCGCCAGCGGTCGAAGAACGCCTGCGGGTGGCCCTCCCAGTTGCCCCCGAAGACGTCCATAGGCTTGGGCTGCGCCCGCGACAGGTGCGGGTCGGCGATAGCGAACAGGCGCATCGGAGGCCGATACTACCCGGCTCGCGTCACCAGGCCAGGTCGGTGCGGCTGACGCCGGAGACGTCCAGACGGGCGAGCATCTCCTCGGCGGTCTCCCCGGTCACGGGGTGGCGCCACCACGGGTCGATCTCCCTCAGCGGCACGAGCACGAACGGCCTGTGGTGGAGCCGGGGATGCGGCACCGTCATGACGGGGTCGTCGACGTTGGCGTCGCCGTGCGCCAGCAGGTCTAGGTCGAGGGTCCGCGGCCCCCAGCGCTCGCTCCTCACCCTGCCGAGCCTCTCCTCGATGCGCAAGAGGGCCTGGAGCAGGCCCCGCGTCGGCAGCTCCGTACGCAGCGCCACGACCGCGTTGAGGTAGTCGCCCTGTCCCGGCGGGCCGCCCACGGGCGCCGTCCTGTACAGGGAAGAGCGGGCGACGACCTCGCCCAGGGCTCCCAGCTCCGCGAGGGCCTTCCGCAGCGTGTCGTGGCTGTCGCCGAGGTTGCTGCCCAGGGCGATCCAGGCTAGCGGCGGCTCGGCGCCCTCCCCCGCTTGCCCCCGGACAGGGACCGCCTCAGTCACGGCGCCTCTCCAGCTCGCAGTGCACGTCGCGCACGACGCCGGGCAGCGGCGCGTGGGGCTTGTGGACCCTCACGTGCACCGACTCGACGCGCGGCTCGGTCCCGAGCACGGCGTCCGCGACGGCCGCGGCCACCGACTCGATGAGCTTGAAGCGCCTGCCTGTCACCACGCCCTCCACGACGCGGTAGACGCGGGCGTAGTCGACGGTCTCGGGCAGCGTGTCCGAGCCCGGCGCCGGCAGTCGCATGGCCAGGTCGACGACGAAGCGCGCGCCGCGCTCGAGCTCGTAGTCGTGCACGCCGTGGAAGGCGTAGAACTCCATGCCCTCGAGGGTCACGGTCACCGTCTCGGCGCCGCCTCTCCCGGCCTCGCCTGCCCTCATGCCGCCGCCTCCAGCGCCGCCGCCACGGCCAGCGCCTGCCTGTGCTCCTCGACGTCGTGCACTCGCAGGAGCGCCGCCCCGAGGCGCGCGGCTTGCAGGTGCGCGGCGATGCTGGCTCCCAGCCTGTCGGCGGGGCGCTCCACGCCCGCGATCCTGCCGAGGAACGACTTGCGCGAGGCGCCCACCAGCACGGGGTGTCCGTGGGCGGCCAGGGAGGACGTGGCGTTCAGCAGCGCCACGTTGTGATCGAGGGTCTTGCCGAAGCCCAGGCCGACGTCGAGCACGACGTCGGGGACCCCAGCAGCCAAGGCCCGCTCCGCGGCGACCAGAAGGTAGTCGGTCACCTCGGCCACCACGTCGTCGTAGCGCGGGTCCATCTGCATGGTCCGGGGCTCGCCGAGCATGTGCATGACCACGGCTGGGGCGCCGGCCCTGGCGCAGACCTCCACCATCGCCGGGTCGCGGAGACCGGAGACGTCGTTGACCAGCGCCGCCCCCGCGGCCAGGGACGCCTCGGCCACGCTGTGCCTGCGCGTGTCGACGCTCACCACCACGCCACGCGCTGCCAGCGCCTCCACGACAGGCACCACGCGGCTCGCCTCCTCGGACTCGTCGACCGGCGCGGCGCCTGGGCGGGTGGACTCGCCACCGACGTCGACGATCAGCGCGCCGCGCTCGACCATGCGCAGTCCCGCGGCCACGGCGTCCCCCGGATCCAGGTGCGCGCCGCCGTCGGAGAAGCTGTCGGGCGTCACGTTGACCACGCCCATCAACGCCGCGCCGCGCCACCGGAGCTCCGTGGCGCCGCCGGGCAGCGGCCTGCCGAACCGGAGCGAGTGCTCGACCTCGTGCCAGGCCGCGGGCCGGGAGCCCGCTCCCGTCACCTCCCGCCCTCCCCCTGCCAGTCCGCGGGGCGGTCGGCGAGGCCGAAGCGCCAGGCCACCGCCTGGGCGATGCGCTCGGAAGCCCGCCCGTCGCCGTAGGGGTTGGGTGAGGCGCGCATGCGAGCCAGCTCGGCCTCGTCGCCGAGGAGCTCCAGCAGGCGCTCGCGCACCGTCGCGGGGTCGTTGCCCACGAGCCTCAGCACGCCGCCGATGCCCTCGGGGCGCTCGGTGACGTTGCGGAGCACCGCGACGGGGCGGCCGAGGGCCGCGCCCTCCTCCTGTATGCCACCGGAGTCGGTGATGACGAGGACGGAGCGGTCGAGCAGCGCCACCATCGAGAGGTAGTCGACCGGGTCGAGGAGCCGGAAGTTGGGCAGGCCATCCAGCGCCGGCCAGACGCTCTCGCGCACGGCTGGGTTCAGGTGGACCGGGTAGACGAAGGTCAGCTCCGGATGGGCGCGGGCCACGTCGGCTAGCGCCTCGGCCAGGCCGCGCATGACCGGCAGGTTCTCGCGCCTGTGCATGGTGACGGCCACCAGGTTCTCGGCGGGCACGCCGTCGGGCAGCTGCGCACGCTGACGGCTCGTCAGGATGGCGTCCACCGCGGTGTTGCCGGTGACGACCATCCGGTCGGCGAGCTTGCCCTCGGCGAGCAGGTTCAGCCGCGCCTGCTCCGTGGGCGGCAGGTCGAGGTCGGTGAGCACGTCGGTGAGGCGCCTGTTGGCCTCCTCGGGGAACGGCTGGGTCATGTCGAAGCTGCGCAGCCCGGCCTCGACGTGCGCCACACCCGCGCCCTCCAGGAAGGCGGCGAGCGCCACGGCGAACGTCGTGGTGGTGTCGCCGTGCACGAGCACGTAGTCGGCGCGCATCTCCTTGAGGGCCTGGGCGGCGGCTGGCGTGATGCGACCTACCAGGTCGGGGAGCGTCTGCCTCTCGGTCATGACGTTCAGGTCGGCGTCGGCCGTGATGCCGAAGGTGGCCAGCGAGCCGTCCAGCTGCTGGCGGTGCTGGCCGGTGACGAGCGTCAAGACGTCGAAGAGGTCGATGCTCTTGAGGGCGGCCACCACCGGGGCCATCTTGTTGGCCTCGGGGCGCGTACCGAAGGCGACGACGACGCGCGGCCTGGGTACGGGCACACCGTCGCTCACGCCGGCACGCCGTCCCGGCGCACCTCGGCCAGGCGCGCCAGCGAGACGGCAGCGATGAGCACGACGGTGAGCGCCAGCGTGACGAACATGAGCGCGGGCGGCGTGGCCGAGAGCAGCATGCCGGCGACGCCCAGGGCGAGGGTGGCCGTCCACAGGAGGATGACGGTGCCGCGCTTCGAGCCGGAGCGCTGCCTGATGATGTCGTGTATGTGCTCGTTGGTGGCCATGGCCGGGTTGGCGCCGCGCCGCAGGCGCCGCAGCGTCACCTGCGTGATGTTCACGACGGGCAGGGCGAGCACGACGATGGGCGCCACCACCGAGACGGCGGCCGTGACCTTCAGCGCCCCGATGACGCTGGTGGCAGCCAGCACGTAGCCGAGCAGGTAGGCCCCGGAGTCGCCCATGATGATCGTTGCCGGGCCGAAGTTGTGGCGCAGGAAGCCGAGGGCCGCGCCGCCCAGCGCCGCCAGGAGGAGCACGGCGGCGCCCCTGTCGTCGAACTGCAGCGCCACGGCCAGCAGGCTGAAGCTGGAGATGGCGGCGATGCCGGACGACAGGCCGTCCAGGCCGTCGATGAAGTTGAAGGCGTTGGTGAAGCCGACCACCCAGAGCAGCGTGACGATGACCGCCAAGCCCTCGGAGAGGAACAGGAACGACGAGTCGCCGAAGTAGTCGGTGACGAAGCCGATGCGCACGCCGTTGACCACGAGGATCCCGGCCGCCACGAACTGGGCCGCCAGCCTCAGCGCCGGGCCGACCTCCCACATGTCGTCGAGGAACCCGACGAGGGTCATGAGCGCGCCGCCAAGGGCGACGGCCAGGAGCTCCACGCGGTAGCCGTCGATGACGTCGGGGGCCACTAGGCTGCCCGCCAGGAGGGCGATGAGGAACCCGCCGAGGATGGCTATGCCGCCGATGTTGGGCACGGCGCCGGCGTGCTGGCGCACGCCGCCGCCGTGGGCGGAGCCGCCCACCTGCACGGCCCTGATGCGGTGCGCGAAGGCCCGCACCGACGGCACCAGGCCGGCTACGGCCGCCAGCGCCACGACGAGCGTTATGAACGCCATAGGTAGGTAGGAGACGAGGGCCGCCTTCACGTGAGCTGATGATACGTCCGGCTAGCGTGTGCCGTAGATGCGGTCCCCTGCGTCGCCGAGCCCCGGGACGATGTACCCGTGGTCGTTGAGGCGCTCGTCCTTAGCGGCGAGGATGATGTCTACGTCGGGATGCGCCTTGGTGACGGCCTCGATGCCCTCGGGCGCCCCGATGATGCAGAGCAGCCTGATGCGCGAGGCGCCGGCCTCCTTGAGTAGGTCGATGGCCTCGACAGCGCTGCCGCCGGTGGCGAGCATCGGGTCGAGGACGAAGGTGTCGCGCTCGGCGATGTCGTTGGGGAGCTTGACGTAGTAGCGCACGGGCTTGAGAGTCTCCGGGTCGCGGTACAGCCCTATGTGCCCGACGCGGGCGGTGGGAACCATGCTGAGGATGCCGTCCACCATCACCAGGCCGGCCCGCAGGATCGCCACGAGGGCGAGCTTCTTACCGGCCAGGCGCTTGACGTTCGCCACGGCCACGGGCGTCTGGACGACCCCGTCCTCGAGCTCGAGGTCGCGCATGGCGTCGAAGGCCATGAGCATGGAGACCTCGGTGCACAGGGCGCGGAAGTCGCGGACGTTCGTCTCGGCGTCGCGCATGACGGCGAGCTTGTGTTGGATGAGCGGATGGTCGATGACGGTGACAGACATCAGGCTGGTCCGTTCCTCCGGCCACGCCTGCCCTGGGGCAGGCGGGTGCGGGCGCTCGTGCGGGGTGGCCCAAACGATGAGCCGCCCTTCACGGGCGGCTCGTCTGGCGGAGAGGGTGGGATTCGAACCCACGGTGCAGCAGGGCCGCACAACGGTTTTCGAGACCGTCCCGTTCAACCACTCCGGCACCTCTCCAGGCGGTCGTGCCTGCGCGCGCGGCAGGTCAGCCGCGCGGCCGCCCGGGAGTATAACCCACCCGGCCCGTCGCGGTAAGCCCGTCGCCTTGACTGGCTCGTTCCGCCGCCCGTAAACTGACGTTTGCCGTTGGCCCATCGTCTAATGGCAGGACAACGGATTCTGGTTCCGTCGGTCGGGGTTCGAGTCCCTGTGGGCCAGCCAACGAAGCGAGCGCGCGGGCGCACCGGTTGTAGACTGGTAGCCCGCGCGCGACGCTGAAGGGTCGCCGCGAACGCCGAAGCCAGTCGATGGCCCATCGTCTAACGGCAGGACACCCGGTTTTGGTCCGGTCGGTCGGGGTTCGAATCCCTGTGGGCCAGCCATGGAGACGCCCCTCGCGGGGCGTCTTCGTTCTTACCGGCAGCCCTCACTGCGGGTCGTAGAACCCGCCGCCTGACTTGCGGCCGAGCCGCCCCGCCTCCACCAGCTTCCGCAGCGTCTGCGGGGCCTTGAACCGGTCGCCGTAGGCCTCGGCCATGCCCTCGGCGATGTGGAGCACCGTGTCGAGCCCGATGTAGTCGGCCAGCTCCAGCGGCCCCATGGGGTGGTTCAGGCCGAGCCTAACGGCGGTGTCGATGTCCTCGCGCGAGGCCACGCCCTCCTCGAGAAGGCGCGCGCCCTCGAGCAGCACCGCCGCCACCACGCGAGTGGTGACGAAGCCCTGCCGGTCCTCCACGGTCACGACGGTCTTGCCGCAGGCCTCGGCCACCGCCTTCGCGACCGCCAGAGCCTCCTGCGAGGAGCGCACGCCGCGCACCAGCTCGACCAAGCGCATGCGCTCAGGCGGGTTGAACCAGTGCATGCCCACGACCCTCTCCGGCCGCGCGGTGGCCCCGGCTAAGCCCGTCACCGAGAGCTCGCTGGTGTTGGTGGCCAGGTAGGCCCCGCCAGGGGCGGCGGCGTCGATCCGCGCGAAGATCTCGCGCTTGAGGGCCATCACCTCCGGCACGGCCTCGATCACGAGGTCGGCCGCGCTGACCGCCGCCTCCAGGTCGGAGCGGGTGGTCAGCCTCTCCCCCGCCTCGTCCCCGGCCAGCTTCGCGGCCCGCGCCTGGGCGCGCTCCAGCGCCGCCTGCGAGGTGTCGAAGACCTCGACCTGGAACCCGGCCTGCACGAGGACCGCGGCGATCCCGGAGCCCATGAGCCCGGCGCCGACGACGGCCACGCGGCGAACGCCCGAAGCGCCTACATCGCTCACGTCATCACCTGCCGCCGGCATCATAACGGCGGGTAGACGTCGAACCTCACCGTCCTGCCGCGTAGGGAGCCGCTCGGCGCCACGCCGCCGAGGGGCCCGTCGCGCAGGTGCCGCTTGACGACCACCCTCCGCGTCGCCGCCTGCCTGGCGGCGCGCAGCAGCTCGCCGCCGTCGTCTCCGTCTCGAGCCAGCAGCTCGCGCAGCAGAGCCATCCCCTTGGGCGGCAACGCCCGTGAGCCGGCGGCCGGGAACATGGGGTCGAGGTAGACGACGCCCGCCTCCTCCGGCGCGACGGCGCCGGAGCTCAGCACCTCTCGCGCGTCACCCTCGTGGAGCCGCACGCGCGCAGCCGCCCCGGCCGCGCCGGGGCCGAGGTCGCCGCGGCGGGCGCGCTCGAGGGCGTCGGCCAGCAGCGCTACCAGCAGGGGCGACCGCTCGACCAAGGTCACGCTCGCCCCCTTCGCCGCCAGGTGGAAGCCGTCGGCGCCCAGCCCGGCCGTGGCCTCGACCACGGGTTCCCGACCGGACAGCACCGCACGCCAGAGGAGGTCGGGGCCCTGGTCGGGCCGGCGCGCCAGGGCCTGGACCGCCGCCGTCACGCCCGGCCCGTCGCCGAGTCTCAGCGAGAGGCCCCGGGCGCCCACGGCCAGGACGAGCGCCCCCTTGGTCGCGGCCCCCGGGGAGACGACCCCGCTGGCGCCGAGCCGCGCGGCCAGGTCACGGGCGTACGCCTCGGCGTCGGCGGCCGCCTCTACGAACAGCTCGCGGAAGTGCACGCCGTGATGCTAAGCCGGGCGGGCGCCGTCCCTGGGGCGGATGGGGTGGCCGTGCTACGATTCGTTACGTAGTTCGCGTGATGGCGTTCGATTCTCAAGCGTCATGACGGCGAAGGTTACGAACCGGAAGCCAGAGAGCATGACCGCCAGCGCGGGAGGAGGCTTGCCATGACCAACGAGCAGCTCAGGCAGCGGAGGGCCGCGGCCGTCACCCCGGGCGCCACGAGCACCCACCCCTTCCACCCCGTGCGAGGTGAGGGCTCGTACGTCTGGGACGTCGAGGGCAAGCGGTACCTCGACTTCTCCACCGGCATCGCTGTCATGAACCTCGGCCACTCGCACCCGGCCGTCGTCGAGGCCGTGAAGCGCCAGGTGGAGCAGTTCCAGCACCTCTGCTTCGCGGTCGGCATGCACCCCAGCTACATCGAGCTGGCCGAGCGCCTGAACGCCCTGGCGCCCGGCGACTCCCCCAAGAAGACGTTCCTGGCCAACTCCGGCGCCGAGGCAGTCGAGAACGCCGTCAAGATCGCCCGCGCCTACACCAAGCGCCCCGGCATCGTGTCGTTCACCCACGCCTTCCACGGCCGGACCTACATGGCGTTCTCGCTCACCGGCAAGGCCAAGCCCTACAAGGCCGGCTTCGGCCTGCGCGCCGCCGAGGTCTACAGGGCGCCGTACCCGTACCACTTCCGCAACCCCTGGGGCGCCAAGACCGAGGAGGAGACCGGCGAGAAGGCCCTCGCCGTGCTCAAGGACCTGGTGGAGGTGACGATCGGCGCCAGCGAGGTGGCCGCCTTCATCATCGAGCCGGTCGCCGGCGAGGGCGGCTTCATACCGGCCCCGGAGAGCTTCCTCCGCGGGCTGCGCGAGTACGCCACGCAGATCGGCGCGCTCTGGATCGACGACGAGGTGCAGGCGGGCATGGGCCGCACGGGCAAGCTCTGGGCGGTCGAGCACTTCGGCCTGGAGCCCGACCTCGTGGCCTCCGCCAAGGCGCTCTCCTCCGGCTTCCCCCTCTCGGCCGTGGTGGGCAAGGCCGAGATCATGGACGCCATGAAGCCCGGCCAGCTCGGCACCACGTTCGGCGGCAACCCGGTGTCGGTTGCCGCGGCCCTCGCCACCCTCGACGTGATCGAGAAGGAAGGGCTGCTCGAGCGCTCGGCCGAGATCGGCCGCAAGGCCCTGCAGCGCTTCGGCGAGCTGCAACGGCGCTACCATGGCATCGGCGACGTGCGCGGCAAGGGCACGATGATCGCCCTCGAGTTCGTGGGCGAGGACGGCATCACGCCCGACGCCCAGTCCGTCGACGAGATCGTGGCGTTCGCGCGGGACGCCGGCCTCATCCTCCTGCCCACGGGCTCCTACGGCAACGTGATACGGCTGCTGCCGCCACTGACGCTCTCGGACGCCGAGCTCGAGGAGGGCCTGGCGATCATCGAGCGCGCGGTGGCCGCGACGCTCAGCGAAGGGCGCGCGCTGGCCGGCGTCCGCTGAGCCCAAGGAAGGCACGAGAAAGGCCCCGCGTTTCGCCGCGGGGCCCTCGACATGTCGCGACCTCAGCGGGAGCTCAGGGCTGGTCGCCCTGGCGGATCGGCACGCCGACCATGTTCCCCCACTCGGTCCACGAGCCGTCGTAGTTGCGGACCTTCTGGTAGCCGAGCAGGTGCTTGAGCACGAACCAGGTGTGGCTCGAGCGCTCGGCGATGCGGCAGTAGGCGATGACGTCCTTGTCCGGCGTGACGCCCTTGGACGCGTAGAGCTGCTCGAGCTCGGCGCGGTCCTTGAAGGTGCCGTCCTCCTTCACCGCCTGCGCCCAGGGCACGTTGATGGCGCCCGGGATGTGGCCCCCACGCTGGGCGCCCTCCTGCGGGTACTCGGGCATGTGCAGCTTCTCGCCCGTGTACTCGAGCGGGCTGCGCACGTCTACGAGCGCGCCGTCGCCGGAGTTGACCTTCAGCAGGTGCTGGATCACGTCGTGCGAGAACGCCCTGATGCTGGCGTCGCGGTAGGGCACCTCGTAGTCGCCCCGCGGGTAGCTCGGCGCGTCGGTGGAGAGCTCCCGGCCCTCGGCCACCCACTTCTGGCGGCCGCCGTTCATGAGGCGCACGTCGCGGTGGCCGTTGTACTTGAAGAACCAGAAGGCGTACGCCGCCCACCAGTTGGACTTGTCACCGTAGAGCACGACCGTGGTGTCGTTGCTCACGCCCTTGCTGGCCATCAGCTCGGCGAAGGCGGCGGCGTCGATGAAGTCACGGCGGTCCTTGAGCTGTAGCTCGGTGAGCCAGTCGATCTCGACCGCACCGGGGACGTGACCCTGCTTGTAGAGCAGCGGGTCCTCGTTGACCTCGATGACCCTCACCCCGGGCTGCCCGGCGTTCTGGGCCACCCAGTCGGTGCTGACGAGGACGTTCGGGTCGGCGTATGCACTACCGGAACTGCTGTCTCCCATGCGTTTCCTCCTCCTTGCCGCTGGGGATATTAACAACCTGGCGACGGGCGCGCCGCGACCCATGTACACGTCTGGCGGCCCCTCTCTACCAGCTCCGGGCGATCCAGGAGCTCATAGGGCCCTGGGCTATACTCCGCGCGGTGAACGACTACAAGCTCGCGGCCTCGGTCCTGGCCGCCGACTTCACGCGGCTGGGCCAGAGCGTCCAGGAAGCGCAGGACGCCGGCGTCGAGTGGCTGCACCTCGACGTCATGGACGGCCACTTCGTGCCCAACATCTCGTTCGGGCCCGCCGTCGTGGCGGCCGTGCGGAGCGTCTCGAACCTGACGCTGGACGTGCACCTGATGGTCGTGAGGCCGTCGTCGATGGTCGAGCGCTTCGTGGCTGCCGGCGCCGACGTGGTGACTGTGCACGCCGAGGTGGACCCGCACCTGCACAGGCTCCTCCAACAAGTGCGCGGCACCGGCGCCAAGGTCGGCCTGGCCGTCAACCCGCTCACGCCGCTGTCGGTGCTGGAGGCGGCCCTCCCCTACCTCGACCTGGCGCTCGTGATGTCCGTGAACCCGGGCTTCGGCGGGCAGGAGTTCATCGCCGGCAGCCTGGCGCGCATCGAGGCGCTGCGCCGCATGCGCGACCGCACCAACCCCAACTGCCTCATCGAGGTGGACGGCGGAGTGACGGCGAGCAACGTGCGCGCGGTCGTCGAAGCCGGGGCGGACGTGGTGGTGGCAGGCACCGCAGTGTTCGGCGGTTTGGGTCCCGTGGCCGACAACGTGGCTGCGCTGCGGGCCGCCGTCGGCGACCTGGCCGTCCCCTGAGGGCTCAGGAAGGCTTAGGCGGCTTCCGCGAAGCGCCCTAAGGCGCGGAAGCGGTGGTAGCGCTGTTCCTTAAGCATCGCCGAAGGCAGGCCGGTGAGCGCGTCGAGCTCCTCGGCGATGGCCCTCTTGACCGTAGCGATGGCCTCCTCCGGCTCGTTGTGCGCGCCGCCCAACGGCTCGGGGACCACGCGGTCGACCACGCCGTGCTCCAGGAGGTCGCGGGCGGTGAGCTTGAGGGCCTCGGCGGCCTTGGGGGCCTCACTGGCGTCGCGCCACAGGATGGCGGCGCACGACTCGGGGCTGATGACCGAGTAGATCGCGTTCTCGAGGATGAGCACGCGGTTCGCCACGCCTATGGCCAGCGCGCCGCCCGAGCCGCCCTCGCCGATGACCACCGACACGGCCGGCACCTCGAGGCGGCTCATGCGCTGGATGCAAGCGGCGATGACCCAAGCCTGCCCCTGCTCCTCGGCCGCCAGGCCCGGGTAGGCGCCGGGCGTGTCTATGAGGCACACCACCGGCAGCCTGAACTTGTCGGCGAGCTCGAACATGCGCATGGCCTTGCGGTAGCCGCTCGGGTGGCTCATGCCGAAGTTGCGTGTGATGTTCTCCTTGGTGTCGCGGCCCTTCTGCTGACCCACCACGACCACGCGGCGGCCGTCGAGCTCGGCCAGGCCGGCCACGATCGCCGGGTCGTCGCCCAGCGTCCTGTCGCCGTGCAGCTCCTGGAAGCCGCTGAAGGCCTTGGTGAGGTAGTCGAGGGCCGTCGGCCTGCCGGCCGCGCGCGCCACCTGCACGCGCTGCCAGCGCGTGAGGTTCTCGAAGGTGTCGCGCTTGAGCCGGTCGAGCCGCGCCTCCAGCAGGGCGATCTCCTCCGAGAGGTCGACGCCCTGCTCGGCCGCGTAGCGCCGCATGTCGGCGACCTTGGCCTCGAGGTCCTCGATCGGCTTCTCAAAGGGCAGCGGCATGCAGCTCCTCCAGGGGTGCGCGGTCCTTGGCGCCGGAGAGGGCCTTCAGGACGCCCGCCACGCGCTCCTTGAGCTCGGCGCGCGGCACCACGTCGTCCACCATCCCCTTCTGCAACAGGAACTCGGACCGCTGGAAGCCTTCGGGCAGGTCCTGCTTGATCGTCTGCTGGATCACGCGCGGGCCGGCGAACGAGATGAGCGCCCCGGGCTCGGCGAAGATCACGTCACCCAAGGTGGCGAAGCTCGCGGTCACGCCGCCAGTGGTGGGGTGGCTCAGCACGGCCAGGTAGGGCAGGCGCTCGGCCGCCAGGCGCTCCAGGGCCACGGTCGTCTTGGCCATCTGCATGAGCGAGAGGGCGCCCTCCTGCATGCGCGCCCCGCCCGAGGCGGTCACGGCCACGAACGGGCGACCTTCCTCCGCGGCCCGCTCGGCGGCGCGAGCGATCTCCTCGCCGACCACCGAGCCCATGGAGCCGCCCAGGAAGAAGAAGTCCATGACGACGAGCGCTATGGGCAGTCCCTCTAGCTCGCAGGCGCCCGTGACTATGGCGTCGGGCCGGCCATGCTTCTGCTCGGCCTTGGCGAGCCTCTCGACGTAGGGCTGCGTGTCCTGGAACTCCAGCGGGTCGAGCGGCCTGATCCTACCGGACCACCGCTCGAAGGTGCCGGGGTCGGCCAGCATGTCCACGCGGGCGTCCACCGGCATGCTGTAGTGGTACCCGCACTCGGGGCAGACGTACAGGTTGGCTATGAGGTCCTTGCGGTAGATCTGCGCGTTGCAGGCATCGCACTTCAGCCACAGGCCGGCGGGGCTGTTGTCGTCCTCCTTGCGGGTGGGGCGGTTCCGCCTGAAGAGGCGTTCAAGCGCCATCTCGACCCCCTGCCGGCATGGTGTGGGACGTCAGCGCAGGCACGCGCCAGTGTAGCAGTCAGTCACGCACGCTCAAGCCACCGGGGTTCACGGTGGCGGCGCTCGCGGCCTCGGCGTCCGGCGCCGCGGCGCCGTCGCCTGCCGCGTTCGCGCCGTCGCCGGCGGCCCCTGTGGCCCGCTCGCTCGCCCGGTCCGCCTGGTCGGCGGAGCCGCCGGGGAGCGTCGCGGCGCCGCCCATGTCGCTGCGGCCGGTGAACCTGGCGCCCTCCTCGATGTCCAGCGCGGACGCCTTCACGTCGCCGACGATCTCGCCGCCGTTCCAGATCTCGACCTTGCCGCTGACGACGACGTCGGCCTGAACCTTGCCGAGGACCCGCAGCTCCTCCGCCCTCACCAGCGCGCCGACGATCACGCCGGCGGGCGCCACCTCGACGACCCCGTCGACCTCCACGTCACCCTCCACCACGCCGTGCACGCGCACGCGGCCCACGGCCTCCAGCCGGCCGACGAGCTTGGTGCCGCGGTGGATGTAGGTGAAGGGCTCGCGCTTGGCAGGCTCCTCCTGGGGCTGCTTCTTCGGGGTCCTCCTGAGCATCCTTCCTCCCGCCTGGCGCGCCGCTGGCGCGCCGGCCGTCCCCCACGCGCACCCAGGTTCCCCCATGAGCACGGCGGGCGACGAGTGATGGCTCACACGTCGGGCGGACCGCGTCGCTTAGGGAAAGGAAGGCGTATCCTAGCCGAATGGAAAGAGCCAGGGTGGTCCTGGTCACCAACGTCGGCCAGGGGTTCGGTCGCGCCGTGTCGCTCGCCTACGGGCGTGCGGGCTACCACGTAGTGTGCGCCGACCGCGACGTCGACCTGGCGTCCAAGACCGCCGCCGAGGTCGAGGAGCTCGGCGGACAGGCCATCCCCATCCAGGCCGACATGACCACCCAGATGGACGTCCTCACCACCTACCAGAAGGTGCTGGAGATCTTCGGCGCCCTCGGCGGCGTGGTGCACGTCGCGGAGCACGTCAACACCACGCCCTTCGAGAACATGGCCGAGGCCGAGTTCTTCGAGGTGATGGTCGAGGACGTGCGCAGCTCGTTCCTCGTCCTGAAGACGGCCGCGCGCCTCCTGAGCGTGGGCTGGGTCGTCATCGTCGCCCCGCCGGCCATGGGCGCCGTGCAGATGCACACCGTCCAGGGCGCGCTGGCCCGCATGGTCACGGGCTTCAGGGAGCGCTTCAAGTTCCCGCGCGCCAACCTCGTCATCCCGTCCCGCGCCAGCTCCGACCCTCTGCACGACCAGGCGCTGGTGCGCGCCGTGCGCTACCTGGGGTCGCCGGAGTCCGCCGGCGTGTCCGGCCAGGTTGTCGACGTCGACCTGCCGGAGCCGCCGCGCGTGGCCGAGGCCCTGCTGCCCGAGGTGCGTGCCGCGCTCGACGACAACGTCAGGCAGGACGAGGAGTACGACTACGCCTGGGAGTTCGACGTCGACGACGAGGCCTACGAGTCGGAGGACGAGCCCGTCGAGACCGAGGACCAGGGCGTACTGGCTGCCGAGGCCGACGAGGACATCGATGACTACGACGCCTTCGACCTCCTGTGGACGCACGAGCTCGGGCTCACCGGGCGCTCCCCCGCCTTGAGGCACCTCGTCGACGAGGTCGTGCCCCCGCCGGACGAGGCCTACGTGGCCGGGCTCGAGCCGGCCGTCGACCTCTACGGCGACCTGAGCAGGCTCGACGGCGCCGACCCGTACGAGACGCCAGCCGCCTTCGAGGGCGAAGACCTGTTCAAGAAGCGCTGATGCGTTGCCCCTACTGCTCCGCCGAGGACACCAAGGTCGTCAACTCGCGGCCCTCGGACGAGGGCGCGTCGATCCGCCGCCGGCGCGAGTGCCCCAACTGCCAGCGGCGCTTCACCACCTACGAGCGGGCGCAGTTCGAGGCCCTGATGGTGGTCAAGCGGTCGGGTCGGCGCGAGGCCTTCGACGCCGACAAGCTGCTCGGCAAGCTGCGCATCGCCGCCAACAAGCGACCGGTGTCGGAGAAGGTGCTCCGCGAGTTCGCCTACGGCTTCGAGGACGAGGTTCAGGGGCCGGAGGTCTCGTCGGAGCACATCGGTCGCCGGGTCTTGCAGTTCCTCAAGTCTCTCGACGACGTGGCCTACATCAGGTACCTGAGCGTCTACCGCGACTTCGACTCGGTGGACCGCTTCGTCGAGGAGATACGGCAGCTGGACGCCGCGACGCCGCGGACCCCCAAGGCGGAGAAGGCAGAGGACGCCGAGGCCGCTCCCGACAGGAGGCCTTCGTGACAGCACCGGGTCGCCGCCACCGTCTCGTCACCGCTCTGGTCTCGCTACTCTCGGCGCCGTTCGCGGCGGCCCAGGAGGGCGACGAGTCCTGCACCGCACCGGTCGTGGAGACGACCGCGGGGGACGTCTGCGGCATCCGCCTCGAGGTGGACGGTGCCTTCGTGAACGCCTACCTCGGTATCCCCTACGGCGAGGACACGGGCGGCAGCAACAGGTTCATGCCCCCCGTTGCCTCGCCGGCCCTGGCAAGGGGTCATGGCCGCCACGGCACCCGGGCCCGCTTGCCCCCAGACCCTCACCAGCCAGACCGAGGCACCTGCCGACCAGAGCGAGGACTGCCTCTTCCTCAACGTCTGGGCGGCGGCCGAGGCAGCGGGTGACGCCCCCGTGCTGGTGCTCGTGCACGGCGGCGGCTTCCTCGTGGGGACGGCGACCGACACCCTGGCCAGCCCCGAGGCCGACTGGTACAACATCGACGGCCGCTCCCTGGCCGCCGAGCAGGGCCTCGTGGTCGTGAGCATGGACTACCGCCTGGGCGCCTTCGGCTTCCTCTCCGGCGTGGCCGGGCTCGAGGGCAACCAGGGACCGAAGGACCAGCAGCTCGCGCTCGAGTGGGTCCGTGTCAACGCCGCGGCGTTCGGCGGCGACCCCGGCAACGTGACGCTCATGGGCGAGAGCGCCGGCGGCACGTCCGTCTCCGCCCATGTCTACGCCGTGCCCAGCAGCGAGGGCCTGTTCCACCGGGCCATCATCGAGTCGAACCCTCTAGGCGTGGGCGTGCAGACCGCGACGGAGGGCAAGGCGCAGGCGCAGCGCTACCTCCTGCGCGTGGGCTGCTTCTGGAGCTTCGACCGGCTCGGCTGCCTGCAAGGAGCGCCGCTCGAGGTGCAGCAGGCCGAGCAGACACCCGTCGTCAACCTCTGGAACCTCGTCGACCGCAACGTGTTCGCCCTGCTGGCCTGGCTCCCGGTCGTGGACGGGGAGTTCCTCGTCGCGGACCCCCTCGTCGCGGCGGTGGCCGGCGAGGCGCAGGTCCCCGTCGTGTGGGGCGACAACGACCACGAGGCCTTCTCCTTCCTGGGCGACTTCGTGTCCCAGGGCATGAACCCCTACCTTGGGGACGCCATGACCACGATCCTCTTCGGGAAGCCTGCCGGTGAGGTCATGCGCGAGCACTACCTCCGGGGCGCCGATGACCTGGCGGCGGCCGTGCTCGACGCCTCAGGGGACTACGTCTTCATGTGCCCGGCCGAGTTGGCAGACATGAACGCGCCCGTGGGCTACCACTACAGGTTCAGCCACCCGCCGCAGTACGTGGGGGGCCTCACGGGCGGAGAGGCTTGCTCGGACAAGACCTGCCACGCGGTGGAGCTGCCGTACGTGTTCGGAACGGGGCGCTTCCCTGGCGGCTTCTCCGCGGCCGACGGGCGGGTGTCGTCCACGCTCATGGAGCTCTGGGCGGCCTTCGCGCGGGGCGAGGGCGACGACGGGAGCGGGTTCGCCTCCTGGCCGCCGGCCGTCGGGGATGGCGGGTACTTGCCCACGCTCGTGGTGTCGGACCCGGTCGCCGTGGCTGCGTTCGACGTCGCCCGCTGCGCC
>Ga0182741_1000320_pt1 | contig 73809 bp, 65 predicted proteins | sample eDN5th37CBELigOP_FD_128874 | JGI IMG/M metagenome (GOLD analysis project Ga0182741, IMG submission 128874) | Enriched Organic Plus compost microbial communities from Emeryville, California, USA - eDNA 5th pass 37_C BE-Lig OP (version 2) (version 2) ...
CGAGGAACAGGCCGGCGCCGATCGCGCTGCCCAGGCCCATCATGATCAGCTGGCGCGGTTTGAGCGCGCGTTCCAGTTTCTGCGACGGCGGAGCCGGGTCGGCAACGGACGGATTGGCAGGCATCGGCGGGCTTCGGAGGGCGGAAAGGGCGACACCATACCGCGTCGGCCGCCGGCCGTGCCTGTTCCGTTGGTTGGGCGCGCCGTGGCGGGCAGGGGCGCCAGTCCTCCCGCGGAACCGCCTGGAGCGCCGGCCGGCCTGGCCGCCGGCGTCTGTCAACGTGCGGCCGCAGCAATCTTCCCGGCACGGATGGACTACCTTATCCGTCCAACCTTCCGGCCGTGACGGCACTTTTCGAGACAGCAATGACTTTGAAGACCCTCAATCCGTTCGACCTGTTCGATGTGCGTTCGCTGCTGAGCGAGGAGGAGCGCGCCGTGCAGGACTCCGTGGCCCGCTTCACCGACGAGCGCGTGCTGCCGATCATCGGCGACTGCTTCGACCAGGGCCGCTTCCCCACCGAACTGATCCCCGAGATCGCCGACATGGGCCTGCTGGGCAGCTCGCTGCCGGAGCAGTACGGCGGCGCCGGCCTCAACGGCGTCAGCTACGGCCTGATCTGCCAGGAGCTGGAGCGCGGCGACTCGGGCCTGCGCAGCTTCGTCTCGGTGCAGAGCTCGCTGTGCATGTATCCCATCTACGCCTACGGTTCGGAAGAGCAGCGCATGCGCTGGCTGCCGGACATGGCGCGCGGCAAGGTCATCGGCTGCTTCGGCCTGACCGAGGCGCACGGCGGTTCGGACCCGGCCAGCATGAAGACCCGCGCGGTGAAGGACGGCGGCGACTGGGTGATCAACGGTTCCAAGATGTGGATCACCAACGGCTCGGTGGCCGACATCGCCATCGTCTGGGCCAACACCGACGACGGCGTGCAGGGCTTCGTGATCGAGAAGGGCACGCCGGGCTTCACCGCACAGGAGATCAAGCACAAGATGAGCCTGCGCGCCTCGGTGACCGGCGCGCTGTTCTTCGACAATGTGCGCGTACCCGATGCCAACCGCCTGCCCAACGTGAAGGGGCTGAAGGGCCCGCTGGGCTGCCTGACCCAGGCCCGCTACGGCATCACCTGGGGCCCGATCGGCGCGGCCATCGCCTGCCTGGACGAAGTGCTGGCCTACACCAAGGAGCGCATCCTGTTCGGCCGCCCGGTTGCGGCGACGCAGAGCGCGCAGATCAAGATGGCCGACATGGCCCGCCGCATCACCGCCGGCCAGTTGCTGGTGCTGCAGCTGGGCCGCCTGAAGGACGCCGGGCAGATGCAGCCGCAGCAGGTATCGCTGGCCAAGTGGAACAACTGCCGCCTGGCCATCGACATCGCCCGCGAATGCCGCGACCTGCTCGGCGGCGCCGGCATCACCACCGAGCACGGCGCCATCCGCCATGCGCTGAACCTGGAATCGGTGATCACGTACGAAGGCACCGAGACCGTGCACCAGCTGGTGATCGGCCGCGAGCTGACCGGCATCAACGCGTTCTGAGCAGGGGGGCGGCCTGCATGCGATCATGCCGGCCGCCTTTCGCCTGACCGGACATGAAGACACCGCCGCAGTTGCAGACGCTTGTCGACGACGGCGTCATCGACGAAGTGCTGCGCCCGCTCAAGAGCGGCAAGGAAGCGGCGGTCTATGTCGTCCGCAGCGGCGATGAGATCCGCTGCGCCAAGGTCTACAAGGACATGGCCCAGCGCAGTTTCCAGCAGCGCGCCCAGTACCAGGAAGGGCGCAAGGTGCGTGGTTCGCGCGAGGCGCGCGCCATCGGCAAGGCAAGCAGGTACGGCCGCAGGCAGCAGGAAGCGGCGTGGAAGAACGCCGAGGTGGATGCGCTGTACCAGCTGCGCGGGGCCGGCGTGCGCGTGCCCGAGCCATTTGGCTACTTCCATGGCGTGTTGGTGATGGAACTGGTCACCGACGCTGAAGGCTTCAGCGCCGCGCGCCTGGGCGAGGTCGACCTCGATGGCGGGCGGGCCCGGCAGTTCCACGCGCTGCTGGTGCAGCAGGTCAAGCTGATGCTGTGCTGCGGGCTGGTCCACGGCGACCTGTCGCCCTATAACGTGCTGGTCGGCGCGGACGGTCCGGTGGTCATCGATTTTCCGTAGGTGGTCAGCGCGGGCGGCAACAATGCCGCCCGCGCGATGCTGCTGCGCGACGTCAACAACCTCACCGCCTGGCTCGGGCGTTCGGCGCCGGAGCTGTTCGACACCTGGTACGGCGAGGAAATGTGGGAGCTGTTCCAGGCGGGTGACCTGCGGCCGGACAGCGTGCTGACCGGCAGATTCACCCCGGATCTGCGCGCGGTCGACCTGGATGGCGTGCGCGACGCCATCAACAACGCCCGCGAGGAGGCCCTCATCCGCCAACAAGGGCGCGAGGCCGCGGAACAGGATTGCTGAGGGGAGATGGGCCGCGCCGGGCGGAACCACCGGCCGCGGGCAGGGCATGGCGGTGTCATCGCCGGTGCCTGCATGGCAACCTTCGTGTTCCCGGACTGTGCTGCGTGGTGGTCGGATGATGTTGCTCGAAGGAATCCGCGTACTCGACCTGTCGCGCATCCTGGCCGGGCCGTGGGCCACCCAGGTGCTGGCCGACTTCGGCGCCGACGTCATCAAGGTCGAGCGCCCCGGCGCGGGCGACGATACCCGTGGCTGGGGGCCGCCGTTCCTGAAGGATGCCAACGGCCACGACACCACCGAGTCGGCGTATTACCTGTGCGCCAACCGCGGCAAGCGCTCGGTCGCCATCGACTTCACCCTGCCGGAAGGGCAGGCGCTGATCCGCGCGCTGGCCGCGCGGTGCCAGGTGCTGGTGGAGAACTACAAGGTCGGCGGGCTGGCGAAGTACGGGCTGGACTACGCCAGCCTGCGCGCGCTCAACCCGGCCCTGGTGTACTGCTCGATCACCGGCTACGGGCAGGACGGCCCGTACGCGCAGCGCGCCGGCTACGACGCGGCGATCCAGGCCATGGGCGGCCTGATGAGCTTGACCGGCGAGCCGGACGGCGCGCCCGGCGGTGGACCGCAGAAGGTAGGCGTGGCCGCCACCGACCTGATGACGGGCATGTACGCGGCCACCGCGATCCTGGCCGCGCTGCGCCATGCCGAGCGCAGCGGCCAGGGCCAGCACATCGACCTGGCGCTGCTGGACACGCAGGTGGCATGGCTGGCCAACCAGGCCTCGAACTGGCTGGTCGGCGGCGTCGTGCCGGACCGGCAGGGCACCGCGCATCCGAACATCGTGCCGTACCAGGTGATGCCCGCGGCCGACGGCTATTTCATGCTGGCGGTCGGCAACGACGCGCAGTTCGTGCGCCTGTGCGGGGTGATCGGCGAGCCGCAGTTGGCGGCCGATCCACGTTATGCCACCAACGCCGCGCGCGTGGCGCACCGCACCGGGCTGGTGCCGCTGCTGCAGCAGCGCCTGCGTACGCGCCCGGCCGCGCACTGGCTGGCCGCGCTGGAACAGGTGGGGGTGCCGGCCAACCCGGTCAACCGCATCGACCAGGTGTTCGAGGATGCGCAGGTGCAGGCGCGCGGGCTGCGCATCGAACTGCCGCACGCCGGTGGCGGCAGCGTGGCGATGGTGCGCAATCCGCTGAAGTTCTCGGCCACGCCGCTGCGCTACGGGCACGCGGCGCCGGTGCTGGGGCAGCACACCGAACAGGTGATGCGGGAAATATTGTCGCTGGACGACATCCGTCTGCAGGAACTGCGACTGCAGGGAGTGCTCGGTCGCCAGCGCTGAGCTGGCGAACCGGGCAGCGACCCGTCAGGGCCGGTTTTCGGGCTGGCTGAAGCCGGTCTTGCGCATCGCCTCCATGCTGCGCTCGCGCGCGGCATCGCGTTCGGCCACGGTCATGCAGACGGTCTGGGCGCGGTTGCTGCCGGTCAGCTTCTCGCGGCGGCATACCAGGCGGCTGTCCGCACGTGCCTTGGCGAGCAGGGTGTTGACCAGCTCCTTCACGACCACCACCTGCGGTCGGTTAATCCAGCGGCGACCCCTGCACCTGCGGAGCTCAGTTTCCGCCGGGAAACCCATGCTGGCGCCAGGCCTCGAACACGACCACGGCGACCGAGTTGGAGAGGTTGAGGCTGCGGTTGTCCGGCTGCATCGGCAGGCGCAGGCGCTGGCCGGCGGGCAGGCTGTCGAGCAGGTCCTGCGGCAGGCCGCGTGTTTCCGGGCCGAACAGGAAGGCATCGCCGTCGGCGAAGCGCACGGTGTCGTAGCGCACGCTGGCGCGGGTGCTCATGGCGAACAGGCGGTTGGGCGCGATGCGCGCCAGCGCGGTGTCCAGGTCGGGGTGGACCTGCAGGCGCGCGTATTCGTGGTAATCCAGGCCGGCCCGCTTGAGCTGCCTGTCGCTGAGGTCGAAGCCGAGCGGTTCGATCAGGTGGAGCCGGGCGCCGGTGTTGGCGCAGAGCCGGATCACGTTGCCGGTGTTGGGCGGGATCTCGGGCTGGAACAGCAGTACATGGAAAACGGGAGGAACGCTCATCGGCGCAGTTTACGCCGGGGTCGTCTCGCTAGAACCTGTCCGCGCCGCCGTGGCCGTTGACGGGCGAGGGAGCGGGGCATGCACCGTGCGGATGCGGCACGGACAGGTCCGGATCGGGACGAGGACTCACTTGGCGACCATCCCGTTGGCGACCTGGCCCAGGGTGTCGGCGGCCAGCTCGCCGGCCAGCGCCTTGACCTGCTGGGCGTCCGGGCGAACGGTGATGGCCGGCAGCGAGACCATCCACTGGCCGATGCTGGCGCCGATCGCCACCGGGGTATGCGCGGCCAGCTGGGCGGCGGCCTGCTCGGCAGCCAGTTCGACGATCTGGCCGGCGGTCGGGCGCACCTGCACCGACGACAGGGTGGGAATGGCGCTGGTGCGCTCGTGTTCGGCCTGGGCCAGCTGGTCGGCGGACGGGCGCACCTGCACGGTTTCCAGGGTGACGATGTTGGAGGCATGCGCGGAGGCGGCGAAGCCGGCGGCGACGATGAGGGCGATGGCGAAGGACTTGGTGTTCATGGCGGGGCCTGTTTGGTGTGTGTGAACGGTGGTGTGGTAGTAAGGTAGTACACCAAATCTCGGGATGCAAGGAATTTTTTGCTTTCCTTTGATTTGTTCAGCTTCCAGTCATGAATTGTTTGATTCATCCCGGGCTGCCGGGGTAGATAAAGCAGGATGCGTGCCAACTTCATCCCGTTGATTTGTATGGGTTATTTCATCGAGAAAAGTGTCCGCTGTCCGGACACCGCCGCCTGGGGCCCTGTGTCCGCGGACAAAGGACGGCTGTGCAGGCGGGTCTCCAGCCCGGCGGCCGATGGCGGCCGGGGAGGCGCGTGATGCGGGAAAGGAGGGCGTCTGCGCGCGTCACACCCCACACACCGCCGCGCCGCGGCATGCGCTCACCCATGACCCATGGCGTATGCCGCCCGCTGCGCGCGCGGTTAGGATCGCCGTTCACATTCATTGCTCAAGGAAAGTGGGATGAACGCAGCAACACCCCGGACCGCCCTTCTCGCCGCCGCGCTCGGCATCGCCCTCGGTGGATTCGCCGGCATGCCGCTGGCCGCCGCGGCGAAAGCCCCGGCCGCCGCGCTGGCGGTGGACATCCCGTTCGAGGAGTTCACCCTGCCCAACGGCCTGCGCGTGGTGGTGCACACCGACCGCAAGGCGCCGATCGTGGCGGTCAACATCTGGTACCACGTCGGCGCCAAGGACGAGCCGTCCGGCCGCACTGGCTTCGCCCACCTGTTCGAGCACCTGATGTTCCAAGGCAGCGAGAACCACCATGGCGAGTTCTTCGAGCCCTTCAAGCAGGTCGGCGCCACCGACCAGAACGGCACCACCAACACCGACCGCACCAACTACTTCCAGAACGTGCCCACCACCGCGCTGGACATGGCGCTGTGGATGGAGTCCGACCGCATGGGCCACCTGCTCGGCGCGATCGACCAGGCCGCGCTCGACGAGCAGCGCGGCGTGGTGCAGAACGAGAAGCGCCAGGGCGAGAACCAGCCCTACGGCCAGGTGTGGGACAAGCTGACCCGCGCCCTGTACCCGGCCGGCCACCCGTACCACCACGGCGTGATCGGTTCGATGAACGACCTCAACGCCGCCTCGCTGGACGACGTGAAGACCTGGTTCCGCACCTGGTACGGCCCGAACAACGCGGTGCTGGTGCTGGCCGGCGACATCGACGTGGCCACCGCGAAGGAGAAGGTCGCCCGTTACTTCGGCGACATCCCGGCCGGCCCGAGCATGGCCCAGCCGAAGGTGGACGTGGCCCAGCGCGCCGCCTCCACCCGCGAGGTGATGACCGACAAGGTGCCGCAGGCGCGCATCTACCGCGCCTGGAACGTGGCCCAGGTCGGCACCACCGACATCGACCAGCTGCAGCTGTTCGCGCAGGTGCTGGGCGGCGCCAAGTCCTCGCGCCTGGACCAGCGCCTGCTGCACCAGGACAAGCTGGTGGACAACATCGGCACCATGGTCGGCCCGTCGCAGCTGGGCTCGAACTTCATCATCATGGCCACGGTCAAGCAGGGCGTGGACCCGGCAAAGGTCGAAGCGGTCATCGACGAGGAGCTGAAGAAGCTGGTGGCCGAAGGCCCGAGCGCCGATGAGCTGGCGCGCGCCAAGACCGCGTTCCGCGCCGGCTTCATCCGCGGCATCGAACGCATCGGCGGCTTCGGCGGCAAGGCCGACGCGCTGGCCGAATGCGCCGTCTACGAAGGCGACCCGGGCTGCTTCCGCACCTCGCTGGCCAACATCCAGAACGCCAGCGCCGCCGACCTGAAGGCAGCCGGTGCGAAGTGGCTGGGCGTGGGCGACCACACCCTGGTGGTCGAGCCGGGCGAGCGCGTGGCGCTGGAGGAACTGCCCTCGGGCAAGCCGGCGCCGTTCAACGTGCCGGCGGTCGATCCGAAGTACCAGGCGCTGCCCTCGCAGGTGGACCGCAGCGCCGGCGTGCCGCAGACCACGACCTTCCCGGAGCTGAAGTTCCCGCAGCTGCAGCGCGCCACGCTGAAGAACGGCACGCAGGTGGTCCTGGCCGAGCGCCATGACATCCCGGTGGTGCAGTTCAGCTACGAGTTCCAGGGCGGCTTCACCGCCGACCAAGGGCGCAAGCCGGGCACCGCCAACTTCACCATGGGCATGCTCGACGAAGGTGCCGGCAAGCTCGGTTCGCTGGCCTTCGCCGACGCCGCCGACGCGCTGGGTGCGCGCATCGGTGCCGGCGCCTCGCTGGACGGCGCCAACGTCTACCTGTCGGCGCTGAAGGAAAACCTGGCGCCGTCGCTTGCCCTGTATGCCGACGCGCTGCGCGCGCCGCGCTTCGACCAGAGCGAGATCGACCGCATCAAGGCCACCTGGATCGCCGGCATCAAGCAGGAGAAGGTCAACCCGAACGCGGTGGCGATGCGCGTGCTGCCGCCGCTGCTGTACGGCAAGGGCCACCCGTACGCGATCCCGTTCACCGGCAGCGGCGACGAGGCCGCGATCCAGGCGCTGGGCCGCGACGACCTGGTGTCCTTCCACAAGGACTGGGTGCGCCCGGAGAACGCGACCCTGATCGTGGTCGGCGACACCACGCTGAAGGAGATCGTGCCGCTGCTGGAGCGCCAGTTCGGCGACTGGAAGGGCGAGGGCGCGGCGCCGGAGGTGGGCGCGCCGTCCGCGGTCGCCCGTCCCGACAAGGCGCGCGTGTACCTGATCGACCAGCCCGGCGCCGTGCAGGCCAACCTGTTCGCCGGCCAGGTCGTGCCGTCGACCATGGACCCGGGCACGACCCGCTTCGACATCGCCAACGGCGTGCTGGGCGGTGACTTCACTTCGCGCCTGAACATGAACCTGCGCGAGGACAAGCACTGGTCCTACGGCGCGCGTTCGAGCGCCAGCGGCGCGCTGGGGCAGCGGCCGTGGATGGCGGTGGCGCCGGTGCAGATCGACAAGACCGGCGAGGCCATGAAGGAAATGCAGGCCGAGATCAGCCAGTTCGCCAGCGGCCAGCGTCCGCCGACGGCCGACGAGGTCGCGCGCATCCGCAACATCCAGACGCTGAGCCTGCCGGGCGCCTACGAGACCGCCTCGGCGGTGATGAACACCATCGGCGGCATCGTGCGTTACCAGCGCCCGGACGACTACGTGTTCAAGCGCAAGGCCGAAATCGAGGCGATGACCCCGGCGCAGGTGGCCGAGGCGGCGAAGACGCTGGACCCGTCGAAGCTGACCTGGGTGGTGGTCGGCGACCTCAAGCAGACCGAGGCGCCGGTGCGCGCGCTGGGCCTGGGCGAGGTGATCGTGGTCGACAGCGACGGCAACCCGGTGCCGGCCGCGAAGTAAGGCATTGCCGCGGCCCGCCCTTCGCAGGGCGGGCCGCGGATCATCATCGATTCATCCCTGCCCGGCACAATCCCCTCTGATCTCCACAAGGACCCGTCCATGCGCGCTCTGATCCTTTCCGCCCTGATTGCCAGCACGGCCGCCTGCACCTGGGTGCCGATCGAAAGCGGCGGCAAGGCGGTGCGCGTGCTGCCGGCCGGCCCGGTGGCGCCGGGCTGCGTGGCCAAGGGCGAGATCGTGGTCTCGGTCAAGAGCAAGGTGGGTTTCTACAACCGCAACCCGCTGCGCGTGCAGGAAGAACTGGAAACCCTGGCGCGCAACGAAGCGCCCAGCGCCGGCGCCAACGCGATCCAGGCGGCGGCACCGCCGGCGGACGGCAGCCAGCGTTTCAGCGCCTGGCAGTGCCGCTGACCGCTGCCGGCGCGCGCCGGCGCCTTTGCACCATGCCTTGAATGAGGGCGGTCGAGGAATCAGGCCGCCGCTGGCTGGGCAATGACGCGGCCGCGGCCGGTCTTCCGGCTGGGTGACGCTCCCCCCGCGCCTTCCGACTGGCGGCTCTCCGCCCGTTTCCCGGCCCGGGGCGTTCTGTCGCCGCCCGGCCATCCCGGCGGAAGGCCTGCGCCGGCCCGCATCCATACGCACGACCCGGAAATCGTTAAAGATGCGTCAAGGACGGCCAGCCGCTAGAATAGCGCCCCCTTCGCCTGAGTCCTGGCGCCTTCCGATGCCTTTCCAGAATGTCTCGATCGCGGGACTGGCGCATGTCGACGCGCCGCATACCCTGACCTCCAAGGAAATCAACGAGCGGCTGCAGCCGACGCTGGACCGTCTGGGCATCCGTGCGGACATGCTGGGCGATGTCGCCGGCATCCACGCGCGCCGCCTGTGGGACCAGGGCACGCAGGCCTCGGACGCGGCCACGATGGCCGGGCGCAAGGCGCTGGAAGACGCCGGCGTGTCGGCCGACCGCATCGGCCTGCTGGTCAACACCTCGGTCAGCCGCGACTACCTGGAGCCGTCCACCGCTTCCATCGTCTCGGGCAACCTGGGCATCGGCGACGACTGCGTCACCTTCGACATCGCCAATGCCTGCCTGGCCTTCATCAACGGCATGGACGTGGCCGCACGCATGATCGAGCGCGGCGACATCGACTACGCGCTGATCGTCGACGGCGAGAGTTCCAACCTGGTCTATGAAAAGACCCTGGAACGCATGAGCGCCCCGGACGTGACCGCCCAGCAGCTGCGCGACGAGTTCGCCGCGCTGACCACCGGCTCCGGCGCCGCCGCCATGGTGCTGGCGCGCGCCGAGCTGGTGCCCGACGCGCCGCGCTACAAGGGCGGCGTGACCCGCGCGGCCAACCAGTGGAACAAGCTGTGCGTGGGCAACCTGGACCGCATGGTCACCGATACCCGCCTGCTGCTGATCGAAGGCATCAAGCTGGCCACCAAGACCTTCGAGGCCACCCGCCAGGCGCTGGGCTGGGCGGTGGACGAGATCGACCAGTTCGTCATCCACCAGGTCAGCCAGCCGCACACCAATGCCTTCATCAAGGCCTTCGGCATCGACCCGAAGAAGGTGATGACCATCTTCGGCGAACACGGCAACGTCGGCCCGGCCTCGGTGCCGATCGTGCTGAGCAAGCTGCGCCAGCTGGGCAAGCTCAAGAAGGGCGACCGCGTCGCGCTGATGGGAATTGGTTCGGGCCTGAACTGCACCATGGCCGAAGTGGTCTGGTAAGCCAGGCCACCGCGCCACCCGGCAATACCGCAGACGCCCGCAGGTTTTCCTGCGGGCGTTTTGCATGGGGCCTAGACGGCCGCCAGTTCGAAACGGAGCGTGCAGCCCACGGCCGCCGCCGCCCGGCTCAGGGTGTCCAGCGTCAGCGCCGTGTCGTTCTCGTCCAGCACCCGGTTCACCGCCGCGCGGCTGGTGCGCATGCGCGCGGCCATCTCGGTCTTGCTGACGCCCGCCTGTTTCATGGCCTCGGCCAGCTGCCAGGCGATCACCCGCTTGGCGGCGATGGCATTGGCTTCTTCCAGCAGGCCTTCCCCGGCGAGGAAGTCGTCGAAGCTGGAGCCGATGTGCTTGTTTGCGTTCATGCGTGGACCTCGTTCCTGCGTTGTTTCGCCCGTTCCAGTTCGTCCCGTGGCGTCCTGTCCGATTTCTTGATGAATCCGTGCAGCAGCACCATGTCCGCCCCCGCCAGCGTGAACAGCACGCGGGCGATGCCTTCCGGAACATGGCTGCGTATTTCCCACAGCTGCGCATCCAGCTTGCGTACCAGCGGCATGCCGAGCGGCCAGCCTTCCTGCGTGGTCTTGATGTCCGCACCGATGCATTGGCGCGCGCCCAGGGAAAGTTCGTGTTTCAGCCATTCGCGCACCGGCTCGCGGCCGGACCGGGAACGGTAGAAGCAGACGGAAAGCGGCGATGGAGGCATGGCAATTGTACCAATATAGATACATGCGGCAAGTGGCCTCCAACCTGCCAGCCCTCGGTGCAGGGCAGTATCGGCATTCGTCCCGCAGGCGACCGGGGAATGCCGCGCCCTTCAGTCGCCCAGCGCTTCGGCCACCCGCTTCCGCAATACCGGCAGCAGATCGCTTTCGAACCACGGGTTGCGCGCCAGCCACAGCCGGTTGCGCGGGCTGGGGTGGGGCAGCGGCAGCACGCCATGCTGCAGGTGCCGTTGCCAGCCCTGCACGGTCTCGGTGAGCGTGCGTCCGCGCTGCCCGCCGAGCAGGCCGGCCTGCGCGTACTGGCCGATCGCCAGCGTCAGGCGCAGCCGTTCCAGGCGTGGCAGCAGCTGCGGATGCCAGGCGGGAGCGCATTCGGGGCGGGGCGGCAGGTCGCCGTTGCTGCCGGTGCCGGGGAAGCAGAAGCCCATCGGCACGATGGCGACTTTGCCGGCGTCGTAGAACGTAGACCGGTCGATACCCAGCCAGTCGCGCAGGCGCTCGCCGCTGGGATCGTTGAAGGGAATGCCGGTCTCGTGCACCTTGCGCCCCGGCGCCTGGCTGACGATCAGCAGGCGTGCCCGCGGCGAGGCCTGCAGTACCGGGCGGCAACCCAGCGGAAGCCGGCTTTCGCACAGGCGGCAGGCGCGGATGCGCGCCATCAGGGTATCGAACGTTGCGCTCACGGTGGTTCCATCCTCGACCGCCGCCATTGTGCCGCCATCGGCCGCGGCGGGGCCGGCAGCCGCATTGGCCTACAATGCGCGCCCTGTCCGCGATTGCGTGAAGCGCCGATGCAGTTCCCCGGTTACCCCGCCACCACCCGCCGTTTCGAGGTCCGCCCCGGCCTGTCGATGAACTATGTCGACGAAGGTCCGCGCGACGGCGAAGTGGTCGTCATGCTGCACGGCAATCCGTCGTGGAGTTACCTGTGGCGGCACCTGGTCAACGGCTTGAGCGACAGCTACCGCTGCATCGTGCCGGACCACATCGGCATGGGCCTGTCCGACAAGCCCGACGACAGCCGCTACGACTACACGCTGCAGTCGCGGGTGGACGACATCACCGCGCTGCTCGACCACCTGGGCATCACCGGGCCGATCACCCTGGCCGTGCACGACTGGGGCGGCATGATCGGCTTCGGCTGGGCGCTGTCGCACCATGCGCAGGTCAGGCGGCTGGTCATCACCAACACCGCCGCCTTCCCGCTGCCGGCGGAAAAGCCGATGCCGTGGCAGATCGCCATGGGCCGGCACTGGAAGCCGGGCGAGTGGTTCATCCGCACGTTCAACGCGTTTTCGGCGGGCGCCTCGTGGCTGGGTGTTTCGCGGCGCATGCCGGCCGACGTGCGCCGCGCCTACGTGGCGCCGTACGACAGCTGGGACAACCGCATCGCCACCATCCGCTTCATGCAGGACATCCCGCTGTCGCCGGCCGACCGGGCCTGGCCGCTGCTGGAGCGTGCGGCCGCCGCGTTGCCGTCCTTCGCCGACCGGCCGGCGTTCATCGCCTGGGGCCTGCGCGACATCTGCTTCGACCACCACTTCCTCGCCGGCTTCCGCAAGGCGCTGCCGCAGGCCGAGGTGATGGCCTTCGAGGATGCCAACCACTACGTGCTGGAAGACAAGCACGAGGTGATCGTGCCAGCGGTGCGGGCGTTCCTGGAACGCAATCCGATCGGCTGAACGCCGATGTGCCTCACCCATCCTACGGCGCGATGGCCTGGCGCCATGTGCGACCAACGAAGAGCCTCCCTTGAGTCAAGGGGGCGCGCCGACAGGCGCGGGGGATGCGGGGAACGATGAGCCGGGGCCCACGGTTCGCGCGGCAAACCGTGGGGCGGCGCAGCGCGGACGCGCGCTCAGGCCGCGCGTGGCGAGGAAGGGCTGTTGCCGCTGTCGTCCGGGTGGTCGTCGTTGTCCGCCTCATCGCGCCAGCGCCAGTCGGCCAAGGTGAGCGGTGCCATGCCGTGGGCGATGCGCGCGCGGTCGCACTGCGAACTGGCCTTGCCGTATTCCCACGAGGCATCGACCTCGCGGCATACGCTGGGCCGGTTGGGGTGGATGCTGCAGCGCGAATACACGCCGATCTCCGAATCCAGCGCCACGCAGCGGATCGGATCCGAGTAGGTGCCGCGCATGCACAGGCGGTGCGCGTCCAGGCGTTCGGTCAGTTCGTGCGGCACGCCGCCCTCGGTGACCTCGTCCGATTCCATCCAGTGGAAGGCGACGCGGTACTGGGTGCAGCAGGCGCCGCAGGTGAGGCAGGGATGGAGCATGGCGGCCGGCCTTCGGGCGGCGGGATGGGCAGGGGAGGCGGAAAATTTTCCACGCGCCCGGGCCGCGCGCAAGAATTTTCTTCAGCGGCGACAATAGGAAGATGAACGAACCGTGCAACATCGCCGCGCGCCTGCCGCAACTGGCGCGCGAACGGCCCGACCAGGTCGCCATCCGCTGCCCGGGCCGGCCCGGCGCCGGCGGCATGGCCGCCTACGACGTCACCCTGGACTACCGCAGCCTGGACGCGCGCAGCGACGCCATCGCCGCCGGCCTGGCCGCGCATGGCATCGGCCGCGGCGTGCGTACGGTGGTGATGGTGCGCCCGGGGCCGGCGTTCTTCCTGCTGATGTTCGCCCTGTTCAAGCGCGGCGCGGTGCCGGTGCTGGTCGATCCGGGCATCGACAGGCGCGCGCTGCGCCAGTGCCTGGACGAGGCGCAGCCGCAGGCTTTCATCGGCATCCCGCTCGCGCACGTGGCGCGGCTGCTGCTGGGCTGGGCGAAATCCGCCACGCGGCTGGTCACGGTCGGCACCCGCTGGGGCTGGGGCGGCACCACGCTGGCGAAGATCGAGGCCGCCGGGGCTGGCGCCGGCAGCCAGCTGGCGGACACCGCGCCCGACGACGTGGCCGCGATCCTGTTCACCAGCGGCTCTACCGGAGTGCCCAAGGGTGTGGTCTACCGCCACCGCCATTTCGTCGGCCAGGTCGAACTGCTGCGCAACGCCTTCGGCATGGAGGCCGGCGGCGTGGACCTGCCGACCTTCCCGCCGTTCGCGCTGTTCGACCCGGCGCTGGGCCTGACCTCGGTGATCCCGGACATGGACCCGACCCGGCCCGGCAGCGCCGACCCGCGCAAGCTGCACGACGCCATCGCCCGGTTCGGCGTGACCCAGCTGTTCGGCTCGCCGGCGCTGATGCGGGTGCTGGCCGAATACGGCCAGCCGCTGCCGACGGTGACGCGGGTGACCTCGGCCGGCGCGCCGGTGCCGCCGCAGACCGTGGCGAAGATGCGCCAGCTGCTGCCGGAGAACGCGCAGTTCTGGACGCCCTATGGCGCCACCGAATGCCTGCCGGTGGCGGTGATCGAAGGCCGCGAACTTGAGGACACCCGCACGGCGACCGAAGCCGGCGCCGGTACCTGCGTCGGCCGCGTGGTGGCGCCCAACGTGGTGCGCATCATCGCCATCGACGATGCGCCCATCGCCGACTGGAGCGGCGTGCGCGAACTGCCCGCAGGCCAGGTCGGCGAAATCACCGTGGCCGGCCCCACCGCCACCGACAGCTACTACAACCGCCCGCAGGCCACCGCCGCGGCCAAGATCCGCGAAACCCTGGCCGATGGCGGCGCGCGCATCGTGCACCGCATGGGCGACGTCGGCTGGTTCGACGACCAGGGCCGGCTGTGGTTCTGCGGGCGCAAGACCCAGCGCGTGGAAACCGCCGCCGGGCCGCTGTACACCGAACAGGCCGAGCCGGTGTTCAACACCGTGCCCGGCGTGCGCCGCACCGCGCTGGTCGGCGTGGGCGAACCGGGCCGGCAGTTGCCGGTGCTGTGCTACGAGCTGCTGCCCGGCGCCGACGCGGCAGCGGTCGAGCCGCAGCTGCGCGCCGTGGCCGCGCGCCATCGGCACCTGGCCGGCATCGCCCACTACCTGCGCCACCCCGCGTTCCCGGTCGACATCCGCCACAACGCGAAGATCGGCCGCGAGAAACTGGCGTCGTGGGCGGCCGGCCTGCTGTGAGACAGAGCATCTCTCTCCCGGCCCCGCCTGCGCCGCGCGCAGGCGAGGGGTAGGAACATTGCGCGGCGGACTGTGGGCGTTCCTCTCTCCCTTCTGCCGAGGGCCACGGGGAGGGGCGGCGAGGCGTTAGCTTCTGCTCCTGCTTCCCGATGGAAAGGCCATCATGGACGAGCGTCGTCATCGCGCCCGGCAGCTGCGCAACACCGCTGCCGACGCCGAGCGCCACCTGTGGCGGTATCTGCGCAGTTGCCGCCCCGGTGGCCATCGTTTCCGCCGGCAGATGCCGCTGCCCGGTTACGTGGCGGACTTCGCCTGCCCGGGCCTGAAGCTCGTGATCGAGCTCGATGGCGGGCAGCACCTGCAGAACAGCGGATACGACCGGGTGCGTGCCGCCATGCTGGAGCGCCAGGGCTACCGGGTGCTGCGCTACTGGAACGACGACGTGCTGATGAGGACGGCGGACGTCCTGGAAGATATCCTGCGCGCTGTTTCGCAGAACAACGGCACCCCTCCCCGGCCTTTCCCTGCGCTGCACGCAACGGAAGGGTAAACGCCACAGCATCGTGCACCCTTCCTTTCGCCGCAGGCGAAGGGAGGGCCGGGGAGGGGGAGCCCTCCAACAGGGACATCCGGAAGAATGAAAATCCTCGTCACCGGTGGCGGCGGTTTCCTCGGCCAGGCGCTGTGCCGCGGGCTGGTCGAGCGTGGGCATGACGTGCTCAGTTTCAACCGCGGCCATTACCCGGCCCTGGCCGCGCTGGGCGTGGGCCAGATCCGCGGCGACCTGGCCGATGCCAATGCGGTGCGCCACGCCGCCGCCGGCGTGGACGCGGTGTTCCACAATGCCGCCAAGGCCGGTGCCTGGGGCAGCTACGACAGCTATTTCCAGGCCAACGTGGTGGGCACCCGCAACGTGCTGGACGCCTGCCGCGCGCACGGCATCGGCCGGCTGGTCTACACCTCAACGCCCAGCGTGACCCACCGCGCCACCCATCCGGTGGAAGGGCTGGGCGCGGACGAAGTGCCCTACGGCGAGGATTTCCAGGCGCCGTACGCGGCCACCAAGGCCATCGCCGAGCGCGAGGTACTGGCCGCCAACGGCCCGGAGCTGGCGACCGTGGCGCTGCGCCCGCGGCTGATCTGGGGGCCGGGCGACAACCAGCTGGTGCCACGCCTGGCCGAGCGCGCGCGCGCCGGGCGCCTGCGCTTCGTCGGCGACGGCCTGAACAAGGTGGACACCACCTATATCGACAATGCCGCGCAGGCGCATTTCGACGCCTTCGACCACCTGGTGGCGGGCGCGGCCTGCGCCGGCAAGGCCTATTTCATCTCCAACGGCGAGCCGCTGCCGATGCGCGAACTGCTCAACAGGCTGCTCGCGGCGATGGGCGCGCCGGCGGTGGAGAAGTCGATCTCGTTCAAGGCGGCTTACCGCATCGGCGCGGTCTGCGAAAAACTGTGGCCGCTGCTGCGCCTGCGCGGCGAACCGCCGATGACGCGTTTCCTCGCCGAGCAGCTGTGCACGCCGCACTGGTATTCGATGGAGCCGGCGCGGCGCGATTTCGGCTATGTGCCGCGGGTGTCGATCGAGGAAGGGCTGCGCCGCCTGCGCGACAGCGTGCGGGCGACGGGCTGAGGCGCGCCGGCACCCATCATCTGGCGATCACGTTCCCGTCACCATGCCGCCACCGCGGTTTGCCGAGGATGGGGCCCGAGTTCTCACACACGGGAGACCCCAATGCTCCACTACGCCATCGTCTTCTTCGTCATTGCCATCATCGCCGCGCTGCTGGGCTTTTCCGGCATCGCCGGCGCGGCCAGCAACATCGCCTGGATCCTGTTCGTGGTGTTCCTGATCCTGGCGGTGATCTCACTGTTCCGCAGGAAGGGATGACGTATCCCGGCGCCGGAGCCGGCAGGCGCATCGCGCCTTCGGCTCCTGCCGTCCCCCCGCTCAGCCGCCGGTGATCGAACTGCGCAGCGCCTTGTCGGCGGCATGGCGCTCCAGCGCCAGTTCCACCAGGCGGGTGATCAGCGAGGTGTAGTCCAGGCCGCTGGCGCCCCACAGCTTGGGATACATGCTGATGCGGGTGAAGCCGGGCAGGGTGTTGATCTCGTTGATGACGACCTCGCCCGCCGGGGTCAGGAACACGTCCACGCGCGCCATGCCGGCGCAGTCCAGCGCCTGGTAGGCGCGGATGGCGATCTGGCGGATGCGCTCCTGCGCCTCGGCCGGGATGTCGGCCGGGATCACCGTCTCGGCGCCGTTGGCGCTGATGTACTTGGTGTCGTAGGCATAGAAGTCGTCGTGCACCACCACCTCGCCGCAGACGCTGGCCTCGGGGTGGTCGTTGCCCAGCACCGCGCATTCGATCTCGCGCCCGACGATGGCCGATTCCACCAGTACCTTGTGGTCGAAGGACAGCGCCAGCGCCATCGCCTGGCGGAATTCGTCCGCATCGCGCACCTTGCTCACGCCCACCGACGAACCCTGGTTGGCCGGCTTGACGAACAGCGGGGTGCCCAGCTGCGCCACCAGCGCATCGTAGTCGGCCGTGGCCGCGGTGACGCGGTTGAAGCATACGCACGGCGCCACCGGCAGGCCGGCATCGCGCAGCAGGCGCTTGGCCACGTCCTTGTCCATCGCCACCGCCGAGCCGAGCACGCCGGAGCCGACGAAGGGCAGGTTGGCCATGCGCAGCAGGCCCTGCAGCGAACCGTCCTCGCCCAGCGTGCCGTGCACGATCGGGAACACCACGTCGATCTGCGCCAGCGCCGTGGCCGGGTCGCTGGGCACCAGCTGCGCCTGCTCGCGGCCGGGCAGCACCGCCAGCGCGTTGCCGGAGCGGTTCAGCGCGATCTTCGCCGGGTCGCCCGGGTTGAGCAGGAACTGCTGCGGGTCGCTCAGGTGCCAGTGGCCCTGCTTGTCGATGCCGATCAGGCTGACGTCGAAGCGCTCCTTGTCCAGCGCGTCGAGGATGTTCTTCGCCGACTGCAGCGAGACCTCGTGCTCGGCCGAACGACCGCCGAAGATGATGCCGACCCGGGTCTTGCCCATTGCCTGTTGCTCCTGCCGATTGCGCTGATGCGGGTGTGCATAGCATGGGGGAACGGCAGGGAATGGGGAACAGGGAAAGGGGAGGGTGGGGTTGCCGGTGCTGCGCGCGTTCACCTCTCCGCCCGGAAGCACGGCAAGGCCCGGCAAACGGGATTCCGTCATTCCCCATTCCCGGTTCCCCATTCCCGCATCCCCGCTTCGGTAGAATGCCGCGCATGCCTGCTTCCCCCTTCAAGTTCATCAAGCCGCTGGCCGGCCGCGCGCTGGAAACGGCGCTGAACCGCGCGCTGGCGCTGGACCCCGACACCCGCGCCGCGCTGGCGCCGCTGGATGGCCAGCGCATCGCCCTGACCCTGGAATCGCCGTCGCTGGCGCTGCAGATCGGCGTCGACGGCCAGCGTCTGACGGTCGGCCCGGTGGATGCCGCGCAGGAGCCGGACCTGGCCGTGCGCAGCACGCTGGGCGGGGTGCTGGCGCAGCTGCCGTTCCTGGCCAACGCGCGGCGCAGCCCGGGCGCGGCGCCGGCCGGGCGGGTGAAGGTGTCCGGCGACGCCGAACTGGCGCGGCGCCTGCAGCAGCTGGCCACGCGCTTCGACCCGGACTGGCAGCAGCCGTTCGTGGCGGTGTTCGGCGAGGTGCTGGGCGTGCAGGTCGCGCAGACCCTGCGCGCGGCGCTGGCGCAGGCCCGGCGCAGCGCCACCGACCTGGCGCAGACCGCGGCCGAGTACGTGACCGAGGAATCGCGCGACGTGGTGCCGCGCGCCGAGCTGGACGCCTTCCACGACGACGTCGATGCGATCCGCGACGACGTCGAGCGCCTGGCCGCGCGGGTGGCGCGCCTGCGCAGCGGAGGCCGCGCATGAAGGCGACCCGCGCGATGTTCCGCGCCAGCCGCATCGGCCGGGTGATGCTGCGCTACCGGCTCGACGACCTGTTCGACGGCACCCCGGCCGAGCGCTGGCTGCGCATCGCCAGGCCGTTCGTGCCGCGCGCCCGCGGCGACATCGCCTCGCTGCCGCGCGGCGCGCGCCTGCGCCTGGCGCTGCAGGAGCTGGGGCCGATCTTCGTCAAGTTCGGGCAGATTCTTTCGACCCGCCGCGACCTGGTGCCGCCGGACGTGGCGGTCGAGCTGACCCTGCTGCAGGACCGGGTCAAGCCGTTCGACGGCGAGCGCGCGCGGCAGATCATCGAGCAGGCGCTGGGCCTGCCGGTCGCCGAGGCGTTCGCCAGTTTCGACACCGCGCCGCTGGCCTCGGCCTCGATCGCGCAGGTGCACGCGGCCACGCTGCACGACGGCCGCCAGGTGGTGGTCAAGGTGCTGCGCCCGGACATCGAGCGCCAGATCGACGCCGACATCGCCCTGCTCAGGTCGCTGGCCGCGCTGGTCGAGCGCACCCATCCGCGCGCGGACAAGATCCGCCCGCGCGAGGTGGTGGCGGAGATCGAAACCACCCTGGCCGCCGAACTGGACCTGCAGCGCGAGGGCGCCAACGCCAGCGTGCTGCGCCGCTTCTGGCAGGACTCCGACGACCTGTACGTGCCGGAGGTGATCTGGACCCACACCGCCGAGCGCGCGCTGACCCTGGAGCGGGTCTGGGGCATTCCCTCCGACGACATCGCCGCGCTGGACGCGGCCGGCATCGACCGCCGCGCGCTGGCCGCCAAGGGCGTGCGCGTGTTCTACACGCAGGTGTTCCGCGACAACTTCTTCCACGCCGACGCGCACGCCGGCAACATCTGGGTCGATACCGACCCGGCGCGCCGCGACAACCCGCGCTTCATCGCGCTGGACTTCGGCATCATGGGCCAGCTCTCGGAAGAGGACCAGTACTACCTGGCCGAAAACTTCATGGCCATCTTCAACCGCGACTACCGCCGCATCGCCGAGCTGCACGTGCAGGCGCGCTGGATGCCGGCCACGGTGCGCATCGACGACCTGGAGGCGGCGGTGCGCGCGGTGTGCGAGCCGTACTTCACCCGCCCGCTGTCGCAGATCTCGCTGGCCGAGGTGCTGCTCAAGCTGTTCCGCACCGCGCAGCGCTACCAGCTGACCCTGCAGCCGCAGCTGATCCTGCTGCAGAAGACCCTGCTCAACATCGAGGGCGTCGGCCGCCAGCTCGACCCGCAGATCGACATCTGGGCGGTGGCCAGGCCGGTGCTCGAGCGCATCCTGCGCGAACGTTACAGCCCGCGCCGCGCGTTGAAGGAGCTGCGCCGGCGGCTGCCGGAAATCATGACCCGCACCCCGGACATGCCGGTGCTGGTGCATGCCTGGCTGCGCCAGCAGGTCGAAGGCCAGCATGAGCTGTCGATGCGGTCGCAGGACATCGTCAATCTCGACCAGACCCTGCGGCGCATGCAGCGGCGCGTGGTCACCGCGGTGGCCGGCGCCGGCCTGCTGGTGGTGGCGGCGCTGCTGCACGGCCTGCACGCCGGCGGCCCGCAATGGGCGGCGGTGCCGCTGTGGTCGTGGATCAGCGGCGGCGCGGGCGCGCTGGCGCTGGCCTCGGCGTGGCTGCGGCGATGAGCGCCGGGGCCGCCGCGGCGCCGACGGTCGTCAGCAACGAACGGATCGACAAGGACCGCTTCACCGGCGCCCGGGTCGCCAACACGCATTTCCGCAACTGCGATTTCTCCGGCGCCGACCTGACCGGCGCCGAGTTCGTGAACTGCGTCTTCTACGACGCCGACGCCCAGGCCGGCTGCCGCTTCAACGGCGCGCAGCTCAAGGAAGCCCGCTTCCGCCAGTGCGACCTGAGCCTGTGCGTGTTCGCCTTCGCCAAGGCGCTGGGCCTGGAGATCATCGAATGCCGGGCGCAGGGCGCGGATTTCTCCAATGCCAGCTTCATGAACCAGATCACGGCGCGCACCGGGTTCTGCAGCGCCATCATCCGGCAGTCCAATCTCAGCTACGCCGATTTCTCCGGGGTGACGCTGGAGAAATGCGAGCTGCCGGACAACCGCTGGGTCGGCGCCAACGTAGCGGGCGCGAGCTTCAGCGGCTCGGACCTGTCCGGCGGGGATTTCTCGTCGCTGGACTGGCGTTCGGCCGATTTCACCCATTGCGACCTGACCGGTTCGGAGCTGGGCGAACTGGACCTGCGCGTGGTCGACCTGCAGGGCGCCAGCCTGGACACCCTGCAGGTCGCGCAGCTGATGCTGCGCATGGGCATCACGGTCGAGCCGCTGAAGGCCTGACGCCCCGCGGATCCTCCCGCCCCGCTGCCGCGGGGTTTCCACGAAACGGGCCGCGCGGGGCGCGCCCGAACAGGCAAGGCCGAACCATGGAACACGACACGACGACATCGCTGCCCGACCGGACGCTGCCGGTGCTGTACGCCGACGACTGGCTGGCCGTGGTCGACAAGCCGGCCGGGCTGATGGTCCACGACAGCAAGCTGGCGCGCGGCGAGGACGATTTCCTCGCCGACCGCCTGCGCGAACAGCTGGGCCGGCCGATCTTCCTGATCCACCGCCTGGACCGCGGCACCAGCGGCTGCCTGCTGCTGGCCTTCGACCGCGACACCGCCAGCGCCCTGGGCAAGACCCTGATGGGCGGCGACGTCGGCAAGGACTACCTGGCGGTATGCCGCGGCTGGCCCGCGGAGGACGCCTTCACCGTCGACCATGATCTCGACGGCGGCCCCGGCAAGCCGGTGAAGAAGCCGGCCATCACCCATTTCCAGAAACTGCTGACCGGCGAACTGCCGGTGCCGTCCAACGGCTTCCCGACCTCGCGCTACGCGCTGCTGCGCTGCCAGCCGCAGACCGGCCGCTTCCGCCAGATCCGCCGGCACCTGAAGCACGTGTTCCATCACCTGATCGGCGACACCAGCCATGGCGACGGCCGCCACAACCGCACCTTCCGTATGCACGGCGTGCACCGCATGCTGCTGCACGCGCAGCGGCTGTCGTTCCCGCACCCGCAGGACGGCCGCCGCATCGAAGTGCAGGCGCCGCTGGATGCGGAGTTCCGCAAGGCGTTCGCGCTGCTGGGCTGGGACGCGATCCCTGGGCAGCTCAGCCCGCCTTGAGCGCGGCCAGCACCAGCAGCGCCGCCGTGCAGGCGAAGCCGCCCAGCCACGACAGGCTGCGCAGCAGCGGCTGGTCGCCGACGTAGAGCAGGCCGTGCAGGACCCGGAACACCACGAAGGCGATGGCCAGCGGGTTGACCGTCGCCGCGTCCACGCCGGCCAGCTGCGCCAGGATCACGCCGGCGGCGAAGGGCGCGAAGTTCTCGAAGGCGTTCAGGTGCGCCGCATTGGCGCGCTGCACCAGGTAGTTGTCGCTCTTCGCCACCCAGGCACGCGGGTTGCGGTTGTTGTAGCCGGGCCGCGCCTTGGTGACGGCCACCCAGACGTAAGGCAGTACCGCGGCGATCAACACACACCAGTAAGCGGTCGACATGGGCTGCTCCTTCCGTAAAAGGCGCAGCCTAGCCGATGCCGCCGCCGGGCGCCCGCCCTAGCGGGGGGCGCTGGCCGGGGCCTTCACCCGTTCCAGCAGGTCGTTGACCTCGGCATTGTCCGGCGCGGCGGCGTGCAGCCGTTCCAGCAGGGCCCGCGCCTGTTCGGTCCGGTCCTGCCGGTAGTACACCTGCGCCATGCCCTGCATGGCGTCGCGGTCGTCGGGCGCCAGCTGCAGCGCCTGGCCGAACGCCGCGGCCGACCCGTCCAGGTCGTCCAGGCGCAGCAGCGCGAAGCCCAGGCCGTCCCAGGCATCGGCCCTGGCGCCGGCCATCCCGGTCGCCTGCCGGAAGGCGTCGCGCGCCAGCGCGTGTTCGCCGCGGCGCAGGCGGATCCAGCCATCGAGCACGTGCGCGCCGTAGTCCATGGGCTGCACGCTGGCCAGTTCGCGCAGCGCGCCGTCGTAGTCGTCCTGTTCGAACAGGCCCTGGGCGCGTTCGTTGGCGAGCTGCCGCGGCGTGCGGCCATGTTCGATCGCACCGTCGAACTGGCGCGTGGCGACGTTGCCGGCGTGCTGTTCCAGGTAATCACGCACGCTGCGCGCGCGGTGCAGGCCGAGGTAGCAGTGGATGTACACCGTGCCCTGACTGGCGATGGCCGCCTCGGCCGCGGCGCGGGAATTGCGCTCGTAGTCGGCGCCGAAGCGCTGGCCGAGGATGCTGCCCATCGGGAAATTGAGCACGCGGATGCCCAGCCGGCCGGCGCGTTCCTTCTCGTCGTTCAACAGGGACGCCTCGTAGGGCAGGCGCGGGTTGAGCAGGCTGATGATGGTGGTGATGCCCTCGGCCTTGAGCCGGTGCATGTCCGCATCCACCGGGTACGGGCCGAATACGAACCGCGCGCCGGTGACCGACTGCTGCGCCCGCCACGGCTGCACCACGAAGCTGGCCGGGTGCAGCAGCACCCAGACGCCGGCCGCGCCGCCGAGCAGGGCCAGGCAGGCGCCGATGGCCAACCATCTGGTTTTTAACAATTTCTTCATTTCCCCGCTCCCGCTGCTGTTCTACAAGGGGGTGCATGTGTAATTATTGTGACATCCATCACAAAAACTTTGTGTGATTTTGCCGGTTATTACCTAGAGACATTTCAACGCGGACAGGGATGTCGTCGCTTTCGTGCCAGGGGAAAGATCATGGAAAGTCTGTTGCACGGTTCACCGATAGTGGTGATTGCGTTCTGGGTGGCGGTCCTGACCATTGCGATGGCCTGCCTGCTGCTCGCCGGGATCGTGGTGCTGAGAATGCGCGCATTGCGGCGGGAAAGGCGAGACTTCCGTGAGCGCGAGTACTGGACGCAGGCGCTGAAGCAGGAGCTGGCCGGCGCGTCGCCGCCGCTGCGCACGCTGGACGTGCGCCAGGCGCACGGCTTCATCGAGGCGTGGAACACGGTGCACGAGTCGCTGAGCGAGGCGGATTCGCGCCGGCTGGCGGCGCTGGGCGAGCGGGTTGGCCTGGTAGACGCCGCGCGCCAGCAGCTGCGCGGGCGCTACCACGAGCGCGCGATGGCGATCGTCGCCCTGGGCCACCTGCGCGACGGGCGGCTGTTCGACGAACTGGCCGGCTACCTGGAAAACGCCAGCCCCATCGTGTCGCTGTGCGCCGCGCGCGCGCTGGCGCAGATCGATCCGCCGCGGGCGATGGCGCTGTTCGTGCCGATGATCGCCTCGCGCGAGGACTGGTTCCCCGGCAGCGTGGCGCGGATCCTGAGCGAGAACCAGGACGGCAGCGCGGCGCGCGAGCTGTCCGGCGTGCTGCTGCGCGCCAACACCGACACGGCCGCGTCGCTGGTGCGCCTGCTCGCGCGCATCGCGCCGGAGCAGGCCGCCGGCGTGGTGCGGCAACTGCTCGACGCGCCGGTGGACGACCACGTCATCTCGGTGTGCCTGCAGCTGCTCAACGATCCGCAGGACCGGGAGCGGGCCAAGCGCTTCCTCGCGTCGCCGCGCTGGCACGTGCGCATGCACGCGGCCGCGGCGCTGGGCCGCATGGGCGAACCGACCGATCGCGGCCTGCTGGAGCCGCTGCTGTCCGACAGCGTCTGGTGGGTGCGCTACCGCACCGCACAGGCGCTGCTGGCACTGCCCGGCATGGGCGCGCAGGCGCTGCTGCAGCTCAAGGAGCGGCTGGCCGACGCCTATGGCCGCGACATCATCGACCACGTGCTGTCCGAGCACAGCCTGGGGATCAAGGCATGAACGCGTACTGGCAGATGGTGGTGGACTTCTTCTACCAGGTGCCGTGGGTGCACCTGATGATCTCGCTGCAATGGTTCTTCATGGCCTATTTCCTGGCCATCAACCTGGCCTACCTGGCGCTGAACTACATCTCCGCGTACCAGATCGTGCGTTACATGCGCGAGCACCGCGCCAACTACCTGCCGGAAGCGCTGCGCGAGTACCAGCCGCCGGTGAGCGTGCTGCTGCCGGCGCACAACGAGGAAAAATCGGTGGTGTCCTCGGTGCGCTCGCTGCTCAAGACCGGCTACCCGGACTACGAGATCGTCGTGGTCAACGACGGCTCCACCGACGGCACGCGCGAGGCGCTGATCGAGGCTTTCGGGCTGGTGATGGTGCCCGAGGCCTACCGGGCGCGGCTGAAGACCGAGGCGGTGAAGGGCGTCTACGCCTCGGCCACGCACCCGCGCGTGCGCATGGTGGACAAGGCCAACGGCGGCAAGGCCGACGCGATCAACGCCGGCATCAACTGCGCGCGCTACCCGCTGTTCTGCGTGATGGACGCCGACAGCATCCTGCAGCCGGAAAGCCTGTCGCGGGTGGTGCGGCCGTTCCTGGAAGACCGCCGGGTGGTGGCCAGCGGCGGCGTGGTGCGCGTGCTCAACGGCTGCACCGTCACCGACGGGCAGCTGTCGAAAATCGGCCTGCCCAACCGTTGGCTGCCCAGCTTCCAGCTGGTCGAGTACCTGCGCGCGTTCCTGTTCGGGCGCGTGGGCTGGTCGCCGATGAACGCGCTGCTGATCATTTCCGGCGCCTTCGGCGTGTTCTACAAGGAGCGCGTGGTCGCCATCGGCGGTTATCGCGCCGATACGGTGGGCGAGGACATGGACCTGGTGGTGCGCATGCACAGCAGCCTGCGCAAGGAACGCCGCGACTATCGCATCGTCTTCGTGCCCGACCCAGTGTGCTGGACCGAAGTGCCGGCCGACCTGAGGTCGCTGCGCGTCCAGCGCATGCGCTGGCAGTACGGCCTGGCCGAAAGCCTGTGGTCGAACCTGTCGCTGGTGTTCAACCGCCGCGGTGGCGCCGCGGGCTGGGTCGCTTTCCCGTTCATGATGCTGTTCGAGTTCTTCGGGCCGGCGATCGAAGTGACCGGCTACGTGGCGATGATCACGCTGGCGATCCTGGGCCTGGTCCCGCTGGATGTCTTCCTGGTGTTCCTGGTCGCGGCGGTGGGCATGGGCGTGCTGCTGTCGGTCAACGCGATGCTGCTGGAGGAACTTTCCTTCGGCCTGTACGCGCGCCCGCGCCAGCAGCTGCGGCTGTTCGTGGTGGCGGTGCTGGAGAACTTCGGCTACCGCCAGATCAATTCGCTGTGGCGCCTGCTCGGCACCGTGAACTGGCTGCTGCGGCCGCGCAAGCGCCATGGCTGGGGCCGCATCCATCGCGACGGTTCCTGGCAGCAGGTACCAGAAGAAGCCATCTCGCCGGCCGGAGTAACGGCCGCCCCCCTCCGCCCGGAAAGCGGCGGGCCCAACCCATGATCAACAGGAATCCTCCCGTGGCCGAGCCATCGCCTTTCCGTCCCACTCCCCGGCTGCTGGCGCAGGGCCTGGCGCTGGCCCTGGCCATCGCGGCCATGCCGGCGCTGGCGCAGGACAGCGCGCCCGACAGCCTGACCGCGCAGATGCTGCAGATCCGCGAGCTGGCTACCGGCGGCCGGCGCGCCGAGGCGATCGAGCGCTACACCGCGCTGCTGGCCGAGCACCCGGGCAACGGCGACCTGCTGCTGGCGCGCGGCCGCACCTACGCCTGGGACGGCCAGTACGCCGCCGCCGAGGCGGATCTGGATGCCGTGGTGCGCAACAGCCCGACCTATGCCGATGCCTGGTCGGCGCTGGGCGACGTCTACCGCTGGAGCGACCGCCCGCAGCAGGCCGCCGATGCCTACGCCCGCTGGGTGGAACTGGCGCCGCAGGACCCGCAGGCGCGCATCGCCCGCGGCCGCGCGCTGCGCGATGCCGGCCAGACCGCCGCCGCGCGCGCCGACTTCGACGCCGCGCTGGCGATGGGCGCCGATCCGGCGGAGGTCGATTCGCTGCGGCAGAGCCTGGTGCCGCGCATGGCCAACCCCGATGCGATGTCCGCCGCCGGCTACACCTGGGGCGCCAGCGCGGGCTGGAGCCACACCGGCTTCAGCGGCGGCCGCCAGGGCTGGAACGATTACGACCTGACCCTGCGCCGTTACTTCGAGCACGGCTCGCTGGGCCTGGAACTGCTGCGCGCCGACCACTTCGGCACCGGCAGCAACGCCTGGGCACTGGACGGCTACGCGCCGCTGTGGTCGCGCGCCTATGCCAACCTGCGCTACCAGCAGGGACCCTCCAGCGGCGTGCTGCCGAAGCAGGCCTGGCGCGTGGAAGTATTCCAGGGCGTGGGCAGCGGCTGGGAGCTGTCGGCCAGCGTCGATCACCTGCGTTTCTCCGGAGACACCGAGTTCTATGGCGTGGGCGTGGGCCGCTATGTCGGCAACTGGTACGGCCGCTACAAGCTGCAGCACGTGCCCGGCGTGGGCTCGGGCAGCTGGAGCCACCGCGTGCTGCTGCGCAACTACTACCGCGGCGACGCCGACGATTACTGGGAGGTGAGCGCCGGCAGCGGCCGCAGCACCGACATGGACCGCTTCGGCACCGTGGTGCGCAACAGCAATCTCGCCGTCGGCGTCGCCTGGACGCATTACTTCGCACCGCGCTGGGGCTTCAAGGTCGGGGCGGGCTACGCCGATGACGATGGCGGCTTCGCCGAAAAGCGGGTGTCGCTCTCGGTCTATACGCGCTGGTGACGGGGGCGCATTGATGAGTGTCGTGCACAGGAGTGGCGCGTATCCGCGTTTTTCTTCCGGCTTCCGCGCGCTGCTGCTGGCGCAGGTGGCGCTCGTGGCCGCCAGCGTGATCGCCGGCAGTGCCGGCATGGCGTGGAGTGGAAACGAGAAGTGGACGGTGGCCGCCACCGCGCTGGCGCAGGCGCTGCTCGTGCTGCTGCGCGCGGTGCCGGTGCTGCTGCTGGTGTCGCTGCCGCTGCTGGCGCTGAAGCGGCCGCTGCTGCGCGCCGTGGCGGTGGCCCTGCCGTGGTCGCTGCTCATCGTCGTGCAGGCCATGCTCGACCAGTACTACCAGGTGGCGCGGGTGCCGCTGGGCGCGGACCTGTTCGGCTACAGCATCGCCGAGATACGCACCGCGCTGGGCGACGGCGCGCCGCTCGCTGCCGGCAGCCTGCTGGCGCTGGGCCTGCCGCTGCTGGTGCTGTGGGCCGGCCTGTGGTGGTGGGTGCGGCGCGATGTGCGCGGCTCGGCGCTGTGGACCACGCTGCTGCTGGTGGTCGGCGTGCTGGCCTGGCTGGTGCCGCTGCCGGCCGCCGCCGGCGCGCTGAAGGACGAATCGGCGCGCGGCCTGGCCAGCAACAAGCTGGCCTGGTTCGGCGCCGATGTCTGGCGCTGGCGGGGCGGCGACGCGCCGGCCGCCGCGGTGGCCGATACCGGTGGGCCGGCTGCGGACGGCGGCGAGCCGCCGCTGGACCCGCACTATCCGTTCCTGCGCGACGAAGGCACGCCCGACACGCTCGGCCCGTGGTTCTCGCCCACCGGCGACGGCCGCCCGCCGAACGTGGTGGTCATCGTGGTCGAAGGGCTGGGGCGCTCGTTCTCCGGCCCGCAGGCGTCGCTGGGCAGCTTCACGCCGTTCCTCGACGAGCTCGCCACCCGCAGCCTGTACTTCGACAACTTCCTGGCCAACCAGGGCCGCACCTTCGGCGTGCTGCCGACCCTGTTCGGCTCGGCGCCGTTCGCCGACCAGGGATTCACCGCGCTGGGCGAGCGCATGCCGGCGCACCCTGGGCTGTTCAGCGTGCTCGGCCAGCAGGGCTACCACACCGCGTTCTACAACGGCACCGACACCGGCTTCGACAACGAGAAGGGCTATATGCGCCTGCAGCAGGTGCAGACGCTGGTGGACATGAACAGCTTCGGCCCCGGCTACCAGCGCAACCCGTTCAGCACCTGGGGCTACGCCGACAGGGAGCTGGTCTCGCGGGTGCTGGCCGACAGCGGGCGCCTGCAGCCGCCGTTCCTGCTGGCGATGCAGACCATCTCCATGCACACCAGTTACCGCTTCCCCGGGCAGGACGCCTACCGCGCGCAGTTCGCGCAGCGGCTGGACCAGCTGCGCATTGCGCAGGCGCAGCTGCCGTCCTACCAGGCGCAGGCGGACATCTACAGCAGCATCCTCTATACCGACGACCAGCTGCGCCGCTACTTCGAGGAAGCGGCCAGGGCGCCGTGGTATGCCAACACCATCTTCGTCGTCACCGGCGACCATCGCCTGCCGGAAATCCCGATGGGCGAGCACGTGGACCGCTACCACGTGCCGCTGATCATCTTCTCGCCGCTGCTCAAGCGCACCGGGCGCATCCGCGCCGTGTCCTCGCAGCTGGATGTCACGCCGTCGCTGCTGGCCCTGCTGTCCAATACCTATGGCCTGAAGCGGCCGGCGCGCACGCCCTGGCTCGGCACCGGCCTGGACATGGCCGACGAGTTCCGCAACATCCACGCGTTGCCGTTGAAGCAGACCAAGACCAGCGCGCCGGAATACCTGGCCGAACGCTGGTGGCTGCACGACGGCAGGCTGTACCAGCTGCAGGACGGCATGCACCTGGCCGAAGTCGACGACGCGGCGCTGCTGGCCTGGACCCAGGCGCGCCTGCAGCGCTACGCGCAGGCCAACACGATCTTCATGCAGCAGCAGGCGCTGGACCCGGACGCCGCCCGGCCGGCGCTGGTGGCCTACCAGGCCGCGCCGCAGACGCCGGTGCGCCCGCCGCAGGGGCCGGCCCTGGCCGGGCTTTCGATGGAGTCGGCGCAGGTGGCGCGCGCCGGCACCGGTCTGCGCCTGTCGATGGTGTTCGGCAATGGCGACGGCGAGCCCAGCCGCACGTTCGTGCCGCTGGCGGTGCTGACCGCCGCCGACGGCCGCGAGCTGCAGGAAGTGTATGGCCGCGCGCTGCAGCTGCCGGCGCGCGGACGCCAGCAGGTGGAGCTGGACCTGCCGCGGCCCGGGGCCTGCGACACGCGCTGCTACGTTTCCGTTTTCCCGTCCGATCCGGACACCGGCAAGGCCATCGGGCAGGGGCGTTACCGCCTGCCGGTGGACGCCGCCCCTGCTGCAGGAACCTCGCCGTGATGCGTCTGCGTACCGCCCTGTGTCTGTTGTTCGTTCTGTATGCCCTGCCGGCGGCGGCGGCGGCGATGGCCAAGGCCAGCCGCGCGATCTGGACCTGGGAGGCGGAGTCGTACGCGATGGTCGAGGACCCGGCCGTTGCCGAGGAGGCGGTGGCCTACCTGAAATCGCAGCACATCGACACGGTCTACCTGTATGCCGATGCGTACCGCGGCCGCAACCTGATCGTCGAGCAGCCGCAGCTGTACCAGGCCTTCATCGAGCGCCTGCACCGGCAGCGCATGAAGGTGTACGCGCTGCTCGGCTCGGCCTATCTCAATACCGAGAACTACGTGCTCCCCTCGCACCGCGCCGAGGCCGAGGTGATGTTCCGGCGGGTGGTCGAGTACAACGCGGCGGTGCCGCAGGCCGCGCGCTTCGACGGCGTCAACCTGGACATCGAGCCGCACATCCTGGACGAGTGGAACGACGACACGCGCGAGCGCCTGCTGGTCGGCTTCCTGGACATGAGCGACGCGCTGATGCGGATCAAGCGCGAGTACAAGGCCACCCTGAGCGTGGGGCCGGCCATCCCGTTCTGGCTGGACGGCATCGAGCTGGAGTGGAAGGGCCGGGTCCGGCCGGTGAGCGAGCATGCCATCGACACCTACGACTACGTTGCGCTGATGGACTACCGCGACAGGGCCGAGGGCCGCGACAGCATCCTCTCGCACGCGGCCGACGAGATCGCCTACGCCAACCGCGTCGGCAGGAAGGTGGTGATCGGGCTGGAGGTGTCCTCAAACGAGATCAACAAGGTCACCTTCGACGAGGAAGGGCCGAAGGTGTTCGAGCGGGAGGTGCGCAAGGTCGAGAAGGCCCTGCGCGGCGAGCCGTCGTTCGCCGGCTTCGCCATCCACCACTACCGCGCCTACCGGCGCTGGGCCGCGCGCGACTGGCCCGACCTGTAACCCCGGCGGCGACCGCCGCAGCACGCTACGGCCGCCATCGGCCGCTTACAATGCGCCGATGGCAAGCGACGCCCTCCAGGTCTCGGCACGGCTGGCGATTCCGGAAACGGAGATCGTCGAACGCTTCGTGCGCGCCAGCGGCGCCGGCGGGCAGAACGTCAACAAGGTGTCCAGCGCGGTCGAGCTGCGTTTCGACGTGGCCGGCTCGCCGTCGCTGCCCGAGCCGCTGCGCGCGCGCCTGCTGGCGCGGCGCGACCGGCGCCTCACCGACCAGGGCGTGCTGGTGATCGACGCGCAGCGCTTCCGTACCCAGGAGCGCAACCGCGCCGACGCGCGCGAACGCCTGGCCGATTTCATCCGCGCCGGGCTGGCGGTGCCCAAGGCCCGCGTCGCGACCAAGCCCACCCATGGCTCCAGGCTGCGCCGGCTGGAAGAGAAAAAGGGACGGGCGCAGCTCAAGCGCGGCCGTTCGCAACGGAACTGGGAGTAGCGCTTGGACCACACGTCAACGCCGGGCAGGCCGCCGGTCGTCCCCCCCGTTCCCGCCAACGTGCCGCGCGTTGGCGGCCGCGGCTTCGTCCGCTGGCTGGGGCGCACGATCCTGCGCCTGGGCGGCTGGCGCGTGGTCGGGCCGATCCCCGACCTGCGCAGGGCGGTGGTCATCGCCGCGCCGCATTCGTCCAACTGGGACGGCATCTGGGGCCTGGCGGCGAAGATGGCGCTGGGCATCGAGGCGCGCATCCTCGGCAAGGACAAGCTGTTCTGGTGGCCGCTGGGCGCGGTGCTGCGCCGGCTGGGCGTGGTGCCGCTGGACCGCAGCTCGCCGCAGGGCACGGTGGGGCAGGCGGTGGCGATGATCCAGGGCAGCGAACGCATCTGGTTCGCGCTGGCGCCGGAAGGCACGCGCAAGCCGGTGAAGGAGTGGAAGAGCGGCTTCATCCGCATCGCGCGCATGGCGCAGGTGCCGATCGTGCCGGCCTATTTCCATTACCCGGACAGGATCATCGGCTTCGGCGCGCCGATCCACACCAGCGGCGACGATGCCGCCGACATGGCCGCGGTGCGCCAGTGGTACCGGCCGTGGATCGGCCGCAACCGCGGCACGGTGTAGGCGATGGGCACCGCGCTGGTCTGGCTGCGCGACGACCTGCGCCTGGACGACCAGCCGGCCCTGCGCGCGGCGCTGGACCGCGGCCTGCGGCCGCTGCCGGTCTACATCCACGCGCCGGAAGAAGAGGGCGCCTGGGCGCCGGGTGCGGCGTCGCTGGCCTGGCGGCGGCGTTCGCTGGCGGCGCTGGCCGACGCGCTGGAGCGGCGCGGTTCGCGCCTGCTGCTGTCGCGCGGGCCCACGCTCGCCGCCCTGCAGGCGCTGGCCGCGCGCACCGGCGCCGAGGCGGTGCTGTGGACGCGGCGCTACGAGCCGGCCATCGAACAGCGCGACGCGCAGATCAAGCGCAGCCTGCGCCAGGCCGGCCTGCACGCCGAGAGCTTCAACGGCGCGCTGCTGTTCGAGCCGTGGGAACTGGCGACCCGGCAGGGCGACCCGTACCGCGTGTTCACGCCGTTCTGGAAATCGGCGCGCGCGCACTGGCGGACGCCGGCCACCTGGGAGGCGCCGTTGCGCCTGCCGTCGCTGGACGCGGTCGACCTGCCCGCGGGCGAGCGCCTGGACGCGCTGCTGCCGGCACCGCGCCCGGCGTGGGACGCCGGCTTCTGGCAACGCTTCACGCCCGGCGAAAACGGCGCGCGCGCGGCCCTGCAGGGCTTCCTCGACGGCGCCGTGCACGGCTACGCGCAGGGCCGCGATTTCGCCGCGCAGGCGGGCACCTCGCGGCTGTCGCCGCACCTGCACCACGGCGAGCTGTCGGCGCGGCGCATCGCCGCCGCGGTGCTGGACGCCGGCGATGCCATCGCCGAGGCCGACCGCGACCGCTTCCTCGCCGAACTGGGCTGGCGCGAATTCGCCTACCACGTGCTGCATCACTACCCGCGGGTACCCGACCACAACCTCGACCCGCGCTTCGACGATTTCCCGTGGGCGGCGCCCGACGCGGCGCTGCTCGACGCGTGGCGGCGCGGGCGCACCGGCGTGCCCATCGTCGATGCCGGCATGCGCGAGCTGTGGCACACCGGCTGGATGCACAACCGCGTGCGCATGGTGGTGGCCAGCTGGCTGAGCAAGCACCTGCGCCAGCACTGGCGGCATGGCGCGCGCTGGTTCTGGGACACGCTGGTGGATGCCGACCTGGCCAACAACACCCAAGGCTGGCAGTGGACCGCCGGCACCGGTGCCGACGCGGCGCCGTACTTCCGCGTGTTCAACCCGGTCAGCCAGGCGCGGCGGTTCGACCCGGACGGCGCCTACATCGCGCGCTGGGTGCCGGAACTGGCGCAGCTGCCGTTGCCCACGCGGTTCGCGCCGTGGGAACACCCCGAGCTGGCGCACCGGCTGGCGCCGGGCTACCCGGCGCGGCCGCAGGTGGACCTGGCCGCGGGCCGGGCGGCTGCCCTGGCCGCCTTCGCCACGCTGCGCCGCGGGCGCGCGGGCTGAGCCAACCGACAGGTGCCGCGCGTCCAGACGCCACCATCGGCACATGCCAGCCCGTGGCCGACGGAGTAGGGTTTGCGGTCGCACGCACCCCGTCCCACAGGAGCACGTTACATGTCGCGCACCGTCATTCTGGCCGCCGCCATCAGCCTCGCGCTGGCGGCCTGTTCCGGCAAGGAGTCCACCGCCCCCGTGACCACCGACACCCCGACCGCCGGCCAGCCGGCCGATGCCTCGACCAATCCGTTCATGACCGCCAGCGCGCTGCCGTTCCAGGCGCCGGCGTTCGACAGGATCAAGGACGGCGACTACCTGCCGGCCTTCGAGGAAGGCATGCGCCAGCAGCTGGCCGAGATCAAACAGATCACCGACAACGCCGAGCCGGCCACCTTCGACAACACCCTGTTGCCGCTGGAGAAGTCCGGCGCCATCCTCGACCGCACCAGCCGCGTGTTCTTCGGCGTGGTGCAGGCCGACACCAATCCCGAGCGGCAGAAGATCCAGGAAGAGGTGATCCCGAAGCTGGCCGCGCACAGCGACGCCATCCACCTGGACGCCAAGCTGTTCGCGCGGGTGAAGGCGGTCTACGACGCGCGCGCCGGCGCCGGGCTCGACCCGGAGCAGCTGCGCGTGGTCGAGGAAACCTACAAGGGCTTCGTCAAGGCCGGCGCCGAGCTCAGCGACGCCGACAAGGAAACGCTGAAGCAGTACAACGCCGAGGAAGCCACCCTCGCCAACGACTTCCACAACAAGCTGGTCGCGGCCACCGCCGCCGGCGCGGTGGTGGTCGATGACAAGGCGAAGCTGGCCGGCCTGTCCGATGGCGACGTCGCCGCCGCCGAGGAAGCGGCCAAGGGCCGCAAGCTCGACGGCAAGTGGGTGCTGGCGCTGCAGAACACCACCCAGCAGCCGGTGCTGATGTCGCTGCAGGACCGCGACCTGCGCGCCAGGGTGCTGGAAGCCTCGGAGACCCGCACCGAACGCGGCGACGCCAACGACACCCGCGCGATCATCCAGCGCCTGGCGCAGCTGCGTGCGGCCAAGGCCAGGCTGCTGGGCTTCCCCAACTACGCCGCCTACAACCTCGGCGACCAGATGGCGCAGACCCCGGCCAATGCGCTCAAGCTGCTGACCGACACGGTGCCGGCCGCGACCGCCAAGGCGCGCGGCGAGCTGGCCGAGATCCAGAAGGTCATCGACGCGCAGAACGGCGGCTTCAAGGCCACGGCCTCGGACTGGGATTTCTACGCCGAGCAGGTGCGCAAGGCCAGGTACGACCTGGACGAAGCGCAGATCAAGCCGTACTTCGAGCTGGACAACGTGCTGCAGAACGGCGTCTTCTTCGCCGCCAACCAGCTCTACGGCCTGACCTTCAAGGAGCGCAAGGACATCCCGGTGTACCACCCGGACGTGCGCGTGTTCGAGGTCAGCGACGCCGACGGCCAGCCGCTGGCGCTGTTCTACGCCGACTACTTCAAGCGCGACAGCAAGTCCGGCGGCGCGTGGATGGACGTGTTCGTCGAACAGGACGGCCTGACCGGCGCCAAGCCGGTGGTCTACAACGTGTGCAACTTCACCAAGCCCGCCGCCGGCCAGCCGGCGCTGCTGAGCTGGGACGACGTGACCACGATGTTCCATGAGTTCGGCCACGCCCTGCACGGCATGTTCTCCAATACGAAGTACCCGAGCGTGGCCGGCACCGGCGTGCCGCGCGACTTCGTCGAGTTCCCGTCGCAGTTCAACGAGCACTGGGCGTCGGACCCGAAGGTGTTCGCCAATTATGCGAAGCACTACCAGAGCAAGGAGGCGATGCCGCAGGCGCTGGTGGACAAGATCGCCAAGGCCAGGACCTTCAACCAGGGCTACGCCACCACCGAGTACCTGGCCGCCGCGCTGCTCGACCTGGCCTGGCACACCCAGGGCGCCGACGCGCCGCAGCAGGACGTGGACACGTTCGAGGCCGAGGCGCTGAAGAAGTACCACGTCGATCTGGCGCAGGTGCCGCCGCGCTACCGCAGCAGCTACTTCGACCACATCTGGGGTGGCGGCTATTCGGCCGGTTACTACGCCTATTTCTGGGCGGAGATGATCGACCACGACGCCTTCGAGTGGTTCAAGGAGCACGGCGGCCTGACCCGCGAGAACGGCCAGGTGTTCCGCGACAGGATCCTGTCCATCGGCAACACCCGCGATCTGGCTACCGCCTATCGCGAGTTCCGCGGCAAGGACCCGAGCGTGGAGCCGCTGCTGAAGAACCGCGGGCTGAAATAAGCCGCGCGGCACGAAGCGGGAGGGGCGACCCTCCCGCTTTTTTGTTGTCGATCCACATGCCGTGGAGGCGACGCGCTGGAGGATGGCTGCCGCTGCGGGCATGCCTGGCTGCACGTGGCCAGGAACTTTCCGCGAAGGCCGGCAGTCGATGCTGGACCTGCCCGTGGAGTGCACCGCCATGACCCGCGACGACCACGCCGCTTCCGCCCAACCCGTGCTGGCCTGGCTGCGCCGCGAAGCGCTGCCGCTGGCGGCGATGCTGTTGCTGCTGGGCGCCGCGCGCGACACGCTGGCCAATCATTACCAGGTGCCCAGCGGTTCGATGCAGCCGACGCTGCAGCCCGGCGACCACGTGGTGGTGGACATGCGCGCCTACGGCCTGCGCCTGCCGTTCACCGGCATCCGCCTGCTCGACACCGGCCACCCGCAGCGCGGCGACGTGGCCGTGTTCGATTCGCCGGCCGACGGCACGCGGCTGATCAAGCGGGTGGTGGCGGTGGCCGGCGACCGCGTCGAGCTGCACGACGGCCATCTGCGCATCAATGGCCGGGCGCTGGGCGGGGCGGCGCAACAGGAAACCTTTGGCGCGAAGCAGGTACTGCTGGACCTGGACGCCGGCGGCGGCCCGGACATCGACGGCCTGGTCATTCCCGAGGGCAGGCTGCTGGTGCTGGGCGACCATCGCGGCAACAGCCTGGACGGCCGCTACTTCGGCCTGGTCGATGCCGACACGGTGTACGGCAAGGCGCGGGCGGTGTTCTGGCGCCGCGGCGAGGGCATGCAGTGGCGCGCGCTGTGACACCGCGGCCTCGGTCGCGCGGCCTTCCTGAAAATTGGTCTGTCCAATATGCAGGAAAAAGCTGTGATCTAATGCGTTCTCCGCGGGCTGCCTGACTGCATCCGCATCCGCATCCGCCGGGCCGGTCGCCGCTTGTTGGTAATACCAATTAGGCGCCGTGGCGCGCCTGCCGCGTGCAGGCGCTGTCCGTCCATTGGGGAACCGACATGCAGCCCTGGGAACAACTGTACGACCCGGCCGGAAACATCTGGCTGTCCAGCCTGATCGCGCTGCTGCCCATCGCCTTCTTCTTCGTCGCGCTGGCCGTGCTGCGCATGAAGGGCTGGCTGGCCGGCACGCTCACCGTCGCCATCGCCCTGGGCGTGGCCCTGCTGTTCTACCGCATGCCGCCGCTGCAGGCGCTGGGCGCGGCGCTGTATGGTTTCGTCTACGGCCTGTGGCCGATCGCCTGGATCATTCTCGGCGCGGTGTTCCTGTACAAGATCTCGGTGCGGACCGGCCAGTTCGACATCATCCGCGCCTCGATCCTGTCGGTGACCGAGGACCAGCGCCTGCAGATGCTGATGGTCGGCTTCGCCTTCGGCGCGTTCCTGGAGGGCGCGGCCGGCTTCGGCGCGCCGGTGGCGATCACCGCCGCGCTGCTGGTCGGGCTGGGCTTCAAGCCGCTGTACGCGGCGGGCCTGTGCCTGATCGCCAACACCGCGCCGGTGGCGTTCGGCGCGATGGGCATCCCGATCATTGTCGCCGGCCAGGTCACCGGGCTGGACGCGTTCGAGATCGGGCAGATGGCCGGCCGCCAGCTGCCGTTCCTGACCCTGGTGGTGCTGTTCTGGATCATGGCGATCATGGACGGCTGGCGCGGCATCCGCGAAACCTGGCCGGCGGTGCTGGTGGCCGGCGGTTCGTTCGCGCTCGCCCAGTACCTGACTTCCAACTTCATCGGCCCGGAGCTGCCGGACATCACCGCCTCGCTGGCCTCGCTGGTGTGCCTGACCCTGTTCCTGCGCCGCTGGAAGCCGCGGCGCATCTTCCGCTTCGAGACCGAGGCCAGCGCCGAGGCCGCCGCACTGGCGCAGGCGGCGCCGCGCCACAGCGCCGGGCAGATCGCACGCGCCTGGTCGCCGTTCCTGGTCCTCACCGCCCTGGTCACGCTGTGGAGCATCAAGCCGTTCAAGGCGCTGTTCGCCGCCGGCGGCGCGCTGGAAGGCTGGGTGCTGAAACTGCAGGTGCCGGGCCTGGACAGGCTGGTGCGCAAGATGCCGCCGATCGTCGATGCGCCCAGCGCCTACGAAGCCGTGTACAAGTTCGACTGGTTCTCGGCCACCGGCACCTCGATCCTGCTGGCGGCGCTGGTCGCGATCCTGGTGCTGCGCATGCCGGCGCGGGCCGCGCTGTCCACCTTCGGCGAGACCGTGCGCGAGCTGAAGACGCCGATCTATTCCATCGGCATGGTGCTGGCCTTCGCCTTCATCGCCAACTACTCCGGGCTGTCGGCGACGCTGGCGCTGGCCCTGGCGCACACCGGCGATGCGTTCACCTTCTTCTCGCCGTTCCTGGGCTGGCTGGGCGTGTTCCTGACCGGCTCGGACACCTCGTCCAACGCGCTGTTCTCGGCGCTGCAGGCCACCACCGCGCAGCAGATCGGCGTGTCCGACGTGCTGCTGGTGGCGGCCAACACCACCGGTGGCGTGACCGGCAAGATGATCTCGCCGCAGTCCATCGCCATCGCCTGCGCGGCCGTGGGCCTGGCCGGGCGCGAAGCCGACCTGTTCCGCTTCACCATCCGCCACAGCCTGGTGTTCGCCGCGCTGGTCGGGCTCATCACCAGCGCGCAGGCGTGGTGGCTGACGTGGATGATCCCGTGACCGCGCCGCGCCGCGAACCGCAGCGGGTATCGGACCGCGTGGCCGCGCAGCTGCGCGCGCTGGTGGAAGACCAGCAGCTGCAGGCCGGCGACCGCCTGCCGGCCGAACGCACGCTGGCGGTGCGGCTGGGCGTGTCGCGCACCGCGCTGCGCGAAGCCATCGCCCAGCTCAGCAGCCAGGGCCTGCTGAGCGCGCGCGTCGGCGGCGGCACCTATGTGGCCGAGCCGGCGGCACGCGCGCGGCAGGCCATCGACGAACCGCTGGCGCCCTACCTGCCGCTGTTCCAGGGCGACCCGGAATACCGCTTCGACGTGCTGGAGATCCGCCACGCGCTGGAAGGCGCAGCGGCCTGGCATGCCGCGCTGCGCGCCACCGCCGAAGACCGCGCGCGCATCGCGCGCGCCTTCGCCACCATGATGGACGCGCACGGCAAGGACGACCCCGCCGGCGAAGCCCGCGCCGATGCCGATTTCCACCTGTCCATCGCCGAGGCCTCGCACAACCTGGTGCTGCTGCAGGTGATGCGCGGCCTGTTCGACCTGCTGCAGACCAACATCTCGCAGAGCCGCGAACGGCTGTATACCTCGCCGCGCACCTTCTCGCCGCTGTCCGACCAGCACCGCGAGATGATGGACGCGGTGCTGGCCGGCGACCCTCCACGCGCGCGCGCCGCCGCGCTGGCCCATCTGGAGTTCGTGCACACCACGCTGCGCACGCTCGACGAAAACGAGGCCCGGCGCGCGCGGGCCTCGCGCCTGCCTTCCTCCACGGTCGACCCATGATCATCTCCGCTTCCACCGACTACCGCGCAGCCGCGCAGCGCCGCCTGCCGCCGTTCCTGTTCCACTACATCGACGGCGGCGCGTATGCCGAGCAGACGCTGCGCCGCAACGTGTCCGACCTGGCCGACATCGCGCTGCGCCAGCGCGTGCTGCGCGACATGGCCGACCTGGGCCTGGACACCGAGCTGTTCGGCGAGAAACTGGCGATGCCGGTGGCGCTGGCGCCGGTGGGCCTGACCGGCATGTACGCGCGCCGCGGCGAGGTGCAGGCCGCGCGCGCGGCCGACAGCCGCGGCATCCCGTTCACCCTGTCCACCGTGTCGGTCTGCCCGATCGAGGAAGTGGCGCCGGCGATCCGGCGGCCGATGTGGTTCCAGCTGTACGTGCTGCGCGACCGCGGCTTCATGCGCAATGCGCTGGAGCGCGCGCAGGCGGCGGGCGTCACCACCCTGGTATTCACCGTGGACATGCCGGTGCCGGGCGCGCGCTACCGCGACGCGCATTCGGGCATGAGCGGGCCCAACGCGGCGCTGCGCCGCTACCTGCAGGCGGCGACGCACCCGCGCTGGGCGCTGGACGTGGGCCTGCGCGGACGGCCGCACGACCTGGGCAACATCTCCACCTACCGCGGCCACCCGACCGGGCTGGCCGACTACATCGGCTGGCTGGGCAGCAACTTCGACCCGTCGATCTCGTGGAAGGACCTGGAATGGATCCGCGAGTTCTGGAAGGGGTCGATGCTGATCAAGGGCATCCTCGACCCGGACGACGCGCGCGACGCGGTGAAGTTCGGCGCCGACGGCATCGTCGTTTCCAACCATGGCGGCCGCCAGCTCGACGGCGTGCCGTCCACCGCGCGCGCGCTGCCGGCGATCGCCGACGCGGTGCAGGGCGAGCTGAAGATCCTCGCCGACTCGGGCATCCGCAGCGGCCTGGACGTGGTGCGCATGCTCGCGCTCGGCGCCGACGCCGTGCTGCTCGGCCGCGCCTTCGTCTACGCGCTGGCCGCGCAGGGCGAGGCGGGCGTGGCCAACCTGCTGGACCTGGTCGCGAAGGAAATGCGCGTGGCGATGACCCTGACCGGCGCGCGCCGCATCGCCGACATCGGCCGCGATTCGCTGGTGCGGCTGCCGGCGTGAACCGCGGTCGCCCGTGTAGGAGCGGCTTCAGCCGCGATGAGGCTTTACCGGTAAAGCCCCTTCGCGGCTGATGGCCCGAGGCCACCCAGAGCCGCTCCTACGAAAAGCCAAGGCTTCACCAGGAACTCCCATGTCCACGCAACGCTCCCATCCCACGCTGCTGACCACCCTGCGCCAAGCCGTCGGCCGTCGCCACGTGCTGACCGGCGACAGGGCCACGCGCCGCTTCCGCAGGGGCTACCGCTTCGGCGAGGGCCCGGTGCTGGCGGTGGTGCGGCCGGGCACGCTGCTGGAACTGTGGCACGTGCTGGAGGCGGCGGTGCAGGGCGGGGCGGCGATCATCCTGCAGGCGGCCAATACCGGCCTGACCGGCGGCTCCACGCCAGATGGCGACGACTACGGCCGCCCCATCGTGCTGGTCAGCACGCTGCGCCTGGCCGGCATCCAGCTGCTGGACGGCGGCCGCCAGGTCGTCTGCCTGCCCGGCGCCACGCTCGACCGTCTGGAACAGACGCTGGCGCCGCTGGGCCGCGAGCCGCATTCGGTGATCGGTTCCTCGTGCATCGGCGCTTCGGTGCTGGGCGGCATCTGCAACAACTCCGGCGGCGCGCTGGTGCGGCGCGGGCCGGCGTATACCGAACTGGCGCTGTTCGCGCAGGTCGATGCCGACGGCCGGCTGCAGCTGGTCAACCACCTCGGCATCGCGCTGGGCGATGAGCCGGAGGAAATCCTGCAGCGCCTGCAGGCCGGCGACTACACCGCGGCCGATGTCGGCAGCGGCGGTGGCCGCGCCGCGTCCGACCCGCGTTACGCCGCGCAGGTGCGTGAGGTGGATGCGCCTACGCCGGCACGCTTCAACGCCGATCCGGCGCGGCACTACGAGGCCGCCGGCTCGGCCGGCAAGCTGGCCGTGTTCGCGGTGCGCCTGGACACGTTCGAAAAGGAAGCGACCGAAGTCTTCTACATCGGCAGCAACCGCACCGACAGCCTCACCGCGATCCGCCGCCAGCTGCTCACCGGCTTCGAGCGCCTGCCGATTTCCGGCGAATACATCCACCGCGACGCCTACGACATCGGCGAGCGCTACGGCAAGGACGTGTTCCTGCTGATCGACAGGCTCGGCACCGCGCGCGTGCCGGCCGCGTTCGCGTGGAAGAGCCGCATCGACGGCGCGCTCGAGCGGCTGGGCCTGCGCGGCGTGACCGACCGCGTGCTGCAGGCGCTGGTCGGCCTGCTGCCCGCGCACCTGCCGCCGCGCATGGGCCAGTTCCGCCAGCGCTACGCGCACCACCTGCTGCTGAAGGTCTCCGCGCAGGACGCGGCGGCCACCGAAGCGTGGCTGCGCGGGTTCTTCGCCGGGCACGAAGGCGGCTTCTTCCATTGCACCGCGGAAGAGGGACGCAAGGCCTTCCTGCACCGCTTCGCCATCGCCAGCGCGGCGGTGCGCTACCGCGAGGCGCACCGCGATACGGTGGAGGACATCGTCGCGCTGGACATCGCGCTGCGCCGCGACGACCGCGACTGGTTCGAGCAGCTGCCCGCCGACCTCGACGCGCGCCTGCTGCACAAGCTGTATTACGGCCACTTCCTGTGCCACGTGTTCCACCAGGATTACATCGCGCGCAAGGGCGAGGACCCACTGGCGATCGAGCACGCGATGTGGGCGCTGCTGGACGCGCGCGGCGCCGAATACCCGGCCGAGCACAATGTCGGCCACCTGTACCCGGCCAAGCCGGCGCTGGCCGATTTCTACCGCCGGCTCGACCCGCGCAACGTCTTCAACCCGGGCATCGGCCGCACCAGCAAGCAGGCCGGCTGGAAGGGCTGCGACCACGCGCATTGAGCGGCCGCGCGCCGGCGCGGGAAGCGGCCCGGCCGGCTGCGCCGGGCCGCCTGCGTCGTCCCCGCCTCAGCGGCGGATGTCCTGGACGTGGGTACGGATCGCATCGGCCAGGCCGGGCACGCCGCCCGCGCCGGTCGGCACGGTGATGCTGGAGCCCTTGAAGTCGTCGCCGAGCCGGAAACCGCGGGCGGCGCGGAGTCACCGCTCCGAATGCCCGGTGTCGTCGTACTGGCGTGGCGCGAACAGGTCCGGGCGGATCAGTTCGATGAAGGCGCGCGCCTGCGGCGACAGCACCTTGCCGCGGCGCACCGTCACCCCGTAGCTGCGCTTGGGGAAGTAACGCGCCATCGGCCGGATCGCCAGCCGTTCGCGGTCGGCGTCGTTGAGGCACAGCGCGGTGACGATGGAAATGCCCATGCCCATCGCCACGTACTGCTTGATCACCTCCCAGCCGCCGACTTCCAGCGCCACTGTGTAGGGCACGCGGTGGCGCTGGAATACCAGGTCCACCAGCCGCCAGGTGATCTGCCGCTTCGGCGGCAGGATCAGCGGCCAGGCCGAGAGGTCTTCCAGGCCGAGCTCGCGCCTGCCGGCCAGCGGATGCCCGGGCGGGGTGATCAGCACCTGCTCGAAGTCGTAGACCGGCGCGTAGCTCAGGTCGCCCGGTACATCGAGCATCGAACCGACGGCCAGGTCGGCGGCGTCGCTGCGCAGCAGTTCGGTGCCGTCGGCGCTGATCGCGTCCTGCAGCACCAGCCGCACGTCGGGATGGCGCCGGCGGAAGTCCTCGACGATCTTCGGCAGCAGGTACAGGATCGTCGACGAATTGGCGGCGACGGTCAGCTCGCCCGCGTCCAGGCCGCGGACCTTGTCGCGGAAGCCGGCCTCCAGCCCGTCCAGGCTCTCCACCAGCGGCTGCGCCATCTCGTACAGCAGCTGGCCCTCGCGGCTGGGCACCAGGCGCCGGCCGCTGCGCTCGAACAGCACCACGCCCAGCTCCCGTTCCAGCGCCTGCAGCTGCAGGCTCACCGCCGGCTGGCTGACGAACAGCGCCTCGGACGCACGCGAGACCGAGCCCAGGCGGACCGTCTGGCAGAACGCGCGCAGCGGCTTGAGCCGGTCGGACTTGTAGGAAAAACGCGGGCTTGCGGGCTTCTTTCCGGTCATTTGAGCCGATTATTAGCACAACTTATGTTGGGTATTGCAAAAACTGTTTTGATGAATAAGTGACCCCGGCGGCACGGTGGAGTCCCCCGACACCTGCAGGGTTCCGCCATGTCCGCCGTCGCCTCCGCCGTCCCGTCCGCCTCCGCCCGCCCCACGCCGGGCATCACCGTGACCGCCCGCCTGGCCGGCCAGGCGGCGCTGCTGCCGGCCGCGGCGCTGGCGCTGCTGGTGTCGCTGCACCGGGCGGTGGAACCCGGGCGGCAGGCGCGGCTGGCGGCGCGGCGCCAGCGCCAAGCCTTCTTCGACCAGGGCGGCCTGCCGGATTTCCGCGCCGACACCGCGCATATCCGCGCCGGCGACTGGACGGTCGCGCCGATCCCGGCCGCGCTGCAGGACCGGCGCGTGGAGATCACCGGCCCGACCGACCCGAAGATGGTCATCAACGCGCTGAACTCCGGCGCCCGGGTGTTCATGGCCGACTTCGAGGATTCGACCTCGCCGACCTGGCGCAACCTGCTGGCCGGCCAGCAGGCGCTGGCCGGCGCGGTGCGCGGCGACCTCGAGTACACCGCGCCGGCGGCGGGCGGCAGGCCCGGCAAGCACTACGCGCTGCGGCCGTTCGAAGAGCAGGCGGTGCTGATCGTGCGCCCGCGCGGCTGGCACCTGGACGAGAAGCACGTGCTGGTCGACGGCCAGCCGATCGCCGGCGGCCTGTTCGACGCGGCCGTGTTCGCCTTCCACAACGCCCGCGCGCTGATGCGCCGCGACCGTGGCCCGTATTTCTACCTGCCCAAGCTGCAGTCGATGGAGGAGGCGGCGCTGTGGGAGACCGCGCTGTCGCACATCGAGGGCATGCTCGGCCTGCCGCACGGGCAGATCAAGGTCACGGTGCTGATCGAAACGCTGCCGGCGGTGTTCGAGATGGACGAGATCCTGCACGCGCTGCGCGGGCGCATCGTCGGCCTGAACTGCGGGCGCTGGGACTACATCTTTTCCTACCTGAAAACCTTCCGCCGGCACGCCGACAAGGTGCTGCCCGAGCGCGGCCAGGTGACCATGACCCAGCCGTTCCTGAAGGCGTACTCGGACCTGCTGATCCAGACCTGCCACCGCCGCGGCGCGCACGCGATGGGCGGCATGGCCGCGCAGATCCCGATCAACCACGACGCGGCCGCCAACGAGCAGGCGATGGCGCGGGTGCGCGCGGACAAGCTGCGCGAGGTCAGCGCCGGCCACGACGGCACCTGGGTCGCGCACCCGGCGCTGATCCCGGTGGCGCGCGCGATCTTCGACGAGCACATGCCCACGCCCAACCAGCACCACGTGCTGCGCCGCGACGTGCAGGTCGGCCGCGACGAACTGGTCGCGCCGTGTACCGGCACCATCACCCGCGCCGGCTTCGAGAACAGCGTGGAAGTGTGCGTGCGCTACATGGCCGCCTGGCTGGACGGCAACGGCTGCGTGCCCATCCACAACCTGATGGAAGACGCGGCCACCGCCGAGATCAGCCGCAGCCAGATCTGGCAGTGGCTGCATGCCGGCGACCAGCACCTGGACGACGGCACCGCCATCGACTTCGCCCTGCTGCAGAGCACGCTGCGCGCGCTGCCGGCGCGGCTGGGCGACACCGCCGCGCTGCCCGGCGCCAACCGCATCGCCGAGGCCATCGACCTGCTCGACGGACTCAGCCGCGCCGACGAACTGGCCGAGTTCCTGACCCTGCCGGCGTACCGGCAGATCGACTGACGTTTCCACTGCCCGTCCCCCGTAGGAGCGGCTTCAGCCGCGAAGGGGACTTCCCGGCAATGCCCCTCGCGACTGAAGTTGCTCCTACAGGCCACATTCCCCCAAGGAGTCCACCATGAGCACCCATCAGCAACAGATCGACGCCCTGCAGCACGACTGGGACAGCAACCCGCGCTGGGCCGGCATCAAGCGCCCCTACGGCGCCGCCGACGTGGTGCGCCTGCGCGGCACCGTGCAGCCGGAACACACCCTGGCCCGGCGCGGCGCCGAGCGTCTGTGGAAGCTGGTCAACGGCGAGGCGAAGAAGGGCTACGTCAACGCCTTCGGCGCGATCAGCGCCGGCCAGGCGATGCAGCAGGCCAAGGCCGGGCTGGAAGCGGTGTACCTGTCCGGCTGGCAGGTGGCCGCCGACGGCAACACTTCCGAGACCATGTACCCGGACCAGTCGCTGTATGCCTACGACTCGGTGCCGACCATGGTCCGCCGCATCAACAACACCTTCCAGCGCGCCGACGAGATCCAGTGGAAGAACATCGTCGACGGCAAGCTGGCCGAAGCCGACGCCATCGATTTCTTCCTGCCCATCGTCGCCGACGGCGAGGCCGGCTTCGGCGGCGTGCTCAACGCCTACGAACTGATGAAGAACATGATCGTCGCCGGCGCCGCGGGCGTGCACTTCGAGGACCAGCTGGCGGCGGTGAAGAAGTGCGGGCACATGGGCGGCAAGGTGCTGGTGCCGACCCAGGAGGCGATCCAGAAACTGGTGGCCGCGCGCCTGGCCGCCGACGTGCTGGGCGTGCCCACCATCGTGCTGGCGCGCACCGACGCCGAGGCCGCCAACCTGCTGACCAGCGACTTCGACCCCAATGACGCGCCCTTCGTCACCGGCGAGCGCACCGCCGAGGGCTTCTACCGGGTGCGCAACGGCCTGGAACAGTCGATCAGCCGCGGCGTGGCCTACGCGCCGTACGCCGACCTGGTGTGGTGCGAAACCGGCACCCCGGACCTGGGCTTCGCCCGCGAGTTCGCCCAGGCCGTGCACGCGGCCAGCCCCGGCAAGCTGCTGTCCTACAACTGCTCGCCCTCGTTCAACTGGAAGAAGAACCTGGACGACCGCACCATCGCCCGCTTCCAGGACGAACTGGCCGCGCTGGGCTACAAGTACCAGTTCATCACCCTGGCCGGCATCCACATCAACTGGTTCAACACCTTCAGGTTCGCCCGGGACTACGCCCGTGGCGAAGGCATGCGCCACTACGTGGAGCAGGTGCAGGAGCCGGAGTTCGCCGCGCGCGGGCAGGGCTATACCTTCGTCTCCCACCAGCAGGAAGTGGGCGCCGGCTACTTCGACGACGTGACCACGGTGATCCAGGGCGGCGCGTCCAGCGTCACCGCCCTGACCGGTTCCACCGAGGAGGCGCAGTTCCAGCCCGGCAAGGCGGCCTGAGCGGCAGCGTTTCAATACGCTTTTCACTTCCTGGGTATGGATCACGGGCGGCCGCGCGGGCCGCCCGTCCTTTTGGCCCGCCATCAAATTGATGGCGCAGGACTGAGACGTCCCGCACGCTTTGCGCCGGTGCTATCCTTCCGCGCTGGCCCCAGGGGACACGGGGCGGTGGGGCTGAGGGAATGACCAGCGACAGTGCTGCAATCATGGCCGAGGATCGCGAGCTGGGCGTCGCTCGCATGGCGCTGGCCGAAATCGTGCATCCCGTGCTCTCGCCCGACGAATTCGCGCTGTTCTCGCGCTTCGGCCGGCCGCGCCAGGTTGCCGCCGGCGAGGTGCTGTTCCGCCGCGGCGACGCGGGCGATGCCATGTACATCATCGTCAGCGGCGTCGTCGACCTCGATTTCGGCGAGGACCTGGTGGTCAAGTACCTGGGCGCGGGCGAGTTCTTCGGCGAACTGGGCCTGCTGATCGGCGACCACCGCCGCGGCGCCGACGCCCGCGCCTCCACGGAGCTGAGCCTGCTTGAGCTGGGCCACCCCGATTTCCAGAAACTGGTGGACCACGACCCCGGCCGCGTCGCCTATTTCCTGCGCCGCACCATCATGCGCGTGGTGTCCAACGAGCAGGTGCTGATCCGGCAGCTGCGGCGCCGCAACCACGACCTGGAAGCGGCGCTGGACAACCTCTACACCACCACCCACCAGCTCAACCACACCGAAGAACTGGTGCGGACCGACGAACTGACCGGCCTGCACAACCGTCGCGGCCTGACCCTCTACCTGCAGGAATGCCGGCAGCCGTCGCGCAGCCCGCCACAGGGCCTGCTGCTGATCGACTGCGACCGCTTCAAGAACGTCAACGACGAGCATGGCCACCTGGTGGGCGACCGCGTGCTGCAGGCGCTGGCCAACATCCTGCGTTCGGTGGTGCAGCCCGACGGGCTGGCCTGCCGCCTGGGCGGCGACGAGTTCTGCCTGCTGGTGCAGACCGCCGACCGGGAGGCGCTGGAGCATGTGGCCGGCTTCATCCTGCACGCGGTGCACGGCCTGCTGGAACGCTCGCAGCCGGTGCCGCGCATCTGCCCGGTGAGCATCGGCGCCTGCCTGCTCGACCCGGTGCGCGACTGGAACGACTGGTACGCCCACGCCGACAGCGCCCTGTACGAGGCCAAGCGGCACGGCGGAAACCGGCTGCAGTGGCCGGTGGACTGGGTGGGAGGCAGCTGAACATGCAGCATGAATCCGCCAGGCGCGACGGCGAGGAAGCGGCGGGCGCACCGGCGCCCCGCGTGCACACGCTGCTGATGACCGACCTGTGCGACTCGGTCGCCCTGGTGGAACGGCTGGGCGATACCGCGGCCGCGGAACTGTTCCAGGAGCACGACCGGCTGGTGCTGCGCATCCAGCAGCAGTGGAAGGGGCGGCTGATCGACCGTTCCGACGGCCTGCTGCTGCTGTTCGAGCGGCCGGTCAACGGCCTGGGGTTCGCGCTGGACTACCGGCAGGGGCTGGAGGAACTGGCGCGCTCGCGCGGCATCGACCTGCAGGCGCGCACCGGCATGCATGTCGGCGAAGTGCTGACCTGGCACAACAGCGCCGAGGCGGTGCAGGCCGGCGCCAAGCCGCTGGAAGTGGAAGGCCTGGCCAAGCCGCTGGCCGCGCGCCTGATGACCCTGGCGCGGCCGGGGCAGATCCTGCTGTCGGCCGTGGCCGAATCGCTGGCGCGCCGTTCGTCCCGCGAACTGGGCGGGCGCAGCGAGCACCTGCTGTGGAAATCGCACGGGCGCTGGCACTTCAAGGGCGTGCCGACCACGCAGGAAGTGTTCGAGGTCGGCGAGCCCGGTTTCGCGCCGCTGCGCATGCCGCGCAGCACGGCCAAGGCCTGGCGCGACCTGCCGCTGTGGCGGCGCCCGGCGGCGCTGGTGGCGGAACTGGCCCTGTTGGCGGCGCTGGGGACGGTGGGCTGGTTCGTGGTGCGCCCCGAGCCGGCGCTCGCCTTCACCGAGCGCGACTGGGTGGTGGTGGGCGATCTGCGCAATCTCACCGGGCAGACGGTGCTGGATACATCGCTGCAGCAGGCGTTCCGGATCAGCCTGGAACAGTCCAAGTACGTCAACGTACTCAGTGACATGAAAGTGCGCGACACGCTGTCGCGGATGCGCAAGGATCCGGAAAAGGTCCTGATCGACCGTGCCGTCGCCTCGGAAGTGGCGCTGAGGGACGGTGCCCGCGCGGTGATCCTTCCGGTTGTCTCGGAGGTGGGCGGCCGCCTGCGCATCACCGCGGAAGTCGTGGACCCCGCCACGCAGAACACGGTCTACACCGAGTATGCCGACGGGCAGGGAATCGAATCGGCGCTGGGTTCGGTCGACCGGGTGACCACGCGCCTGCGCAATCGTCTTGGCGAGGCGATGGCGGTCATCGGGCGCAACTCGCGGCCGCTGCCTGAAGTCAGTACCCGCGACCTGGACGCCCTGCGCGCCTATGCGCTTGGCCAGAAGGCCTACGGGAAAGGCCAGTTCAAGCAGGCGCTGGGGCTGTACGAGCATGCGGTGTCGCTGGACAAGGATTTCGCGCTGGCGCACCTGGGGATGCTGCGTGCCCTCAACGTGACCGAGCAACTGCCGAAGGGCCTGCTGAGCCTGCAGAAGGTGCAGGCGATGACCGGCCGCCTGTCGCCGCGGGAGGCGATGTATCTGCAGGCCTGGGAAGTGCAGATCAACAGCCCGGGCGAGGCCTATGAAAAATGGCGGCAGATGTCCGATCTCTATCCGGACTTCTACCCGGCCGCCGCCAATGCGGGCTACGCGCTGGAAATGGAGAACCGGTACGAGGAAGGGCTGCCCTACATCCGCCGTGCCTCCGAGTCCCGCTATGAGTTCGCCCCGCTCTCGCAGGAAGCGCTTGGACGCATGTCGCTGGCGCTGGGCAACTACGCCGATGCGGCGGCGGCGTTCACGCGCGCCTCGGAAAGCGGGTTGGTGACGGCGGCGGTATGGCAGGCCAACCTCCATGCCGTCCAGGGCAATTTCCAGGAAGCCGAGCGCCTGTGGCCGCGCGACGCGAAACTGGCCGTGCCCTATTTCGATCATGTCTCCCACTACCTCGACCAGGGCGATCTGCAGGCGGCTTCGTTGGAGGCGCAGCGACTGCTGCGCACCTTGCCGGTGGACGGCAGCAGGTTCCGGCAGGGGCAGGTACAGGTCGCGGTCATGCAATGGCTGTCCGGCGGGCGCAGGGAGGCACTGGAGACAAGCCGCAACATCGTCCGCAGTTCCGTGGCCGCGCTTGAGGGCGCAGCGGGCCTTTCGGCGCGTGGAGAGGCCGTCACGGCGGCCTATGGGGCGATTCTCGCCCAGCGTCTTGGGGACCCCGAGCCGGCCAGACAGCTGATATCCCGCCTGGAGCGGGCGCCGGACATCGTGGCCATGCAGCCGGTGGGCGGCTTCCTGCAGGTGCTGAAAGCGCGGGACCTGATGGCATCAGGCAAGTCCGCGCGGGCGCTGGAGGGGCTGGTTTCCACGCTCGGCCAGCATGAGTCCTTCCAGTTGCGGGTCGCGCTGATGGAGGCCTACATCGCCGAAACGAACCCCGAGGCCGCGCTGCGCCAGGCCAACTGGATGGTGGCGCACCGCGGCTGGGCATACGCCGAGTACGGCGGATGCGGATGGTGCGGGCAGAGCCTGAACCTCATCGATGCCAACCTGGCCCGGCTCGCGAAGATCGAACTGCTGGCGCAGCTTGGCCGCCGCGAAGAGGCGCGCAAGGAACTGGAGTCGTTCGACGGCTACTGGAAGAACCGGATGCTGCCGGACTATCTGCGGACCCGCCGCGACGCCCTGCTTTCCACATTCAATTGAATGGGGATCATCGCCAGGCCATGCGTCAGCATCCTGCGGATCTCCTCGCGCGCCTTGGCGATGCGTTCCTTGGTGGCCAGGCGCTCCACCATGAGGCTGGCGCGCAGGTAGGCCAGCTCCGCCGCGACGTCCTGCTGCGTCGGCACATGCCCGATCTGCAGCAGCGCGGCGGCCGGATCCTTGCGGAATGCACGGCGGAACGCGTTGTCCGTGCTCAACAGGTCAAGAAGACGGTCGGCGATGGCGGGTTCGAGCGCGATGTGCCCTGTCGGCTTGCCGGATTTCTTCGTCACCACGTCGTGTCCTTCGATGCAGACTTCACGGAAGGGACAACATCTCGGACGTCGTGGACAGCCGGCTGCCTCGTCCCCATTCAAGGCATGCACAACTATACGTTTGGCCAGGGGGGCGTGTGAAGGTAAGACGGTGTTCGATCCTGCATCTGGAGCCCCGGGAGCAGGTCGAATTCGACCTGGCCGCATTGTTGTCGGGCGGGGATGGCCTGGCGCGTGGCTGCCGGTGGGTGGCCCTGGCGGCGCACCTGGGCGAGGAGGTGGCCGTCGATGAGGCCGAATGCCTGCTGCTCGGGCGGATCAGTCCGGAATCGTGGACGGACGCGGCTGCGTTCGGGGGCGACGCCGCCAGACCGCTGCGTTCGTTGCTGCGCAAGGGGCTGGTCATTGGCCGGCATCCGCGCCATTCGGCGCATCGCGCGCGGGACGAAGCGATGCGGCAAGGCCACTGGCACCCACTCGCCGCGACCTTCCATGCATTCACCCGCTGGGTGGATGCCGATGCGGTGCGGGCGATGCAGGAGACGGGAACGTCCACCGCCGCCGAACTGCGGCAGCAGCTTGGCTCGCCTCCCCCCGAAGTGATCAGCCGCGCCGGGGAGGGGGATCGTCTTCATCTCGCCCGGGAAGCGGGCAATGAGTTCGACCAGCTGCTGGAGCGGCGCGTCACCTGCCGCAATTTCGATACCCGGCGGCCGCTGCCGGCGGCCATGGTGGCGCGCCTGCTCGGCCGGGTGTTCTCCGCACAATCGGCGGTGCGGGTGACGGACGACACCGTCTTCCTCAAGAAGACCAGTCCATCGGGGGGCGGGCTGCACCCGATCGAGGCCTACCTGCTGGTCCGCAACGTCGAGGGGGTCGCGGACGGGGTGTACCACTACCATCCATTGGCCCATGCGCTGGAGCCGTTGCCGGCCCCGGCCATCCCGGTCGAACAGCTCATGCTCGCTGCATTGGCGCAGCAGCACTGGTTTGCGGACGCGCATGTGCTGGTGGCGCTGTCGCCGCGCTATGCCCGCAACTTCTGGAAGTACCGGTTCCATGCCAAGGCGTATCGCGCGATCGTGCTCGAGGCCGGGCACCTGTCGCAGACACTCTACCTGGCCGCGACCGAGCTGGGGCTCGGGGCCTACGTCACCTGCGCGATCAACGAGGCCCTGCTCGAGCAGGCATTCGGCCTGGACCCGGTCGCGGAGGGCGTGCTGGCCGTATGCGGATTCGGGTGGCGGGCGGCGGAAATGGAGACGATGGAGCTCGATCCGGCGGAACGCATCTGGAAGGCTCCGACCGCCGGCGATCCTCCGGCGGTCTGAGGGTCAGGAGGCCGCAGCCGCCTCGAAATCCACCAGCACCGCGCCGTCGCCGACCTGTTCGCCGGCGCGCACGCGATAGCCCGTCACCACGCCCCCGGCCGGTGCCTGCAGGGTGTGTTCCATCTTCATCGCCTCCATCACCAGCAGCGGCGTGCCGCGCGCGACCTGGCTGCCGGGTTCGACCAGCAGGGCGATGACGCGGCCAGGCATCGGCGCCAGCAGGCTGCCGCCGTGGTCGCCGGGATTGTCGGCATCGGCGACAGGGTCGTGCACCGTGTAGCGGCGCTGGCCGGTGTCGCCGAAGACGTACAGCGCATTGCCGTCGTGCAGCACGTCGCCGCGGAGCAGGCGGTCGCCGGCCTGCAGGGCGTAGCTGCCCGCGTCCACGTGGCCGTCGATCCGCAACGGTTCGGCTTCACCGTCCCGGACCAGCCAGCCGTCGGCGTCGCGGCGTACCTGCAGTGTGCGTTGCTGCTGCAGGTGCTCCAGCGTGATCGAACGCGCGGCGGGGCCGGTCAGGCGCCAGCCGTCGGCGATGGACCAGGGCGACGCATCGGCCGGCGTGGAGGTGCCTGCCTCGATGGCGAGCACCGCGGCCACGGCCCAATCGGCGGCACCCGCGGCGTGCTGGCCGATGTCCAGCGCGTCGCGCTCGCGCTCGATCAGGGCGGTGTCCAGATCGGCATGGCGGAAGGACGCGGTCGCCACCAGCCGGTGCAGGAAGGCGGCATTGGTGGTGACGCCGGCCACCTGGCAGCGCGCCAGCGCGCGCTGCATGCGCAGCAGAGCGCGGTCGCGGTCCTCGTCCCAGACGATCAGCTTGGCGATCATCGGGTCGTAGTACGGGGTGATCGCATCGCCCTGCTCGACGCCGGCATCCACGCGCACGTTGGCGCCGGGCGGCGGCAGGCGCAGGTGGCGCAGGGTGCCGGTCGAGGGCAGGAAGCCGCGGTCGGCGTCCTCGGCGTACAGCCGCGCCTCGATGGCGTGGCCGTGGATGCGCAGCTCGTCCTGCGTCCTGGGCAGCGGCTGGCCGGCGGCGACGCGCAGCTGCCACTCCACCAGGTCGGTGCCGGTGATCATCTCGGTCACCGGGTGTTCGACCTGCAGACGGGTGTTCATTTCCATGAACCAGAATTCGCCCGAAGGCGCGGCGATGAACTCCACCGTGCCGGCGCCGACATAGCCGACCGCGCGCGCGGCATCGGTCGCGGCCTTGCCCATCGCCGCGCGCCGCTCGGGCGTCATGCCGGGCGCGGGCGCTTCTTCCAGCACCTTCTGGTGGCGGCGCTGCACCGAGCAGTCGCGTTCGAACAGGTGGACCACGTTGCCGTGGCTGTCGCCGAACACCTGGATCTCGATGTGGCGCGGCCGCTCGATGTATTTCTCCACCAGCACATGCGCATTGCCGAACGCCGACTGCGCCTCGCGCTGGCAGCTTGCCAAGGCCGCTTCGAAATCCGCACCGGCCTCGACCCTGCGCATGCCCTTGCCGCCGCCGCCGGCGCTGGCCTTGATCAGCACCGGGTAGCCGATGGCATCGGCCTGCGCGCGCAGGAACGCCGGCTCCTGGCGCTCGCCGTGGTAGCCGGGCGTCAGCGGCACGCCGGCCTGCTGCATCAGCGCCTTGGCCGCGCTCTTGTCGCCCATCGCGTCGATGGCGCTGGCCGGCGGGCCGATGAAGACGATGCCGGCTTCGGCGCAGGCGCGCGCGAAACCGGCGTTCTCGGACAGGAAGCCGTAGCCCGGATGGATCGCCTGCGCGCCGGTGCGGCGCGCGGCCTCGAGGATGGCGTCGCCGCGCAGGTAACTCTCCGCCGCCGGCGCCGGGCCGATGCGCACGGCTTCATCCGCCAGCCGCACGTGCCGCGCGTCGCGGTCGGCATCCGAATACACCGCCACCGTGGCGATGCCCAGGCGACGGCAGGTGGCGATGACGCGGCAGGCGATTTCGCCGCGGTTGGCGATCAGGATCTTGTCGAACATGGCGTTGTCCATGACGTGCTGCGCATGCGCAGTGGAAAGAGCGAAGAGACGGCGTTCCGGCTCTTGCGGTTGCTTTGGCTTCGGCAGTTGCCGTTGCTTTTGATTTTCAGGGTTCCCTTCCGCAGCGACGGAGCCGACGGACAAGACCCGAAGGGCGACGTGCATGGATGCACGTCGTTTTTCGACACGACAGGGATGTCGTGTCGAAAAATCCCGGCGGCGGAGTGGACCCGGTGCGCGCAGCGCACCGGGCGCGGAGGCAGGGCGTGCTTTCTTTTGGCTAGCTTTTCTTTGCACGAGCAAAGAAAAGTAGCTCGCTCCCCGACAGGGGAGCGAAAGCCTTTGCTTTGGCTGGTCAAGGCTAGGGCGACCATCACATCCGGAACACGCCAAACCGCGTGTCCTGCGCCGGCGCATTGAGCCCGGCCGCCAGCGCCAGGCCGAGGACGCGGCGGGTGTCGGCCGGGTCGATCACCCCGTCGTCCCACAACCGCGCACTGGCGTAGTACGGGTGCCCCTGCCGCTCGAACTGCTCGCGGATCGGCGCCTTGAACGCCTCCTCCTCCTCGGCCGGCCAATGCCCGCCCTTGCCCTCGATGCCGTCGCGCTTGACCGTGGCCAGCACGCTGGCGGCCTGCTCGCCGCCCATCACGCCGATGCGCGCGTTCGGCCACATCCACAGGAAGTGCGGCGAGTAGGCGCGGCCGCACATGCCGTAGTTGCCGGCGCCGAACGAGCCGCCGATCACCACCGTGTACTTGGGAACGCGCGCGTTGGCCACCGCCATCACCAGCTTGGCGCCGTCCTTGGCGATGCCGCCATGTTCGTACTTGCGGCCGACCATGAAGCCGGTGATGTTCTGCAGGAACAGCAGCGGGATGCCGCGCTGGCAGCACAGTTCGATGAAGTGCGCGCCCTTGAGCGCGGACTCGGAGAACAGGATGCCGTTGTTGGCGATGATGCCCACCGGATGCCCATGCACGTGCGCGAAGCCGGTGACCAGGGTGTTGCCGTAGCGCGGCTTGAACTCGTCGAAACGCGAGCCGTCGACGATGCGCATGATCACCTCGCGCACGTCGTAGGGCTTGCGCGTGTCATTGGGAATCACCCCGTACAGCTCGCGCGGGTCGAACAGCGGTTCCTCGCTGGCCCGCAGCGCCACGGCCGGCGCCGGCCTGCGCCAGTTGAGGTTGGCGACGATGGCGCGCACCCGCGCCAGCGCCTGCAGGTCGTTGTCGGCCATGTGGTCGGCAACGCCGGAAATGCGCGTATGCACGTCGGCACCGCCCAGTTCCTCGGCGCTGACCACCTCGCCGGTGGCGGCCTTCACCAGCGGCGGGCCGCCGAGGAAGATGGTGCCCTGTTCCCTGACGATGACCGTCTCGTCGCTCATCGCCGGCACGTAGGCGCCACCGGCGGTGCAGCTGCCCATCACGCAGGCGATCTGCGGGATGCCCTGCGCCGACAGGTTGGCCTGGTTGTAGAAGATGCGGCCGAAGTGGTCGCGGTCGGGGAACACCTCGTCCTGCAGCGGCAGGAAGGCGCCGCCGGAATCCACCAGGTAGATGCAGGGCAGGCGGTTCTGCTGCGCGATCTCCTGCGCGCGCAGATGCTTCTTCACCGTCACCGGGTAGTAGGTGCCGCCCTTGACCGTGGCGTCGTTGGCGACGATGAGGCATTCGACGCCTTCTATGCGGCCGATGCCGGCGACCATGCCGGCGCCGGGCACCGGATCGTCGTACATGCCGTGCGCGGCCAGCGGCGCGATCTCCAGGAACGGGCTGCCGGGATCGAGCAGGGCGTCGATGCGCTCGCGCACCAGCAGCTTGCCGCGCGCGGTGTGCTTGGCCCGCGCCGCCTCGCTGCCGCCGCGCGCGGTGGCTTCCAGCGTGGCGCGCAGGTCGTCCACCAGCGCCTGCATCGCCGCGCGGTTGGCTTCGAAGGCGTCGCTGCCGGGTTGCAGTTGGGATTTCAGTACGGTCATGCGGTGGCTCCTGTCTTTCCCTTCTCCCTTTGGGAGAAGGTGCCCGAAGGGCGGATGAGGGTATGGGCGAAGCTTCATGCAGCCTGATGTCGCATGGGCTTCGCCCTATACCCTCTCCCCAACCCCTCTCCCGATGGGAGAGGGGCCTGGACTCACGCCGTGCGCTGGAACAGCTCGCGCCCGATCAGCATGCGCCGGATTTCCGAAGTGCCGGCGCCGATCTCGTACAGCTTGGCGTCGCGCCACAGGCGCCCGGCCGGGTATTCGTTGATGTAGCCGTTGCCGCCGAGGATCTGGATCGCCTCGCCCGCCGCCCAGGTGGCCTTTTCGGCCGAATACAGGATCGCGCCGGCCGCGTCCTGGCGCGTGGTGCGACCTTGGTCGCAGGCCCTGGCCACCGCGTAGACATAGGCGCGGCAGGCGTTGAGGCCGACGTACATGTCGGCCAGCTTGGCCTGGATCAGCTGGAACGTGCCGATCGCCTCGCCGAACTGGCGGCGTTCGTGCACGTAGGGCAGCACCACGTCCAGCGCCGCGGCCATCAGCCCGAGCGGGCCGCCGGACAGCACCACGCGTTCGTAGTCCAGGCCGGACATCAGCACCTTCACCCCGCCACCGACTTCGCCCAGCACGTTCTCCGCCGGTATCTCGCAGTCCTGGAACACCAGTTCGCAGGTGTTGGAAGAACGCATGCCCAGCTTGTCCAGCTTCTGCGCGGTGGAAAAGCCCTTCATGCCCTTCTCGACGATGAAGGCGGTGATGCCGCGCGAGCCGGCCTCCGGGTCGGTCTTGGCATAGACCACCAGCACGTCGGCATCGGGGCCGTTGGTGATCCACATCTTGTTGCCGTTGAGCACGTAGTGGTCGCCGCGCCGGTCCGCGCGCAGCTTCATCGACACCACGTCCGAGCCCGCGCCCGGTTCGCTCATCGCCAGCGCGCCGACGTGTTCGCCGCTGCACAGCTTCGGCAGGTACCGCTGCTTCTGCGCCTCGCTGGCGTTCTTGCGCAGCTGGTTGAGGCACAGGTTGGAATGCGCGCCATAGGACAGGCCGATGCCGCCTGAGGCGCGCGAGATTTCCTCCATCGCCACCACATGGGCCAGGTAGCCCATGCCGCTGCCGCCGTATTCTTCCTCCACGGTCATGCCGAGCAGCCCCTGTTCGCCGAGCTGGCGCCAGAGCGCGTTGGGGAAGTGGTTGGTCGCATCGGCTTCGGCCGCCAGCGGGGCGATGTGCGCGGCCGCGAACTGGGCCACGCTTTCGCGCAGCAGGTCGATCTCCTCGCCGAGATCGAAGGAAAGCGTGGGGACGTGCATGGGGCGGCTCCGGCTGGAAGAGGGGCGCTCCGGGTTGGGGGTGGCGGACCGGCCGCCAGCACGGGCGTTTGCGCGCAGCCTAGCCGGTCTCCGGGAAAAAGTGAATACAAATTCAAAAATTGAACCTAGAATCAATCCATGGCCTACAAACGTTCGGAACTGATGGAAAAACGCCTCGCCGGCAACCGCGAGGCGATCCTGGCCGCGGCCCGCCGGCTGGTCGCCGCCGGTGGCTACCGCAACGCGCCGATCACCGCCGTGGCGGCCGAGGCCGGCGTGTCCACCGGCCTGATCTACCGGCATTTCCCCTCCAAGGCCGAGCTGTTCGTGGAAGTGCTGAGCGCCGCGGTCGAGCATGAGCTGGACATCCTGTCGGCCATCGCCGACCAGCCGCTGCCGGCAGCGCTGCGCCTGCAGCAGGCGGTGGCGTCCTTCGTGCGCCGCGCGCTGGCGGGGCCGGCGCTGGCCTATGCCTTCATCGCCGAACCGGTGGACCCGGAGGTCGAGGCCGAGCGCATCCGCTGCCGCCGCCTGTTCGGCGACGTGTTCAAGCGCATCCTCGACGACGGCGTGCGCGGCGGCGAATTCCCGCCGCAGGACCTGGACGTGGGCGCGGCCTGCATCGTCGGCGCTTTCACCGAAGCGCTGGTCGGCCCGACCGCGCCCAGCCGCGACGGCCTGCGCGGGGGCGAGCCCCTGGTCGAGGCGATCGGCGCGCTGTGCCTGCGCGCGGCCGGCGCCGGAGTGGCCGCCACCGGGCCATGAGGGTGCGTCCGGCGGCCGGCCGCGCCCGTTGCCGGCAGGCGGGTGCGCTGGTCTATACTCCGCCGGTAGCTGTGGTCCACCGACTACTTGCCAGGGGTGTTGATACGTGCGGAATTACGACCTGCAGTTCCTGAAACGCTTCTCCATCGTGATCGCCATCTTGGCCGTCGTCACGGTCGGCCTGATCATCTTCGCGTCGTTCCTGCAGCGCGCGATCCCCACCGAAGCATCCCCGCAGGCCGTCGCCCGCGTCGAACGGCGCATCGCACCGGCTGGTGCCGTCTATGCGGGCAGCACCGGCGCCGCAGCGCAGGCGGCCGCGGCCGAAGCCGCGGCAGCCAGGGCCGCGGCCGCGGGCGGCGCCTACGAGGGCACCCTCGACGGCAAGGTGATCTTCGACAAGCTGTGCACCGCCTGCCACCTGACCGGCGTGGGCAACGCCCCGACCCTGGATCATGCGCATTGGGACAAGCGCATCGCCCAGGGCACCGAGACGCTGTACAAGCACGCCATCGAGGGCTACACCGGCCCGGACGGTGGGGTGATGCCGCCCAAGGGCGGCAATGCCGCGCTCAGCGAAGCACAGATCCACGCCACCGTGGACTGGATGCTCGCAAACCTGAAATAAAACGTCCCCATAGTGGACACACGGCGCCGCCCTCCCGGGCGGCGCTTTGCTTTTCGTCGTTCCGGAGCCCCTTCCATGCGCCATCTTCCTTCGCTGCTCGCCCTTTCGCTGTCCGTCGCCCTCGCCCCGCAGGCCGTTGCCAAGGGGCCGGCGGTCATCGCCATCGGCCAGGTGCAGGGCAGCGGCGAGCGCAGTCCGCTGGAAGGGCGGCAGGTGACCATCGAAGGGTTCGTCAGTGCCGATCTGCGCGCCGGGCTCGGCGGCGTGTTCGTGCAGGATGCGGGCGACGGCGATCCGGCCACGTCCGATGCGCTGTTCGTACAGCTGGACCCGGCGCAGAACGCGCCGGCGGGGCAGTGGCTGCGCGTCACCGGCACGGTGCAGGAACTGCCGGCCGGCAAGGGCGGGCAGAGCTTGACCGCGTTGAAGGCGGACACGGTCGTCGCGGTACGCGCGCGTCCCGCGCCGGCCGTCACCGTACTGGAAGGCGTGCCGGCCAGCTGGGAAGCGCTGGAAGGCATGCAGGTGCGCATCGCCGCGCCGCTGACCCTGTCCGGCCAGGACCAGCTGGCGCGCCATGGCGAGCTGAGCGTCGCGTTCGAAGGCCGGCTGTGGCAGCCCACCGAACTGGCCGCCGCCGGCACCGCCGAGAACGCGGCGCTGGTGGCCGACAATGCCCGCCGCCGCCTGCGCCTGGACGATGGCAGCGGCCAGCGCGATCCGGGCCGCGTATCCTATCTGGCCGACGACGCGCAGCTGCGCACCGGCATGGTGTTCAGCGGGGTCGAAGGCGTGGTGGACCAGCGCCATGACGGCGGCTACCGGCTGCAGCTGACCCGGCCGTTGCAGGTGCCCGCGCTCGAGCGCCCGCAGCCACCCACGGTGGCGGGCGGGCTGCGCATCGCCGCGTTCAACCTGGAGAATTATTTCAACGGCGACGGCCAGGGCGGCGGCTTCCCGACCCTGCGCGGCGCCAAAACACTTGCGCAGTTCCAGGCGCAGCAGGCCAAGCTGATCGCCACCATCCGCGGCCTGGACGCGGACGTGGCCGCGCTGATGGAACTGGAGAACGATGGCTACGGCCCGGATTCGGCGATCGCCGGGCTGGTGCGCGCGCTCAACGAGGGGCAGGGCAGGGACCGGCAGTGGACCTTCGTCGATGCCGGCAAGGGCCCGGGCGACAACCCCATCCGCGTCGGCATCATCTACCGCGCCTCGCGGGTGACGCCGGTGGGCCGGCCGGCGGTGCTGGAGCAGGAACCTTTCGGCGAGCGCAGCCGCGTGCCGCTGGCGCAGGCCTTCCGCATGGGCCGCAAGGGCCGGCCGTTCGTGGTCGTGGCCAACCACTTCAAGTCCAAGGGCTGCAACGAGGCGACCGGTGCCGATGCCGACCAGAACGACGGCCAGGGTTGCTGGACGGCGACCCGGGTGGCGTCGGCGCGGCTGCTGAACCAGTGGCTGCAGCGCGACCCGACCGGCAGCGGCAGCCGCGATGCGGTGCTGCTGGGCGACTTCAACGCCTATGCGATGGAAGACCCGATCCGCCAGCTGCACGCCGATGGCTGGACGGATGCGTTCAAGGTGGCCGGCGTGGAGCAGCCCTACAGCTACGTCTACAACGGCCTCACCGGCCGTCTCGACCACGCCCTGCTCAACGCCGGCATGGCGGCGCGGCTGAAGGGCGCGGCCGAATGGCACATCAACGCCGACGAGGCCGACGACGCGGGCTACCAGGGACGCAATGTGCCCGGCCCGTGGCGCAGCTCGGACCACGATCCGCTGCTGCTGGGCTTCGATCCCTGAAACAGGGCGAAAGGGGGCGGGCGCTCCGTCCCCTGGTGCCGGCGACCGTCAGTGCGCGTGCCGCCGCGCCGCGTTCCACAGGTGGGCGCCGGCCAGCGCCAGGCTGCCGGCGACGGTCAGCGGCGTCTCGGCCCGCTCGCCCAGGCCGCCGCACGCACCGGCCAGCAGCAGCGCCAGCCCGCTGCCCGCCAGCAGCCACAGCGCGATGGGCAGCGGGCGGTGGCGATGCGCGCGCCACAGCGCGTAGCTGGTCAGCGGCGCGGCGATCAGCACGAACACCCCATGCACCCATTCGGCCTCGCTCCAGGCGCCGAACAGCGGCAGCAGCGCGGCCAGCAGCGGCAACGCCAGGCAGTGCAGCAGGCACAGGCTGGACAGGGCGACGGCGGAGGCGTCGAACAGGGCGGCGGCGTTTTTCATCGGTGGGCTCCAATTTTGTTACATAGTAACAATTGATCGACGCGCGGCGCCAGCCCGGGAAAGGCAACCGTCGTGGAGGTTCAGCCCTGCGCGCCGCGTGCGATCAGCGCGATCGCCACCACCGCCAGGCCCAGGCCCGCGCGGTTCCAGTGGCTGGTCCGCTCGCCGAAGGCGAGCATGCCGACCAGCGCACCCAGGCACACCACGCCGATGTTCATGCCGGCGAAGATGGTGGCCGGGCTGTGCGGCAGCGCTTGGTGCGCGCGCACGTAGAACAGGATGTTGCCGAAGTTGATCGCGCCCAGCAGCAGGCCGAACCCGAGGTGGCGTGCCTGCAGCCGGGCGCGGCCGCTGTAGTGGCGCTGCAGCTGCCAGCCCAGCATCAGCACGAAGGCGATGGCGAAGCTGACCAGCAGCGCGGCGGTGGAGGGCGTGCCCGACAGCGCCACCTGCTTGAGCAGGATGTCGATCAGCGCGAAACCGGCCCACACCGCCAGAAGCCAGCGCCAGCTCGAGGCCGTGGCGTTGCCGCGCCCGCCGCTGCGCGCGCTGACGCCGGCGATGGCCAGCAGGCCCAGCCCCAGCCCGGCCAGCTTCCAGCCGTTGGCCTGCTCGCCGAACAGCACGAAGGCCGCGCCCAGCGACAGCAGCAGCGACAGCCGCTGCGCCACGTCGCTGCGCACGATGCCGGCCTCGCGCACGGCGCGCGCCAGTACCAGGAAGATGCCCGGCAACGCCACCGCCAGGCCGAGCAGCGCCGGCCACGGCGCGTGCCCTTCGCGCAGCGACTGCAGCGAGGGCCTGAGCAGCAGCAGCGACAGCGCGCTGGCGGCCAGGTAGTTCCAGGTCACGGCCTGGGCGATGTCGATGCCGCGCCGCGGCGCCAGTTTCAGCAGGACCGAGACCAGCACGCTGCACATCACGCTCAGGATCAGGAAGTGCATCGCGTTCGTTACCGGGCGGGAGCGGCGGTGAAGCCGGTGGATGGGGCCGCTATTATGGCGGCATGAACCATCCTCCCTTTCCCCACGAGTCCGCGGCGCTGATGCTGGAAGGCCCAGGCGGGCCGCTGGAGGTCGCGGTCGATCCGCCCGAGGGCGATGCCACCGCGCACCCGGTCGTCGCCGTCATCTGCCATCCGCTGTCCACCGAGGGCGGCAGCATGCACAACAAGGTGGTGACGATGGTCGCGCGCGCGTTGCGCGAGCTGGGCGTCACCACCGTGCGCTTCAATTTCCGCAGCGTCGGCGCCTCGGCCGGCAGCTACGACAACGGCGTGGGCGAGCAGGACGACCTGCGCGCGGTGGTGGCGTGGGTGCGCGCCCAGCGCCCGGACTGCCAGCTGTGGCTGGCCGGTTTCAGCTTCGGCGCCTATGTCTCGCTGCGCGCCAGCGGCGCGCTGCAGCCCCAGGCGCTGATCTCGATCGCGCCGCCGGTCGGCCGCCGTACCTGGGATTTCGACGGGCTGCAGCCGCCGGCGCAGTGGCTGGTGGTGCAGGGCGATGCCGACGAGATCGTCGACGCGCAGGCCGTTTACGCCTGGCTGGAAACGCTGGCCGATCCGCCGCAGCTGGTGCGCATGCCCGACACCAGCCATTTCTTCCATCGCAAGCTGATCGACCTGCGCGGCGCGATCCAGCACGAAGTGCGGCGCTGGCTGCCCGACGGCAGCTGCTGAGCATGGGCGCGACGACCCCCTCGCAGCGCTACGCCGCCGGCGTGGCCCGTGGCGACTGGCGCGACGATCCGGCCCAGCACGCGGCGCTGGCCGAACTGGACCGCATCCACGACGCCATCGTCGATTCGGCGCAGGATGGCTGGCTCGACCGGCTGTCGGCGTTCTGGAAGAAGCCCGAGCCGGTCAGGGGCCTGTACTTCTGGGGCGGCGTCGGTCGTGGCAAGACCTTCCTGGTCGACCTGTTCTACGACGGCCTGCCGATCGAACAGAAGTACCGCACCCACTTCCACCGTTTCATGCGCGGCATCCACGAGCGGCTGCGCGAACACCAGGGGCAGAGCGACCCGCTGGCGAAGATCGCCCAGGAATGGCGCAACAACCTGCGCGTGCTGGTGCTCGACGAGTTCTTCGTCACCGACATCGGCGACGCCATGCTGCTGGCGCGCCTGCTCGAACGCCTGTTCGCCGAAGGCGTGACCCTGGTGACCACCTCCAACACCGCGGTGGAGAACCTGTACCTCAATGGCCTGCAGCGCGACAGCTTCCTGCCGGCCATCGCCCTGCTGCAGAAGTACTGCGTGGAGCTGCATGCCGAAGGCACCGAGGATTACCGCATGCGCGCGCTGACCCGTTCGCCGGTGTACCGCGCGCCGCTCGCCGACGACAGCGATGCCTGGCTGGGCGGGCGCTGGAAGGAACTGAGCGGCGGGCAGGACGCGCGTGCCGGCAACATCCAGATCGAGGGCCGCAAGATTCCCGTGCGCGGACGCGGCAAGAGCATCGTCTGGTTCGATTTCCCGGCGCTGTGCGAAGGCCCGCGCGGCCCGTCGGACTACATCGAGATCGCGCGCGAGTTCAACACCGTGCTGCTCGGCGGCATCCCGCACTTCGACCGCATGAACGAGGACGCCGCGCGGCGCTTCGTCAACCTGATCGACGAGCTGTACGACCGCCAGGTCAACCTGGTCTGCACCGCGCAGGACCCGCCGCCGCTGCTCTATTCCGGCACGCGCCTGGCCGGCGCCTTCGAGCGTACCGCTAGCCGCCTGATCGAGATGCAGAGCGCCGAGTACCTGGGCACCGCCCACCGCCTGTAGGAGCGCGCCCTGGTGCGCGAAGGAGCTTTGCCCATGAAGCCCATGCGCACCGCCGCCAACCCCACCGGCCCCCGCCATCCGTTCTCCGTCCCGCACGCCGCCCCGGCGGCCCACCCAGCAGGAAACGGAGCACGCAGATGAAGCACGCAAGCATGGCCCGCCGGCGCCTGCCGGTACGTTCGATGGCGTTCGCATTGACGGTGCTGGCCGGGTTGCCGGCGCTGGCCGGCGAGCCGCTGTGGCCGGAGCCGGCCGCCACCGCCGTCGAGCTCGACCTGAAGGCGCCCCAGCGCAAGCGCCAGCGGCAGACCGCGCCGAACTTCCGCGCGCCGGTGGCCACCGTGTGCAGCGACACGCCGCGCATGCGCGAGGTGCCGGACCCGCAGCCGCCGCAGCGCGTGCGTGATATTCCCGCGCTGGTGGGCAAGGCCGGGCGCGACATGCTGCTGCGGGAAGCCGCGCCGCCCCCGCCCCCTGCTCCTGCTCCGGTCGCCGCGACCGACGCGGCGAGCGTGACGGTATCGGGATCGCGGGCCGAGCGGGCGATGCCGTACGCGCCGGCACCGGCGCGGCAGCAGCCTGCCACGCCGGTGACCGCCGGCGTGGTCGACGACAACGCCGACTTCGGCGGCTTCCAGCAGTTCCTGCAGCGCCATGCCGAAGCGGCGCAGCTGGGGCGCGACGTATCGGTGCGCCAGCGCCTGCGCGTGCTCGACGCGCAGGGCCGGCCGGTTCCCGATGCCGAAGTCGCCGTCTCCGCCGCCGGTGGCGCGCGGATGTGGGCGCGCACCGATGCCGGCGGCCAGGCCTGGCTGCACCTGAACGCCTTCGACGACCGCGACTCGACCAGCTACCGGGTGGATGTGCGTCGTGATGGGCAGCAGGCGCAGGCGCAGCTGCGGCGCGGCCAGAAGGATGCGCTGGAAGTGCGCCTGCCGGCCGCCGCGCCCACGGCACGGGCGCGGCTGGACCTGGTGTTCATGGTCGATGCGACCGGTTCGATGGGCGACGAAATCGACAAGCTGCGCGCCTCGCTGCGCGACATCGTGCGCGGCATCGAACAGCTGCCGTCGCGCCCGGACGTGTGCCTGGGGCTGGTTACCTACCGCGACCGCGGCGACGAATATTTCGTGCGCAGCTGGGACCTGACCGGCAACGTCGCCGCCTTCCAGCAGGTGCTCGACGGCGTGCGCGCCGGCGGTGGCGGCGACATGCCCGAGGCGATGAACGAAGCCTTCGACCATGCGGTGCAGGCGCTGGCCTGGCGCGGCCCGGCGACCACGCGCCTGCTGGTGTCGCTGGCCGACGCGCCGCCACACATGAACTATCCGCCGCCGCATTACGACCAGACCATGCTCGCGGCGCTGGGCAAGGGCATCAAGGTGTTCAGCGTGGCCGCGTCCGGGCAGGACACCACCGGCGAGATCGTGCAGCGGCAGATCGCCCAGTACACCGGCGGGCGTTTCATCTTCCTCACCTACAAGGACGCGTCCGACCCGGGCAGCGGCCCCGGCCGCGAGACCGTGCATGACGTGGCCGACTACTCGGTGGATACGCTGGACACGCTGGTGGTGCGGCTGGTGCGCGAGGAGCTGGCGCAGTTGCCGGAGGGGTGAGCGCAGCGCCGGCGCCGTGGCGCCGGCGGGGTGATCCTTCTCCCCACGGGAGAAGGTGCCCGAAGGGCCCTCACCCCAACCCCTCTCCCGCCGGGAGAGGGGTTTATGGCAGCTCGATGCTGTTGTCCGGCGCCTGCTCCTTCGCCACCGGTGCCTCGCCGCGTTCGTCGCTGACGCTCATCATCCGCAGCGGCTGGCCGTCGTAGCGGAACTCCAGCGCCGACTGCACCTGGTCCAGCGCCAGGACCTGGGTGCACAGGGACCGCGCGTGCTGTTCCAGGGCGCGGGCGCGCGCTTCGATCTTCGGCTCCAACTCCGCTTCCATCTTTTCGGTGCGCTTCTCGATGCGTTCCCCGCCGCCGGTGAGCATGGTCCACAGCAGGCCGCGGGCGATGGAGCCCTTGAGCGACTCGGCCGATGCCTGCACGCGCTGTTCGAAACCCTCGCCGAACAGCTCCTGCTCCCAGCGCCCGCGGCCGATGGTGGAGGCGACGAAGCGCTCGGCGTCGGTGCGCAGCGCGCGCACCTTGCGCGAACCGAAGTTGCCGGTCATCGAGCCGTACACCATGTCCAGCACGTCGAAGCTGATCCCCACCGATTCATTGGCGATGCCGGTGACCGCAGGCATCAGCTGGCGCACCCCGGCCTCGAGCACGCGCAGGCGCTGCGCGTCCTCGGCGCTGACCGCCTGCATGCGCCCGTCGATGCTCAGCTCGCCATCGTGGAACACGATCTCGCGCGGCGTGGCGTCGTGCCGGCGCAGCCAGATGCCGCCGCCATCGACCAGCACGTCGTAATCGGTGCTGACCCCGCACTGGGTGGAGGACAAGGTCGGCGACTTCACCGTGCCGGCCTGCGCGGACAGGGGTGGCAGGACGAGCAGGGCAGCGGCGAGGGCCAGGCGGCGCATGGCGGGGAATCCATTCGAGGGGCCGACAGGATCGCCGGCCGGGCCGGGCGCGGGCCCCGGCCGGAAGTCATGGCGGCGCAATCCGGACAGCGCACCATGAATGCGCGGGGCGTTCCCGGCTCGTGAACCGGCGTCCGGGGGCTTGACTGCGCAATCGCGATGGGCGGGCCGCCACGGCCGCGCCAGGCCGTCGCGGGGGGAACGCTTGCGCGACAAGGGCATGCGGCCATCCACAAGATTTGGCGTTGACCGGGCTGGTTGCCCCCACTATCTTGTGGCTCGTCGGTTCTGGCGGGTTGCTCCCCGCCGGATTGAAAGGGAAGCCGGTGACGCCTTCGATGGCCATTCCGGCACTGCCCCGCAGCGGTAATTGGGAACGAACCCGCCACAAAGCACTGAGGCCCGATGCCTTGGGAAGCGGCGGAAGTAGGAGGAGGCCCCGCCCCCGCGCCCATGAGTCCGAAGACCTGCCGACAGCCGCGCGAAGCACAGCGCGCGGTGCCGGCTGCGGAGTCTTCGAGGGGAAGACGGCTGGCGACGCGGCAGCGCCGGTGGCGACCTCGGGTCGCGCCCGTCGCGGATGCTGCGACGCCGTCCTTCCATGCTCGTCGCCCGCCACCGGCCCTGGTTCCTGCGAGGGCAGGCGCCGCGTGCACCACGCCATGAGGACGCATTGCCGTGACCGCCACCGATACCGCCGTTGTCCCGACCGAGGCCGGCTTCGAACTGACCCCGCCGCCGACCGCCACCGCCATGAGCGTGACCAAGCGCAATGGCGGCACCGAGCCGGTGGACCTGAACAAGATCGTGCGCGCCATCCAGCGCTGCTGCGAAGGCTTGCACGCCGTCGATCCGATGCGCGTGGCCACGCGCACCATTTCCGGCCTCTACAACGGCGCCACCACCCAGGAACTGGACGAACTGTCGATCCGCACCGCCGCGCTGCTGATCGGCGAGGAGCCGGAGTACGGCCGCCTGGCCGCGCGCCTGCTGGCCAACTTCATCGCCAAGGAAGTGTCCGGCCAGGAGATCCACGCCTTCTCGCAGTCGGTCGGCCGCGGCCACGAAGTGGGCCTGATCAACGACCGCCTGCTCAACTTCGTGCAGGTCAACGCGCGCAAGCTCAACGATGCGATCAACCCCGAATACGACCTCAACTTCGACTACTTCGGCCTGCGCACGCTGTACGACCGCTACCTGCTGCGCCACCCGCACACGCGCAAGGTCATCGAGACGCCGCAGCAGTTCTTCCTGCGCATCGCCAGCGCGCTGAGCGAGGACGTGCCCGAGGCGCTGGCGCTGTACCAGCGGCTGGGCAACCTGGACTACCTGCCATCCAGCCCGACCCTGTTCAATGCCGGCACCAGCCACGAGCAGCTGTCGTCGTGCTTCCTGCTGGATTCGCCGCAGGACTCGCTGGAATCCATCTACGCCAGGTACGGCGACATCGCCCAGCTGTCCAAATTCAGCGGCGGCATCGGCGTGAGCTATACCCGCGTGCGTTCGCGCGGCTCGCTGATCAAGTCCACCAACGGCCACTCCAACGGCATCGTGCCGTGGCTGAAGACGCTGGATTCCTCGGTGGCCGCGGTCAACCAGGGCGGCAAGCGCAAGGGCGCGGCCTGCGTCTACCTGGAAACCTGGCACGCCGACATCGAGGATTTCCTGGAGCTGCGCGACAACGCCGGCGACGATTCGCGCCGCACCCACAACCTCAACCTGGCCAACTGGGTGCCGGACCTGTTCATGCAGCGCGTGGAGGCCGACCAGGCGTGGTCGCTGTTCGATCCGCGCGTGGTGCCGGAGTTCACCGACCTGTACGGCGAGGCGTTCGAGCGCGCCTACCTGCAGGCCGAGGCGCAGGGCAAGGCGGTCAAGGCGCTGCCGGCGCGCAAGCTGTACGCGCGCATGATGCGCACCCTGGCCGAGACCGGCAACGGCTGGATGACCTTCAAGGACAAGTGCAACAAGGCCAGCAACCAAACCCTGCGCGCGAACAACGTCATCCACCTGTCCAACCTGTGCACCGAGATCCTGGAGGTCACCTCGGCCGAGGAAACCGCGGTGTGCAACCTGGGCTCGATCAATCTGGGCAACCACCTGGACGCGCACGGCGACTTCGATTTCGACAAGCTCGCCGAGACGGTGCGCCTGGCCGTGCGCCAGCTCGACCGGGTGATCGACCTGAACTTCTACCCGATCGAGACCGCGCGCCGCGGCAACCTGCGCTGGCGCCCGGTGGGCCTGGGCTGCATGGGCCTGCAGGACGTGTTCTTCCGCCGGCGCCTGCCGTTCGATTCCGAGGCCGCGCGCGCGCTGTCGGCGAAGATCGCCGAGACCATCTATTTCCACGCGCTGGAAACCTCGTGCGAGCTGGCGCAGGAGCGCGGCCGGCACCCGTCGTTCGACGACACCCGCGCGGCCAACGGTGAGCTGCAGTTCGACGCCTGGAACGTGGTGCCGGCCGACGCCGCGCGCTGGGACGCGCTGCGCGAGCGCATCCGCCAGCATGGCCTGCGCAATTCGCTGATGATCGCCATCGCCCCGACCGCCACCATCGCTTCCATCGCCGGCTGCTACGAGTGCGTTGAGCCGCAGGTGTCCAACCTGTTCAAGCGCGAGACGCTGTCGGGCGACTTCCTGCAGGTCAACCGCTACCTGGTCGGCGAGCTCAAGCAGCTGGGCCTGTGGACGCCGGAGATGCGCGACGCGATCAAGCTGGCCGACGGTTCGATCCAGAACCTGCCGCAGATTCCAGAAGCGCTGCGCGCCGTGTACCGCACCGCATGGGAACTGCCGATGCGCTCGCTGATCGACATGGCGGCCGACCGCGGCGCCTTCATCGACCAGTCCGCCTCGCTCAACCTGTTCATGGAAAGCCCGAACATCGGTGCGATGTCCTCCATGTACATGTACGCGTGGAAGAAGGGCATCAAGACCACGTACTACCTGCGCTCGCGTCCGGCGACCAAGATCGCCAAGACCACGGTCAGCACCTATACCCCGACCGAGGCCGTGGCCTGCTCGCTGGAGAACCCGGAGGCGTGCGAGGCCTGCCAGTGATCCGCTGAAACGATCGAGGTCGCGATGAAACGCTATGCCAACCGCTCCGGCAACTCGGGCGTGGAAGCCTTCCGCGTCACCGCGACCTCGATCTTCGTCAAGTTCCGCAACCGCGACGAGCCCTACGAGTACCGCAGCACCGGGCGCGCGGGGCCACGGAAGGTGGCCCGGATGAAGGCCCTGGCCGAATCGGCGCGGGCCTGAGCACCTATATCAGCCGCTACGCGCACGACGACTACGAACGCTGAGCGCGCCAGCGGAATCCAGAACATCGCCCGCGCCCGCGCGGGCACCACGAGGCAACAGACCATGTCCGCACAACCCCGCCAGATGCTGCTCGATCCGGGCTTCGAACTGACCCTGCGCCCGATGCGCTACCCGGATTTCTACGAGATGTACCGCAATGCGATCAAGAACACCTGGACGGTGGACGAGATCAACTTCCAGATCGACATCACCGACCTGCACCACAAGATGACGGCGGCCGACCGCCACCTGATCCACCGGCTGGTCGCCTTCTTCGCCACCGGCGACTCCATCGTCTCCAACAACCTGGTGCTGAACCTGTACCAGCACCTCAATGCGCCGGAAGCGCGCATGTACCTGTCGCGCCAGCTGTACGAAGAGGCGCTGCACGTGCAGTTCTACCTGACGCTGCTGGACAACTACCTGCCCGACCCGGAAGAGCGCTTCAAGGCCTTCGCCGCGGTGGAGAACATCGCGTCGATCAAGAAGAAGGCCGATTTCTGCTTCAAGTGGATCGACTCGATCCAGGGCCTGGAACGCATCGAGACCCGCGAGCAGCGCCGCCAGTTCCTGCTCAACCAGATCTGCTTCGCCGCCTGCATCGAGGGCCTGTTCTTCTTCGCCGCCTTCGCCTACGTGTATTTCTTCCGCTCGCGCGGCCTGCTGCCGGGCCTGGCCTTGGGCACCAACTGGGTGTTCCGCGACGAGAGCTGCCACATGGAGTTCGCCTTCGAGTGCGTGCGCACCATCCGCGCCGAGGAACCGGACCTGTTCGACGCGACCATGGAGCAGCAGGTCTACGAGATGCTGGCCGAGGCCATCGAGTGCGAGGTGCAGTTCGCCGAGGACGTGCTGTCCGGCGGCGTGGCCGGCATCTCCACGCGCGACATGCGCCAGTACCTGCAGCACTGCGCCGACAACCATTTCGCCAAGCTCGGCATGGCGAAGAAGTACGACGTGCGCAACCCGCTGCCGTTCATGGAGCTGCAGGACGTGCAGGAGCTGACCAACTTCTTCGAGCGCCGCGTCTCGGCATACCAGGTCGGCGTGCAGGGCGAGGTCGCTTTCGACATGAATTTCTGACGCGCCGGCAGGAGTGCGCTCCAGGGCGCGGTGGGGTGGTCGACAGGCCCCTCCGCGCACTGGAGTGCGCCCTGCGGATTCCCGTCGCGGAAACGTCACGCCGGGCGCGTCCGCCGCTGCGTATCATCCGCTCCTGCTTCCAACGCCGCGAACGCCGCCATGAACGCCACGCCCGCCATCGTCCCGCCCACCGAAGTCCGCATGGTGGAGATCGTTTTCCCCAACCACACCAACCACCTGGGCACCCTGTTCGGCGGCCAGGCGATGGCATGGATGGACAAGGCCGCCTTCCTCGCCGCGGCGCGCTATTCGCGCCGCACCGTGGTCACCGCGCATTCGGACCAGGTGGACTTCAAGCTGCCGATCCGCATCGGCGAGATGGTCGAGACCGTCGGCCGCGTGGTCGAGGTCGGGCGCAGCTCGATGACGGTGCAGGTCGAACTGATCGCCGAGGACCTGCACAGCGGCGAACGCAAGCTGTGTACGCGCGGCCACTTCGTGATGGTGGCGCTGGACGCCGAGGGCCGTCCGGCCCCGGTGCCGGCATTGCCGCTGCAGGCCTGATCCGGGGCGGGGCGATGGCCGTGCTTCCGCAGGACACCGGCATTCCGTCCGCGGCCACGGACACGCGGCTGGCGGAGTTCGTCGCCAGCCACCGCCGCCTGCTGCTGCTCACCGGCGCCGGTTGCAGCACCGATTCGGGCATTCCCGACTACCGCGATGCCGACGGCCAGTGGAAACGCACGCCGCCGGTGGACTACCGCGCCTTCATGGCCGATGCCGCGGTGCGCCGGCGCTACTGGGCGCGCAGCCTGGTCGGCTGGCCGCGCTTCGGCCAGGCACGGCCCAACGCCACCCACCACGCGCTGGCCGCGCTGGAGGCAGCCGGCAGGGTCGAACTGCTGTTGACCCAGAACGTGGACGGCCTGCACCAGCGCGCCGGCAGCCGGCGCGTGATCGACCTGCATGGACGGCTGGACGAGGTGCGCTGCATGGGCTGTGGGGCGCGCTCCCGGCGTGAAACGCTGCAGCAGCGCCTGCTCGACGCCAATCCGGGCTGGGCGGCCCTGCAGGCGGCGCAGGCACCCGACGGCGACGCCGACCTGGAAGGCGACTTCGGCGGTTTCGTGGTGCCGGACTGCATGGCCTGCGGCGGCCTGCTCAAGCCGGACGTGGTGTTCTTCGGCGAGAACGTGCCGCGCGAGCGCGTGGCCGCGGTGCATGCGCACCTGCAATGCGCCGACGCGGTGCTGGTGGTGGGTTCGTCGCTGATGGTCTATTCCGGCTTCCGCTTCGTCGATGCCGCCGCGAAGGCCGGGTTGCCGGTGGCGGCGGTCAATCTCGGCCGCACCCGCGCCGACGCCCTGCTGTCGCTGAAGGTCGAACAGCCCTGCGCGCAGGCACTGGCCTTCCTGCTCGGCGGTGCGCCGGCAGCGGCCAAGACGCAGTGATCCACCACGCCGGTTGAATCGACCCGGCGCGCGGGAGTGCAATGGGCGCCCCCCGAAACCGGATCACCCCACGTGAGCCACCTGTTCTCGCCGCTGTCGCTCGGCCCGCTGTCGCTTTCCAACCGCATCGTCATCGCGCCGATGTGCCAGTACTCGGCCGATGAAGGCCGCGCCACCAGCTGGCACGCCCAGCACCTGGGCACGCTGTCGCAGTCCGGCGCCGGATTGATGATCCTGGAAGCCACCGCGGTGGAGGCGCGCGGCCGCATCAGCTGGGCCGACCTCGGCCTGTGGGACGGCGCCACCGAAGCGGCGCTGGGCGAGGTGCTGGCCTCGGTGCGGCGCTGGTCGAAGATGCCCATCGGCATCCAGCTCGCCCATGCCGGGCGCAAGGCGTCCACCGCGCGGCCCTGGGATGGCGGCGGCGCCATCGCGCCTGGACAGGCGCATGGCTGGCAGGTGGTGGCGCCGTCGGCGCTGCCGTTCAACGACGGCGATCCGGTCCCGCAGGCGCTGGACGCGGCCGGCATCGACGCGGTGGTGGAGGCGTTCGCCGCCGCCGCGCGGCGCGCGGCGCGGCTGGGGCTGGAGCTGATCGAAATCCATGCCGCGCACGGCTACCTGCTGCACCAGTTCCTGTCGCCGCTGAGCAACCGCCGCGACGACGCGTACGGCGGCGCGCTGGAGAACCGCATGCGCCTGCTGCTGCGCGTGTTCGACGCGGTGCGTGCGGCGGTGCCGGCCGGCGTCGCGGTGGGCGTGCGCATCTCCGCCACCGACTGGGTGGACGGCGGCTGGGACGTGGCGCAGAGCATCGCCGTGGCCCGGGCGCTGGAAGCGCGCGGCAGCGATTTCATCCACGTCTCCAGCGGCGGGCTGGACCCGCGCCAGCGCATCCCGGTCGGCCCGGGCTACCAGGTGTCGCTGGCCGGCGCGATCAAGGCGCAGGTCGCCACCCCGGTGATCGCGGTGGGCCTGATCACCGAGCCACGCCAGGCCGAAACCATCCTCGCCGAAGGCCACGCCGATGCCATCGGCATCGCCCGCGGCATCCTCTACGACCCGCGCTGGCCCTGGCACGCGGCCGCCGAACTCGGCGCGCAGGTGCAGGCCGCGCCGCAGTACCTGCGCTGCCAGCCGCATGGCCTGCGCGACCTGTTCCAGTAGCCAACACCTCCGTAGGAGCGGCTTCAGCCGCGAACACGGCGTTCCCGGGATACGTCCACGCGTCCGGGGTTTCATCGGCAAAGCCCCTTTCGCGGCTGAAGCCGCTCCTACGGTCGCCGTGGCGGCAAAGGTTTCCCCGGAAAATTTCGTGCGTCGCTAGACTCCGCCGATGCGCCCCGACTACATCCTCACGCTTTCCTGCCCGGACCGTACCGGCATCGTCTACCGCGTTTCCGGCCTGCTGTTCGAGGCCGGCTGCAACATCCTCGACGCCCAGCAGTTCGGCGACGAGGAGAGCGGCCGCTTCTTCCTGCGCGTGCACTTCGACATGGCGGTGGCCGCGGAGGAGCCTGCCGTGCGTGAGCGCCTGCAGCGGCTGGGCGCGGAATTCGCGATGGACTGGCAGCTGCACGATGCGCGCCGCCGCGCGCGGCTGCTGGTGCTGGTCAGCAGGCAGGGCCACTGCCTGAACGACCTGCTGTTCCGCGCGCACAGCTGGCAGCTGAAGGTGGACATCGCCGCGGTGGCCTCCAACCACGACGATTTCGCCGCGCTGGCCGGTTCCTACGGGGTTCCTTTCCACCATCTGCCGGTGGACGCGGACAACCGCGCGCAGCAGGAGCGGCAGATCCTCGACCTGGTCGAGCGCGAACGCATCGACCTGGTGGTGCTGGCGCGCTACATGCAGATCCTGTCGCCACAGTTGTGCCAGGCCCTGGCCGGGCGCGCGATCAACATCCACCACAGCTTCCTGCCCAGCTTCAAGGGCGC